>PVBE010211475.1_pt1 | contig 29266 bp, 23 predicted proteins | sample 1631181 | NCBI WGS metagenome assembly PVBE01 (sample SAMN08397723, study PRJNA350692) | Marine metagenome, whole genome shotgun sequencing project. | isolation source: water | place: Pacific Ocean | collected 2012-04
GTGTGCTTTCCGGACCATTCTTTCACGAGCTCCCGGACCTCGTGAATCTGCTTCGGGTCCAGACCGACCGTCGGTTCGTCTAGGATGAGGACCGGAGGATCGTTCAGCAGGGCCTGTCCCAGACCGACCCTTTGCTTGTAGCCTTTGGACAGCTTGCCGATGATGCGGTCTCTCACATCCAGGATGCTGACCTTTTCCATCACGCGAACGATCTCGTCGTCCAGCTGCCCTTTAGGCACTCCCTTGATCTTCGCCACAAAGCGCAGGTACCCGGCAACAGTCATCTCCAGGTAGAGCGGCGGGTTTTCAGGCAGGTAACCGATGAGGCGACGTACGGCCAGAGGTTCGTCGAAAACGTCGTAACCGCCAACCGTGATGCGGCCTTCGGTTGCGGGTAGGTACCCGGTAATCGCCCGCATCGTTGTTGTCTTACCGGCGCCGTTCGGGCCGAGGAAGCCGAGGATCTCTCCCTTTTCAACATTGAAAGAAACGTCGTTGATCACCGCGTTCGTGTCGTATCGCTTCGTAAGATTGTGAACTTCGATCATGAGAAGAAAACGAAACCCCCGGGAAACGCCCCGTCCGTGCCGGGAACCGTCCTGGGTCCTGACTATAGCTATTTGAGAAACACACCACTTAGAATGGGCAGTTCATTCTATCGGAGTAATGAAAAGAGATTCAACGCTGAAGACTAGGATCTGGAGGCAGGCCTCAATGGAATATGCGAACCCACACTTGATCTGGTCCCCGGAGCAACTGAAAGACCGATTGGCGGAACCGAACGTGGTCGTCCTCGATCTGAGACCTCCTGAAGACTACGCCAACGCCCATGTGCCCGGTGCGCGTAGCTTCGACATATTCGGCATCAGCCTGATCGACACGAGGGAAGGACCGCTCGAAGCGTTCCTGTGGATCCTCGAGCACCTGATCGGCGCGAAGGGTGTATCGAACGACAGTACGGTCGTCATCTATGACCGGATCAGCGGGGAAAGGGCGACCCGGCTCTTCTGGTTTCTCGAGTTCTTTGGACACGAGGACGTTCACGTTCTCGACGGGGGATTCGGTGCCTGGCAGAGGTCCGGATTGCCTGTGACGCAAGACGCGGAGGTCCCCAAGCGTGGCAACTTCAAGGGCAACCGGAAGCGCGAACGACTGGCCACCGCCAACGACATCCTGGAGCGTTTACACACGAGCGGCGTTGCCATAGTGGATACACGCTCTGAAGCAGAAAACAACGCGACGCTCGTTCGGTCTGCCCGGGGCGGATACATCCCGGGCGCTGTCCACCTGGAGTGGAAAAACAACCTCAACTCCGACGGAGCCTTCAAGTCCGCCGATGAGCTGACGGCTCAGTACAACGAACTGGGCGTGACACCCGACCACGAAGTCATCCCATACTGCCAGGGGGGCTACCGTTCGGCAAACACCTACCTCGCCTTGCGGCTTATAGGCTACCCGCGCATCCGAAACTACCTGGGCTCGTGGGGAGAGTGGGGGAATCGGCCGGAGTTGCCGATTGAGGGAGGGGGATAGTTATCAGCGGTCAGAAGTCTCCGGCCCGCGCAATTGGCAACTGACCACCGATCACTGGCCACTCATCTCCCCCATCCGCATTCGATGTTATTCTAGGTCCTTATGCCCAAGATCACGATCAACGGTGAGGTCTACGAGGTCGATCCGGGGAAGACCGTCATCCAGGTGGCCGACGAGGTCGGCGTCGAGATTCCACGCTATTGCTACCACCCGGACATCGGAATCGAGGGCAGCTGCCGCATGTGCCTGATCGAGGCCGAAGGTGCCCCGAAACTGATGCCTTCGTGCGCAACGCCGATTCGCGACGGCATGGTGGTCCGGACGAACACCGAGCGTGTACGGGAAGCGGTCCGGTATGCGATGGAGTTTCTGCTGCTGCATCACCCGATCGACTGCCCGGTGTGCGATCAATCCGGCGAGTGCTTCCTGCAGGACTACTACATGGAGCATGGGGGGCATGACAGTCGCTATCCGCTCGGCCAGAAGGAACGGCGGCGGAAAGCCTTCGATCTCGGCCCTCGGGTCAAACTCGACCAGGAACGTTGCATCCTCTGCACCCGGTGTGTCCGGTTCACGAAAAACGTCACAGGGACCGGGGAAATCCGGGTGCTTGGACGGGGGCACAGCTCAAGAATCGGAGTCTTCGGCGACGATCCCCTCGACAATCCATATTCGATCAACGTGGTCGACGTGTGCCCGGTCGGCGCGTTGACCAGTTCCGATTTCCGCTTCAAGGTGCGCTCCTGGTTTCTCGAGGGAACGCCATCCGTGTGTGCGGGATGCAGTACGGGATGTAACCTGAGAATCGACCACTCGGCACGTCCTCAGGGCGGAGGAATTCCCGGCTACTCGGCTTCCGAGGGAACCGTCTACCGCACGGTCGGACGTCGCAACCCCGACGTCAACAAGAGCTGGCTGTGCGACGACGGCAGGCTCAGCTTCCACGCACTCGATAAATGGCCACGCCTGACGGAAGGTAAGATCGAGGGGGATATTCGACCCGTGGCCGACATCCTGTCGGACGTCCACCAACGCCTTGAAGACATCCGCAAACGAAGCGGGGAGTCCGCGGTGGCCGGATTGGCTTCCGCAACGAACACCAACGAGGCCCTGTTCCTGTTCAAACGGTACTTTGGTGGTCACGCAGACTTCAGGCTCGCCTCCGAAGAAGAAAACTATGAGAGTCAACAGGACGACATGCTCCGCCGAAAGGACAAGCACCCCAATGCGCGCGGTGCCCTTGATCTCGGATTGAACACCGAACTGAACGGTCTCGAAGGCCTGTGCGAACTCGCCGACGATGGCCGGCTGCGAGCCGCCTGGATCTCGTTCCATCCGCAACTGGTGGACGAAGACTCCGAAGAAATCGTGGCAAACCTCGAACGCCTGATTTCCGGCCTGGAATTCAGTGTGGTGAGCACAACGCACGAATTCGAATGGGCACAGCGGGCGTCGATCCTTCTGCCGATGGCAGCCTGGTCCGAAGAGGAAGGCACGTACACGAATTTCGCCGGACGTATCCAGTTCACAGGACGCGCCGCTCCGCCACCGGGCACCAATCGGCCCCTTTATCGGTTGATGGCCGAAATGCTTCGGCTGGCCGGCAAGGAAGCCGGCAACGATCCCGCAACCATATTCGATGGAATCGCTGCATCGATTCCACTTTATGCCGGTATCGACTACGCCGTGATCGGACCGCTGGGAACCATGCCGGCCGGTCGGGAAGCCGTCGAAGAGCCCGAGAAGGTGATCGGATGAGCCAGCCGTATGCAGTCGAAGTGCCCGTCATCAATGTGACCGAACAGGCCCGGCGCGAAGGTGCATCCGTGTGGCGGACCTTACTGGCCTTCACGGTCACGATCCGGCACCTGATCAATAATCTTTTCAGAGGCGACAGCCCGACGATCAGCTACCCGGAACAGACCCGGCCGTATTCAGAACGGTTCCGCGGTACGCACATACTGACAGTGCGGGATGACGGCAGCCTCAAGTGCGTCGCCTGCTACATGTGCGCTACAGCCTGTCCCGCCGAATGCATCTACATCGAGGCGGGAGAACACCCCAACCCCGAGATCGAGAAGTTTCCCCAGCAGTTCAATATCGATATGCTGCGGTGCATCTACTGCGGCTTCTGCGTCGACGCCTGCCCGGAGGAAGCGATCGTGATGAGTCGGGAACACCACCAGACCGCCTCGGACCGCAGCGAGACCCTCTACACGATCGAAAAACTCATGGCTCGATCGGGTATCGATGAAAAAGGTGTGGGGTACCGCCCGAACGTACCGTTCCTCGAAGCCAACGTCTACGACCCGTCCAGGCAGGTGTGTGAAATCCCCTCGACCACCGAAGAGAGACACTCGTCGGTCATCTACGAATCGATGATAAAGAACCGGGAGTAGCCCCGCGATCCAACTGCCGCCGAGTTCGGAGTCTAGCTCCCGATGACGTTACCGACCACAAGGCCTACCTCGTATGAGAGGACGATCACGACGACCGCTACCGCAAAATGCTCAAGAATTACCGGTGTGCGTCGCAGGTTCTGGAGCCGAGCCACGAGAGCACTGATAATTCCCAACAGCAAGAATCCCCACGCGAACGAAACCAAAACTGCTGGTAGCAGAGGAAGGAACACGAGGGGTATCAGAAAGCTGGCAGCGGTCAGCCCCTTCGACACAGCAGTGGACACGGTTGCAATCCAGACCTCACGGGACGTGTGAAGGTTTTCAGATTCTTCGGAAATGTGGATTCCCAGTGCGTCCGAGAGGGCGTCCGCCACCGCAATCGTCGCCACACCACCTATCACAGCTAGTCGCGAGTTTGTGCCGGTCGCCAGTCCAACCATGAGACCAAGCGTCGTGATGATGCCGGAGGTTAACCCGAACGAAAGTCCTACTTGTATCGAATGGTGCATTTCTTGTTCTTCCTCCAGTGGCGATCCAACGTATTGACGCCCACCTGCGAAGGAAAATCAAGACGAAGCTGCAATCATCCGACGTGTCGGCGGTGGACAGACTCTCCGAGGCTTCGGAATCCGGACACTAAAGAAGAACTCTTCATCCAGAACACCCGCGGAGACCACACCCACCCTAAACTGAAGATAATAACGGAGGAATGGGGATTCGAACCCCAGGTACCCTTACGGGTACAGTGGTTTTCAAGACCACCGCCTTCGACCGCTCGGCCATTCCTCCAGGAGGAAAGCTTAACACGTAAGACGGTTCCTTTCTTGCACTTACTGATTACCTACGAACCGCCATCGAAGCTGAGTTTTCGGATCTGGTGGTTGTTGCCGTCTGAAACGAACAGATTGGAACCGTTGCCCCAGATGGTCTGGGGTGAGCTGAATCGCGCCCCCGAGCCTGTTGCGTTGACAAAGCCAGAGTTACCCCCCGAACCGGCAGGTGTCGTGACCGCGGCGGTGGCAATTACGATCTTCCGGATCGTATGATTGCTGAGATCAACAACCCACAGGTTTGTTCCGTCTCCCCACAGCCCATGCGGGAAGCTGAACTTCGCACCCGCACCAACCCCGTCGTTTGACCCTGAAGTACCGGATACGCCGGCGAAGGTCGTCACGGCCTGACTGGAGATGACGATCTTGCGGATCGTGTGGTTGCCACCCTCGGTCACGAACAACTCCGAGCCGTTGCCCCAGATTCCAAGTGGCAGGTTGAATCTGGCAGCGGTACCGGTAAGGTCGTCCGATCCGCTGGCCCCTGTCGTAGATCCGGCAAACGTCGTCACGACCTTCGAGGCAATGTCGATCCTCCGGATCGCGTTGTTGTTCTTGTCTGCGACATACAGTGTCGCGGCATCACCCCAGAGGGCATGCGGAAAATCGAATGCAGCAGCGGTACCCGTAGCATCGGTCTGTGCGGCCGTTCCGGACCCGGCAAGCGTGCTGACTTGTTGCGTCAGGATAACGATCTTCCGGATCAGGTTATTCCCGGAGTCGGCAACATAGAGGTTGCCGAGGCCCAACCTCGCCGCTAACAAAGCGTACGTGGGGATAGTTAAGAGATGCCGCCCAAGCTTGGAGATGTCTGGCGTTAAAGCTCAACATAGACTGTGGTACCCGGTGCGACGGAACTCGGCCGCATGCACACTGCAAATCTCGGCGCCGTCTTAACGAAGAAACAGGAGGAATATGAACCGATTTCCTGCCGCTTTCGCAGTAGATCCCTTCTGCCGCCGAGGCAGCTAGTGGTCCCCGCCAGAGATAGCGTTACTAGATTTCGGAGTGCAACGGTACCGGATTTGGGGGAGCGACGAGGAGCCAATGCTCTTCATTGCGAGGAGGAGCGACGTCAAAGACGGTACCGTTCCGCCCGAACCCATAGGGCCGAAGGCGGTTGCCCCTCATGAACGCTCAACATCGTCGAAAGCTCACATAGACCACGCGGTGGCCCTCACCCATCATTTCGCCGGCAACCTCCTTCGGGGATAGTAACGTTATCTCTGGCGGGGCCCACTAGGTCGTAGCGATAATCGTCTTGGCGTTCATCGTGACCTTGGCGGTGAGTTCCTCCCCCTCAAATTTCAATTGGTTGAAGACTCCATTCATGGGGAGTTGCTTACCGTCGCCTAGAGGGACCTCAATATCCTTACTCAAATCAAACAAATCCGTCGGATGCTTTGCGAGTTCATCATTGATTTTGTCGGTCAAGGCCATGACTGCGCTCTCTACCAATTCAAGCAACTTGTCCCACAATCCCTTGAGTAAGTCGGGGAGCCAGCTTCGCACCGACAAATCGATTTCCAGTGTCTTCAACGCAAAGTAGATCTCCGCTTTGGAACTGTCAGGCACGAGGACCACATTGATCGCCGGCGGCTTGATGCTCACGTCCACGGCCTTTTTGGTCAGGTCGCCACCAGGGATTTTGTAGGTGACCGAGGCCGTCGGAGTCACTGTTGCGGTTCCCTTCCCGACGCCTCCGGCGATCGAAAGTTGAAAGCCCGACACGGTCACCGACAGGTCCAGCTGTATCGACCCTCCGAACTTCGACAGGGGACCGATGGTAGTGTCCTTTGACAATTGATCGTCACGGATCTTCAGGATGGTATTGATCAGCTCTTGATTCGCGGACGCCATCAGAATGACCGAGCCTGGCATGGTGACCTCCCAGTTGTGGTTTCGAGCGTAGTTGGTTGTACGGCCACCATAGTCGTTGGATCGCTTCCTCGTCCTGTCCGACCGTGCTCACACCGTAGCCCCGCGGCCAGAAGTGGAACCCTATGAAACTGCGTTGTCTCCCAGTTCAAATGGGTCTAGCTCTGCCATTCTCTCATGAAGAAATGAATCCCGATGACGATTCACATCGGGCTGCTTCGTGAGGTGAACGCCTGAAAGCATCACCGCCATTCGTGCTTGGGATACTTCCGCCGTAGCTCGGACTTGATCTGCGGATAGTGCTCCCGCCAGAAGCTGGCCAGGTCTTCAGTCACCTGAACCGGTCTCATGCTAGGCGCCAGGATGTGGATGCTGAGCCGGAGGCGGCCCATCGCGATCACGGGCCCCTGCCGAACGTCGAAGAGTTCCTGGATTCGCAACGAGATGTACGGTGGGCCTGTTTCGTTGTATGTCACCCGGGGCGTCTTGCCGTTCGACAGCCGGACCCTCTGGGGCGCATACCGATCCACAAGCTCGCGCTGGGCCGCCGAGAGCCAGGCCTGGACAACCGGGCCGACATTCCGGCTCTTGATGTCCTTGTAGCTGGTGGCGCCCAGGCACAACTGCTCGATGATGTGCCGTCTATCCTCGTCATGGATCGGCGGTAATTGAAGGTCCGGACACCGCTCGGCCAGGAGGTTCAGTCTCAGGATCCATTGGGTGACGCTGTGATCCCACTTCGGCAATTTCAATCGGCCCGCCACGACCTCCTCGGCCAGAACGCGGGCCGCCAGGTCCGCGGGAGGTGGAACCACGGGACGCGACTCCACGGCCAGGTCTCTGAAGACAACGACCGCTTCGGCCCGAACGCGGCGCGTCATGGTGTCGAACGTCGCCCGGACTTCGGACCGGATCTCCCCGGGAAACACTTCCCTGAGCCACGCACTCTCGATTCCGCTAGCCAGGGAGAGGATCGTCTGAACCTCGCCACCCCGGCCGCCGACCTCACGGATCTCGGCAGTTACCAGCAGCGGACTGTCCCGGACGGCGCTCTCACGCGCCAGCGTCCCGCGGCGGTTGTGCACGAGCTCGCACCGTAACGTTCCCTCGTCCAGCCGCCGTGCAACACGATCGCTGAAGCCGACCAGGATGCACTTCTCGAGTGCATCCGGGGGCGCTCCCTGCTCCTTCACTTCGAGTCCCTGGTCCCGGGCGATCCTGAGGAACTGCTCGAACAGCGGACCGACCTGGCGGGCTGTGACCCCGTGGATGCCGAGCTTGCGGAGGGTGTCCAGGTCGAACCGGGCGTGTGCGGCGTATTCCCACGCTCCGATGAGTAACCCGAAATCGGACCGGTGTGCTTCGCCGAAAACATCCTCGCGCATGGATTCCACATCTTTGCCGGGTCGCCGCAGCAACAGGTCCCGGCCCTGGGTCAGTGCTGCGACAAGGCACGCCTCGCGGACACACCCATACTCGTGGGCTGCGAGAAGCATCCGGGCATAGCGCGGATGCACCGGGAACGCCATCATGCGCCGGCCGAGTTCCGTGATCGTTGTTTTTCCTGAAGCGTCATCGGCCGGCTCCGGAACGCTTAATCCTCCCAAGTCGCCGAGGAGTTCTTCCGCATGGGCGAGCGCTACTTCGTTGGGCGCCTCGAGCCATCGGAAATGGCGAAGATCTCCGACACCAGTCGCCTTGAGCGTCAAGATCACTTCGGACAGGTCGAGCCTGCGGACCTCGGGCTGGTCCGCACCGGCCCGTTCGGCATGCTCGGACTCGGACCAGAGACGGATCAACCGGCCGGGCGCTGTCCGCCCTGCCCGCCCGGCCCGTTGATCGGCGCTGGACCGGCTGATCTTTTCGACGAGCAACGAATTGATACCGCGGTGGGGATCGTAGCGCGGGATGCGGGCCAGGCCACTGTCGATAACGAGGCGGACCCCGTCGATCGTGATCGACGTTTCGGCCACGTTGGTCGCCACGACCACTTTCGGCTGGTCGTAGCGCGACACTGCAGCGTCCTGCTCGTGGGGCGCCAACTCGCCGTACAGGGGCAGCAGGATGTAGCCCTTCGATTCGGGCAGGTTTCGGATAGCCTCCAGGGTCCGCCGGATCTCGTAGCCACCTGGCATGAAAACCAGGACATCACCGCCGGCTCCTTTTCGCACGGCACGGCCGAACGCCTCGGCCGCCAGGTTCCAGACCGCGGGTGGGTTCTTACCTCCGCGACGCGGCAGATACTCCACGTCGACCGGGAAGGTCCTCCCCTCCGACCGCAGGACGGTACAGGGATCGAGATATTCTTCGAGTGCCTTCGAATCGAGTGTGGCCGACATGACGACGATCAGAAGGTCCGGACGGATCCGCTCCTGGATATCCAGCGCATGGGCCAGCGTGATGTCGCCGTAGAGATGCCGTTCGTGGAATTCGTCAAAAACAACGGCCTGGATGCCGGAGAGCGAAGGATCGGAAATCCATTGGCGAAGCAGGATGCCTTCTGTTTCGAACTGGATCCGGGTCCGGGAGCTGGTGTGGTTTTCAAAACGGACCTGGTATCCCACCTCGTGCCCAAGTTCCACGCCCATTTCCCGGGCCACCCGTCTGGCAAGAAGGCGTGCGGCGAGGCGCCGCGGCTGGAGCGTCACGACGCGACCGTCGCCGGCCAGTCCGTGTCGAAGCAGCATCTGCGGCACCTGTGTCGACTTGCCCGATCCGGTGGGCGCCTGGAGCACGAGGCGGCGTGTCCTGGTCAGGCAGGCTACGATTTCGTCTTCGAGATCGTAGATGGGAAGGCGCTCGGGCATGCGCTATTCGAACTCTTTCCTGAACTGTTCGAACTGCTGCCGAAGACCCTCGAGTTCGGCCTGCAGCTCCCCGGTAAGGTTCTCGAGTCGGGTCAACCGTTCGCTGGAAGCCGGGAGGTCGCTGGCGACAGACTCCACCTCTTCAGGAACGAACTCGCCTGCCATAAGGTGGACGTAGCGCACCTCCTTCTGTCCGGGTTGCCGCGGAAGGCGGGCCACGAACGGATCGGGATCCCGGGCTATCAGCGCATTCAAGGTCAACTCAACGTCATCCAGGCTCCGGAAGTCGTGGAGCCGGGTGCTGCGCGTCCGGATCTCGCCGACGGTCTGGGGCCCTCGCATCATGAGCACATCCATAACAGCTGTTTCGGCAGGGTTCAGCCCCCAGGTTTCATGGGCCACGTGCCGGTGCCGGGTAACGCGCGAGTCACCGCGATCGACGATGTGGACGAGGTTTCCCCGGCGCAGGGAGTCGAGCGCATCGGCCACGGTCCGCTCGTCGTAATGCACGACTGGATCGCGGTTCGAAGACTGGTTACAGGCACTCGTCAGGGCGTTCAGGGACAGCGGATAGTGGTCCGGCGTCGTGACTGCTTTTTCGATCAGGGCACCGAGAACACGCACTTCGATCTGGTTCAGTAGGTCCAATTGTACAGCTCCAAAAGGAAAAGACCGTTTGTCCGAATCCTGGAGGCAGAAGCTCCCTGGAGGATGCCGCTTGTGTGGATGTGACGTTGGATCATTGGTCAATTATACTGAGATCCATGAACCTGGGCGGTGTGCTCTCGGTGGAATCCCTGGAAGTACCTTCGGTGACCTTCCTCCCGTCTCCCTCTTCTGTGTGCATCATAGTGACCCCGATCCACAAACGAGACCGTCAGGAGCGGCTCCTGAACGGGGCAGCGTGGTAGGTTGAAGAGATGCCCCTGTTAACCCTGGACCGCGTATCGATCGTATACGGCCACCTGCCTCTCCTCGATGAGGTGGCATTGCAGGTCGACCGACGGGAGCGCGTGTCGTTGATCGGTCGCAACGGTACGGGCAAGTCGACGCTGCTTAAGATCCTGAGCGGTGAGGTTGTTCCCGACGCCGGCACCGTGTGGCGCCAGCGGTCGCTCCGCATCGCCCGACTCGAGCAGGACGTCCCGCTCTCGGCCGACCGCTCGGTCTTCGACGTCGTCGCCGAAGGGCACACGCATCATCTGGAAGAAGACGAAGCGTGGCTGGGCGAACACCACGTGGATCTGATCTTGTCACGGCTCGAACTCCCGGCGGAAGCGATCGTCGACACGCTGTCTGGCGGATGGCGCAGGCGCGTCCTGCTGGCACGGGCCCTGGTCGGGCAACCGGACCTTCTGCTGCTCGACGAGCCGACGAACCACCTGGACATCGACGCCATTCAGTGGCTCGAGGGGTTTCTCTCCGATTACGAAGGCGCGATCATGTTCGTCACGCACGACCGGGCGTTTCTCCGACGGCTGGCAACGCGGATCATCGAGCTCGACCGGGGCTCGCTGACGTCGTGGCCCGGGAATTACTCGACGTATCTCGAACGGAAGGAGAGGGCGCTCGCCAACGAGCAGGTTCTTGCAGAAAAGTTCGACAAGAAGCTCTCCGAAGAAGAAGTGTGGGTACGGCAGGGAATCAAGGCGCGACGAACAAGGAATGAAGGCCGAGTCAAGGCGCTCGAGCAGATGCGAGCCGAAAGAGCGGCACGGCGCGAGCAGATGGGCAACGTGCGGCTCGAGGTGGAGCAGTCTGAACAGTCCGGCAAACTGGTGTTTGAAGCCAGAGGGATTTCAAAGAGCTATACCGGAACGCCGATCATCAGAGAGTTCTCCACAAGGGTGCTCCGCGGCGACCGCATCGGCCTCATCGGCCCGAACGGCGCCGGCAAGACGACACTGCTTCGGATGCTCCTGGATGAGCTTGATCCGGACCATGGGGACGTGCGACGCGGCGCAAACGTCGAGATCGCCTACTATGACCAGCAGCGCGAACAGCTCAACCCGGAGAGGACCGTGTTCGAGACGGTAGTCGAGGGGAACGACACGGTGACGTCCAACGGCCGCACGCGTCATATCCACGCGTACCTGCGCGATTTTCTGTTCTCGAAGGAACGCGGTCTCTCCCCGGTGAAGGCACTGTCGGGAGGCGAGCGCAATCGACTGCTGCTGGCGCGGCTGTTCACGCGGCCGGCAAACGTCCTGGTGCTCGACGAACCGACCAACGATCTCGATCTGGAAACGCTGGAACTCCTTGAGGAGCAGCTCGTCCGCTGGCCGGGGACGCTTCTCCTGGTCAGCCACGACCGCGCCTTCCTCGACAATGTCGTCACCAGTACGTTCGTGTTCGAAGGCAACGGGCACGTGGAAGAGTATGTCGGCGGGTACGAAGACTGGGTGCGACAGCGTGGCGCGGACAAACTCCGACTGAAGTCGGAAGCTACCGAGAAACAGACCGGTAGCACCGACAGAAAACCGAAGAAGACGACGGGCGATGGGCGGCCGAAGAAACTATCGTTCAATGAACAGCGGGAACTCGGTGGGCTGCCGGCATTGATCGAGACGCTCGAGACGGAACAGCGCGAGCTCTCCGCGAGGATCGCGGACCCGGATTTCTACAAGGAAAGCGCGGACGCAATCAAGACATCTCTAGCCCGCGTCGATGAGCTGGGGAATGAGCTCACCGCCGCCTACGCCCGCTGGGACGAGCTCGATTCGCAGAAATAGTAGGCTCCTCGGCGCCTAGTTTTCGGCCGAGAAATATCGTGTGCCTCGGACCGCCCTTCTTGAGACGGGCTCGCACCCGTACCACTTCCACGTCGAACCCGCCGTAGCGCAGCCGCTGCTCAAACTTCCGATCGTCGCGCGCGGACCAGACACCGACCACACCGCCGCTCGTGAGCGCCGTTTGGATCGCCGCGAGACCGGCAGCAGTGTAGAGCTCGTCGTTGGCGGGAGCTGTAAAGGCGTCGGGCCCGTTGTCGACATCCAGCAGGACGGCGTCGAACCGGTTGCGGCTGGACTGCAACGTGTCGGCAACATCTCCGACGACGAGAGTGACGCGGCGATCCTCAAGCGGATGGCTCGCCAGCGTTCCCAGTGGACCCCGGTTCCACTCCACTACTGCGGGTAGCAACTCCGCAACAACCACGACGGCATCTGGCGGGAGTACGTCCAGTGTGGCGCGCAGCGTGAAACCCATGCCCATGCCGCCGACCAGAACGCTCGGCCGCTCTCGAGTGCACGCACGCCGGCACCCGATCGTGGCGAGGGCCTCCTCGGAACCGTGCATCAAGCTCGACATGAGGCTCTTGCCGTCGGCGAGAATGACGTACTGACGGTCGCGCCGGGTCAATGCGAGCAGGGTGCCATCAGGCGTGTGCGCCTCGCCAAGGAGTTCCCAGGGTTTCACGAGATTCGAATAGGCGCGGGCCGATGCGGCCCCATGCAGATGACGTGATCGCTCGCCTGGATTTTGTAGGCAGGGTCTGGGTTGAGCAGCGCCTCGTCGCCGCGTTGAACTCCCAGTACAAGGTAGCCTTCCCGTGAAAGATGGACCTGGAGCTCGGAAAAATCCCAGTTGCGCATTTGTTCAACCGGTGCGATGTAGACCTGTTGACCAAATCTGTTGGACATCAGCTCGTTGACGACCGCCTGGGTCCCGGGATCAGAGACTTCCTGAACCAGGAATGACGATGCAAGACCGGCCACGCAGACCACGCTGTTGCATCCCGATCGGCGCATCAGTTCCACACGCTCGGGGTCGAGGCATTCAGCAACCGTGAAGACGTCGGAATTGATCGACTCGATCGTGAGCGCCGCTGCCAGAGTATGGTCGTCGGCACTCACGTGAGCCACGTCGGAGGCGAGGACGATGGCATAACTCGCCCGGTCGACGCATGCACGGCGCATGACACTTTCCTTCGATGGGTTGCCCTTCACAAACCGGACACCCAGTTCATGAAACTCGGCCGGCAGCTCTTCGAGGTCCTCGTCAACCAACACAATTGCAAGGTCCCGGGTCTTGGAGTCCTCCCTCAGTTCCCTGACAATCTCCAGGTTCCTGTCCTGGCTCTGAAAATGGATGAGGAGCACATGTGATTCAACGCGGAGGTCTGACATGCCTTTCAACTCCTTTGACCGCGACTCAATCAACGCAGTTGCCATCACCGACAGCAGGTAGCCGAGGATGCCGATGCCGACAAGCATCACGGGTATCGCCACAAGGTAGCGACCGTAGGTGGTGGTTGGAAAATAGTCCCCGTACCCCACAGTGGTCATCGTAACGATCGACCACCAGAAGGCATCGCCCCAAGACAGTTCGGGTCTGACGGCACCCTCAAAGTGTTTGAAACCAACCGCGCCCAGAACGACCAGGACGAAAAACAAGAGGATTACCTTAAGGGTTGCGCCTTGTCTCTCCGGCCTGAAGCGCCGGAAGAATTCCATGAGCAGCCTGAGCATGGTTGTCGATTCATTCCTTTACTGACGAACGCCGCACTTACCGATAATGCCAAGCATAACCTTAGTTCACATGCTGCTTTCCTTCAAACACCCGGATCGCCGCCAGCGAACTGACCTCAAACTCAACCGTTTTTCAAGAGTTGATGATCAAGCGGTTCGTGCGTACGGTTGGCGCTCCATGGCCGCCCGGCGGGTTCTTGCCGGCGGGTTGTCTTCTCCTGGCGGGCTGCCGGGCTTTTCTGGCGGGTGGCCAGGGACGGCCACCCCGACACGCTGGCCCGAAGTTGATGGTTACTCGAGGAAGGGTCGGACGCCGCCAGGGGGGTAGTTCGCATTGCTGGGTTTGCTTCGGCTCGCTATGCCAGGCTTGCTGGTTTGATTGAGCCCCCTCAGTCGAATTAAGTGGCATTCGACGAGTCTCTGACACCGGCCGAGGAACTGGAACGCACGCTGAGCGCCGGCTGGCCAAGTTCGTGCAACACCGCCGGGTCCTGCGCAAGAAAGTCACACCTCGTGCTCTTTGGTGATCGGGCGCCGGATATTTCCCTGAGGCAAGGCAAATGGATCTCGGTGTTCCATGGAGGGATCCGGCCTACAGCCGTCCCGACCACCCTCTCACCTCATTAATCGCGACTGTGGCGCTCCGCCCCTTGACCGATTCGCTGCCCCTGCTCACCACATCGAACTGCTCGTCCAGTTCTCGACAGATCTCATCGCTGATCAGGATGTCCGCGTCGAGCTTCCGGGTCAGCGACTCGATCCTGGCGGCGGTGTTCACGACGTCACCGATCGCCGTGTACTCCATCCGATCGGCCGATCCGATGTTTCCCACGACGACATCTCCGCGGTGGATACCGATACCGATGTGGATCGGTTCCCTACCTTCGGCCTCGAGTTCGGCATTCAACTCGTTCAGTGCTGCGATCATTCCCAGGGCGGCCTGGACGGCCCGTTGAGATGAGTCTTCCTGCTCGAGGGGAACTCCGAACAAGGCCATGATGCCGTCTCCCATGAACTTGTCGACCATGCCGCCGCGCGATTGAATCACTCGAACGATCCGATCGAAATACTGGTTGAGGTCGAGCACGATGTTTTCCGGAGCGGTCTCTTCCGAACGCGTCGAGAAATTGCGAATATCGGCAAACAGGACGGCGACCCTTCGCCTCTCTCCTCCCAGGTTCAGGTCTTCGGGAGCTTTCAGGATTCCTTCGATCACCCGGTCATCGACGTAACGCGTAAACAGTCGCCTGAGCTGTCGCTTGTTCCGCCCCTCGAGAAGGTAGTTTCCGGTCTGAGCCAGGCCCATCGCGAGCGCGGCGCCCGAAGCCGGTGACACGACAAAGATCCAGTAGCCCGCACCAAATGCCGGTAGCATAGCTGCGAAGATGAAGAGGCTAAGGGCAACCATGCCCATAGCGATTCCACGTGCCGGCGTCAGGACAAGGCATGTCAACGCGACGAACGACACAAGCGCAAGCGTGGCAAGAAGCTGCATCGACGGTCGCAGTTCCTCGATGTCATCGCCTTCCAGTACCGTGGTGATGGCGTTGGCGTGGATCACGATTCCAGGAGTTCGCAGCGATTCGCGCACATCTCGCACCATGCCCCAGTTGTAATGTGGCGTCGAGTGCAGGTCTTCATCGCCTCTCATTCCCGTTCGTCCGATCAGTACGATGCGGCCTCGGAAATTCGAGTCAAAGAACTCTTTGTCCCCTCGATCCAGGGCATCCATCGCCGTCGTGAAAGACATTCTCCGAAAGTGTCCCGGCTCGCGATAGTTGATCAGGATCGTCCCGGCCGTCTCCTCTCTCGTCGTCGGGGTTTCTTCGCTTCGACCAGAGAAGGCTTCGGCGATCGCCAGCGCAAAACCGGGTGCCGTGCCAGACTCTTCTGCAACTGCGGCTAGTTCCTGCCGTCTGACAAAATCGTCGTTGTCTGTGGTGAGGTTCGCGTATGCCAGAGTGTGACCAACTGCTGTTGCCGCGAATGACAGGGCTTCGGGTGGTTGATCGACGCCGGTGCCCGTCACCCGATATGCGAGCACGATCGGAACCTCGGCCATTCCCGCTTTCAGCAGGGACTGACTCAGCGCGAGCTGACCTTCGGCGTCAAACTGGCTCACGTCGGCGAGAATAAAATCCAGACCGATCGCTCCGGCCCCGGACTCTACGAGTTGATCGATCATCCGGGCGAAGTGCCGATGCCAAAGCATCAACGGATCTGGGATGCCGGCCAGGGCTCCTTCGTCGATGGCGAGTATTGTTATCGGAGCCGCCGGGGAGGGGGCTACGGGCCCACGAAATCTGAATCGTACGTCGTAAGTCTTCTGTTCAACCCAGGACCCGAGGGCCGACACTTGAATCAACGTGCCCACCGCGACGCCGACAAACACGATCGCGGAATAGAGCAGGACCCACACCATTCGATTGGTTCGCTTCATCCCGCCCCTACTCGTCCTCTGCCAGGCTCCTAGGAGCCTCGGCGGCAGAAGGAATCTACTGCGAAAGCGGTAGGAATCGGTCCATATTTCCCCGATTTCTCGTTAAATAGAACCACTATTCGCCTCAAAATCGAGAAACTCTGTCCTCGATTCTCCACTTTCTCGCTACGATCCCTTCTGCCGCCGAGGCTCCTAGCGGTCATTGTCGAGACTCTTCATCGCTTCGTCCGCGGCGGCGATCAGCCCGGCATTCCAGTAGAGCCACGCCATGCGGCCGAGGATCCGGTGGTCGGCCGGCCCATCGGAAAGCATCGCACGGAGTTCCGCCGCGGCTTCGGCGTAGTAGCCCGAGCTCTCCAGTTCCACCGCCCGTAGGAGCCGAGACGGATCATCGTCACCGTTTTCAGCAACGGGTGTCGGAAGGGGCTCCACCTGGAACAACGCATTCTGAAAACCGGTCGTCCGGACGCCCGCTTGCCCTCGCAGTTCCCACAGGTAGCTGCCTTCTTCGAGCGGCGGGCTCGTCGCCGGATAGGGGGCGCTCAATTCGGTCGTTTCGTGTTCCCATAACTTTTCGCCAACGAGGTTGCTCAAGGTCAGGTGGAATGTTTCGGTACCCTCAAGGGCGGCCCACAGGAATATCGGCCGTACGGCAGATACCTTGCCGCCCAGATAGAGGGGAATCGGCGGGTAACCCCTCACGCGCAGGCCACCGACATGTTCGAGGCTTTCCGCTCCAAGGGCGACCTCGGGAAGTGCACATCCGCGAGCCGCCTTCAGGGTCGGCGGCGGGCCGTCCTCAACCACAAATTCGGACGCTCCAAGGACAGTGACCGTGTCGCTTCCGACGGTGATCGTCTGCCGGGTCGGACAGAAAATCAGCGTCGCCTGCCCCGCCCCGGTGATCAGCCGGTCTCCGGCCAACAACAGATCTCCCAGCATGGCAGGGGTTCGCGAGTTGTCTCTTTCGACTTCGACAGAGCCTTCCGTCAGAAGGACCATCCCCACAGGCGCGTTGGTAGACTGGTAGGCAAACACAGCCGGAGGCTGGAGCAGGCACGCGATCATGACGATAAGAATACGGCGCAACATCATTTTGTCATTCTCCCTTCGGAGCGCGATGAGGTCCAGTAACTTGTTGTTTCTTCAGATCCTGTTAGGATTAGGTGCGCTGCTCTGAAAACGGCCGCCATGCATACCAAATCGTACTTCTGCCGCATACTCGTTACTTTTTTCTTGAGCCTTGCCATCACGGGTTCCCCCTCTCGAGCCCAGGTGTCCTCGCCTGAAGCCACCGCAGAGGCGGCCCGCATCGCTTACGAGCGCGGGGCGTTTGAGGCAGCCATCTCCGGATGGTTGGAAGCCACCAAAGGCTTCGGACTCACCGGGCAGACCGATGTCGAAATCGACATGTTGATCCGGACAGCCGAGGCTTATCAGAACATCGGGCTCTTTACCGAAGCGCTCGGCACGTTGGACCGCGCGCGTGATCTGAATCGAGAGGCTCCGAACCCGGCACAAATAAAAATACTCGGAACCGCGGGCAGCATCTACCTCGCCGTAGGATCCAACCAGCAGGCCGAAGAGGCCCTCACGACCGCGTCCGATCTTGCGCGCCGGCTGGGGCACGAACCCCTGTCGGCATTCATCGAGAACAACCGTGGCAAGCTATTTGCCGCCCGTGCGGAGTACGACGACGCAATCGCATCTTATCAGGACAGCGCCCGCATCGCCCGGGACAATCTATTACCGGCACTGAGGGCCCGTGCCCTCAGCAACGCCGCGACGCTTGCTTGCCAGACGGACTTGCTCGGCGAGTGTGCGGGTTTTCAGATCGAGGCGCTGGAAGTGGTGGCGACCCTCGGCGACTCGCACGCCAAGGCGCAGCTGCTCGTGTCGCTCGGGCTTCACTACAAGGCGCTCGTGGAAGGGTTCTCCGAACGGCGGAGCGAGTTGCTGCTTCGCGCTTACGGCGCGCTCACGGAGGCGGGGGACGTGGCCGAAGCGATCGTCGACCATCGCGCCGCATCTTACGCGCTGGGCGGCCTCGGCGGCCTTTACGAAACCGAGGGCCGGACTCGGGAAGCCCTGGAGCTGACACGCCGCGCCCTGTCCTACGCCCAGCGGATCGATGCTCCCGAATCGCTGTACCGATGGCAGTGGCAGGCCGGGCGTTTGCTTCGAACCCTTGGGGAGGACGACCAGGCGATAGAATCCTACCGGGCCTCGATCGTCACGCTGCAGTCCATCCGCGCCGAGGCGCCCGAAGCCTATGCCACGACGGCAACGTCCTTTCGGGAGTCGGCCGGACGCGCCTATTTCGAAATGATCGATTTGCTGCTGGAACGTGCTGCGTCATTCCCCGAAGGAGAGGACGCTTCGTCGTATCTCGACGAGGCGCGGGAGACCGTCGAACTGTTTAAGCTCGCCGAATTGAGGGATTATTTCCGGGACGACTGCGTCGACACCTACCTGGCGCGGGAAACCGGGCTCGACGAGATTGGGGCCGACGCGGCGATCATCTATCCGATCATCCTGCCCGACAGGATGGAGTTGCTCCTTGGAATCGGCTCGCGGCTGACGCGAACGACGGTACCGGTTCGCGAGGAGGCGCTGACGAACCTGGTCCGGATTTTCAGGTTGCTGCTCGAGGGCCGCACTCCAAACGCGTATCTGGCGCCGGCACAGCAACTCTATGAATGGATGATTCGTCCCATCGAGGCGCAGTTGGCCGCTTCGGGAGTCGAGACGCTCGTCTTCGTTCCGGATGGACCGCTTCGGACGATCCCGATGGCGGCACTCCACGACGGAGAGGGATTCCTGATTTCCAAGTACGCCGTCGCGGTGACGCCGAGTCTGAGCCTGTCCGATCCCCGCCCGATGGAACGAGAAAATATCTCGGTCCTGACGATGGGGTTGACCGAGGCCGTTCAGAATTTTTCCGCTCTGCCCAGTGTCGCGGCCGAGGCCAAGGCGATAGCGGAGATCTACCCGTCCACGTCACTACTCGACAATCAGTTCGTCGCCTCGAATGTCGAAAGCGTGTTGACTGCCGACGAGTTCGCCATCGTCCACCTGGCTTCGCACGCGGCGTTCGCCGGCAACCCGGAGGATTCCTTCCTGCTGACCTACGACGACCGGCTCACGCTCGACGACCTCGGCGATCTCATCGGCCGGTTCCGGCTACGCGAGGACCCGATCGAACTGCTGACGCTGAGCGCGTGCGAATCCGCAGCGGGTGACGACCGGGCCGCGCTGGGGCTCGCTGGCGTGGCCGTAAAGGCCGGGGCCAAGAGCGCCCTGGCCACGCTGTGGCAGATCAGCGACGAGGCGACATCGGATCTGATAGGCCGGTTCTACCGCGAGCTCGCCGATGGCTCTTCCTCCAAGGCGAAAGCCCTGCAGCGGGCACAGCAGCAATTGTTGGCCGATCCACGGTACGAACACCCGTTCTTCTGGTCTCCCTTCATTCTCATCAATAACTGGTTGTGAATTGAACCAATGATCGCCCGCCGCCAAATCCGCCGTTCTCTCCACTGCATTGCCCTGGCCGTGGCGGCCTTGACGGGGGTCGGTCCCGTTCACGCACAGAGCGTTGTCCTGGACCCCGCGCTGGGTAACGGGGCAAGCCTCGGCAACGGTCCGACCTACAGCATCACCGAGACGATGGGGCGAACGATCGGGACGAACCTGTTTCACAGCTTCGACCGGTTTTCCTTGCTGGGAGGGGAAACGGCGGAGTTCTCGACCGCAGGCGCGATCGAAAACATCCTGGCGCGCGTCACCGGCGGCACGGTATCCACGATCGACGGGACGATCCGCGCCCCGGCGAACCTGTTCTTCCTCAACCCAAGCGGCATCGTTTTCAACTCCGGAGCCACCCTCGACGTCAACGGGGCGTTCCATGCGAGCACGGCCGATTACCTGAGGATGGGCTCGATGGCTTTCTACGTGGACGAGTCGCAAGCTTCGGGCAGCTTGCCGAGCGTGTTCTCGATCGACCCTGGGGTGTTGCTCGATGCCGCGGATACGTTCGGCTTCCTGACGGAGTCACCCGGCGCCATCACGATCAACGAAGGAAGCCTCGGCAGTTCTGACGGTGGACGCATCGCGCTCGTCGGAGGGGATACGACGATGACCGGCGGGGAACTGTTCGCCGAGGGCGGCCGCATCGACGTCGCCAGCGTCGGATCCCCCGGGGAAGCTGTGCTGACAGATACAGGAGTGAGTACGAGTTCGTTTGCCCGGATGGGCACGCTCCGTCTCGGTGGCGACGCCGCACTGGACGTCAGTGAATCGTTTGTAAGGCGCGATGGTGCAGGTCGCGTCATCATACGGGCGGGCCGGCTGGAGATGGATGCGGCGACCCTCAGTGCTGGTGCGATATTCGCTGGGGGAGGCGTCATCGACATCGACGTTTCCAGCGGCCTCTTCCTGACTAACGGATCGTGGATTCGGAGTTGGTCCGACGGGGAAGGTGAAGCCTCTCCGATCCGGATCGTGGCAGGGGAGATTGAGATCCGGGGAGGCAGCGAGATCGGATCCCGGGCCGGCGGGTCGGGCAGGGGCGGTGACGTGACGATCGACGCTTCGCAATCGATCCTGATCTCCGATCCCGAAGGTTCCAGCCCTTTCGGAACCGGTGTCGAGAGCACCGTTTTCTTCGGTGAAGGTAGCGCCGGAGACATTGCGATCACAGCTCCGTCGCTCACGATGGAACGCGGCCATATCAGCGCCAACGTACAGAGCACGATCCTGAGGGATGTGGAGACGAGCGGTCGAGCCGGCAACATCCGCATCCAGACGGACCTCCTGTCGATGAGCGACGATGCGACGATACAGAACAACACGAACAACTCCGCCCCGCCAACACCGGGATCCGGGACGGACACGGAAATCCGGATTCGCCCCCTCGACCCGCTTGCCGATTCCGTGATTCACCTGGCGGGTGGATCCAGCATCCGCAGCCGCGCCAGGGATAGCAGCCAGGATACGTCCAACATTCTCCTTGAGGCGACGGAAGTCCGGTTGAAGGAAGGCTCCAACGTATCCGCAACGGTGTCCAGCGGCCCGGCTTCCGCCGGCGACGTGGAGATCGTCGTTGATCACCTGTCGCTCGAAGGCGGCGCTTTCATCGAAAGCGAAGCGCTGTGGTCTTCGACCGGAAACGCCGGTGATATCAAGGTCCTGGCTCGCGAGTCGGTTTCACTGGACAACGATGATGGCGGTGTCCGAACCCAGATTTCCAGCACGAATCGTGGGACGGGCGCAAGCGGACAGATTTCGTGGGTGTGACTAACGGCGACGGCACGGGAACCGTCGTGATCGACGGGGATGCGGGTGTCCAATCCAATAACTGGTCGCTGTCGGGAAGCGTTCCCGGCGGAGACATTCGCATCGACGCCGACGTTGTGCGGATCGAAAACGGAGGCTTCGTCGAGAGCGTTGCCGTTCGCGACAGCCGAGGACCTGCCGGAAATGTCACGATCAGTGCGACCGGGTCGTTGTCGGTTCGCGGGTTTAGCGGCAACGGCATTCCGAGCCTGGTATCCACTTCGTCGTTCGGTGACGGCCCGGGCGGCGCGGTGCGGCTTTCGGCGCCGAGCATCGTCGTCGCCGACGGTGGTTTGATCGATACGTTGACCTTTGGGCCGGGAGACGGAGGAACGATTCGAATCGGACGCGACCGAGATATCCCGGTGGACACAGAAGAACTCCTGGTTGCCGACGGCGGCCGGGTGGTCGCCGACAGCCGGGGAGTCGGTCCAGGAGCCGGCGCTGCCGGTTCGATCACTGCAAACGTCGGTCGGCTCACAATGCGCGCGGGCGGCCAGATCACGGCAGACACGACGGATGGCGATGGCGGAACGATCACAATTCGAGCACGCGAGTCTGTTTCCCTGGAGCAACTGGCCTCGGATTCAGAAAGTACGTTCATCTCCACCGCAACTTTCGGGACGGGGAACGGGGGGCGGCTTGCGGTTACGGCGACCAACGACGAAGGAACCGGAACTGTCCTTGTTGACGGTGCAACGATCGAGTCGAAGAACTGGTCGCCATCCCGCGGCGTGCTCGGCGGTGACGTGCGCATCGATGCCGACGTCGCTCGTGTCGAAAACGGTGGTCTCGTCTCGAGTGCAGCCGTCGAGGGCAGCGGCGGATCGGCAGGCAACGTCACGATCGGTGCCACCTCGTCTCTGACCGTTCGTGGGTCCGCCTCGAATGGAAGACGCAGCCTCGTGACGACGTCCACTCGAGGCGAGGGTCAGGGAGGCGAATTGCGTGTCTCGGCCGGCCGCATCGCCGTCACCGACGGTGCGTCGATCGTCTCGAGGACCTACGGTCCCGGAGAAGAAGGCACGATTCGGATCGGAAGGAATGTCGACATCCCGATCGATACCGGCGAGCTGGTCATCGAAGATTCGGGCGGTGTGTCCGCCAGCGGTTTCGCCACAGGATCAGTCGCGGGAACGGCGGGATCGGTCATCGTGTACGTCGACCGCCTTGTTGTCGACACTGACGGATTCATCACGGCTCTTACCATCGACGGGAAAGGCGGAACGATTACGATCGGTGCGAATTCTTCGATCGCGATTCGGGGAGGGAGCCTGGTTTCCAGCGCGACGTTGGGCAAGGGAACGGGGGGCGGCGTTCGACTTTCCGCCGATCGCATCTCCGTCGCCGATGGCGCGGTAGTCAGCTCGACAACAGATCGGACAGGGGACGGCGGTACTGTCCGGATCGGACGTGCGGCAGACATCCCCATCGATACCGGGGAGCTTTCCGTTCAGGACGCCATAATCTCCGCGCAAAGCGCATCGGTCGGCCCTGATGCCGGGGACGCAGGTGCGGTCGTCGTCGGTGTGGGGCGGCTCGTACTCGGATCGGGCGGACAGCTGGCCGCCACGACGACGGTTGATGGCGCCGGTGGGACGATCGGAATTCGGGCCTCCGAGTCTGCGGTGTTCAACGGTGCTTCGGTTTCCGGATTCCCGAGCGGGGTGTTCAGCGGCACCGGTGGAGCCGGGCCGGGCGGCAGCGTGACGATTGATACGCCGCGCTTCGAGATGCCCTCGGGCGCCGAGGTCGCCTCGATCGCCAGGGCGGAGAGCAGCGCACCGGCGGGCGACATCAACCTCCGGATAGGCGTGCTGGAGCTCGGCGGCGACTCCGTGGTGTCGGCCCAGAGTGATGGGAGCGGTTCGGCAGGCACGATCGATATACGGGGTACGGGAGGAGACCAGCCGGCCGAGTCTCTCGTCTTGCGACCGGGTCGTATCACAACGACATCCCGACAGGCCGGCGGAGGCAGCATCACGCTCGATTCGAACCGCGTCGTGCTTTCTGGAAACAGCGTGATCACGACGGACGTGCGAAGCGGTACCGAGAGTGGCAACGTTGACATCCGAGCACGGTTTGTCCAACTCGACAGCAGTAACGTCACGGCCGATGGCGGCGAAGGAGCAGGCGGTAACATTTCGATTGTCGCAGACGGTACAGAGACCCCTGCCAACGAGGCGTTCCCGTCGGGATTCCTGGTGCTTGAAGACATCAGCGAGGTTCGTGCCGACGGCGGCAACCAGGGCGGAAAGATCACGATCCAGGCTCGGGGTTTCTCGGCGTCCGAGAGCAGCCTCGTTCAGGCTCGTGCGCGGCAGCCGGCCGGCATCGCGGGCGAGGTCGGCATCCAGGCGCTCGTCGCCGGAGTCAGCGAAAGCATCACTCCATTGCCTGAGAATTTTCTCGACGTGGCCGCGTTGCTGCGAGCCCGGTGTTCGGAAAGGGCCAACGGTGGGGAGGCCAGCAGCTTCATCGCGGCGGGCCGCGACGGCCTGCCACCCGAGCCCGGAGGACTGCTTTCCAGTTCGATCCTCGACCTCGACGCTGACAACTCTGGAGGTTCGAGCAACAGTGCCCCTGAAGCGTCGTGGCCAGAGGCTGCAGCCTGGTTCTGGCACCTGCCCATCGAATGGATGTGCGTGAGTGTGCCGCAGAATCGTACAGAGGGAGCGGGGCCGCGATGAAACGTTACTTCCAACTCTTGCTGTTGCTGGTGCTGGTGTCGGCCGCCCCGATCGAAGGCGCTGTCCTATGGCAGATCTTGCCTCCCGTAAGGTCGTCGACTGAGGATGGCTTGGCTGTGGAGATTCGCGAGATTCGTGTTCAGGGCACCACAATCTTCAGCCCGGCAGAACTTGCAGAAATCACTCGTCGTTACGTCGGGAGACGGCTCGCGAGGGAAGACTTGAGCTTCCTCCGCCGGGAACTCACGGACCTCTACGTCGCCAGCGGCTACGTCAATTCGGGCGCGGTGATCCCGGACCAGACCGTACGGGACGGCGTCATCTCCGTGGAGATCGTCGAAGGACGCCTCGGCGAACTGGAAGTCGAACAGCCACGGTGGTTCCGTTCCGATCACATCCGGAACCGCATCGATCCCGGCGATGACGGCCCCTTGAACATCCAACGCTTGCAGGAACGGTTACAGTTGCTCGAACAGGATCCACGCATCCGGCGCTTTGCGGCGGAATTGCGGCCGGGCTACCGGCCGGGTGAAGCCCGATTGCGGGTCGCAATTGAAGAAGAACGCCCCTATTCGGCTTCGGTGGCCTTCAACAACTTCCAATCTCCTACGGTCGGGTCGTCTCGCATCGCTGTGAGTGCGACGCATCGGAACCTGATGGGGCGGGGCGACGTTCTGGCGGTGACTACCGGTCGTTCGAGTGGGGTGGCCCCGCAGATCAACGCTACCTATGAGATTCCTGTCAGAGCCGACGACACAACGCTTTCGATCCGATTCAGCAAGAATGACTTCACGGTGATCGAAGCCCCATTCGACGACCTCGCCGTCGACAGCGAGTCTACGGGTTTCGGTCTGACGCTACGTCACCCTGCTTACAGGACCCTGAATATCGATCTGGTTGTGGGTGTCAGCCTGGAACAGCTGCGCAATCGGACCTTCCTGCTGGGAAAACCGTTTTCGTTTTCTCTCGGCGCCGATGATGGACGCTCGAACGTCACGGCTCTCCGCATATCCCAGGAATGGACTCACCGGTCTAAAATCAGGCCGTGGCCGTTGGGTCGCGCCTCAGTTTAGGTCTCGACCTGTTCGGAGCGACAATCCACGGTGACGACTCCATTTACCGGCAGATCGCGGTCGAGGATCCTCCGGATGGTCGATTCCTGTCGTGGCTGGGCAAGTTCCAGTGGGCGAGACGCGTCGGGCAGGCGCGGGTGATCTTTCGGACAGACGCGCAACTGTCGGCCGATCCGCTCTTGGCCACCGAACAACTCCCGATCGGCGGGCGAAACAGCGTTCGCGGTTACCGGGAGAACCAGCTTGTCCGGGACAACGCCGTCATCAGCTCGCTCGAGACCCGCATCACCTTGCTATCGGACAGGAAATGGGCGCGCAGCCTGGAGTTAGCTCCTTTCTTCGACTTCGGAAACGGTTGGCAAACCAATCCCGACGCAGCCGGTCGCGGCCGGATTCTTCTCCCCGTGCCGCCTTCCAGTATCTACAGCGCGGGCATCGGCGTCCGATGGAACGCGGTTTTCGGCGAATCGGTCCGGTGGAACCCCGAGTTCGAGCTTTACTGGGGCGAGGACCTGGTCGATCTCGACGGCGCGAATCGCACCGGCGGTTCCCTGCAGGATTCCGGCATACACTTCAACATCGGCCTGAAGGTCTTCTGAAAGTGATAGAGGACTGACGGGTACGGCCAAGCCAACCTGATTCCGATCGATGGGAACTCCGATACCGCGGCGCTGCACATCGAGGAGAAGCCTCTGGACAATCTGTCGGACGCTCCGTGTCCCAATCGGTATCACGTAAACCCCGGCGACTGGGACTGGGCGCCAATTCCGGATGGCAAGCGGACGCCTCCATCATGAACTGACTGCTACCGTCTAAAACTTGACGAATTGCCCGAGCGACAGAGCCAGCGCCAGGCCAATCAGGCCGACCAGAAGCGACCCCACCAGACCGACAACAAACGGCTTCATGCCAACGTTCCTGAAGACCGAGAAGGTCGTCCCCAGGCCGACCCCGGCCATCGCGGTCCCGAGCAGGTATCGGGACGCCACCACGTTTCCGATCGTCTCTGTGAGGACCGACCAGGTTGACCGGTCGAGGACCCCGAAAGCCAGCCCACCCGCGAGGGTGAAGTCGCCAACCGAACGCAGGAGCGACATCCCTAGAAATCCGATGACGAAGAGCGGGAAGAGTTTCAAAGGACTGACCTTCACACGGCTCCCATCCTGGGAGTCTGCCCGCCGCAGGTGCAGGAATGAGAGCAGCGGTACGACGACGGCCAGAAAGAGATTGCGGGTGAGCTTGGTCACCGTTGCGGCCTGAAGAACCGTGTCGTCGTTGAAGACCTCCTTGTAGGTCATCGCCGCGCCGACCACCTGTGCGGTCTCGTGTACGGCCGTACCAAGGAAGATCCCCGCCTGTTCCGACGAGGTGAATACGGCGTGCGCCAGATATGGATAGAAGAACATACCCAGCAGGCCGAACAACGTGATGTTGGCCACGGCATAAGCCACCTCTTTTTCATCGGCTTCGATCGCCGCAGCAGTCGATACGATCGCTGTGACGCCGCAGATCCCCGTCCCCGCTGCGATGAGGGTTCCCAGGCGCTCCGGGAGGTCGAGCACTCGGTTGAACCAGTGAATCAGGAAAAGTCCGCTGCCGATCACGATCAGCACGATCGGCACGCCCCAGGCTCCCAGACGCAGGACGTCGGCGAAGCTGAGCCTGATGCCGAGCAGGATGATCCCACCCCGGAGGAGGGTCGCCGTACAGAACGCGACGCCAGGCCGGAAAAGCAGCGGCAAGCCCGCCAGGTTGCGGATGAGGATTCCGATCAGGATCGCGACGAGAACACCGGAGATGGGGCTGGACCGGCCCGCGGGATCGATTCCCTGGATGCCGAGAACCCAGGCTCCGAGTATCGCGGAGACGGGTAGGGCCACAAACATGGTCAGGGCAGCCAGCACGACGCCGGGCAGTAGTTTCAAGGCATTCGTCATGGGGGAGTCGTCTCGTTCGCCGGCCGGAACAGCCGGCGCGGAGGCGTCGTCAATTGTCTGCTCGATCCACGGAAAAATCAAACTGAGGAGTTTCCAGAAAAGGAAAAAGAGAGTTGCGTGGGTGAGCGGCGAATGGGATGGTGTCGAAAAGCGAAACCTGTGATCGGTTCCGTGATCCAGGCCGCGGAACCGATGTCGCCGCTCCCCACGGTGCCCTTTATGCCGCCTCTTCTCTCCTTTGTCAAGCAAGTTCGACAATCGAAGGCAGGAGAGGATTATCCGTCACACGAGTCAAACGGCGGCGGCTCGAATCCGCCCGGTCTTGAAGTTGCTGAATTCTTTTGAATGGCCGAACTCCCCGGAGTACCATCGAGTCAGGGAGGGTTGAAATGAATCACGAAACCTTGCCACTCATCCTCGACATGATGGCCTTGTCCGCAATCGCGGCGTGGGCTATCTGGGGTCTGTTCCAGACAGCCAGGCACCGGTAGGCGCCCCCGGGTTGTTTTGACCCGGCGGCCGAGGGTCCCTGACCGGATTGATCGACTTGACACATTCATGTTCCATGGAAATGTGAATGTAGTGTCGGTTGACCCCTTCGTTTTTTTTCCTACCTCACCGCTTCCACAGCCAGTGCCATACCCATACCTCCACTGATACAAAGCGTGGCCAATCCGTATCGTCCCTTCCGTCTTCCCAGTTCGTGGAGCAACGTTGCGGTAAACCTGGTCCCGGTGCAACCGATCGGATGTCCGAGCGCTATCGCTCCTCCGTTGACGTTCAGCCGGTCCGGATCCATCGGGACTTCACGAAGACACGCCAGTACTTGCGCGGCAAATGCCTCGTTCAGTTCGATCAGATCAAAGTCTTCGAGAGACATCCCGGTCGTCGACAATAGTTTCCGAATCGCGGGCACCGGACCAATCCCCATGACCTTCGGATCAACTCCCGCGACCGCATAGTCGACGATACGACCCAGTGGCTTGAGATTCCGACGATTGACCTCTTCTTCAGACACCAACACCGTGGCAGCGGCGCCGTCCGTGATGCCCGAGGAGTTTCCGGCGGTGACGGTACCTTCCTTTGAAAACACAGGTCGGAGCTTTCCCAGACCATCGGTCGAAGCGTCGAATCGGATATGCTCGTCGGCATCGACAACGATCGATTCACCTCTCTTCTTCGGGACCGTGACCGGAACGATCTCGTCCTTGAACCGTCCGTCATTACTCGCTTGAGCGGCCCGGCTCTGACTCCTCACGGCAAACTCGTCCTGTTCGTCCCGGCTGATGTCGTGGATCCCTGCCAACCTCTCAGCCGTCTCACCCATCACCATGTCGGCCAGAGGACAGAAGAAGCCATCTCGATACATCCCATCGACTAACTGTTGGTGTCCCAGCCGCATTCCCCATCTAGCGTCTTCAACCAGATAAGGCACCCGGCTCATGGACTCCATACCACCCGCAACGACTACGTTGGCGTGGCCCAACAGGATCTCCTGGTATGCCAGAACGATCGACTTCAACCCGGACCCGCATGCTTTATTCACGGTGTAAGCCGGGGCCCCTTCGGGCACACCTGATCGAATACCCACCTGGCGCGCCGGGTTCGGACCGTTCCCGGCCTGCCGGGCCTGTCCCATGATGACTTCGTCGACCTCGGTGGCCTCCACCCCGGCGTTCGCCAGCGCCGATTGGACGGCAACGACACCGAGGTCCACAGCTGTCAATTTAGAGAACGAGCCGCCGAATTTTCCGATCGGTGTGCGCATGGCCGAGGCAATAAAAACGGACTTCATATGAACCACCTATGTATAAAGGGTTTGCGATTACCAACTGAGGGTCCTTCCAAGAATAACTTGGGCGGACCCTAACCA
>PVBE010099395.1_pt1 | contig 29261 bp, 27 predicted proteins | sample 1631181 | NCBI WGS metagenome assembly PVBE01 (sample SAMN08397723, study PRJNA350692) | Marine metagenome, whole genome shotgun sequencing project. | isolation source: water | place: Pacific Ocean | collected 2012-04
GATGTCTCGGATTTCCACCACTTCCGCATCAATCATTCCACGCTGTTTGCAGACCGCCACAACCACATCAACGGCATCGAGAATTTCTGGAACCAGGCCAAGCGTCACATGCGTAAATTCAACGGCGTTCCAAAGGCGCAATTCGGGCTATATTTGAAGGAATGTGAGAGGCGTTTTAACAACAGTGACCCGTCAAGCCAGTTATCACAGCTAAGACAATGGGTAGAGTGTATTTGAACTAGTTATCTGGGTCAGCCCTTAATTTTATTTTACGAAGGATAAGCGTTTAAATCGCATGAAGAAACGGCGGCCAAAATGACCAATGCGCAGATCGCCGAAGCTGAAAAGCTCGCCCGCGAGTGGCGGCCGAAATGAACTGCGCCGCCTCTTCCAGCGCGCATAAAAAGAAATAGCGACAAACCGGGCCAAGCCCAGTATATCCGCGTCCGTATCAGTCATCGGTGATTCAACACAATGTCCGACGAGCTTATTTTCGCGCTGCCCAAGGGGCGCCTCCTCAAGGAGGCGGCGCCGCTGCTGGCGCTCGCCGGGATCGAGCCCGAAGCGGCGTTTTTCGCCGCTGACAGCCGCAAGCTGTGCTTCGCCACCAATGTCGCCGGCCTCTCCATCATCCGCGTGCGCAGCTTCGATGTCGCCACCTTCGTCGCCTTCGGCGCGGCGCAGCTCGGCATCGCCGGCTCCGACGTGCTGATGGAGTTCGATTACCGCGAGCTTTACGCGCCGCTCGACCTCGATATCGGCCATTGCCGCATGGCGGTGGCGGAACCGAGCCAACTGGCCTCCGAGGACGACCCGTCGCGCTGGAGCCATGTCCGTGTGGCGACCAAATATCCGCACGTCACCCGGCGCCATTTCGCGGCGCGCGGCGTGCAGGCCGAATGCATCAAGCTGAACGGCGCCATGGAGCTGGCGCCCGGCCTGGGTCTGTGCCGCCGGGTCGTCGATCTGGTCCATTCGGGGGCGACGCTGGCGGCCAACGATCTCGTCGAGGTCGAACATATCGCCGATGTCTCGGCCCGCCTGGTGGTCAACCGCGCGGCGCTGAAGACGCGCGCCGAAGAAATGCAGGGCTGGATAGAGCGTTTCCGGGAAGCCGTTAATGGCAACGGTTCGGCTGATGGCACGGCGGCTGAATAGCGCCGAGCCCGGCTTCGCCGCCGCCTTCGCCGCGCTGGTGGCGGAACGGCGCGGCGGTCCGGGCGCCAATGCCGCCAAGGTGGCGGAGATCATCGCCGACGTGCGGGCGCGCGGCGACGCCGCCCTGGTGGAGTATACGGCGCGCTTCGACGGTCTCGAACTCGACGCGGCGGGGCTGCGCCTGAAGCCGGACGAGATCGCCGCCGCGGCGGCCGATTGCCCGGCCGAAACCCGCACCGCGCTGGCCTTCGCCGCCGACCGCATCGAGGATTTTCACCGCCGTCAAATGCCGGCGGATCTCGATTACACCGACGCCTTCGGCGTCCGCCTGGGCGCGCGCTGGAATGCGCTGGCGGCGGCCGGCCTCTACGTTCCGGGCGGCACCGCCGCCTATCCGAGCTCGGTGCTGATGAACGCCATCCCCGCCAAGGTGGCCGGCGTCGCGCGCATCGTCATGACCGTGCCGACACCGAACGGTTCGCTCAACCCGGCGCTGATGGCGGCGGCCGAGATCGCCGGCCTCGACGAGATCTACCGTATCGGCGGTGCCCAGGCGGTGGCAGCGCTGGCCTATGGCAGCGCCAGCATCCGCCCCGTCGACAAGATCGTCGGCCCCGGCAACGAATGGGTAGCCGAAGCCAAGCGCCAGGTTTTCGGCATTGTCGGCATCGACATGATCGCCGGCCCGTCGGAAATCCTGGTCGTCGCCGACGGCGCCAACGAAGCCGATTGGGTTGCGGCCGATCTGATGTCGCAGGCCGAACATGACAGCGCCGCCCAGGCGATTCTGATCACCGACGACGGCGGCTTTGCCGATGCCGTGGCGGCGGCGGTGGAGAGGCTGCTCGAAACCCTGCCGCGCCGCGACATCGCCGGCGAGAGCTGGCGTGCGCACGGCGCCATCGTCGTTATCGACAACCTCGACGAGGCGCCCGCCCTTATCGATCGCATCGCGCCCGAACATCTCGAGTTCGCCGTCGCCGAGCCGCAAGCTTTGTTCGACCGCGTCCACCATGCCGGCGCGGTGTTTCTCGGCCGCCGCACGCCCGAAGCCCTCGGCGATTACGTCGCCGGGCCCAACCATGTGCTGCCGACCTCGGGCAGCGCGCGCTTTTCCTCCGGCCTTTCGGCGCATGATTTCCTCAAGCGCACCAGCTTCGCCGCCTGCGACGGCGCCGGCCTGGCCAGCATCGGCCCGGCCGCGCGCACCCTGGCCGAGGCCGAGGGCCTCGACGCCCACGCGCTGTCGATGGCGCTCAGGCTTGACAAGCCGGATGCATAGGTCTGAATATTAGACCATTGGTGGGCGCGGCAGGCGGCGGCGCGCATAACTCATAAAGGGAGACAGGAAATGTCAGCCGGTTGCGTTCATATCAACGGTGAGTTCGTCACCCTCGACGAAGCCAAGATTTCGATTTTCGATACCGGGTTCCTGCACTCGGACGTGGTCTATGACGTCACCTCGTCATGGCAGGGCTATATCTTCAAGCTCGACCAGCATCTCGAGCGCTTCGCCACCTCGTGCGACGGGTTCAGGCTGAAGAACCCCTATTCCGACGCCGAGACGGCGTCGATATTGGCCGAATGCACGGTGCGCGCCGAATGCGAGGATGCCAGCTTCATCCATATGCATGTCACGCGCGGCCTCTATGCCGAGGGCTCGCGCGACCCGCGACTGTGCGAAAACCAGTTCGCCGCCTATGTCGTCCCCTATGTATGGCTGTGGGGCGAGGAGAAGAGCAAGGCCGGGGTCAACATCCACATGGCCGATGTCGAGCGCATCTCGTCGAAGGCGGTCGATGCGCGCTACAAGAACTTCCATTGGGGCGATTTGATCCAGGCGCAATACCAGGCCTATGAGGCGAACCGCGACGACGCCGCGCTGCTCGCCGCCGACGGCAATCTGGCCGAGGGCCCGGGCTTCAATATCTGGGTCGTCAAGGACGGCGTCTGCGCGACGCCCGACGCCAACTGCCTGCTCGGCATGTCGCGCCAATCGGTGATCGAGCTCTGTGGCATGGAAGGCATTCCGTTCGAATTGCGCAAGGTCCACCCCGACGAGTTAAGGGGCGCCGACGAAGCCTTCGCCACCTCGACCGCCGGCGGCGTCATGCCGATCACCGCCATCGACGACAAACCGCTCGGCAACGGCGCACCGGGCATTCTCACCTCGCGCCTGTTCGACAGCTATTGGAGCCGCCGCGAAGCTGGCTGGTGCGGCACCAAGATTAGTGACCTGTTGGACTCGTGAAGCACCCGGATTAAGCCCCGCTTCCCAGGGGGGAAGAGGGGTTGGGGAGAAGGGGGAAACTTAGCCCGCGGAGCGGGCTCGCAACGCCAGAGGGGCATCCGCTCTTTTTGTTTGCCCCTCAAGCGCCGGGCGGGGGCGTCCGCCCCACATGACTCCCTGGCGGCTACCTCGTATTAACTCGGGCGCGTAGTCACGCTTGCCGGAATGCAAGAAAATGCATTCCGGGGGGTGTGCCGTTTGGACGAATCTTTGTGGGTTCCGGTCGCGTGCCTGGGCCTTCCCTCCCCCTGCAAAACTGACGGCGATGCCAACCCTAAATGCGGTGCCATCGGAAGGCGCCGCGGTGAAGTTTACTCGGAGTACCCGGCGAGCTATACGGGCACCGCCGGATGGATATCTTCACCAAATGCATACAGCAGGGAATGACAGCGATGGCCAAGGACCGCATCACGCGGCGTGATTTTCTCAATGGAACGCTGATCGGCGCCGGCGCGGTTGCCGCGGCCGATTCGCTGGACATCAAGGCGGCCGGCGCGATCGAGACCGAAGCCGTGCCGCCGCCTGACGGCGCGCCCTACTATCCGCCGGCCTGGGACGGCATGCGCGGCAGCCATCCCGGCGCCTTCGAGCGCGCCCATGAATTGGCCCATGAAGGGCGCGAGGATTGGGGCGGCGTCGGTGAGACCGGCGAGGAATATGATCTGATCGTCGTCGGCGGCGGCGCCAGCGGGCTCGCCGCGGCGTATTTTTATCAGGACGCCAGTGATTGGCAGGCCCGCGTTCTGGTGCTCGACAATCATGACGATTTCGGCGGCCACGCCAAGCGCAACGAGTTCGAGAGCAACGGCAAGAAACGCATGACCTATGGCGGCTCGCAGGGCTTCGACAATATCGACAATTGGCCGGACGAGATGTGGGACCTGCTCGAAGATCTCGGCATCGATCTCGAAAAATTCGAGAACCAGCATTACGACCGCGACTGGTTCGAACGCCATGGCCTTGGCGGCGGCGTTTATCTCGACGCCGAGAGCTGGGGGCGCGACCATCTCATACCCGCCGACCTCGGCGGTCTGGCGCCGGTCATGCCCGGCCTGGCGGAGGGCTCGAAGGACTACGACGCGCTGTTCGCCGCGGCGCCGATCGCCGACGCCGCCAAGCAGGAGTTGAGCAAGCTATACAAGGAATCCGGCGCCAATCGCGTGATTGAGCGGATCGACGAATTCGACCCCGAATATGACGATCTGCCCTATGAACAGTTCCTCAAATCCTATTGGGGCATCAAGCACCCCGAGACCTATCGCCTCATCCGCAAGCTGCCGACCGATGAAAACGGCGTCGGCTCGGACGCCCTGTCGCTGACCGAGGGCATTCTCGCCGGCCTGCCGGGCACGGTGAAGCTGGGCAAATTCTTTCGCATGGCCGAGGCAAACGACGGTGATGACCCCGGCTATGTCCACCACTTCCCCGACGGCAATGCCGGCTTTTGCCGCACCATCGTGCACGCCATGATTCCCGAAGTGGCGCCGGGCGTGGCGGAGGAAGGACCGGCCGACGATCTGGTCCTCACCGAGTTCGATTACAGCGCCCTCGATAAGGCTGAAAACGACACCCGCATCCGCCTCAACAGCACCGTCATCGAGGTCAAGCATGTTGGGCCGGTGGACGAGGCCGAAGCGGTCGCGGTGACCTATATTTTCGACGGCACGGCGCAGCGTGCGCGCGCCGGGAATGTCATCCTGGCATGCTGGAACATGGTCATCCCCTTTATCTGCACCGAGCTGCCGGAAGCGCAGAAAGAGGCGTTGGCGCAAAACGTCAAGATCCCCTACATCTTCACCAACGTGATGGTGAAAAACTGGCGCGCGATCAAGCAATCGGGCATCGGCGCGGCCTATTGCCCGACCAGCTATTATCACATCCTTCAATGCGAATATCCGGTCAATATGGGCGGTTACGAGGCCACCGAAAACGCCGACGATCCGATGCCGATCACCTTGATCCGGGTGCCGTTTTCCGAGGAGCGCGGCACGTCGCCGAGAGATCAATTCATCGAAGGGCGCTACGAACTCATGGCGACCGAGTTCAGCGATTTCGAAAACGCTGCGCATGAGCAGTTGAACGGCATGTTCGGCGCCTTCGGCTTCGACGCCGCGCGCGACATCAAAAGCATTACCGTCAATCGCTGGTCGCACGGCTACAGCTACACCTATTTCACCCTGCACGACAAAGGCATGAGCATCGAGGACGGCCCCCACATCGAAGGCCGCTAGCCCCATGGCCGCATCGCCATCGCCAACTCAGACGCCGGCGCCGATTCCTGGCTCGATATCGGGGTTATGCAGGCGTTGAGAGCGGTTAGGGAACTGGATGAAGATGAAGACGAATAAGTCCTTCTTCCCCGTGGCGTAACCTGTGGGGAAGAGGGGTTGGGGAGAAGGGGGAAACCAAGCGCGCGCAAGCGCGCTGCTCGGACGCTGAAGGGTGGTACCGTTTGGAAGAATCTTTCTCGGTTCCGGAGCTTTCTGGACGGAGGTCGAAAGGGCATCCGCGCGGTCTTGTTTTTTGGTCCCTCAAGCGCCGGGCGGGGGCATCCGCCCCACATGACTCCCTGGCGGCTACCTCGTATTAACTCGGGCGCTCTTTTTGTTTGTTCCCTCAAGCGCCGGGCGGTCGCATCCGCTCCCTTGGCTTGGCGCGCTTGCCAGAATGCAAGGAAGTTCATTCCGGGTGTGTGGTTCCGCTTGAGCGAATCTTTATAGTTCCGCCAACGAGGGGGCGGCATGCGCCCTTATGTTTGATGCTCCACCATCACCACACGCCAACCGAAGCCTCAAACCACTTTGTGCTCGATCATGCTTTCGCCCATCGCGGTGATCATTTCCTCGACGCCGCGCGGCTGCCAGTCGAGCACCTATTTTATGTGGCTGTTGTCGATCTCGGTCCGATCGCCGAGTTCGTAGAGGATGAGGCGGACCGGTTTGTCGATCAGGGCGGCCAGGCGGACGGCGAAATTGGGCAGCGTGCGGATCGGGATTTTGTAGCCGCGCGCGGCAAAATTCTTTTTGAGGATGCGCGCGATATCGGTCAGCCGGGCATGCTCGGCGGTGCAGCAAAAGCGCTGGCCCGCCGCCGCCGGCACGACCATCGCCTTGAGATGCGCCGAGGCGATATCGCGCACATCCACCGAACCCCAGCCGAGATTCGGCAGGCCCGGCAGGTCGCGCCGCATGAGCTTGCGCACGATCTCGCCCGACGTGCCGTAATCGGCTTCCAGGATCGGCCCATAGACCATGCCGGGATTTATCGCCACCAGCTCCAGCGCGTTGTCGGGCCCCAGGCTCTCCATATATTTCCAGGCGGCGCGCTCGGCGAGGGTCTTGCTCTTCGGGTAGGGCGGCAGCGAATCGTTTATCTTGGTCCAATCCTTCTCGCTGTAGACATAGGAATCGTCATGACCATGACCGTTGACGATCGCGGCCATGGAGGAGGTCAGCACGACCCGGCGGACGCCGGCCTGGTTGGCGGCGGCGAGGACGCGCAGCGTGCCGTCGCGCGCCGGGACGATGAGTTCGTCCTCGTGCCTTGGCAAGCGGCGCGGAATCGGCGAGGCGACAGGCAGCACATAGCTGCAATCGGTGAACGCCTCGGCCCAGCCCTCGTCACGCGTCAACTCGGCGCTGCGGAATTCCAGGCGGTCGCCGATCTCGACATGGCTTTCGAGCGCCTGGCGAAGGCTCGCCTGGCGCGCCGGGTCGCGCAGCGTGCCGCGCACGCGGTAGCCGCCCCGCAACAGCGCCAGCACGCAATGGAGGCCGATAAAGCCCGATGCGCCGGTCACCGCAACCAGCGTGTCGCCGTTTTCGCCGCTCATTTTCTTCCTCCGCGGGCGATTTTCCGCCGCCGACATATCCTGCATGGCCGATGCCACGTCAAGTTTGGTAGACTCGATGGATGCGCGGCCGGGCCATGCGGCTGTTCAGGCGCGCGACGCAAACCAAGGGGAGCGGGAACGGAAAAATGTTTTACCAACCGAAGAACGGCGATCACGGCCTGCCCAAGAATCCGTTCAACAGCCTGGTGATCCCGCGCCCGATCGGCTGGATCACGTCGCTCGACGCCGACGGCGCCATCAACCTCGCGCCCTACAGCTTCTTCAATGCCGTGTGCTACCGCCCGCCGACGGTGATGTTCGCCGCCGGCGCCGGCCCGGGCACCGAGGCGGGCGGCGACTGGAGCAAGGATTCGAGGCGCAATATCGAGGCCACCGGGGAATTCGTCTGCAACCTCACCACCTGGGACACGCGCGAACAGATGAACCAGACCTCGGCAACCGTCGCCAGGGATGTCGACGAGATGGCGCTCGCCGGCCTGACGCCGGAGGCGTCGGAGCTGGTCAAGCCGCCGCGCGTCGCCGAGGCGCCGGTGCATTTCGAATGCCGCCATGTCAGAAGCCTGGAAATCCCCCATTGGGACGAGCCGGACCAATATTACGTCGTCTTCGGCGAGGTCATCGGCGTCCATATCCGCGACGACATGATCAAGGCGGACGGCCTCATCGACGTCGCCAAACTGCGCCCCATCGGCCGCCTCGGATATAACGATTACACTGTCGTCAACCCGGATACGATCTTCACCATGCTGCGCCCGAAATAAAAATCGAGACACCCCGAATAAACCCTTCTTCCCAGAGGGGAAGAAGGGTTGGGAAGAAGGGGGAAAAAGCGCGCGGAGCGCGCTCGCAACACCGGGGGGCATCCGCGCGCTTTTTATTTGGCCCTCAAGCGCCGGGCGGTCGCATCCGCTCCCTTGGCTTACCTCGTATTAATTCGGGCGCGCGGTCGCGCTTGCCGGAATACAAGAAAGTGCATTCCGGAGGGTGTGCCGCTTGGTCGAGTCTTTGTGGGTTCCGCCAAACGAATTCAGCAATCCAGCGTGTTGTCGCGCTCCCATTGGGAGAGCGAGCCGGCATAGTCGTTCCACTGGTTGTTTTTCAGCTTGGCATAGCTGGCGATAAAGGAGTCGCCGAAGCCTTGGCGCAGGATCTTGTCTTTTTCGGTCAGGCGGATGGCGTCGAGCAGGTTGAGCGGCAGCTTGCGCAGGCCGCGAATCTTGTGGCCCTCGGAGTAGAGATTGGCATCGACCCGCTTGCCGGGATCGCGCTTGTTCTTGATGCCGTCGAGGCCGGCGACCAGGATGCCGGCCTGCAACAGATAGGGATTGGCGGCGCCGTCCATCAGGCGCAGCTCGATTCTCCCGGCATCGGGGATGCGCACCATGGTCGAGCGGTTGTTGCCGCCGTAAGCGATGGAGTTGGGCGACCAGGTGGCGCCGGAAGTGGTGACCGGCGCGTTGATGCGCTTATAGCTGTTGACGCTCGGATTCCAGATCGAACACATGGCGGCGGCGTTGTGCAAAACGCCACCCATGAAATGATAGGCCAGCTTGGACAGGCCAAGCTCGCCCTTGGCGTCGTAAAACAGGGCCTTGCGCCCGGCCTTGTCCCACAGCGAGACATGCGCGTGGCAGCCATTGCCGGTCAGATTGGCGAACGGCTTGGGCATGAAGGTGGCGCGCACGCCGTGACTCTCGGCAATCGTCCGGGTCATGAATTTGAAAAACACGTGGCGGTCGGCGGTCTTCAGGGCGTCGTCATAATCCCAGTTCATCTCGAACTGGCCGTTGGCGTCTTCGTGATCGTTCTGGTAGGGCCCCCAGCCGAGCGCCGTCATGCTGTCGCAGATTTCGGTGATGACGTCATAGCGCCGCATCAGGGCGGACTGGTCGTAGCACGGCTTGCTCTGGGTATCGTACGGGTCGGACAATTCGCCGCCGTCGGGGGTGAGCAGGAAGAACTCCGCCTCGATCCCGGTTTTCATGCGATAGCCGAGCTTTGTCGCCGTGGCGAGCTGGTGTTTAAGCATGACGCGCGGCGTGTCCTTCATCTCGGCGCCGTTCATCCAGCAATCGCCGGCGAGCCAGCCGACTTCCGGCTTCCACGGCAGGATGACGAGGCTGGAGGGGTCGGGAAGCACCAGCATGTCCGGGTCGGACGGCGTGCTGTCGAGCCAGGCGGCGAAGGCGGCGAAACCGGCGCCGTCCTTCTGCATGCCGCCGATCGCCGATGCCGGCACCAACTTGGCCCGCAAATTGCCAAAATAATCGACGAAACTGATGAGAAAATATTCGAGCTTGCGCTCCTTGGCGATTTTCGCCAGGTCTGCCGCCATGTCGTCACCCTGTTTCTTTTGCTTGTGAACGAATTGAACCGTTGCCGGTCAATATTGTTGGAAACCGCGACCGGGCGCCCACAATAACCGTAATTTTCCGCGAATCCAGCCGCTTCGCGCGGGCGCTCACATGAGCAGTTTGGCGCCGTCACCGACGAAGCCGATGGTGCGCGCGGCGCCGGCGATTTCGGCGCCGGCAACAAGGTCGTCGGCGGTGATGCCGCGCGCCTTGGCGCAAACCGGGCAGACCCATAACTGGCCGCCATTCTCATGATAGGCCTGCTGGAGATCGGCGAGCGCCGGATAGCCTTCAAGTTGCAATCCGTCCATGCCGCCCTTGGTCGCCAGGCGCACCGATTCACAGGTCAGGAACATCGCCGTTTCGCCGTCCATCGCCGCCGCCGCGCCGGCGACTATCATCGCCACGGTCGCCTTTTCCAAATCATCGCTGCCATGCGGGCAGTTGACGAGAAATTTACCGCTCATTGTCTGGTCTCCCCTTAAGCCGTTGACTTTTTTGGTGAGCCGCATGGTGGAATGGCTCTACCGACATTTCTTTTATAGGAATGAGCGGGGGTGAGGCCAGTTCAATATAGCCGGTCCGGCGTCATCGCTTTCCCGGAATCCAGTCGGTTCCGGCGAGCGGCACGCCGGCCATCGCCGCCGCCTCGATGGTCAGCGCCACCAGATCCTCGGCTTCGAGATTGCGGATATGCGACTTGCCGTTGGCGCGCGCGATGGTTTGCACTTCGAGCGTCAGCGCGCTCAGGTAATTGCGCACCAGGCGGCCGCCGCGCTCAGGGCTGAGACGGGCTTCGAGTTCGGGCTTTTGCGTCGCGATGCCGACCGGGCAGGCGCCGGTATGGCAGTGGTGGCAATAGCCCGGCGCCGTCCCCAGCGCTTCGTAGTCGGCCTCATAGGCGGGCTTGTTGCAGCCCAGCGCGATCATCGCGCCGACGCCGATGGAGACCGCGTCGGCGCCGAGCGCCAGCGCCTTGGCGGTGTCGGCGCCGGTGCGGATGCCGCCCGAGACGATGAGCTGCACTTCGCGGTGCAAACCCATGTCCTTCAACGCTTCGACCGCCTGGCGGATGGCCGGCAGGGTGGGAATGCCGACATGCTCGATAAACACATCCTGGGTCGCCGCCGTGCCGCCCTGCATGCCGTCGAGCACGATCACGTCGGCGCCGGCCTTGACGCAGAGCGGCACGTCATATTGCGGCCGCGTCGCGCCGATCTTGCAATAGATCGGTTTTTGCCAATCGGTCACCTCGCGGATTTCCTGGGTCTTGATGGCGAGATCGTCGGGCCCGGTCCAATCGGGATGGCGGCAGGCGCTACGCTGATCGATGCCCTCGGGTAGTTGCCGCATGCCAGCGACGCGCTGGTTGATCTTCTGCCCCAGCAGCATGCCGCCGCCGCCCGGCTTGGCGCCCTGGCCGATGACGATTTCGATGCCGTCGGCGCGCCTAAGATCGTCCGGGTTCATGCCGTAGCGCGACGGCAGGACCTGATAGATCAGGGTCTCGGAGGATTGGCGCTCCTCCGGCGTCATGCCGCCGTCGCCGGTGGTGGTGCTGGTGCCCGCCACCGTCGCGCCCAGACCGAGCGCCTCCTTGGCGTGCGCGCCGAGCGCACCGAAGCTCATGCCGGCTATGGTGATCGGTATCTTGAGCTCGATCGGCTGCTTGGCGTGGCGGGTGCCCAGCGTGACACCGGTCTCGCAGCGCTCGCGGTAACCCTCGAGCGGATAGCGCGACGCCGAGGCGCCGAGGAACAGCAGATCGTCCAGGCCCGGCAATTGGCGCTTGGCGCCGAAGCCGCGAATGGCATAGGTGCCCTCATCGGCCATGCGCTGAATCTCGGCGATGACGGAACGCGGAAAGCTGCGCGATTCCTCGAGTCGACGTTCGTCGAGGCCATCTTGCTCAGTAGTCGTCGGCATTGTCGACATCGAAATTATACAGTTTGCGGGCCGAGCCGTAGCGGCGGAAACTCTCCGCCGGGCAATCGACGCCTGCCCGTTCGAGAAGCTGGGTGAGGAATTCGGCATGTTCCGGCGTCATCTCCTTTTCCACGCAGTCGGCACCGAGCACGCCGGTTTTGCCTGCGACATAAATATCGGCCTCGTAGATCGAATCGCCGAGATCGTCATCGGCGTCGCCGCACACCACGAGATGGCCGGCCTGGGCCATGAAGCCGCTCATATGGCCGACCGAGCCCTTGACCACGATATCGACGCCCTTCATCGAAATGCCGCAGCGCGACGAGGCGTCGCCGGTGATGGTGATGAGGCCGCCGCGACCCGAGGCGCCGACCGCCTCCGCCGCATTGCCTTCGACGCGGATGGCGCCCGACATGATGTTCTCGCCAAGGCCCTTGCCGCACTGCCCCCGGACGGCGATCTCGGCGGCCTTGTTCATGCCGCCGCAATAGTAACCGGCATGGCCTTCTATCAGAACCTTGTGCGCCGCCTCGAGGCCGACGGCGAGCGAATGCTTGCCATGCGGATTGAGCACCTGCCAGGTGTCGCCGCCACCATTGCCATGGCCGTGCAGGCGGGCGTTGAGCTCGCGCACGCTGGATTTTTCGAGATCGATAATATTCATGCCGCCCGCGCAAGCTTTTCATGCGACCAGCTATAGACGGTGGCCGGCTTGGGCTCCCAGAGATGCGTCTTTTCGATTCCGGGCAGCGCCGCGAGGGCGCGGTATTCCGACGCCATCGCCACCCACTCCGCCGTCTCGCCGAGCACGGCCGGCTTGGCGGCGACCGAATCGCGCAGCACGGCAAAGCCATCGGCGTTGCCGGCGGCGAAGGTGTAGAAGCCGCCGAGCGCGCCGAACGCGTCGTGCAACGCGTCTTCCAGCGAGCGGCCCAGGCTCAGGCGATGGGCGATATAGCTGGCCGCGACCTCGGTATCGTTGTCGCTGTCGAAAATGATGCCGGCGCGGCGCAGCCTGTCGCGCACGCCATTATGGTTGGACAGCGAGCCGTTATGCACGAGGCTGAAATCCGCCGCCGCCGAGAACGGGTGCGAATGCTTGGCGGAAATGCCGCTCTCCGTCGCCATGCGGGTGTGGCCGATGGCATGGCTGCCGATCATCTCATCGAGGCCGAAGCGTGAAGCAACATCCGCCGGCAGGCCGGCATCCTTGAAAATTTCGAGATGGCTGCCGAGCGAGGTGATGTGCAGCCCGGGATGGTGGGCGGCGACATGGGCGCGGATAGCGGCCTCCGCAGGCGGAAGGATGAACACGGCATGGCCCGCGCGGATGTAATACTCGATCCGGGCCTCCAACAATTGCTCGAAATCGGCCGCCACGGACGGCCAATCAGCGGCTCCTCCGCCAGCGCTCAAGGTGACCTTGATGCGGCTTTGCGGCGGCTCGGGGCCGTAAATGGCGAAGCCGGCGCTGTCCGGGCCGCGCTCCGTCATCTCGACCAGCATCGGCGTCAGCAGGCGGCCGAGCGAATTTTCAAGCCTCGGGTTTTTGATAAACAAGCCGACAATTCCACACATCCGCACATCCTCCTCTGCGTCACTCATCTAATATGAGGAATATAACATTCCTGAGAGGAAATATCAACTAAAATGAATATTTTTTCATTCGGGGAAAGAATATTGCGCGATTTGTTTGCCCCGCTGAGTGCCCGAGTCGTATAGATTAAGGCAAAACGGATGGCACGGCCGGTGCGGCCGGGAATGGATTAATCGCCATGTTCGAGGAACGAAGCCCCACCAAGATCGACGATTTCGATTCGGCGGCGGAGCGCAACAAGCGCTCCAACCAGCTGGAAATGTGCATCGGGCGCGAAACCCGCCAACTGCGCCAAAAGCATAATATGACGGTGACCGAGCTCGCCGAGCTGGCCGGCCTGTCATCGGGCATGCTGTCGAAGATCGAGAATGGCCTGACCTCGCCGTCGCTGGCGACGCTGCAATCGCTCGCCTCGGCGCTCAACGTATCGGTCACGGCGCTGATGCGGCGCTTCGAGGAGCGCCGCGACGCGACCTTCGTGGCGGCCGGCGGCGGCCTTAAGATCCAGCGCCGCGGCACGCGCGCCGGCCATGAATACCGCGTGCTCGGCCATTCGCTCGGCGAAGACGTCACCATGGAGCCCTTCGTCATCACGCTGACCGATAAATCGGAGGTGTTTCCCGCCTTCGAGCATGCCGGCACGGAGTTTCTCTATATGCTGGAGGGCCGCATGGATTATCACCATGGCGGCGCCAGCTATGCCATGGGCCCGGGCGATTCGCTGTTCTTCGACGCCGAGGCGGCGCATGGCCCGGAGAATCTGATCGAGACGCCGATCCGCTTCGTCTGCGTTATCGTCTATGCGGCTGAGCGCGGCTGAGGGCCGCTCAGCCTTCCGGCAGAAGCGTTATTTTCACCGCCTTGGGCTCGGTGATGCAGGCCTCGCGGCACCGCCCGCAGCCGGAGCAAATATCCGAATTGATGACCGGGCGGCCGCCGCGGCGCCATTGAAGCGCACCCTCAAGCGGGCAGAAATCGGCGCAGGCGCCGCATTCGGGGCCGAGATAGGGCAGGCATTGCGCGGCATCGATCTCGGCCACGGCGAATTTGCCCGGCCTGGGCGGCGCGCCGCCATCGCCTTGCGGCAGCTTCAGCGCGTCCGTCTCGCATGCCGCGACGCAAGGCCAATCGGCGCACATATGGCAGCCCCGATTGAGCAGATCCATGGCCGGCGTGGCGGCCGCCGGATGCGATGGCTCGCCGCTCAGTTTAAACAGGACGGCATAGCCGCAGGCGGCGATGCATTTGTCGCAGCGCGTGCAGTTGATCAGGAAATCCCGCTCCGCCTCGGCGAAGGGCGGGCGAATCCAATTGCCGCCGGACCCTGGCGCCGTGTCGCGCGCCAGGTCGGCCTTGATCTCGGCTACCTTGTCGGCGCCGAGGCGAAGAAAATCACGGCGATCCATGTGACGATTTTTTGCGCGCCTGGTGGGCGGCGCGGATTTTTCCGGCCATGGCGCGGCGGCGCTGAACCAGGCTGACGCCGATAAGCGCCGCCAGCACCAGGGCGACCGCGACGCCGAGTATGCCGTAGGGCGTCGGCTCGCCGATGCGCAGTTGGAAATCGACGGTATAGGGCTCGCCGCCGGATTCGAATTCGGCGCTGATCATATAGTCGCCCTCTTCCTCGAACAGAAAGCCCTGGCGAAACACATTGCCGTCGGGATTTTGCGTGCCGAGAGTTTCCTGTTCATCGCCGCCGAATATGCCCGACAGCCATGAATCGTCGCGCACCTTGAAGGTGACTTCGCCGGCGAACGGCGTGCCGTCATCGATGCGCGAGGCATAGAGATTGATGCGACCCGGCGAGTCGGGCCGGGGAAAGGCGGGATAGGCCATATAGGTGACGACATAATCGCCGATCTGCACTTCATACTGGGTGCCCGGCGGGGTGTTGGAATCCTCGTTCAGGCTGTAGGCCGGGCGGCCCAGCACATGATGCGCGGCGGCGATGCTGCTCGGCAGCAGCGCCATGGCGAGGGCAACAAACAAACCGCGCCCAAGGTAAAATGAGATCGCTTTTGTCATCTTCTACTTCTACGCCTTCATCCCCGACGGCCGCGCGACGACCCAAATCGGCACACTCGGATGCGGGCAGACCTCGACACAGAGGCCGCAGCCGACGCAGCCCTCGCGCACGACGGGGCGATACTGATTCCACATCTTATAGCCGATCGCCTTCTTGCCCAACGGGCAGATGCTGACGCAGGCGCCGCACACGCCGCGGTCGACCCACGGGTAGCAGGCGCGCTCATCGATATGGGCGATGCCCATGTCGATCTCCTGGCGCGGCATCATCGTCAAGGATTCGGTCGGGCACACCTGCATGCATTTATCACACAGGATGCAGGCCTTCTCGGCGGCGTCGATATAAGGCGTGTTGACCTCGGCGCTGCCGTCGCGGATGTGGAACTTGATGCAGCGCGGCGGGCACACTTCGCCGCACAGGCCACAGCCGATGCAGGCGGCGATGAAGGCGGCATCATCCTTGAGCGCGCCGGGCGGGCGCAGATGATTGCGCTTCGCCTTGGCGCGGCTTGGCGCCAGCAGCGGCGTCACGCCGTAAAGAATAGCCGCGACGCCGAGCAGCACGGCGCCCGTCAGCCCGCTTTTGAGGAATGCGCGCCGCTTCATGACGCCGCATCCCCGTCCCCGGGCGCTTGCCTATCGCTCCTGAAATGTTGGCCGAGGTGGCCCGGCCCCTGTTCGGGATAATCGCGCGGCCTGAGCGTGAAGGCGAGAGCGTCGGTCGGGCAGATGGCGATGCAGGCGGTGCAATTGTTGCATTCCTGGCCGAAGCCATCGCGCAACGGATCGAGATCGAACTCGCACACCACATTGCATTTGGCGCAATCGTTGCAGGTCTCGACGACGCGGCGGATGCGTAAAATGCGGTAGCGGCCGAGAATCGAATAGAGCGCGCCGCCCGGGCACAGATAGCGGCAGAAGCCGCGCCGCGCGACGAGGATGTCGAACAGCAGCGTGGCCAGGAAAAAGATCGTGCCGACGCCGAGCCCGCCTTGCGCGATGGTGTAGTAAATCTCGCGCCCGATGATCGCCGGCGGATAGATGGCGCCGGTAAGCACCGAGCCGGAGACGGCGGAGAGAATCAGGCCGAGCGCCAACACGCCGTATTTGATGCGCTTGTCGAAGCGCCGATTGCCCACCCGAATCCCGGCCCAGCGTAACCACGAAGCGAAATTGCTGTTCAACTCATAGAGAAAGGTGGCCGGACATATCCAGCCGCAGAAGAAGCGGCCGAAAAATATGGTGAGCAGCAGCGGAACCAATGCGGTGAGGAGGAACGGCCAATAGAGGCTGAGGCCGGCCGCCACCTGGCCGAGCGCCGCCAGCGGATCGGAAATCTTGTAACCCCAAAAACTACCCGACCAGGTGTTGCCCTTGATGGCGTCGAGATCCTCCGCCGGATCGCTGACGAAGGGCGCGGCGATGCTCTCCATGACGTCGTAAAGCTGCTTCTCTCCGGGCGACAGAAGATCATAGGCATGCGCCGCCGTATAGGTTTGATAGACGTGCAGCAGCGGCAACAGCACCAGCATGGCGAAGACGATGATGAGGATGAGCCAGCGCAGCTTGTTGAGGTGGCGCCATGCGAAAAAGCGCCTCGGGCGCGCGGCAAGCTCGGCGGCGGCGTCGGGTGCCGCCATCAGCCATAATCCGGAAAGACGCGGATCGCCTGCGGCAACTGAATGCAGGAGCGCTCGCACAGGCCGCAGCCGACGCATTCATCGGTGACATGCGGTTGCTCGAGGCGGCCGACATAGATGGCGATATCGGGCAGCGGGCAGGCGCGGTAGCAGACCCCGCAGGTCATGCCCTGAAACGAGAGACAAAGGCTTTCATCGACCCGCGCGTGGCCCATCTTGACGCCGTCCAGAATGGCGTCGAGCTCGCGCTCAATTTGCGTTATGGCGTCGGTCGGGCACACCTCGCCGCATTTCATGCACAATATACAGGCCTGCTCGCGCGGGATGATGTAGGGCGTGTCGATCGACGCGAGGCCGTTTTCGAGGCCGAAATAATTGATACAGCGGTTGGGGCAGATCTCGCCGCATTGGCCGCAATGGATGCAGTGCTTGAGAAATTCCTCTTCCCTAAGCGCGCCGGGGGGGCGCAGATAGCGCAACGACGAGCGGCCGGCGGCGAGCGCCCCCGCTGTCGGCGCGGCGGCCGCCACCGCGCTTGCGATCAGGGCCTGTAGAAAACTCCTGCGCTCCACAATCCCGCTCCGCTAGAGCAAATCCCGAGCAGGTGGAATCACCTGCGACGACGCATTTGCTTCAACACCAAAGAGATAGAGCGTGTCGGGTGAGTGCAAGCGAACCTGACATGCTCTAGGCGGGCGTCCGGCGCGGTCCTCTCCGCCCGGAAGCCCGCCGCGCCTAGACTTTCTCGATCCGCGCGGCGCTCTTCTTGAAATCGACCTGCCCCGACACCGGATCCCACACCCGGCTGGTCACGCCGTTGGCCAGCCATTTGTTTTTTCTCGGATCGGCACTGTCGGCAACCGACAGGTTCCACGGCCCGAACATGTAGCCGCGCGGCACATTGTTGCGCGCCGGTTTGACCAGCGAATTGGTGCCGACCTGGGCGCGCGCCTCGAGCGAGCCGCGGCGCGTCACCACGCGCACCTTGTCGCCGTCCCTGATGCCGAGATCGGCGGCATCCGCCTCATGCATCTCGACATACATTTCCGGCACCAGGCGGCGCGTCGTCGGGCTGCGGTTGGATTTGGCGGTGTGGAAATGCTCATACACGACGCCCAACCCGAACCAGTAGGGATATTTGTCCCTCGGCACGTCGTTCCACAGCTTGCCGCGATGATCCTCATCCGGGATATCCGGCGTCAGGCCCAAATCGCGCGCCTCTTTGATGAGGTCCATATGGTCGATGGTGTAAAGCTCCTCCTCGGCGCCGAAGCGCATCAACTCGCGCGTCACCTGCTCGCGTTTGGCATAATTCTGCTCGACGAGCTTCATATGCACCTTGCCGTCCTTGGTGCGGAAATAGCCGTAGGGTTTGTTTCCCCAATCGCCCTCCTGCAGCATGAAGCGCCGCTTGGTGCCGCCATTCTGGGCGATCTCATAGGTCGGCGCCGGCCATTGAATACCGCGCAGCTCGACGAGCTGCTCATAGGGAGTCATCTTGTCGAGCTTTTCGACTTCGAGAATGCCGGAGAGATCGGTGTCGGTGCCTTCGGAAGCCCTGATGACATCGCGGAAAATTTCCTCCGAATCGTAGAAGCCGTCCTCCTTGCGCTCGTAGGGAAGCGCCTTCTTCATGTCGAGGCCGAGGAGCGTGCCGATGCCCTTCGCCTTGTCGATCACCATGTCCATGTCGGGGCGGCATCCGGGCGGCGGCTCGGCCGCCTTCTCGCACATATTCAGACGCCGTTCGGAGGAAATATAAACGCCGGCAACCTCGCCCCAGGTCGCCGCCGGGAAGATCACGTCGGCATAGAGATTGTTGGGCGCGTGGCGGTAGATTTCCTGCACCACGTTGAAGGTCTTGGTGATCGCCGGGCGCACCAGATTATACTGATCCGGCAGATCGATATGGGTGGCGTAGACGAAGAAGAACGCCTTCACCTCGTCCTTCAGGGCGCGTTCCATCATGCCCACCGCGTAACCGGGATTCTTCGATTTCATCGCGGCGACCAGATTTCTCTCCGGCACGCCCCAGGCCTCGGCCATCTTGGCGCGATGCTCATCGTTCGAGAGCGGCATGTTGAAGGGCAAGCGCCCGGTGAGGCCGCCGGTAAAACGCTCGCCCATGGCGTTGGGCTGGCCGGTCATCGAGAACGGGCCGCAGCCGGGCTTGGCGAGATTGCCAGTCAGCGTCAGCAGATTGATGATGGCGATGACATTATGCTGGCCGTGCATATGCTGGTTGTAGCCGATGCCCCACATGATGATGACGCCGCCATAACCGCCTTTGTGGGTGCCCTTGCTGCGCGCCAGGCGTTTGCGCGTGGCGTCGGCGAACATGCCGGCGATCTTGCGGATCATCTCCGGCGAGACATCATGATTGGGTCCGCCCATGCGGTCCTGCACCTGTTCGGGGCTGTACTCCTTGCGCACCCCGTCGACATAGGATCGCCAGCCGGTGGCGTGCTCCTTGATGAATTCCCAATCGATGACATCGTCATGCTCTTCCAGGAGCACATGGGCGATGGCGTTGAGGAAACTGATATCGCCGTTGAGGATCGGCACATGGACCGAGTTGTTGGGGTTGACATCCTCATAGCCCATGACCGTGCCGGTGCGGCGCGGGTCGACGACCACCGTCGGAATGTCCTTCTTCTTCTTATGGTCGGCGGCGCGCCAGAAGATAATCGGATGCGCCTCTCGGGCGTTGTGGCCGAAATGCATGATCATGTCGGCAAGCTCGATATCCTCATAAGCGAGAGGCGGCGTGTCCGAGCCCAGGGTAGCGAAATAGCCGGTCACCGCGGAGGTCATGCACATGCGCGCATTGGCCTCGATGGTGTTGGAGCCGAGCACCCCTTTCATGAAGAGGTTTTCGAGATATTGCCCTTCCATGGTGAGCTGGCCCGAGCCATAGAGGCCGATCGAATTGCCGCCATAGGTCTCAGCGAAATGGGCGATCTTGTGATCGACCATCTCCGAGGCTTCCTCGTAGGACACGCGCAGGAAATGCTCTTCATCGAAAGAGCCTTTGGTTTGCGAGACAAAATCCATATCGCCATGCCCGGGCTTGTTCCATTCCTCCCAGACATCCTTGCGGACATAGGAATCACCTTCCATGCGATCGACATACATCGGCTCGGCGGCGGTCAATCCCTTGATGCATTGCAGGCCGTAGTTGGTCGGATGGTCCTTGTCCGGGCGCATCGAGACGATCTTGCCGCCTTCGACCTGGATGATGGTGCCGCAGCCGACGCCGCAATAAGGGCATTGCGCGATGGCGGTGGTGCGCTCGTCTTCATTGCCCGCCGCTTCGGCGGTGGCGATGCCAAGTTCGGGATTGTCGGCCGCCATCAAGGTCGCGGTGGAGGCCGAAACGAAGGCGCTGGTCTTGAGAAAATCGCGCCGCGTCAAAACTGTTTTGAGGCGTTTCATGATGTCATTCCTCCTCTTCCACTTGCCGTTCGCCGAGATCGCGCAGATAAACGATGATGTCGTCGATTTCCCGATCCGACAGATTTGCCAGGGCAGTGGTGCCCTGGAACGGCAGCATGCGGGTGTTCGAGCGGCCCTTCTTGATAGTTTCGCGGATGAAGCCGTCGCTCACCTTGTCGAGAAAGCCGGGCAGGCCGATCGCGGTTCCGGTGCCGCCGGCCATGTAACCGTCGCCCGAAACGCCGTGACAGGTGGAACAGATATTGTCGTACCAGAGCTCGCCGAGGCGGGGGTCGCCATGGGCATCGGCTTGGTTGTCCACTTCGTCGGCGCGATTGGTGCCGCTTTCGAACGAGCGCAGATAATCGACGATGTCGCGTACATTCTGGCGCCCGAGATGGGCGAAAGGCGCCATGCCGGTTTCGTCGCGCCCGTCACGGATCGTGCCCATGAGAAACCTGTCGGAGGAGATGTTGAGAAGCTCCTGATTGGTCAGCGACGGCGCCGTGCCGGGCTCGCCGATGGCGTCGGCCTGGTGGCAGATGGCGCAATTCTCCATGAATTGCAGCTCGCCGTTTTTCTCGGTCGACGGCGAAGCCGCGAGCGCCAGCCCGGTGCTAACAACGATCAGCGCGGCGCCAGCAAATGATTGATTTAGAAGTTTTTGAATAGTCATTTTTTCCACCCCATTCTAGTCAATCGGATCTTCTGGATCTTTCTTGGTCGACGGCGATACCGCTACACCCGGCGATTACCATTCCTCTCCAGCCGGCGGCTTGGCCATGCCAGCATGGCATATTCCGCAATCCATTTGTTGCTTTTCCATGCGCTCATGCAAGTCATCCATCAGCGCCAGTTCATCGAAATCGCGCGGCAAACGATGGGCGATGCCCTTGTGGCAATCGATGCAGGTCATCCGCCATTGCTCCGCCAAACTGTGCATCTGGCGCGCCGTGGTGCCCTGGCGCTCTTCCGCCATGAAGTCGATGCCGTGGCAATTGCGGCATTCGCGCGAATCCGTCTCCGCCATGCCCTGCCATACGCTCTGCGCCAACTCGCCCCGCTTGGCCTCGAATTTCTCGCGGCTGTCGATCGAGCCGATCAGCCAGTGATACGCCTCGTTGGTGGCGCGCACCTTGCGGCTTATCTTGTGAATCCACTCGCGCGGCACATGGCAATCGGGGCAGGAGGCGCGCACGCCGGTGCGGTTGGTGTAATGGCTGGAAGTTTTGTACTCGGCGTAAACATAGGTTTCCATTTCGTGGCAGGAGATGCAGAAGGATTCGGTATTGGTCACTTCGAGACTCCAGTTGAATCCGCCCCACAACGCCATGCCGGCGGCGAGGACCACGAGGAAGCCGGTAAGGGGCCGCTTTGAGATGATTCGGGATAAACCATCGCGAACCACCGCCCGCCAATTCATCGCCGCTCACGCAACATTCAATTGCTCCGTATCGTTGCATGGATTCACAAAGATATTTTAACTCATATCAACAAAACTGCGCTCACACACCTGTCGCTACCGGTTTCGCTGCAATTCCAAATTGTCGCAGCGTCGTTTTGCCGCAATCGGCGCCACCCTCATTCAGGCTTTGGGGCCGAGCTTTCCCGGCCTGCCGGCGCCGGGCGGCGGCGGCGCCGAGCCGTCGAGCGGCCAGCGCGCGCGCGGCGCGGCGTCGAGACCGTCTCTGAGCCCGAGGCCGAGACGCTCGATACCGGCCCAGGCGATCATCGCCGCATTGTCCGTACACAGCGCCAAGGGCGGTGCCACCAGAGTAAGGCCGTTTTCCGCCGCCAGGGTTTTCAGGCGCTGGCGCAACAGGCTGTTCGCCGCGACGCCGCCGGCGACGACGAGAGAGCATCCGCCGGGATGCGCCACCATGAACTGGCGGATGGCGTTCAGGCCGCGCTCGACCACGACATCGGCCACCGCCTGTTGAAACGACGCCGCGAAGTCGGCCCGCGTCGCATCGTCGAGGCCATCCTCGAAGGCGCGCACTTTATGCAACAGCGCGGTCTTCAGGCCGGAGAAGGAAAAATCGCATCCCTTGCGGCCCTTCAGCGGGCGCGGCAGGTCGAAGCGCGCGCCGTCGCCGTCCTCGGCCGCGCGCTCGATCGCCGGTCCGCCGGGATAGCCCAGGCCCAACAGCTTGGCCGCCTTGTCGAAGGCTTCGCCCGCCGCATCGTCGATGGTGGTGCCGAGGCGGCGGTAGCGCGCCACGCCGTCGACGGTGAGAAACTGGCAATGGCCGCCCGACACCAGCAGCAGAAGATAGGGAAAGCAGAGATCGGCATCGCTCAGCCGGGCGCTCAGGGCGTGGCCTTCGAGATGGTTGACCGCGGCCAGCGGCACATCCTGCACGGTGGCCACCGCCTTGCCGGTCATCAGGCCGACCATGACGGCGCCGATCAGGCCGGGGCCGGCGGTCGCCGCGACGCCGTCGAGATCGGCGAATTCCGCGCCGGCCTCGGACATCGCGCGCCCGATGACGCCGTCGAGATGCTCGATATGGCTGCGCGCCGCGATCTCGGGCACGATGCCGCCGTAGGGCGCGTGCTCGTCGAGCTGCGACAGCACCACATTGGCGCGAATCTCGCGCCCGTCGGTGACCAGCGCCGCCGCCGTCTCGTCGCAACTCGTCTCGATGCCGAGGACCAGCATGGGTCGTGGCGCCGCCGCTATGGCTATTCGCGGATCTCGAAGCGGAACGCCTTGGCGACGATCCGCCATCCGCCGTCGAGCTTGAGGAGGGTCAGGTAATCGGTGAAAAAGCGCGGCGGCACGGCGCAATTCACTTTCGCCAGTGCCGTCGTCTCATCCGACATGTCGATCGAGATGATGCGGTCATGGCGCGCCTTGCCCTGGCTCTTGGGCGACGGGCGCCCGTCCACCACGGCGAACCATTCATCGCGCGGCCAATCGAGAAACTCGCCGCCCGAATTGGAGAACAGATGGCATACCGGATGAAAGACGCTGGCGAGCTTTTCCGTATCGCCCTCATGGAGACCATCCAAATAGGTCCATAGGGCGCGTGAAATATCGTCGTAATTCTGGTCCATGAGGCGTTTCCTTGCGTTTCCCCGCGATGTAACGGCGGCGCTTATAGTGCTTCCCTCGCGGCCTCTTGGTCTAGTGAATAAAATCTAGCATATGGTAGCCATACGATAGATTCTATTCACTCACCCCAAAATTGCCTTTCTCCCGGCCTCCCGTGTATGAAGGCGAAGCACAGAAGGGAGCCATACGGCGTGACAATCAGCTTGCCGCTCAAGATCGGCACACGGGGCAGCCCGCTCGCCCTCGCCCAGGCGAAGGAAGTGGCCCAGCGCCTCGCCGCCGCGCATGGCGAGCTGGCCGGCGCCGGCGCCATCGAGACCCATGTCATCAAGACCAGCGGCGACAGATTCAGCGACCGGCCGCTCGCCGATATCGGCGGCAAGGGCCTGTTCACCAAGGAGATCGAGGAGGCGCTCATCGGCGGCGCCATCGATATCGCGGTGCATTCGATGAAGGACATGCCGACCTGGCTGCCCGACGGTTTGCAAATCGCCTGTATCCTGCCGCGCGAGGATGCGCGCGACGCCCTCATCGGCGACGGCCTCACCGGCCTGGCGGCGCTGCCCAAGGGCGCCCACGTCGGCACCGCCTCGCTGCGCCGGCGGGCGCAATTGCTGCATCTCAGGCCCGATCTCGAAATCGCCATGCTGCGCGGCAATGTGGCGACCCGGCTGCGCAAGATGGCGGAGGGCGAGTTCGACGCCACTCTGTTGGCGGTGGCGGGCCTGAAGCGGCTCGGTTGCGCCGAGCATATCGCCGCCGCCGTAGCGCCCGAGGAAATGCTGCCGGCCGTGGCGCAGGGCGCGATCGGCATCGAATGCCGCGCCGATGACGGTCGCGGCCGCTACTATCTCGGGGCGCTCAATGATGGCGAGAGCGCGCGTTGCGTCGCCGCCGAGCGCGCCTTTCTGGCGGTGCTCGACGGTTCCTGCCGCACGCCGATCGCGGCACTTGCCGAGATGCGCGATGGCGGGCGGCTTTATCTCAGGGCCCTGATCGCGCGGCCCGACGGCTCCGTGATCCACCGCGCCGAGCGCCACGGCGCGGCCGCCGACGGCATCGCCATGGGACGCGACGCCGGCGCCGAATTGCGCGCCACCGGCGGCGCCGGCTTCTTCAACGATTGACGCCTGGATCATGGCGCCCCTGGTCCTCCTCACCCGCCCGCGCCCGGACGCTGAAATCCTGGCGGCTTTGCTGCGCGCGCGTGGCGTCGCCAGCCTGATCGAACCGGTGATCGAGATCGTGCCGCTGGCCGGCGCCCGGCTGCCCGGGCTCGATCGTATGCAGGCGCTGCTGTTGACCAGCGCCAACGGCGTGCGGGCGCTGGCCCGCCTGTTGGGGCCGCCGCCCGAGGGGCGCCATATGGCGCTGCTCGCGGTCGGCGCAGCGAGCGCCGAGGCGGCGCTTAAGGAAGGCTTTGAGAATGTCCAATCGGCGGGCGGCGACGTCGCGGCGCTGGCGGCGCTGGCCAGGGCGCGGCTCGACCCCAGGCGCGGCCCGCTACTGCATGTCGCCGCCAGCACGGTGGCCGGCGATCTCGCGGCGGCGCTTGAGCGCGACGGTTTCGACATCCGCCGCGAATGCATATATCAGGCGCTGCCGAGCACCGCGCTGTCACCCGAGGCGGGCGCCGCGCTGGCCGGCGGCAAAATCGATATGGTTCTGTTTTTCTCTCCCCGCAGCGCCCGCGCCTTTGTTAAACTGGCGCGCGCGGCGGCGCTCGATTCGGCGCTGGCGCAAGTGACCGCGATCTGCCTGAGCGCCCAGGTGGCGCAACAGGCGGGCGAGGTGACATGGCGCCGCATACGCACCGCGCCCGAACCGCAGCAAGCGGCGCTGCTCGATGAAGTAGCGCGAGAGGTCGATGTGGCCGAGCATGGCCGATAAATGTATGGCCGATAAAAAAAATGGCCGATAAGAAAGAGCCGCCCGAAGAGGGTGGCACCGAGGACAACAGGCTGGACAGCGCGCCGGACGAGACGCGGCGCCCAACGCCTGACAAGGCGCCGCGCAAAGCGCCGGACGAGACGCGGCGCTTCGGCGACAGCCGCCGCCGCCTGCCGCTGGCGGCGCTCGCCGTGCTGCTGGCCCTGATCGGCATCGGCGTATATGTCGCTTGGCCGGATATCCAGGACAGTTTGCGGCCCTCGCCTTCGCCAGCGGTGGCGGAGGCCGAATCAGTGCCCGTGGCCGAACCGCCAGCCGTAGCCGAACCGGAGCCCGAGATCGAGCCCATCCCGGCGGTCGAAGCCGAGCCGGCGCCAGCGATCGAAGAATCGCCCGCCACACCCCCCGAGCCTTCGCCCGCGCTGCTGGCGCTGGCCGAGCAGGTTGCGGCGTTGCAGCGCGCCCTAGCCGAGCGCGACGCCGCACCGCCGCCGGCGCCGCCGCCGGCACCCAATCTGACGCCGATCCACGACGCCATGGCGCGCCTGGAGGAGCTCGAAAAGCGCCTCAATGAAGTACCGCCGCCGCAGGCGGCATCCGACGAAGCATCGGCGGTTGCGGCCCCAGCCATGGATTTGCAGGCGCGTCAGCGCCTCAACGCGGTCGAGCGGACGCTCGCGCTCGCCGAGCTCGACCGGCGTGGCGGCGAATTCGACGCCTTGCGCGCCGCGCAGGCGAAGTTGCGCGACCGGGTGGCGGCGCTCAGCCAATCGCTGGCGGCGGTCGGCGGGCGCGAGGCCGAGGGTGAGCGCGTGATGGTGCTGGTATTGGCGCTCTCCAGGCTGTCGCGCGCGACCGCCACGGCGCCGCCGTTCGGGCGCGAAATGGAAGCCTTCAGCGCCGCCGCGCAGGCCGGTGGCGCCACCGGTCTGGCTTTTGACAACGCCATGCGCGAATTGGCCGCGCACGCCCTCGCCGGCGCGCCGACGCTGGCCCGGCTCACCGCCGCCTACGACGATGTGGCGCTGGCCGTGATCCAGGCCGATGCCGACGCCGAGGACCAGGGCTGGGTCGACGCGACGATCGGCCGCCTGCGCCGCATCGTAACGTTGCGCCGGGTCGGCGGCGATATCGCGGCGGACAGCCTCGAGGGCCGCTTGAGCGCCCTGCACCGGGCGCTTGCCGGCGGCGACCTCGGCGCCGCAATCGCCCTCGCCGAGGCGCTGCCGGCGAAAGCGCGCTCCGGCGCCGAGGACTGGTTGCGGGGCGCCCGCGCGCGGCTTGCCGTCGAGCGCGCGCTCGCCGTGCTCGACGGCGAAATCTCGGCCCGCGTGGCGGCGCGTTGGGCGCCACGGGAAAGCCCGGACAAATGACCCGCGTCATCATTTTCTTCTTCGTCGTCGCGGCGCTGGCGGCGATTGCGGTGTGGATCGCCGACGAGCCCGGGCGGGTGGTCATCGCCTGGGGCGATTGGCAGCTCGAAACCTCGCCGGCGGCGCTGGCCGCCGCGGCGGCGATATTCGCCGCTTTCGGCGCGCTTCTGTTCCAGCTCGCGCGCTGGCTTTGGCTGGGGCCGCGCGCCATCGCCCGGGCACGCCAGTCGCGCCGCCAGCGGCGCGGCTATCTGGCCCTGACGCAGGGGCTTGTTTCCGCCGCCGCCGGCGATCCGCGCGGCGCCCGGCGCCTGGCGCGGCGCGCCAATCTGTTGCTCGGCGAGCCGCCGCTCACCCTTCTGCTGTCGGCCCAGGCGGCGCAGTTGGAAGGTGAGGACGATCTCGCCAAGGCCTATTTCGAAGCCATGCTGGAGCGCCCCGAAACCGAGTTTCTCGGCCTGCGCGGGCTGTTGGTGCAGGCCCATAAGGCGGGCGACAACAGGGCCGCGCTGGCGCTCGCCGAGCGCGCCTTTGCACTGCGCCCGCATACGCCGTGGGTGCTGACCACGCTCCTGGAACTGCAAAGCCATGCCGGGCAATGGACGGAAGCGCTCACCACCTTGCGCGTGGCGCTGCGCCAAAAGGCGCTGGAAGGCGAAGCCGGGCAACAGCGCGAAGCCGGCCTGCTGCTCGAACAGGCGCGCGCCGCGCGCGCCGCCGGCGACGGCCGCGAAGCCGCCAAGCTGGCCGAGCGCGCCCTCGACGCGGCGCCGCAATTCATAGCGGCGATCCTGTTCGCCGCCGGCCAATCGCTGGCGCTCGGGCGGCGCTCACAGGCCGAGCGCATGATCGCGCGCGCCTGGGCCGACACTCCGCACCCCGTGCTGGCGCAATATTTCAACGAAATTCACAGCCGCGACGACGCCCTGGCGCGGGCCAAACATTTCGAAAACCTGACTGGGCGCAATCCCGAACATCCCGAAAGCCACTTGCTGCTGGCCTTGAGCGCGCTCGAATCCAAACTCTGGGGCGCCGCGCGCAACCATTTGCAGGCGGCGCTCAAAGAGCGCCCGAGCGCCGGTATCTACCGCCGCCTGGCGCAGCTCGAAGAAGCCGAACATGACGACAGCGAAGCCGCCCGGCGCTGGCTCATGGCGGCCAGCGAGGCGCGCCCGGACCCGTTATGGGTATGCGCCGAGTGCGGCGCGCCCGAGAGCGATTGGTCGCTCGCCTGCACCTCTTGCGGCGCCCTCGACCGCATGCAATGGCGCCAACCGGCGGCACCCCCCGCCGCCCTCGAAGCGCGCCCCGAGACGGTGCCATCCGACAGCGCGAAGGCACCCGTCCAGGCGGACGGTGCGGTCTCCACGGCGACCGGCGAAAACGCCACAGAGCCGGCCTGAGCCGACAATTGACGCCACGCCATGGTGGGGGTAGCGTGGCTCCCGTGGCGCCGCCTTAGCTCAGCCGGTAGAGCATCGCATTCGTAATGCGGGGGTCGGGTGTTCGAGTCACCCAGGCGGCACCATGTTTTCAATGACTTAGCCCTCGCCTCAATTCCGTTGTCCCGGTCTTCGGACCACCCACGTACCACGGAGTTGAGAAATGGCCACTATCGATAAGCACTATGGCGCATAGCGAGCACGAGTTCGCAAGCGCTCCATAAGTCGCACCAAGACCTTCACCAAGAAGTCCGATGCCGCACTATGGGCAGTCGAAACTGAAAGAGCTATTACCCTGGGCCTGCCTCTTGGGGGCGATGACGGTGCAACCTTGGCCTTAATCCTTCAGCGCTATGCCCGAGAGACCGCCCGAAAGGAGTGGGCTACTATTTGCCCAGCAATCCTGTTGCATGTATCAGGCAACCATCGCTGCCGAAAGGACGTGACAGACGGCTAGAGGGCGATGAGGAGCAAAGCCTCTTGGACGCCTGCAGGAGAAGCACCAACCACTGGCTCCTGCCTCTGGTATGCTTTTGCCCTTGAGACGGCCATGCGGCGCGGTGAGCTTCTTACGCTTGAATGGCAGGATGTTCATGTGGCTCAGGGTTGGGTGCACCTGCCGGACACCAAGAATGGCAGCCCTCGCGATGTTCCCCTTAGCCCCAAGGACCAGGCAATACTGGCCGACCTACCTCACGATCTTTCAGGCAGAGTTTTCCCCGTTCACTTCGAGGCTTTGAAGAGTGCATGGCGTAGGCTCTTGGGTAGATCAGGTGTTGTGGGCCTACGCTTCCATGACCTGCGCCACGAGGCAACAAGCCGCTTCTTCGAGAAGGGCCTCAATGTCATGGAGGTTGCCACAATCACAGGCCACCGGGACTTGCGAATGCTCCAACGATATACCCACCTCAGGGCCGAAGACTTGGCTTTAAAGCTGTGACCTTTGGCGATAACGACGCTAATGACGATAAGGGCGGGAAGTTATCGTCGTTATCGTCCTTATCGTCACAGCGTCACGAGGCGCAGATCGTTCTTGATGGTATCTCGGATCGGAAGATCAACACCAACGGGGCAGGCGGCTTCGACCACATCATAGAAGCGCGTCTTGCGTGGTTCTTCGCCAAGGGCTTCTGTCGCCACCTCATGCACCGCCCTGATACCTACGCCGAGGCCCCCCATGCCGAGGTGCGCACGGCTGCATCGGCGCCCACGGCCAC
>PVBE010770357.1_pt1 | contig 29255 bp, 23 predicted proteins | sample 1631181 | NCBI WGS metagenome assembly PVBE01 (sample SAMN08397723, study PRJNA350692) | Marine metagenome, whole genome shotgun sequencing project. | isolation source: water | place: Pacific Ocean | collected 2012-04
AATCAAAAATAAAACGCTAAATGAAAGAAAAAAACAATATCAAAAAAAACAATTAGTTTTGTATTAACACTCTCTTAATTTTTGACCCTAAAAGTTCAAGTTTGTTTGAAGACATACACAAAAAAACTACTTTGTCATCTTTAACCCAACGAAGCAAGATACCATCTTAATATCAATTAATTATGCTAATATCAATGAGTAAATTATTACTTTTGCTAACTAAATAATAAACATACTATTAATATGAAAAGATATTTTTTGTTCAGCCTGTTGGCTTTAGTTTTTGTTGGTTTTCAGGCGATTGCACAGCAAACCCCTTCGATTATTGAAAAACCAAATCTAAAATTGGAAAGTAACCTGATGACTCCTGAAGTATTATGGGCATTTGGACGTGTGAGTGATCCTCAGGTTTCACCTGATGGTAATACTGTTATTTATGGTGTTTCATATTATTCAATTGAACAGAATAAAGGTAATAGAGAACTTTATTCAGTTGGGGTTGATACTAAAGATGTAGTTCGTCTTACACGGTCACTAAAAAGTGAATTCAATGCAATTTGGAAACCCGACGGTAGTAAGATAGGGTTCTTAACTTCTGAAAGCGAATCTGTTCAGCTTTGGGAGATGAGTCCTGATGGGAGCGACAGAAGACAAATATCAATAATTGAAGGAGGTATTACCGGATTTAAATATTCGCCTGATCAAAGCAAGATTCTATATACAAAAGATTTAGAAATCGAAGAAAAATTTAAAAATCTTTATAAAGGACTTCCTCTCGCTACCGGCCGATTGATGGATGATTTAATGTACCGTCACTGGGATCATTGGGTTGACACTTACAGCCATGTTTTTGTCGCTGATTATGATGGAACGCAATTAAGCAATCATAAAGATATAATGGAGGGAGAGCCTTTCAATTCACCATTGAGCCCATTCGGTGGTATTGAGCAAATCAGCTGGAGTCCTGATAGTAAAGTGATAGCATATACTAGCAAGAAATTATCAGGTAAGGAAGCAACTTTATCAACAAATTCTGATATATATTTTTACGATCTAAAATCGGGTGAAACAAAAAATATGACTAAAGGAATGATGGGCTTTGATATTGGCCCTGTTTTCTCGCCGGATGGAAATTATTTTGCTTTTGAAAGTATGGAGAGGGATGGTTATGAATCAGACCAAAACCGCCTCTTTATCATGAATTTAAACACTGGCGAAGTTAACTACGCAACTAAGAATTTTGATCAGAACGTTGGTAGTATAAACTGGACAGCAAATAGTAAAGATATTTATTTTACAAGCGATTGGCATGGTGCGTTCCAGATATACAAGTACGATCTTAACTTAGGTGAAATAATTCAAATAACTGAAGGATTGCAAGATTATCGAAGTGTGGCTTTAGCAGGAAAACAACTTGTTGCTACAAAACAAACTATGGCAATGCCTACAGAGTTGTTTTTAGTTGACGCAAAGAGTGGTGCAGAAATTCAAATTACTTTTACAAACAAAAACCTGCTTGATAAGATTACAATGGGAAAAACCGAAGAACGCTGGATTAAAACTCACGATGGTGAGGACATGCAGGTATTCGTAATTTATCCTCCTAATTTTGATACCACTAAGAAATATCCAGGTTTACTATATTGCAAAGGTGGTCCCCAGGGACCCTTAAGCCAGAGTTTTCATTATAGATGGAATTACCAGATTATGGCGGCTAATGGTTACATTATTGTTGCACCTGCACGACGAGGTGTAAGTGGATTTGGACAAGCTTGGCAGGAACAAATAAGTGGTGACTATCATGGTAAAAGTATGCAGGATTATTTGACTGCCATCGACGAATTATCTAAAGAACCATTTATTGATGAAAATAGATTAGGCGCAATTGGAGCGAGTGCAGGAGGGTACGCTGTTTTTTATCTGGCAGGAAATCACGATGGTAGATTCAAAGCCTTCATTGCACATGATGGTATTTTTAATGAAGAAGCACAATATCTTGAAACGGAAGAAATGTGGTTTGAGAATTGGGATAAAGGCGGACCTTTCTGGGAAAAAGAAAACAAAGTTGCTCAGGAAGCATATGCACACTCACCTCATAAATATGTACAAAATTGGGATACTCCAATCCTTGTAATTCATGGAGAGCTTGATTATAGAGTTGTTGTTACTCAAGGAATGACTGCATTTAATGCAGCTATATTGAAAGACGTACCAGCCGAATATCTCTACTTCCCTGATGAAAATCACTGGGTGCTCAGACCACAAAATGGAATTCTTTGGCAACGTACATTTTTTAACTGGTTGGATAAGTGGCTTAAAAACTAACTACGTAAGTTGACGTCGTATGTGATGTGCAATTAGCCGGTATTGTATTATTTTTGTAACTTCAATTAATAGTATAATCATTATAGAATAATTTTATTATTTTTATTCCTTTGCAAATTACCCAATAAGTAAATTAAAATATATGAAGATAACAATTGTTGGAACTGGATACGTTGGTTTGGTGACCGGTGCCTGTTTTTCAGAAGTAGGTATTGAAGTAACTTGTGTTGACATTGACAAAAAGAAAATCGAAGAATTGAAAAATGGTATCATGCCAATTTACGAACCAGGCCTTGAAGCGATGGTTTTGCGTAATATCAAAAAAGGTCGTCTTAATTTCAGCACAAACCTTAGTGAATGTCTTGATGATGTAAGTGTAGTTTTTGGAGCAGTTGGTACACCTCCTGATGAAGATGGAAGCGCCGATTTAAAGTATGTTCTGCAAGTAGCTACTGAGGTAGGTCAGCACATGAATGATTATCTTCTTATGATAACAAAAAGTACTGTTCCAGTTGGTACAGCTGAGAAAGTAAGAACTGCTATTGACGATGTGCTTGCTAAAAGAAATGTGGATATTAAATTTGATGTAGCTTCGAATCCTGAGTTTTTAAAGGAAGGTGCTGCCGTTGATGATTTCCTTAAACCCGATAGAATTGTAGTAGGTGTTGATTCTGCAAGAGCACAAAAAGTAGTAGAGAAGCTTTATAAACCATTTACAATGAATGGCCATCCAATCATCTTTATGGATATAGTTTCTGCCGAAATGACAAAATATACAGCTAACTCAATGCTTGCAACAAAGATTAGCTTTATGAATGATATTGCCAACTTGTGCGAAATAGTTGGTGCTGATGTAAACGCTGTACGTAAAGGTATTGGATCAGACAAAAGAATTGGAAGGTACTTCATCTATCCCGGAACTGGGTATGGTGGTTCATGCTTTCCCAAGGATATTAAAGCGTTGATAAAAACATCAGATGACCTGGGTTATGATATGAAAGTACTCAAAGCTGTTGAAGCTGTTAATGAAAGACAGAAGTCAGTACTAATTACCAAAGCTAATAATTACTTTAACGGAGACCTTAAAGGAAAAACTTTTGCAATGTGGGGATTGTCATTTAAACCCCAGACTGACGACATGCGTGAAGCCCCTTCACTTGTTGTAATTCAGAAACTTCTAGATGCCGGAGCAAATGTAAGGGCATACGATCCAATAGCAATGGATGAAGCAAAGCATATTATCGGTGATAAGATTGAGTATTTTAACGATATGTACGAAGCACTTATGGATTGTGACGGGTTATTTATAATTACAGAATGGCCGGAATTTAAGTTTCCTGCATTCAAGGTTGTTAAAAAATTACTTAAGAATCATGTAATATTTGATGGCAGAAATATTTATGATACTAGTGATATGAAAGACAATGGATTCGACTATTTTGGTATTGGAGTTGAACTGACCAATAAAGACTAATCTTTTTGACTGTATTTTATCGCAGTCTTTTAATATAGTAACTATGAAACGAATATTAGTAACAGGTGGTGCAGGATTTGTAGGGTCACATCTTTGTGAGAAATTACTTAACGACGGCAATGAGGTAATATCGTTAGATAATTATTTTACAGGCCAGAAGAAAAATATTGAGCATTTGATGGATAATCACTTTTTTGAAATAATCCGTCATGATGTTACAATGCCATATTTTATTGAAGTAGATGAAATCTATAATCTTGCATGTCCTGCTTCACCTATTCACTATCAATATAACCCAATTAAGACTGTCAAAACTTCCGTTATGGGGGCGGTAAATATGCTTGGTCTTGCTAAGCGTATTAAGGCAAAAATTTTACAAGCCTCAACAAGTGAGGTTTATGGTGATCCTCAAATTCACCCACAAACAGAAGATTATTGGGGTTATGTAAACCCTATTGGAGCCAGAGCATGTTATGATGAAGGTAAGCGAGTGGCAGAAACGTTGTTTGTAAATTACAATACACAAAATAATGTGAGGATTAAGATAATCAGAATATTTAATACTTATGGTCCACGTATGCATCCTAATGATGGCAGGGTTGTTTCAAATTTTATTGTACAGGCCCTCCAAGGAAATGACATAACCGTTTACGGAACTGGAAATCAAACCAGAAGCTTTCAGTATATTGATGATCTTATTTCCGGAATGACAAAAATGATGGCGACAAATGATGACTTTACAGGACCAGTTAACATTGGTAACCCAAACGAGTTTACTATTTTGGAACTAGCAGAAAAAGTAATTGATATTATTGGCAGTAAGTCTAAAATCGTTTTTGAAGATCTTCCAATGGATGACCCAATGCAACGGCAACCTAATATTTCACTAGCCAAAAGTGAGCTAAATTGGGAACCAAAAATAAAACTCGATGAAGGACTTAAGACCACTATTAAATTCTTTGATGAACTACTTAGGGAACAATAGAATGCTTAAATGAATAAATGCTTAAATATTCTAATACATAAACATTTACTGAACCATACATTAAGCAATTAATAATATCAAGGTTAGCATGAACAATATTGTAGTCACAGGTAGTAATGGACAACTTGGATCGGAGATAAGAGCAATAGCATCACAATTTTCGGATTATAATTTTATTTTCACCGATGTGGACGAATTGGATATAACTAAGAGCATTGAAGTAGAGTTGTTTTTTAGAAAGAATAATATTTCTGTATGTATTAACTGCGCTGCTTATACTGCTGTTGATAATGCTGAAGATGAACGTGAACTTGCAATGCTTATCAACTATGAATCTGTAGAGAATCTTGCTAATGTATGCAACGTAAATAATACTCTGTTAATTCAGATTTCCACCGATTATGTCTTCAACGGTCAGCAATACAGGCCATATGTAGAAACTGATTTGCCTGCTCCTGATTCATACTATGGATTAACAAAACTAAAGAGTGAACAAGCCGTAATGGAGATTGCAAAGAAATCCATTGTTATACGTACTTCATGGCTCTATTCATCATTTGGGAATAACTTTGTCAAAACTATGATGAGACTCGGACGGGAGAGGGATGAGCTTGGAGTAGTAGTTGATCAAATTGGTACCCCAACATTTGCAGCTGATTTGGCTAATGCAATTATGAAGATTATTCAAAAAACTGGAGATAATCATATAAATGAAATTTATAACTATAGTAATGAGGGTGCTATTAGCTGGTATGATTTTGCCAAAGCAATAATGGCACATGCTAATATAAATTGTAGAGTTAACGCAATCGAGTCGAAAGACTTTCCTTCTAAGGCAAAGAGACCATACTATAGTGTGTTGAATAAAGCTAAAATCAAAAATGATTTTCAAATAGATGTACCATATTGGTTGGATAGTCTGAAAGTTATGATTAGTAAGCTTGACTGATTAACTTTAAAATAAATTTCACAACTACTTCTCCAATTTTTCTATGCTACATTAAACTGATAAATATGAATACACAAATAGATAGCGCAGTACTTGATAAAGCTAATGTTTGGCTCACGGGTAATTATGATGAAGAAACCAAGGATCGTATTAAGGAAATGATGGAGAATGATCCCCACGAATTAAATGAATCTTTCTATCGCGATCTTGAATTTGGTACAGGAGGCCTCAGGGGAATAATGGGTGTAGGTTCAAATCGGATGAACAAATATACTGTTGGTGCAGCAACACAAGGAATGGCCAACTATTTGAAAATGAATTTCCCAGAACTGGATATTATTAAAGTTGCCATTGCCTACGACTCACGGAATAATAGTAAGTATTTTGCTAAAATCACTGGTGATGTTTTTTCAGCTAATGGCATCAAAGTATATATGTTTGATGATTTGCGGCCAACTCCTGAATTGTCATTTGCAATTAGGCATTTCGGTTGCCAGGGAGGAATTGTAATAACTGCATCACACAATCCAAAAGAATACAATGGATATAAGGCATATTGGGATGATGGAGGCCAGCTAATAAGTCCTCACGACACAAACGTTATAAAGGAAGTTCTTAAAATCAAGGATATCTCTGATGTTAAATTTGATGGAAATAAGGAGTTGATTAATATTGTTGGTGAGGATGTAGACAAAGTTTATCTCGATAAAATCCATTCCCTTTCACTCTCCCCGGAAGCTATTATGAGACAAAAAGATTTTAAAATAGTTTATACACCTATTCATGGGACAGGGTTTCCGCTTGTGCCTAGGATATTAAGTAAATATGGTTTTGAACAAGTGTATATTGTAGATGAACAAGCTTCTCCTGATGGTAACTTTCCAACAGTTAAATCTCCGAATCCGGAAGAACCTGTTGCTCTTGAACTTGCTATTCAAAAGGCAAAGGAAACAAACGCCGATCTTGTAATGGCGACTGATCCTGATGCTGATCGTGTTGGTATTGCAATCCGAAAAGGGGAGGAGATGATACTTCTAAACGGTAACCAGGCTGCTTCATTGTTAATTTATTATCTTCTCACTAGATGGCGTGAGACTGGTAAACTAACAGGTAATGAATATATTATCAAAACTGTTGTATCCACTGAGCTAATGGCTAAAATTGCCGTTAAAAATAAAGTTAGTTATTTCGATACTCTTACCGGATTTAAGTTTATTGCTGACGTGATCAGAAAAAATGAAGGAAATAGTACATTTATTGGAGGTGGTGAAGAAAGCTATGGATATTTGGTAGGTGATTTTGTAAGAGATAAAGATGCAGTTATTTCTTGTGCTATGATAGCTGAAATAGCAGCATGGGCTGCTGACAAAGGGATGAGTCTTTACGATCTGTTATTGGATATTTATATTGAATTTGGTCTTCATAAAGAAAAACTGATTTCTGTTGTAAGAAAAGGAAAGTCAGGTGCTGAAGAAATTCAGACAATGATGAAGGAGTTTAGAACCAATCCACCGTTAAGCCTAAATAAGTCAAAAGTGGTTTTAATAAAAGATTACCTGAGCGGCATTTCCAGAAACATTGAAACCGGTTTGGAAGAATCAATTGGCTTGCCATCTTCAAATGTATTGCAATTTTTTACAGCAGATGGTGGCAAGGTAAGTGTAAGGCCTTCAGGAACTGAACCTAAGATTAAGTTTTATTTTGGAGTAGTAGCACCCTTAGCAAATAAATCTGATTATTCAAGGGTAAATTCTGAGTTAGATAAAACAATAGCAAATTACGTAACTGAACTTGGATTAGATTAAGACCAGATGTATGTATTTTACCTGGTTGTAAAGAGATTATTATACACCTTTTTGTTGCTGTCTTACGAAAAAAATTCACAATGAGCGATACACCTATCGATGATATTACTTTATCAAAACCCGTTATTGAAATGGCAACTATTGCGAATGAATTCTGTTTCTTTTTCGAAACGATTGATAAAAAAGATAAACTGACTATTCTAGAATTTATACAGCGCATACTACCATTAATGTATCTTAAGGGATCGTTGTTACCGAATATAGCACCACAGTATCCTGATGCAAACGAGCGATTTGTAACTGAAGAACAATGGGAAAGTATTTTTACAATGTTAAGACACAAGTTTGGTAAAGATGATGAATATTGGATTATTGATCCTCAGTACATCAATGAAACAGAGCCTTTAAAAGCTAGTCTTTCAGAGAACATTACAGATATTTATCAGGATATGAAGGATTTTATAATGTTGATGCAAAAAAACAATCTTGCTGCTCGAGAAAATGCGATTAGTGAATGTAGTTCACTGATGGCAAATCATTGGGGTTATCGTATTGGCAATATCTTCACTCGAATTCATCATCTGATATATAATGTTGAAGAATCTGATAGCAAGGATAATTTAGAATGATTTGAAGGTAAATTAATGTGTTAATAATTTATTAGACATCGTCAATAAACCCTAAGATCTCAAGCCTTTATCCCTCTTATTTAGCGCTAAAATACCTAATAATAGGTATACGAATATTGGATGTCAATCCATTACTTTGTAGTACAAATATTACCATCGAAATATTATTCATCAATAAATTGGCACTATTAAAGTTATGAACCTTTCGGAACTAAAAAGCGGTGAAAAAGCTGTCATTTTGAAGGTTAAGGGTAGAGGAGCATTCCGAAAGAGAATAATTGAAATGGGATTTGTTGTTGGTAAACAGGTAATTGTAGTAAAGAATGCCCCTCTAAAAGATCCGATTGAATATAATATCATGGGTTATGAAGTTTCGTTACGTAGAAGCGAAGCTGCCTTAATTGAAGTTGTTACTGGAGAAAAAAGCGGTGTAAAAAGTAATAATTATAGTGGTGTACTGCAGATGGAACAGTCACTAAATATTTCTCCGATAACATCAAAGAAAAAGGTCATTAACGTTGCGCTTGTAGGAAATCCAAACTGTGGCAAAACAACTATCTTTAACTTTGCTTCACATTCCAGAGAAAAAGTTGGTAATTACGGAGGCATAACTGTTGAAGCAAAAGAAGCGCACTTTATACATGCTGGTTATACTTTTAATATCGTTGATTTACCCGGAACCTATTCTATTACAAGTTACACACCTGAGGAGCTGTTTGTTCGCGACCATATTGTGAATGAGTTACCCGATGTTGTTCTAAATGTAATTGATACTTCCAATTTGGAGAGAAACCTATATCTCACCACACAGCTTATTGATATGGATATCAAGGTTGTGGCTGCATTGAATATGTGGGACGAGTTCCTTGAAACAGGTGATACTTTTGATTATTCCAGTCTGGCAAAAATGATTGGGATTCCTATGGTACCAACTGTTGGTTCAAAAGGAAAGGGTATTGAGAAATTGTTTGATAAGATAATCTCTGCTTATAATGATAATGAACCGATAATTAGGCATATACACATCAATTACGGTAATATTATTGAACAATCGATAAAGAAACTACAGCGTTTAATTAGGATCGATCACAACAAAGCATTAACAAATAAAGTATCACCACGATATCTGGCAATAAAACTTCTGGAACAAGATAAAGAAGAGCTTAAAAGAATAAATATCTGTACCAATGCGGAAGAGATAAAAAGTGAAAGTTTAGCGGAATCCGAAAGGATAGCTAGTTTACGGAATGAAAACGTTGAAACAATAATCACTGATGCGAAATATGGATTTATTGAAGGGGCGTTAAAAGAAAGTTTAAAAAAAGCACCTAAACATAACAAAATTACTCGAAGCAGGATTATTGATAACATCGTTACGAGCAAATTGTTAAGTTATCCGATTTTCTTGTTAGCAATCTGGATTACGTTTCAAAGCACATTTATAATTGGCGATTACCCAATGCAATGGATAGAATTACTTGTTAAGTATCTGGGCACTTTATTCTCAGCAATTCTTCCTGACGGTATGATCAAGGATATGCTAATTGATGGTATATTAGGCGGAGTTGGAGGCGTAATTGTTTTTCTTCCTAATATTCTTATTCTGTTCTTCTTTTTAACAGTCATGGAAGCATCAGGGTACATGGCCAGAGTTGCTTTTATTGTTGATAAACTGATGCATAAGGTTGGCCTTCATGGTAAATCTTTCGTGCCAATGCTAATGGGTTTCGGGTGTAACGTACCTGCGATAATGGCAACCCGAACAATAGAGAATAAAAGCGATAGGTTGGTGACAATGCTTATCACCCCTCTTATGTCGTGCAGTGCAAGATATCCGGTTTATATACTGTTGATAAATGCTTTCTTTATAAATTATAGAGGAAGTGTATTATTTGGAATTTATTTTGTTGGAATAATATTGGCAGGTATGGTTGCCTGGATATTGAAAAAATCGCTTTTCAAGGTTGAAACTGTTCCTTTTGTTATGGAATTACCACCATATCGCAAACCTCAACTTAAAGCTGTTATAAAGCAAACATGGTTTAAAGGTGAGCAGTATCTAAGAAAGATGGGTACGATTATTTTGGTCGCATCGATTGTTGTATGGGCACTTGGATATTTTCCAGTAAACAATGAAATAAATATTAAATATGATGGTCAGATTGCAACTATTAAATCACAGATCTCAGAGCAAAATAGTCAAAAGAAGAACGATGAACTCATTCAGTCAATAAAGAGACTAAATTCAACAAAATTAAGTGAAAAGCAAGAAAACTCATACATTGGAAAGATTGGTAAGTTTATTGAGCCAGCAGTTAAACCACTTGGATTCGATTGGAAAATGGGAATAGGCCTTATTGCAGGATCAGCCGCAAAAGAGATTGTTATAAGTACATTGGGAGTACTGTATCAATCGAGTAGTGATGTTGAAGATACTCAATTGCTCGTTACTAAAATAAAAGCCCAGGTTTATGAAAGTGGCCCTCACAAAGGCAAGCATGTATTTACTCCATTAGTGGCAATATCATTTATGCTGTTTATACTAATATATTTTCCTTGTATTGCTGTTGTTGCTGCTATTAAAAATGAATCTGGAAATTGGAAGTGGGCGTTGTTTTTAACAGTTTATACAACTGCACTTGCTTACCTTATTTCATTCTTAACCTATCAAACGGGTACTTTGTTGGGTTTATGATCATTAACAGTTAGGGGTGCTGAATTATTTTACCTTTGTCTTTCTTAAGAATAAAGTTTTTTTAACTTTGTCATAGTTTGATCACTATTTTAGCAACACTAATAACCCATGGGAGCAATTAACAAAGCACAATTCATTGAAAATTTTCAATATTTTGATAAAGAAATAGTACTGGAAATAATTGATATCTTTTTAAAAGAGTATCCCGAAAGGATAAAAACGATTGCCGCGGATATTGAAGCAGGTGATTGTGACAATCTCAAGTTTAATGCGCACAGTATTAAAGGAGTTATAGCGAATTTTGTAGCTCCAGATGCAGAACAATGTGCAAGAGAGCTTGAAATTATGGCTACCGAAAAAAATATGGATGGAGTTAAAGAATTGTTCGTAGAGTTTAAAGAAAGTAGTGAATCTATGGTTGATGAATTAAAGGAGTTAAGAGAAAACTTTACTTAACCTATTTACGTCCGTAAACCATGTTACTTTGGCCTAAGCATATCATCAAGCCTGTTCATCCCCTGTACTGCTAATGGATAGTTTGGTAACAATTCTAAAGATATCTTATATTGTTCACGAGCTTCGTTATAATCGCCCATAGCTTCCATTGTTCTACCCAGATTATAAATTGCTTCAACAAATCGGGGATTAATTAAAACGGCTTCCTGAAACATTAATTTAGCATTTTCAAAGTCTTCAAGCTCAACTAAATATATATAACCCATATTATAGTATGCCCGCTTGTTTCCTTGGTAAAGTTCAGTTATTCTGCTAAATTTTTCAATAGCCTTTGTAAATTCACTCTGCTCCTGGTAATACATTCCAAGATAATAAAGAGCACGTTCATCATCAGGTCGTGCTCTTAATGCGTTGTTAAAATAAATTTTAGAAATAGTATCGTTTGCTTTCGTGTAAATTACACCAAGTTGCATATTGGCCATGTAATTATTCGAATCAAGATTGGCTGAAATTTTAAGATTAATTATAGCTGCTGAAGTGTCCTTTTTTTCAATTAATCCAATAGCTTTAATATAATACGGCTCAGGATTTTGACGGTTTAGATTAATCGCTTCATCAGCATATTGTATCGCAGTACGTGCATCATCGAGTTTAAGATAAATTTCAGATAGTTTTAAGTAAGGAATTGTATTTCTTGGTTCTAACCTGATAGATTTTTTTAATGAAGCAATGCTGTTATCAGTTTGTCCAAGCACAAAATAAATATCTGATAACAGAATAAACAAATCTGGATTATCGGGTGTTAATTCAAGGGCTGCCTGTAAATCGCGTAACGCGTGATCAATATTCCCTTTTTGTAGATATAATTCAGCTCTGTCCTCTAGCAAGCCAGCGTTTAATGAATCTGTTAACAGTAAATTTGTAAGAATTGTAATAGAGTCAGCTTCTGGTGTAATTGTCTTATTTTCTCTTTGACTTACATCATTGCATCCCCAAAATAATGCACCGATAATTACAAAGAAAGCAATAAAATATTTAAATAGTACCATTATTGATCAGCATCAATAGCCTCTTTTATTTTAGTTTCTAATTCATCAGTAAGATCAGGATTGTCAATTAGTAATGATTTTACTGCATCTCTTCCTTGACCAAGCTTTGTTTCGCCATAACTGAACCAGGAACCACTTTTCTTAATAATTTCATAGTCAACTCCAAGATCAATAATTTCACCAATTTTTGAAATACCTTCACCATAAACGATATCAAACTCTGCTTTACGAAAAGGTGGTGCAACTTTATTTTTTACGACTTTAACCCGCACACGGTTCCCCTTAATATTATCACCGTCTTTAATCTGACCAATTCTGCGAATGTCAAGTCTGACGGATGCATAAAATTTCAGTGCATTGCCACCAGTAGTTGTTTCAGGATTGCCAAACATAACACCAATTTTTTCGCGTAACTGGTTTATAAAAATACAAACGGTACCAGTTTTACTGATGTTTGCTGTAAGTTTTCGTAATGCTTGTGACATAAGCCGGGCGTGGAGACCCATTTTTGAATCGCCCATTTCACCGTCAATTTCACTTTTTGGTGTTAGAGCAGCCACTGAATCAATAACGATGACATCGATAGCAGCAGATCTTATTAAACTATCAGTTATTTCAAGGGCTTGTTCACCATGATCAGGTTGTGAGATCAATAGATTTTGTGTATCTATTCCAAGCTTCTCAGCGTAAAACCTGTCGAATGCATGTTCTGCATCAATAAAAGCTGCAATGCCTCCGTTTTTCTGTGCTTCTGCTATCATGTGCATTGCAAGCGTTGTTTTTCCTGATGATTCAGGGCCGAAAATTTCAACTACCCTTCCTTTTGGTACGCCACCCACTCCAAGTGCATGATCAAGGCTAATTGACCCTGTAGAGATTGATGCAACTTCATCAACAACTTCATCGCCAAGTTTCATTATAGAGCCTTTTCCATATGCCTTTTCAATGTTTCCGAGTGTAGCTTCTAGGGCTTTTATTTTTTGTTGTCTGAACTTATCAGCATGTTCTTTTGCTTTACTGTTGGTCATATACTATTTATTTTAGAGTTTCAAGAATTTGGTTAGTATGGTCTTTTGTTTTTACTTTTTCAAAAATGTTACTTATGATCCCGTTTTCATCAATTATGAAAGTTGTACGAAGAAGACCCTCATATTCACGACCATATAATTTTTTTAATCCCCAAACACCGAATTGCTTAATAATTTCTTTATCAGGATCGGATATTAGAGTAAAAGGTAGTTTGTGTTTTTCTTTAAAATTAATATGTGATTTTGTATTGTCGGGGCTCACACCAATTATTTCATATCCCTTTTCGATCCACATATTATAATTATCACGTAAGTCGCAAGCTTCGTTAGTACATCCCGGAGTGTTATCTTTAGGATAGAAGTACAGAATTATTTTTTTTCCTTTGAAATCCGAAAGTGATACTTCTGTCCCATTTTCGTCAATACCTTTAAAATCAGGCGCTTTGTCTCCAGTCTTTAACTTCATATTATTAAATTATCGCGAGATAGGTAGTCATGAATAATTTCATAAAAGATAACACAAAACTATGAAAAATTTTATCCTAATGGAACTTTTAACTAGGCAAAATTTATCTTAGGTTCATCACAAACAAGCTTACTCGAACATGGATAGTGTATCTGTATCTTTATTAAATAAATCGAGCTGATTATGCTGTATATGGTATTTATCGGGTACAGACTTATCGAATTTTTCTATATAGAATCGTATGCTTTTCTTTATTAGTTTGTTAGGTGTTGTTTGTCGTGCGCTACAATAGTTTCTTAAAGAATTCATCTGCCGTTCCGAGAGCATGAAGGTCAGCTTTTTGAATTTCTTTTTTTTATACCTGTTTTTCATAAGGAATGCATCTCTACAGAATACAGCTGCAAATTACTAAAAATAATCGTACTTAATCAGTGCGCCGAAATACGATAATTATTATTTAATTCTCAAGAACAATTTCTTTATGTGACAACTTTGAACTTACCCTGATGTTACTTATTAATCAGGTTTTGACCACAAATGCAACGAAGTGCATCTCAAAGGCGTCAAAGACAAATAACTGCAAGTATTATTAGTATTTAAATGGTTTTATGAATATTCTTTCCATTGTGCTTTCTTTGTGTTTACCTTAGTGATACTTAGTGGTTAATTTTTTACCGCAAAGGCAACAAAGTGCAACTCAAAAGTGCACAAAGAGAGATAAAAATCTTTACTTTAATAGTAATACCTTTTAATTATAATCTGAAGCTTTAATAATGGTTACTTTATAAATTATTTAATCAGGTCAATAACTTCTGTAGCATATTTTTTGGCCTTCTCTACACTTGTACTTTCAGCATATACTCGCATAATAGGTTCAGTATTTGAGGTTCGTAAGTGAACCCATCCATCAGGGAAATCAATTTTAACACCATCAATAGTTGATATAGGGTAGTTACTATAATGTGATATTACACGTTCAAAGTAAGTAGCAACTTCCATTCCTGGTTTAAGTTCTATTTTATTCTTTGAAATGACATAATTAGGGTATTCCAACCTTAATTTACTGAGTTTTATTTTTCTCTTTGCAAGATATGTTAGTAGCAAGGCTATCCCAACAAGAGCATCACGACCATGGTGTAATTCAGGATATATTATTCCACCGTTTCCTTCACCACCAATTACGGCGCCGACCTTTTTCATCTTTTCCACAACGTTTACTTCTCCAACGGCAGAAGCTGTGTAATTACCTCCTGCTTTTTCGGTAACATCACGCAAGGCTCTTGTTGAAGAAAGATTTGAAACAGTGTTACCTTTCTTATTTTGCAGTATGTAATCTGCAACCGCCACCAAAGTATATTCTTCTCCAAATAATTCACCGTTTTCCATAACAAGTGCCAACCTGTCAACATCTGGATCTACAACAACACCGATATCAGCTTTCTCTTCAACCACCAACTTGCGTATTTCATGCAAGTTCTCGGGAATAGGCTCCGGATCATGCTGGAAATCACCTGAGGGATTGCAATTTAGTTCAATAATATCTTCAACACCAAGAGCTCTAAGCAGGGGAGGTATAGATATTCCTCCGGTTGAGTTTACAGCATCAACAGCTACTTTAAATTTCGCTTTTTTAATAAGATCCTTATCAACAAGTTTCAGGGCAATAATCTTGTTTATATGATTTTCAATTGTAGTACTATTGTTTTCAATATTTCCTAATTCTTCGACATTACTAAATGTAATATCTTCTTCTTCTGCAAGTTTCAACACCCTCTCTCCTTCGGCAGCTGAAATAAATTCACCCTTGTTATTAATGAGTTTTAGAGCATTCCAATTCTTAGGGTTATGGCTTGCAGTAATAATAATGCCACCGTCTGCAACTAAATCCATTACTGCCATTTCAACAGTTGGTGTTGTTGAAAGGCCCGTGTTGACAACATCAATTCCCATCCCTACTAGGGTCGAATTTACTAAACTTTCAACCAATGAACCTGAAATCCGCGCATCCCTACCCACAACAAACTTCAATCGTTTTTTAGGATTGTTTTCTTTAACCAACGATGCAAAAGCAGCGGTAAACTTAACGATATCAATAGGAGTAAGGTTATCACCCGGTTTACCTCCTATGGTTCCTCTAATCCCGGATATGGATTTTATTAATGTCATTTTAATAGTTTAATTTTATCGTGGTTCTAACTGTTTTTGTCTGGAGAAAATTACCTTCCTTTGTATTAACAATATTATACTTTTTCTTATTGCAAAATTATAAAAATTAGGACTAAGGGTAAAGTAAATACTTGGCTCTTACTTTTTTAAAATTATCGATTTTAGGCTGCCAGCTCTTTCTAATTTCATCTTCCGATAATCCGGCAACTATTTGTTTCCTTAATTCATCAGTCCCGGCAAGTTTCTCAAAATAGTTAGTAAAGAAATTGTTGTCTTTTCGCATCGTTTCATAAGTACCAATTAACCAACTTAAATTTATTTGTTGAGGATTATGTTTGTAATTATCGGCGTAACCTCTAAGATTGGCACCATAGCATGGAACTCCTTTAAATTTTGGGTGTGAAGCACTTTGGGTGCTATCGGGGGTGAATATAAAACTGCCAATCATAAACTCGGGATGTCCATAAACCTGAAAAGGGAAATCAGTTCCTCTACCTATACTCATTATCGTGCCTTCAAGAAAACATAGTGATGAGTATAAATAAACCGATTGCCAATTAGGGAGATTGGGAGAAGGTTTCATTTTTAGTTTAACAATCATATTACGATCCCAGCCTACTAATGGAATTACTGATAAATCAATGTCACTTGCTTTATTTATCCAGCATTCTCCGGCAACCATCCGGGCATATTCGCCAATTGTCATTCCATAAACTACGGGCACAGGATGAAGTCCGATAAATGATTGATGTTCTTTCTCAAGTACAGGTCCATCAATAAAGTATCCGTTTGGATTTGGTCTGTCCAATACAATTATCGGGATTTTATTTTCTGCACAAGCTTCCATAACATACGTCAGTGTTGAGATATATGTGTAGAATCTGGTTCCTACATCTTGCAGATCGAACAGTACCAAATCTATATTCTCTAGGTCAGCAGAAGACGGTTTCTTATGAGAACCATAAAGTGAGATTATTGGGATTTTTGTCTTCAGGTCAATGCTATCAAGTATTTTTTTACCAGCTTCAGCAACACCCCTAAAACCATGTTCAGGGCAAAATATCTTAGTAACATTAACACCATGAGAAAGAAGAGTATCAATAAGATGCGTATTTCCAACCAATGTTGATTGATTAGCCACAATAGCAATCTTATTATTCAATAAGAATGGTAAATATTTTTCTATTTGTGATGCACCGCTATTAATTTCGTCATACTCTACAAGTACTATTTTGTTAGTCTGACAAATTAATAATGAAGTCCAGAGGAACAATAAAAAAATAATCGTGATTGACTTTATATTCATATTGAATAATTAAACGCTAAATTACAACTTTAGGTATTTTAAGCTCTTCAAACTTAAGACACTTATTAGTTACAGTGTATATTTGCAAGAAATAAACTTTGAAAAATACAACTTTCATTGAACTTTGAATATTACATAGCCAACCACCTAACAGCTGGGAAAATACAAAGCCTGTCGAAACCAGTTGTAAGAATATCCTTTATAAGTATAGCTTTAGGACTTGCTCTTATGATTATTTCTGTAGCCATTGTTATTGGTTTTAAAAATTCGGTAAGTAAAAAGGTTATGGGCGTTGCATCGCATATTCAGTTAGTACTATTTGATAACAATTCTTCGTTGCAGGGAGAACCTATTGCAATTACTGATGAACTGATTAAGCAACTATCAGGTAACAGCAAAATTGATCATATACAAACTACTGCTCAAAAAGCCGGGGTTATTAAAACCAGTAATCAAATACAAGGCGTCGTACTTAAGGGTATTGACAGTAATTATGACAGCAAATTTCTCGTCAACAATCTGATTGCAGGTAATTACCCAAGTTTTGCTGATTCGATAAAAACTGATGAAGTATTAATTTCTGAAAGAATAGCAAAAAAACTAAATTTAGATGTTGGCAACAATGTGCGAATGTGGTTTATTGACGAAGATGATATCAGAGCGAGAGGTAGGAAGTTCAATGTTAGTGGTATTTACAATACAGGTGTTGAAGAGTTTGATAGCAGGTATATTATAGGTGATTTGCGTCATCTTCAAAAATTGAATAATTGGAAAAGTGATGAAGTGGGTAGCATCGAAATATATCTAAGTGATGTGAATGAAATTAATAATACTGCTTTAGAACTATATAGAACTTTACCTTATAATTTAACGGCAGTTACTGTTTATGATGAGTACCCTCAGATTTTCAACTGGTTAGATCTACTAGATATGAATGTTATAGTTATCCTCACATTGATGATATTAGTGGCAACCATAACTATGATTTCAACTTTGTTAGTTCTTATTATTGAACGCACAAGCATGGTTGGATTATTAAAAGCACTTGGATCGTATAACAGCTCAGTTCGGAAGATATTTCTCTATAAAGCTTCGGGTATAATCCTCATTGGAATGTTTTGGGGTAATTTTATAGGATTATTATTTTATTTTGTTCAGTTAAAATATAGGCTTATCAGTTTGTCAGCCGACTCGTATTATGTTAACTATGTTCCGGTGGAGCTTCATTTGTCGGATTTTCTTTTGTTAAACCTCGGAACATTAGTAGTTTCGGTACTTGTTTTGATCATCCCTTCATACTATATTACACGCATTGTACCAGCCCGTGCGCTGAGGTATGAATAGTGAGATATTGTTTTGTATAAATAATCTTGCTGTTAGGGTACTATAAAATGATACCCTTTGCCCTTTAAGGTAATAATCTCAATACGTGGATCATCTGCCAGATAGGCTCTAAGTTTACGTATATACACATCGAGTGTTCGTGAATTATAATAGGAATCATCGCCCCACACATCCATCAACAATGTTTTTCGGTCGACGGTTTGATTGCGATTTGAAGCCAATATGGTAAGCACTTCAGATTCGCGTGAAGAAAGCTTTTTCACATTCTTTTTTAATACTAATTCGTATTTATCCTTGATAAATAAAAATTTCCCAAGTTCAATTCTATCTTTTTTAGTGTCGCTGACCTGCTGGTTAACCTGATGTAAATCTAGTTGGTTATTGATGCGCACAATCAACTCTTTCATGCTGAATGGCTTTCTGATATAATCAGTTCCTCCGCTATCAAAACCTTTAATCAGATCTTCAGTTTCAATTTTAGCAGTAACAAAAATTATAGGAAGTTTAGGATATTGATTGCGAATTTGAAGTCCTAAAGTGAACCCATCAACATTTGGAAGCATTACATCAAGTATGCAAATATCAGGGGTAAAAGATTTAAAAGTATCCATTACTAAGGCTCCATCAGCTATTAACAGAACTTCAAAGTCTTTACCTTCAATTGTTTCCTTGACAATCTTCCCTAAGAAGGGTTCATCTTCAACATATAATATTTTCTTCTTCATTACACTTTGTTGGGTAAGATAAGGGTAAACCTACAACCCCCTTCGTCGAGATTTTTAACTGAGATAGTACCCTGATGTTGCTGCATAACAAGGGCAGCATAATTTAATCCAAGTCCGTAGCCTTTCACATTGTGTTTGTCTTTATTAGGGACTCTGAAAAACTTATCAAATACTTTGTCGATATATTCACTAGGTATACCTATACCATTATCATCAATTGTAAGGATTGCTTCGTTTTCATTTTGGGTAAGGTTGACTGATATCTTTGCTTTTGCAGTGGAATACTTCAAGCTGTTGTCTATTAAATTAACCAGTACACCATGTAGATGTAAACTATCTGCATCAACAATAACGGAGTTATTAGTACATTCAAAATTTATCTCAACGTCTTGCTTTTCAAAACGAGGTTGCAATGACTGAAGTACTTCATTAACAATAATTTTAAGATCAATACTTTCAGGGATTATAAAACTATTCCCATCTTCTAAAGCCGAATTATTTAGTACCTGATTTACCAGTAAATCAAGTCGGTTCATTTCGCTATGTGCCATCTCAAGATATTCCTTTGTACGCTGAGGATCTTTTTTTCTGTCAAAATCCAATAAAGCTTCGAGTGCAACTTTAACAGTTGAAACAGGTGTTTTTAACTCATGTGTAATATTAGAGATGAAATCGTTTTTAATTACAATAAGTTTTCGTTGGTCTTTAAGGTTAGTATAAGCCATTCGAAATGCTACAGCTGTTATTATCAGTAATAGTATTGCAAATACTAACTGAGGGCTTATTGATTTAAACAGGTACGTGTGATAATCAACTATATAAATATCACAAGTATCACACATTGAACAATGAATTTGAATCCCTGATTGAGAATTATTGGCTGTTTCATCACCATCTGGCCCTAGCCACTGAACAGAAATTCCCTCGTAACTTGTTTCAATAAAACTATTGAATAGTTTTTTTAACAACAATGTATCTACATTTGAATAAACAAATGAGCTCATGATTCCTTGATTTGGAGCATGTTGCCCAACGGAATTTATCAGCAGACGTACACTCTGTAGCAATAACTGGCTGTCGGCATCTTGCTCGCTATGGATAGTAATGCTGGATACATTAGGACTGTGAGCCTTATCTATTATAGATACTCCAAGCTCTTTTACTGGATCAGACGATTCAGGTGTGGCAATTATTTCGATACTATCAGTAGCTAAATGTACAATTTTTTTTATGCTGGTATCACCACCCAGTTTATAGCTACTACGATAGTTATGTGAGATGTTAGTTGTTGAATCTAGAAGAACTACCTGAAAATTGCTGCTATCGTTGAGAATAGGATTAATTAGATTATTGGCAAGCATCGTGTCAATAACTTGCTGCTCAACTTTCATAAATTCTCTTTTTATTTCTTCGGTAAGTAACCGCTTTTGATTAAGGAACTGAGCATATACCCAATAACCAAGAAACAGGGTAAGTAGAATCTGACTTATTATCATCAGTATTCCAATTGTAGAAATTTTCCTATGTGTTTTCTTCTTCATGATTGCCTTGGCAAACATAATCTAAAAAGCATTAATTATCAATCAATTAACCTTAATTGGCCATGGATTAACCTTATTGTAGCATCTCTAAAACTAGTTTTGGCAGCAAATAAATTATTCTAATTATTAATTAAATATTACTCAAATGAAGAAAACAGTTTTAACAATTATCAGTTTAGCAATCTTAGGTTTTGCTTTTTCACAGTCAGATAACGATCAGGTTAATAATGAGGGTTCGGTAGTATATGAAGCCGTTCAGAAACTCGATATACATCTTGATAATATGAGTCCTGAAATTCAAGCGATGCTTCCAAAAGAAAATCGCTCCAGCAAAAGGCTTTATTTTAATCAATATGCCTCCAGATATCAAAATATAAAGGAGACTGAAGAGTCATCAATGGATCATGAATCAGGTGGTGGAATGGTAAGAATAATGGTTAGTCATGCAGATGATATTGTATATAGAGACTTAAAGGATAATGAAATTATAGAGCAAAAAGAATTTATGTCGAGAGTGTTTCTGATAGAATCAGATGCTCCGGAAGTACAGTGGAAATTTACAGGAAACCAAAAAATGATATTGAATTATCCCTGTCAGGAAGCTACCATGGAGGGTGAAGAAGGCTTGGTAAAAGTTTGGTTTACTCCTGCTATCCCAATTTCATCAGGACCAGGTGAGTATGGAAATTTACCCGGTTTGATCTTGTATGTAGAAACAAATGAAGGCGACAATACAATAATAGCAAAATCGATTGAACTAGGAGAGGTTGATGCTAAATATTTGGAGAAACCTAAAAAAGGAAAAAAGGTAAGTCGCGAAAAATATCTTGCAATTGTTGATGAGAAGAACAAGGAAATGGGGCATGATCATGGTGGGAATACAAAAACTGTAACCATGACAATACAACGCTAATTTTAAAACTAATAAGCTATGAAGAACATTATAATAATTTGCTTGTTCCTGTATAGTACAGTTGCAATTGCTCAACAATCTTCATTGAGCGGTGATTTGTACGACGAATCGGGTAACCCACTTATATATGCAACTGCAGTATTACTACATCCCGATGATTCAACCATGGCTTATTACGGAATAACCAATACTGAAGGTCATTTTGTGATCAAAAACATCAAGGCAGGGAATTATATTCTGCAAACGGCATATGTTGGATTCCAATCACTATATAAAACCTTAAGCCTGCCGCTAACGGAAGGAAATACGCTTGGTGCTTTAATTATGAGTGAGATTGCTATGAATCTCTCAGAAGTACAGATTAAAGGCGAGCGTATTCCATTTGTTATTAAAAAGGATACGATAGAATATGGTGCCGGAGCTTATAAGGTTAAACCAGATGCAGCAGCTGAAGAACTACTAAAGAAACTCCCTGGCGTTCAGGTTGATAGAGCTGGTAATATAAAAGCTCAAGGTGAAGATGTGCAGAATGTATTGGTTGACGGGAAAGAATTTTTTGGCAGCGACCCACAAGTAGCAACCAAAAATCTACCGGCCGATGCTATCAAGAAAGTACAGGTTTACAATAAAAAATCTGATGAAACAGAATTGACCGGGATTGAAGACGGAACCTATGCAAAAACAATTAATTTAATATTGAAAGATGATATGAAAAGCACCAAACTACTGATAACAGGCCTTATGGGCATACATACGGTGTAATAGCTAAGAATCTCTACCCCAAAGGACATCCGTATAGCTGGACTGTAATTGGTGAGATGGAAGATTTGTTAAATGCCACTGTTGAAGATGTGAAAGAGTTTCACCAAAAGTTTTATGGCCCTAATAATGCCACTTTAGTATTGGCAGGTGATTTTGATGTGGATGAGGCAAAAATACTAATTCAGAAATATTTTGGAGAAATTAAAAAGGGCAATGATATTGTTGATCCGTTGCCAATGCCGGTCACTCTTACAGAAACTAAAAAGGTTTATCATGAAGATAATTTTGCACGCGCATCGCAATTGCGTATGATTTGGCCTACTGTTGAGCAGTATAACGATGATTCCTTTCCGCTGGATTATTTGGGTGAAGTGCTATCGAGTGGTAAAAAAGCACCATTTTATAAAATTCTTGAAAAAGAAAAACAGCTCACCTCAAGTCAGTATGCCTATAATAGCAGTCAGGAGATTGCAGGTACTTTTAATGTTGTAGTGACTTCAAACCAGGGAGTTAGCTTAAAAGAAGTGGAGGAGAATATTTTTGACGGATTCGCTCTTTTTGAAAAAGAAGGTATAACCGATGAGGACGTTGAAAGAATTAAAGCAAGTTTGGAAACCAATTTTTATAACGGTATAAGCAGTATTCTTGGAAAATCCTATCAATTAGCAAACTACAATGAGTATACGGGCGACCCGGCATATTTTAGTACCTATATTGAAAAGTTAAAAGCGGTAACTAAAGAAGACATTATGAGGGTTTATGACAAATATGTTAAGGGCAAGCCCTATCTCGCGACAAGCTTTGTACCTAAAGGAAAACTTGATATGATTGCCGAAGGATCAATAATGGCCGAAATTGTGGAAGAAGATATTACAAACGCTGCGGAGGTTGGAACAGGTGAAGATGAAGTAGAAGAAGAGATAGTTATTACGCCAACTACCCTGGATCGTTCGATTATGCCTGAAGACGGCCCTGATCCATTGCTTAACCTACCGATTGTATGGACTGAAGAGCTTGACAATAATATGGGTGTTTATGGTATTGAACATAATGAACTTCCTTTGGTTCGGTTTAATATTGTATTAAGAGGTGGACATTACCTCGACCAACTGGAAAAAGCAGGAGTAGCAAATCTTGTTGCACAGCTTATGATGGAAGGAACAGAAAACAAAACACCACTTGAATTAGAGGAAGAAATTGAAAAACTTGGGGCTAGAATATCTATATATGCATCGAATAATGAAATTTCGATTGATGTTAATACGCTTGCTCGCAACTATGACAAGGCACTTGCCCTGGTTGAAGAAATTTTATTAGAACCACGTTGGGATGAGGAGGAATTTGACCTGGCTAAAACGGAAATAACTAATCGCTTGTTAAGGCAGAAAGCTGATCCAAACACATTGGCTCGTCAAACTTTTAATGGTTTGGTATATGGCAATGAACACATATTTTCTATTGATAGCCGAGGAACTCCTGAAACTGTAGCAACTATTACAATCGATGACTTGAAAGATTATTATAACGCAAATTTCTCACCATCGGTAGCAAGTTTTCACGTTAGCGGTAATATTGACAAAGCAAAGGTAATGAGTTCATTAGTAGATCTGGAGGCAAAATGGCAGGCAAAAGAAGTTGTATTTCCAGAATACGAACTACCTGAATCACCTCAAGAATCGAAAATCTATTTTGTAGATGTGCCGGGTGCAAAGCAGTCAGTTATTAATATCGGTGGACTGGGACTTTCACGAACTGATAATGAATTTTATCCTGTAACGGTTATGAACTATAAACTGGGAGGTTCATTTAATGGCTATGTGAACTTGGTATTGAGAGAAGAAAAAGGATTCACTTACGGCGCAAGAACCAATTTTTCGGGAAGTCATATACCTGGTGTGTTTAAAGCCTCATCAGGTGTAAGGTCGAATGCTACGCAAGAATCTGTTGCTATTTTTAAGGACTTAATGGAGCAATACAGAGAAGGTATTACAGATGAAGATCTTGCTTTTACAAAAAATGCTCTCATTAAATCAAATGCTCTTAAATTCGAAACTCTGCGTGCTCTTATAGGTATGCTTGAAGGAATCAGCATGTACGATCTTCCGGATGATTATGTAATAGATCAGGAAGAGATAGTTAGAAACATGACTATGGAAAGTCATAAGGAACTTGCACAAAAATATATCGATCCAGCGAAAATGTATTACGTAATTGTAGGTGATGCAGCTACCCAACTTGAACCTTTGGAGGAAATCGGATTTGGAAAACCTGAGGTTATCATTCCTTAGTTCCGTATTTGTAATTGTTGAATAAAGGACTTTATATTACTCTTGATTATAATTGCTCAAAGCTATTGAAGTCAATTTAGTTGCAGAGTAGTATCAAGAAGAGAAATTTCTAAACATTGCTGCCGCATTGGATTTGGAGTCATTTTGACAACGGTTTACCTTTAATAGACTACAACTCAACTGTTGGTGTTCATAAAATGAAATTGTACATGATAGATAGTGTATTACAAAACAAGCTAGTTCCCAGTGATAATTATATTTATGGGACTGCCGTTTTGAGTGGGTTGATTGATAAAAAATTTGGAAATTTTCAATTTGGATTATCTATAGGCAAAAAATTGGATGATAAAATTGTTGATTCTATTGAGTTTGGACCGACCCTTGAGTATTACGAACATTACAATCAGGTTAATAAAGAATTATCAGATAAAGCAGTAGAAATAAAAAATGAACTTTATAAGATTAATATCGACTCAATAGTAATAGATCCTACAGTTTCAACAGAATTTATTGATAATACGAAGACGCTAACTGTTGATATCTCACATAAAATGGTTGCCACAAGAGCAGGACTTGGTTGGATTGGTAAAGCGGATTTGTTTATCTCTAGTAGGTTTGGACCCCGGTTAAGATTAGTAAGTATTTTGATAAATAAAAAACCTTATAGTGATTCTATTCCTATTGAAAAAAGCAGATGTGGGTCATGTAATATTTGCGTTGACTTATGTCCGGCTCAAGCAGCCAATGGAAAACTATGGAACATTAATGTACGTCGAGATGATTTTTTCAATGCAAATAAGTGTAAAGAAATGTGTGCTGAATTAGCAAGGCAAGAACTTAATATTGATAGTAGGATATGTGGAATATGTGTTTCTGTATGTCCAATAGGAATACGGGGATGAAGTAATAATTAAATACCTTTGGAATCATTTTATAACGCAACTAATAACTAATTTTAATTTGATATGAAAAACCTACTAATTACATCTGTGTTGACAAATATATTGATAATCAGCTTGATGGCTAATGTATCCTTATACGCTTTAGATACATCAGCATTGCATAAAAATTATGCTTCAGCAATTGAAAATGTTGATGAAGCAGATATAATCAAAAAGGCAGTTGAACAATTTTATATTCAAGGATTGCAGGAAAGAAACTTTACTCTAATTAGAGAGATATGCATAAATGAAGCTAAATTATATGGTGTAAGAAGTGACAGTAGTATAGTTATAACTACACTTGATCAGTGGTCTAAGAATTTTGATCCTGATAATCCCCCATTTAAAACACTAGAATATAAAATAGAAAAGATTGATTTTGCAGGAACTGCTGCTCAGGTAAAAATCTTATTTATCATAAATGGTAATAATAAGATTTATGATTTCCTTAATATGCTAAAAATTGATGGTAGTTGGAGAATTGTAAATATCATTGATTATTAGATAAAAAATTTGTGCATACCAAAGGCTATAAACCATTTGAGTACCAGCCATACACAATTCTGGATTTTATTAAAGTGACCAACTGCGCTCTTGAAGAAACAAAAGGAAATGAGTTATAAAACGAACAACTTCCCTAATATTTTATTAATAATTAGAACCTATATTCTTGTTATATGTGTTTTTTTCATTTTTAGACTAATTCTGTTTTTAAGTGAAATTGACAGAATTAATTTTAGTGAAGCTGATTTTTCAACAATCATACAAGCATTCATAATGGGAGTTCGGTTTGATATTGTTATCTCTGGTTATATATTGTTACTGCCCGCAACAATCATTTTTATTTTTGGTTTATTTGGGATAGAAAGTCGGATATTAAGAAACATCATTTTTTATTGGGTTTTTATATTGTTTACGATTTCTTTTTTTATATCAGCAGCAGATGTCCCATATTTTAATCAATTTTATTCTCGCATGTCAATCAGTGCTTTTGAATGGCTTGATAATGCAGATTTCGTGTTCTCAATGATTATACAAGAGTCAAGATATTTCCTTTACATACTACCGTTTTTATTATTGACAATCATATTTTTCTTTTTTCTTAAAAGAGTTTTTAGAATAAAGCAAGAAAAAATAAGACTCAATCTTTTCTCAAATATTCTTGTATCTGTTCTTTTTCTTGCACTTATGTTTTTGGGTATCAGAGGGCGAATTCAAGAAAAGGCCCCTATAAGTATTGGAACAGCATATTTTTCAAATAATTCATTTTTAAATAAACTTGGCTTAAATCCTGTATTCACTTTAATGAGAAGTTGGCTGGATAGTAGGAAAGAGGATAATGCAACTATCCAATTAATGGATAATCAAATGGCAATTAATAATATCCAGAAATATCTTCATTTTGATGAGTACGAATATAATTCTCCAATTGCACGTAGTATATTACCTGACACTTCTACAGACATATCACAAAAGTATAATATAGTGATTATTATAATGGAAAATATGAGTGCTGCAAAGATGAAAAGACATGGAAATGATAATAATTTAACACCTTTTCTTGATAGTATCTCGTGGCAGTCATATTATTTTGAGAATATTTATTCCGCTGGCAAACATACCTATAATGGGATATTTAGCACTCTTTTTTCTTTTCCTGGCCTATACAGGCAACATCCTTTGAAGCAGATAAAAAAATATGATGGTATTAGTACTACACTATTGAAACATGGATATACTACAACATATTTTACAACTCACGATAGTCAATTTGATAATGTTGAAGGTTTTTTAAGGGAAAATGATTTCCAGAATATTATTAGTCAAACAGATTATCCTTTATCTGAAATTAAAACTACTTTAGGAGTCCCCGATGATTATATGTTTAGATATGCCATTCCGGAAATTGATAAACTATCCGAATTAGACAAACCTTTTTTTGTTACAATGGTCACAGCTAGCGACCATGGTCCATATTATATTCCAAATTATTTTCAGCCAAAAAGTGAAAGCAAAAAGATGCAAATTGTTGAATACGCTGACTGGTCATTACAACAATTTATTTCTTTAAGTTCTGAAAAAAAATGGTTTGATAATACTATATTTGTTTTTGTAGCCGACCATGGTACACCACTATTTGCCCTATATGATATTTCTTTAAATTACTTTCATACACCTTTAATTTTTTATGCCCCTAAGATTCTAAAAGAGAATAAAATATTTAATTTTATCGGTGGTCAGGTTGATATATTTCCTACAATTATGGGTTTGCTTAAATTGCCTTATATTAACAATACATTAGGAATTGACCTTATTAATGAAAGCAGACCCTATATTATTATTAATGACGATGATAAGATAGGAGTACTTGACACAACTCAATTTTTAATATTAAGTAAGGATAATGAATCAAGATTGTATAATTACAAGGACAAAGACTTAACTAATTATATTGATGATTACAGACTGAAAGCTAATGAAATGGATATTTATGCAAGGGCTAATATGCAAGTTTTTCAATATATGCTTCTGAATAATAGTACATCGCTGCATAATAATGATCTTAAAAAACAGACGGATTAGTCGTAATATTAGGGTCGGTATTCCCTTTCGGTATTCTTTGAATTAAAAAATTGACACTTTATAATCACTTATTATTCACGCACATAGCTTACATCAAATCAGAAATGAGATATTTAAAGTACAGGAGGATTAAAGTTAAATAATCGATATTAATTGTAATTTGGATATGAAAGAATTAATCCAGGCGTCATATAAGAGGATAACACCTTATTTTTATTGGTTAAGCAGGTTAACTGAAAGCAAGGCCAGGATCAAATCTGTGAAGATTTCCAGAATAAAAGATTTCAGTTCTGTATTGATAATTGCACCTCCCACAGGATTCTTCCTTGATAAATTAATGGAGTTAAATCCAAATGGGAGAAACCAGTTACTATATTTCTCTAAAGAAATGAAACAAATAGCACTAGATAGGATGAAGAAGGGTATTAAGGATAATTGTACTATAGACATATGTACAATTGAAACCTTACCATATACAGATAATCAATTTGACCATGTATTTGCATATTGTTATTTTGATTTTTTAGATAATGAAGGAATAAATATAGCAAGTTCGGAAATAATGAGGGTATTAAAGCAAGGAGGGAATCTATTAGCAACTTACCTTTCGGAACCGGTTAACCTGCTGGAAAAAATTAGTATTTATAGTATTAGCAAGTTGGGTTTCTTAAGAGATATAAGGGTAGTAGAAGTGAACACCATCCTCAATCAAAATAATTTTATGAATATCACAATAACCCATTATAGTCAGAAGTGTACTCCAGTAGATTTAATTTATGCGGAGAAATAAAAATATACGATAAATAGTTATTACATGAAACGGGT
>PVBE010383206.1_pt1 | contig 29250 bp, 22 predicted proteins | sample 1631181 | NCBI WGS metagenome assembly PVBE01 (sample SAMN08397723, study PRJNA350692) | Marine metagenome, whole genome shotgun sequencing project. | isolation source: water | place: Pacific Ocean | collected 2012-04
CGATCGATCGCACGCCTCGCGGTCGCGCTCGAGGTCGAGGTCGCGCGCGCGCGATCGAGGCCGCCTCTCTGTCGCGCGCGTCGCACACGAACGAAAGATGCCTCCGAAAGCGCCCGAATCGAAGGCCGCCAAGGCCGCCAAGGCTTTGGCCGGCGGTAAGAAGAAGGCCAAGGTGCGTTCGAGACGAGACGCGGAATCGATGCGACCGGGCGAGTCGCGGTGACCCTAACGAAGACGCGAGCGGACGGTGTCGGTATGGGCGGTGCGCGAGGAGGACGCGAGGAGGACGCGAGGACGACGCGAGGGCGAACGATCGGAATGGATTCGTTCGCGCGCGTGCGTTCGGTCGATGGAGGCGAGGGATGGACGCGAACGCGTCTCGAGAGGGGACGTCTCGGAGGATCCCAGCGCTCGGATGCGCTTCGGTGGATGAGCTCGGTGACTGACGTCGACGACGCCTACGCGTGGTTTTTCCCGTGCGCGCAGAAATGGTCCAAGGGGAAGATGAAGGAGAAGGCCAACAACCAAGTGCTCTTCGAACAGGTGCGTGAATTTCGTCGCGCGTCGCGTCGGGCGAACCATCGAGAACGCGGTCGGGCTCGGTGCAAGCCCTAAGGGATGCGCCGAGAGGCGAGCGAGCGAGCGGCGAACGAGCGAGTGGTCGTCTCGTCTCGCGCCGTTTGTGTCCAGACGCGAACGCACGAACATTAGACGAACGCAAATACTGACCGGACGTATTTCTTCCTCGCGATTCACAGTCCACGTACGATAAGCTTGAGAAGGAAGTGCCGAAGTACAAGATGATCACCGTGTCCATCCTCTGCGACCGCCTTCGCATCACCTGCTCCCTTGCCCGCAAGGGTATCGCCATCCTCTTGGCGAAGGGCTTGATCAAGCCGCTCGTTATGCACTCCAAGCAGCACATCTATACGACTGCTGCCGCGAATGAAGAGGAGGCGTAAGTCGCGAGTCGGCTACGTGAGCGATAGTGGGTTGGCGAGCTTGTTTGCGTTGTATCCAGTTTAGAACTGTGACGGGGCGAATGAGTATCGGGAGACCGCGTAGTGAGTGGAATGATTAGTGCTTGTGACAAATGGTAAATTTGTTTGGATAATTGCCTCGTACGAACCTATCATGAGAAAACGCGTCCTCGTGCTCGCCCGCGTGAGCTCTTCGCAACACAGTCACGCGCATCGTGCGAACGACAGCATGCGCGCGACGTCAAATGCGCTGGCGAGTACGAGGACGCCCGTATCCTCTTTGACGGCTGTCGAGCGCGCGCGCCGACGTGACGCGGCTCGAAGTAGACCTCTCCATGCGGTCTCCGAGCCATCGTCACTCGAAACCTTTGCCGGCGCGTGGTACGGTCCAGACATGCAAATGCGATCGGGCGAGTGGACGATCGAACTCTCTGATGATCACATTCGCGAGATCGACGCGGCGCTGGCGCTCGCGCAATCGCGAGGCCATGAAATCGTCGAGCTTTCTCCCGAAAATTTTCCGCTCGAGACTCTAGGCCCGGTGCTGGAGCAAATGGGTCGAGAGCTGATTCACGGCCGTGGTTTCGCTCTGATGCGAAATTTTCCGGTCGATCGATACACGAGATGGGAGTCTTGCGCGGCGTTCTGCGCCATGGGTCGTTACATGGGTTACGTCGTGCCGCAGAACAAGTTTGGACACGTCGTCGGGCACGTGAAAAATTTAGGGGCAGATCCGGCTTCGCCTTTGACCAGGCTCTACACGACGAACGCGGCGCAACCCTATCATACGGATTCCGCCGATATCGTCGGTCTGCTCTGCCTAAGTCAAGCCTTGGAGGGGGGTCACTCGCAGGTAACGAGCTCGACGGCGATTTGGAACGAGCTCGTTAAACGAAGCCCGCGAAGCGCTGCTCTGCTCAGAGAACCGTTCGTCGTCTCTAGGAAGGGCGAAATACCACCAGGAAAAGAAGCAACCTATCGCATTCCGATATTTCACACCACCCCCGACGGTAGGCTCTGTGCGATTTACGATCGCTCTTTCATCGATTCCGCCAAGGCTCTCGTCGGCGCGACGCTCTCTGACGAGCAAACGCAAGCGCTCGACGATCTCGACGCCTTGGCGTGTTCAGACGAGTTACGCTTAGACATGACCCTCCAGCCGGGCGACATACAGTGGCTTCACAACCACACCACCCTTCACGCTCGCTCGGCGTTCGCCGACCGAACGGACGGCGAGCCCAGACACTTGGTTCGTCTGTGGGTGACGCCGGACGAGCGCGTCGGTGCCATGCAATTACCCGATATTTTCGCCGAGCGTTTCGGCACCGTCGCTCCGGGTCCCTCTCGAGGCGGTATTCGCGTTGACGGCCAAGTCCTGTGCTGTCCCTTGGACGCGCGATAGGCGTAGTACGTACTAGGTAGAGGTAGTTGAGCAACTGTCTTCAGTTTACCGCCGTCTCCTTCGTCAGCGCGCGTCGTCGCGAGCGTCGTCCGCGCAGCCGAACGCGTCAACGAAGCGTTCGTCGCGCTTGCGTCTCCCTCTCGCGCACCCGCGCGCTCGAATCGCGTCCCCGCGCGTCGCGAATTACGAGATGGGCGCCGACGATTCCCGGGCGCTGAGAACCACGGCGTTGGCGCTCACCGCCGCCGGCACCGGTCTCGGCTTGATCGCGGCGACCGCATCGCTGTACAGTTCGTATTTCACCCACGGATCGAGGGCTCGGAAGAAGTTGTCGCACCGGACGTGGTACGACGCGGTTGACCAAGATGGGAGAATCGCCTCGCTCACCGAGGTGCGAAGAGACGCCGTCGAGGGAGGGATTCCATCGTCGTTGCGCGCCGAGGTGTGGCCGGCGCTGCTCGGGGTGAGAAATTGTAGGAAGACGAGCGTGGAGTACGAGCAAGGGAAGCGATTGCGGAGAGAGCGTTACGATGGGTTTCGACAGAGGTGTCGCGAGCTCGAGGAATGGTTGTCGAAACCTGTCAAAGGACTCGTGGACTTGCCGAGTGATCTCGCTTCGTTCACGGAGGCGGCGAGAATCATAGCCGCGGACGCGCCGCGGACGATGTTAACGTATGGAACGTTCGCGCGCGATTGGGAGAGTGGCATCTTGAGCAGCGACGACTCGAGAATGGAGTGGCAGTCGGCGCAGCGACAGCGCTTGACGCGGGTGCTAGAGGCGTACGCTATTTTAGATCCAGTCATAGGTTACACTCAAGGAATGAACGATATCGCCGCTCTGTTTTTGCGCGACATCAGCAATGAATCGGAGGCATTTTGGTGCTTTGCGAAATTTCTGGGTGGTTCTTACCGATGCCACTTTCTCATCAATCCGCACGAAAGCGCGCGATCCGCTGTAAAAGATCAGGAGGGCGTGAGCGATCGTTTGAGAGCGCTAAGTGAAATAATCCGGATCGTGGACGCACCCTTACACAAGCACTTGAAGTTTTTGAACTCTCAGGAGTGTATGTTCGCCTTCCGGCCTGTGGTTGTGTTGATGTCTCGCGAGCTCATCGAATCTGAGGTCGGCTTATTTTGGGACATGTTGATCGCCGCTGGTGACTACGAAACGACGTTAAAATTAGAGAATGAACTCGAAGGCGGTGGTGCGAGGCTTTTACTGCACGCGGTCGCCGCGTCGCTCGTCAACATGCGGTCGCAAGTGATGGCGTGTAAGAAATCTGACGATTTGATGCAACTGGTTGCGAGAAAGCTCCCAGCGAAAAGGTTCACGGCGCAGGAGCTCGTGCACAAGGCTAGAGATTTGATGAAAATAACGAAAGGCTTAGGAGAAGCGCTTGAAGTAGTTTCAAGGGCGGATGTAGTTCTAGGAGAGTTGTAACGACTATTTCTACGATATGACGCCGTCTATGCGCTCGACGGCTTCCACCAACAAAGCCAAACGCGGTGGCAACTCCAACACGCACACCCCGTCGCAGTAATCTCCGTTTGGCCCCAGTCCAGTCAATAATCTGTGCAGAGACAAGTCCGCGACGGTGAGTTTTGCTCCGCACACGAACGGCCCTTCGACTGAAGAACTCGCTACAAAATTTTCAATTTGCTTCACGCGCGGCGGAAGCATCACCGTATTCACCAAATGAACCATGCGTCCAATCTCTTCCTCCTCCAGATGCGTCTCCTCGCGCAATTCTCCCTCCGTCCTTGGAAACACGTTGTGATACCACACCGGCGCGAGAATCTGATTGACGTCCCGAACGACGTCCAAAATCATGTCCACCCGCAAGCGCGCATCCGTCTCCTCGTCGCTCGGATAAAGTCCCGTCATCCGTCCCACGCACCTCAGAATCGCGCCGGATTGCGAGTACACTCGTCCGTCGAGCTCGAGCGTGGGAACTTGCCCGAAGGGGAGCGTCTCCCGTAACCGCCGAACGTCTTCGTACAACACGCGAACGTCGTCGAATTCGACGCCTCCGATTCGAAAACACGCGCGAATCGGTTCGGCAATACCTCGCATGTCCAGATATGTCAGCTTCGGACGCGTCATGTCGTCGTCGTCGTCGCGCGGCGTTTTGATGGCTCTGGGCAAGGTAACTACTCTCTTACAATGAATAGATGAATAAAATTCGCATGAGCGGCGACTAAACGATGGTAATAATGAACAAACAAATAAAACACTTTTACTCCGACGGCTGCGACTCTTTGCCACGATAATTGATGGCTGAGTCTCCGACCGCGTAATCTCCGCGCAAATCGGTTGGCGAAAATTGTCTGTCAACGGGAGGCACCGACAAATCCACGCACATGACGTCGCCGAGATCAAATTTATAGTCTAAGTGGTGTCTTCCGAGCTCAGTACCGTTCAGAGCGGCGGCGAACAGAGAGAGTGTGTCCTGATGAGACACGATGACGACGTCTTCGCCGTAATATGTCGCCTCGAGTCGAGTGAACGCCTCCTGCGCGCGTCGATAGAGATCGACGCACGATTCGACGCTCGCGCTCGGCTGAAGGCTCGACGGCACGGGCGGTGGCGTCGAACGTGGATCCTCTAAATCGTTCGCCCACACCTCCTCCCACGCCGATTGCGGACCGAAATCGAGTGCACCCATCTTTCTCGGATCCAAAAGTCCGCTAAACTCCGTGCGCATCTGCGAAAATAACAACCCCAACTCCTCTCGCAACACGAGCGCGCTCTGGAACGACCGCTGAAAATTAGACGTGTACAACCACGCCGGCGCCCCGTCGTACTCCTCCAAAATAATCCGCGCCGCCTCGCGCATCTGCTCGCGGCCTCTTCCCGTCAACCCAAACGTCGCGTCGTACTTGAACGACGGATTACTCAACACCTGTTTCCTCACGTCCAACACCGATTCGCCGTGTCGCACGAGGAAATACCTATTATGTAATCGAGACGGAAGCTCGATGAACGCCACCGCCCGTTTCGGTCGCGTCAGCCCCCCCGTCGCGCTCCCGATCGCCGTCGCCATCGCCGCGCGTCGACTCATCGACCCCCTCCCCGCGCCTCCCGCGCCCTCCGACTCGCGCACCGCGCCTTCTGACGACGTCCCAGGAACGGACCCATCCACCCCACCCCGCTCCTTCTCACGAGACCCCCCCGCGCGCGCCTCGATCGAGGAACGAGTCCCACGACCCGCCGCGAACGCGCCCTCGATTCGATTCGCCCTCGCGCGCGTCGCCCTCACGCGCGTCGCCCGCGACCTCGACGACGTCGTCGACCGCCCCGCCACCACCGTCGACGACGTCGCCATCCTCCCGTCGCGACTCTCGTCGTCGCGCACTCGCGCGAGGAGGCGCCCCAATCGAACGCATCGTGTTTCCACGTCCCACGCACGCACGCGTGTGGGCAAACAGTGCGCACGACGCGTGCGGACCTCGCGAGTCCCCCCCCCGCAATGGGTCACGACCGGCGACATCACCCGAACCGTTACCCGCGCGCGGTCGAGTCCCCACCACGATGGGTCACGAATCGGCGATCGGCGAGTCCCCACACCACGATGGGTCACGATCGGTGACATCACGCACGCGGACGCGTGGTGGTACAATCGGTGGGTCGTGACTCGTGAAAAGCCCACCACGCCCACGCGCGCCCCGCAGACGGCGGCGCGATGGGACGACGAGACGCTCGCGAGGACGACGAGGATGTGGAGGATGACGTGACGGAGGAGGAGGAAGACTCGGAGGAGCGCTCGGACGAGGACGCGCGCGCGGTCGCGGAGGAGGAGGAGGATGACGACGAACTCGAGGATGACGAACTCGAGGCGGAGATGGCGGCGCTCGAGGCGATTAAGCGCGAGCGTGGACGCGCGAAGGGCCAAGCTAAGAACGCGAAGACGTTCGTGAATAACGCGAAAGGGTTAGAGGCGTGCTTGGAGGGTGCGTGCGCGACGTGAGAGATGCGATGGGGGTGAAGGAAGAGAGATTTGATGAGGGCGGATGCGCGACGCGCGGAGAGACGCGAGGGACGGATTCGCGGGAGGGACTGACGAGTGATGCGTCGCGCGTAGATTTCCAATGGACGAATAAGGCGAAGTGGATCGATCACATGGCCCTCACCGGCGCGAACACGGATCGAGTGGTGGACGTGAACGATGACTTGACGCGAGAGACGTTTTTTTACGAACGCGCGCTGGAGAGCGCGAACGAGTGCGTGAAGAGGTTGAAAGATCTCGGAATACCCGCTCGACGTCCGGATGATTACTACGCGGAGATGGTGAAGAGCGATGAACACATGAAGCGCGTGCGTAGTGAGTTGTTGTTTGAGCAACAGCAGTTGGAGATTCGCGAGGAGCGCCGCAAGGCGCGCGAATCGAAAAAGTACGGCAAACAGGTGCAAGCCGAGAAAATCAAGCAACGGACGCTCGAAAAGAAGTCTCAAATCAAGAGTCTGGACAAGTGGAGAAAGCAGCGACAAAAGAGCGGATTCGCTGATGACGGGAACGCGCCGTTTGAAGGCGCCGGCGGCGACGGAAAGCGCAAGCGCACGGACAGAGACGCCAAGTACGGTTTCGGTGGACGCAAAAAGGTACGGCTTTTCCATCGAGCGAGGATGCGTTTCGACGCGCGAAAATTTATGCGATTTTTTCGCGCGCGTTTCTTATTTCGACACTCGATCGCAATAGGTGGAATCACGGGGTGCTGCCCGCATCCCGTGAACTCAACGCCACGGGGCGCTCAGTCATCACACGGCGTATATCCCTGCGTAAACACCTTACATAAGCTCGTCGGTCGTAGGCTCTCTCACGAGACGCCTCCCGAGGGGCGAGCCCATATTCCATTGCCTAGGCGGGCGCGGCGTCGTCGCAATTACGTCACGGGACAGACCATGGGCCCGTTATTCACAAAGATTACTTCTAGCGTTTTTTTTGTCTTCCTCGCGGGTCGCGTTCGGTACCCAAACTGACCGTTTGACCATTTTCCACTTTCGCAGACGGCCAAGCGCAACGATAAATTCAGCGCGAACGATATGTCTGGTTACAAACCTTCGTCTTTTGACAAGGACATCCGCAGCGGTAAGACTGGTGGCTTGTACGTACGCGGCGGTCGAGGCGGCGGTCGAGGCGGCGGTCGAGGCGGCAAGGGCGGACGAGGCCGCAGATGAGTTCGACGAATGGTACAACAACACACTAGGTTCTAGACTATTTTGTTTTAGCACACCGATCATCGGAGAAATCGTTCATCGTTTTCGTCGTCGCCGAATCGACACGCGTCCCGCTTGCCCAGCAAAGAGTACCGATTATCCGCAACCGCGTCGTACACGAAATCGCCGATCGCTCGAGGCACGAGCGATCCGAGAGCGCTGAGCTGCGGAAACGGCGCTCGCATTCGACGCGCGATCCGAAGAATCGCCTCGCTCTTCACGTACGACTCCGAAGGCGCCGCGCCCTCCACGAAGACGATGGACGAAATATCGTCCGCGTCTCGCCCCGCGTTCACCAGCATCGCCCGACCGGTCTCGCTCTGCAGCGCGGCGAATCGCACGGACCCTCTCGACGGCTCGGCGTCGTATTCGAGCGCGAAATTCACCGCGCCGTTGCACAGATTGCACACGCCGTCGTACAAGATGACCCCTCGGTCGTCATCTTTGAACCACTCCTCGCGCGACATCGCGCGCGTCGCGACGCTCGCGCGCGCGGACGCGCGCGGACGCGGGGCTCGCGCACGAAGGCTCGGTTCGCTCGTCGTCGACGCCGACGCGGAGACGGCGACCATGATGATGGCCCCGGGAGTCACAGAGTGACGCGATCGAATGCGCGCAGCCGTGGGTGCGTCGTCGTCTCGAAGCGTCGTGGCGCGGCGTCTCGTCGCGCGCTCGACCTCGTCCTCGACCTCGTCCTCGTCGTCGCGCGTCATGGCGACGCGCGCGCGCGCGGGCGAGGATGCGGATTCGACCGCCGTGACGAGGCGCGCGCGCGTCGCCGTCGTGGGCGCGGGCGCGGCGGGTTTGGCCTCCATACGCGCGCTGAGACTCGAATCACACGACGTCGTCGCGTACGAACTCGCGTCCGAGGTGGGCGGAACGTGGAGGTACGGCGAGGACGTGGAGGACGACGCGCTCGGGACGGCGGAGACGCGCTCGCGCGTGCACGGTTCGATGTACGAGTCCTTGCGCACGAATCTTCCGCGCGAGGTGATGGGATACCAAGAGTTTCCGTTCGATCCGAGACGACACTACGGCGACGAGCGGCGGTTCTGTGGACACGAGGAGGTGCAGGCGTACCTGAGGGAGTACGCGGAGACGTTCGACTTGTCGAAGGATGTTCGATTCGAAACGCGCGTCTCGTCCATCGAGAGACTGGTTCGCGAGGACGAGGAGGAAGAGGCTCGATGGTCGAGTAAATGGGTGGTGACGTCGACGAGTGAAACCGAGGGCGAGCGAAGGGAAACCTTCGACGCCGTCGTCGTCGCGAATGGGCATTACTCGGAGCCGAGAGTGCCAGAATTTCCGGGCGCGGAGCGGTGGACGGGAGAACAGATTCACAGTCACAATTACCGAAAGCCAGACGCGTTCGCGGGTAAAAAAGTGTTGCTCATAGGCGCCATGTCGAGCGGGGAAGACATCAGTCGGGAGATTTCCACGGTCGCGGACACGGTTTACCTCTCGGCGCGGTCGTGGCAAAATCCCGAATGGGCCAACTCCACCGAAGGCATCGGCGCGCGAGGTAATATTTTCCGTAAACCGAACGTGAAAGAGTTCAAGAGCGATGGTTCGGTGGTTTTCGAGAATGGGACGTCGGTGGAGTGCGACGTCTGCATGTATTGCACCGGTTACAAGTATCATTTCCCGTTCATCGCAAACGACGTTGTATCGGTCGACGATAACCACGTCGCGCCGCTGTACGAACACTGCATCTCCGCGAACGCGCCGTCGATGTCATTCATAGGCTTACCGTGGAAGGTGGTCCCTTTCCCTATGTTTGAGTTACAGAGTCGATGGATCGCGCGCATGCTCGCGGGCATCGTTCCCATGCCGAGTAAAGCCGAGGCGCTTGAAGGAGCGGCAGTGTTGGAAGCGAAGCTCGAACCTCGCGGTCCGATACCTCGACGCCACGCGCACATGTTCGGTGACGCTCAGTTTGAGTATAACGACCGTATCGCGCGAATGGCCAATCTCGACTCGCACGGCTCTTGGAGATCTCGAATGTACAAGGCGACTGGATTGAACAAACGAGCGCACCCCGATCAGTATCGCGACGCCAAGATGCCAGACATCTCCGAGTTGGAAGAAGCGAGGCGCGAGTTTGAGACCGCGTAGTTACGTTGATCGTTGATTATTAGTCCACAATTTGTGTATTTTAAATATTCGTTGTTTTGAGCTATCCTAAGCGAATTCACGCAAGATGTTCCCCAAGCCGATTCGCGAACTTTGCATAAACGAAGAGAGAATACCTTCCCGCTCTTCATCTTCCACGGCGGCGGGTTCAATCTCACCCCAATCGATTTTACCCTTGCCTCGTTCAGCGTGCACTCCGCGCAGTGTCGGTAAGCTGACGGGCAGATATGTGAAGCGAGCCACCGGCGTCACTGGAGACGTGCTCGAAGCGTTTGTCGTCTTGATTGACGCGTCTTGATACAGATTGGATAATTGCACGAACCCTCCGAGGAGGACGGCGCACCTGCGGTATGAACGACGCTCATTTCCCCACAAATAGGGTTCATACGTCGCCCAATCGATCGGATCGAACGTGTTGGTGAGCTGCTTTTGTAACGCTTCGAGTCGAGACTTGTCCTCGAGAGCGAGAACATCCATGGTGAATTTGACGTCCAAGAGCACCTGTAAGGTCCCTTTCTCCGAGTGCCTGCTGCGCGCGAGACCGTCCTCGTACACCTTGAGCACGCCGTCTGCGAGAGAGGAGGCGAGCATTTGAATGGCGGATCGCGGAAGGAGGTGGCCTCCGACGCGTTGCACCTCTTGCAACGCTCCGTGAAGAGACGAGAGCACGTACGAAGAGGGCGTCGCCGGAAGCTTGAGACTCAATCCTTCACCGCTCTTATCTCCGACCCGTTCCCAGTGAGGAGGAATCGCGTCGGAAACTAAAGAGACATCCGCACGCAACGATTCCTTGAACCCGCGAATGGTGTCGGCGGAGCACTTTTCGACCCACACTTTGTAACCCGCCTTCATCGCCTTGTCCAACTCGGACGTCACGTCTTCAATGTTCTTGTTCACGGGCTCTTTGGCTCGTTGCATTCCTCTCAACGTTCTCGCTGGCTTAATGATCAGTTCGGAAGAGTCGTTGTACTTTGGCCAAAGATTCGCCGGCTTCAATAAAACGTTCATCTCCTTGACGAGTTCCACGCACGCGCGCGCGAGATGTCCAATCATCAACGCGCCCGAAACCTCCGCGTGCTCACCAGTCTTGCTCAGGAGATATTTCGCAAAGTCAACCAAGCCCTTGTACGCACAGGAGTGAATGTGATCGGCGAGTTTGGATAAACGACCTTCAAGATCCGCCGTCCCGCCGAGTTGAATGCCTTGAAGCATCAAGGCGTCTCTTCTCACCGAGAGCATCGTCTTGTTCATGCTTCGCGCGACGTTCTGCGCGCATCTGATATCCTCCGGCACGTTCGCGACGTCATCTTTCTGAGCGCTCGAGCTCGTCCACATCGAAGATTCCTTGCGAGACTCGTTCGTGCCCTTCGACGACTCTGCCAGCGCCGAATCGACCATCGGTTTGATGTGGGAAAACGATAGAGCCTTTCGGAACAGATTGAACCCTTGCTGAAGCCAAGGTTGCTCAAACAAGGTCGACCACAAGTCCAATTTCCGCTTGAATAGTTTCACGCTCGCGTCGTTCCACTCTTTCTCGTCTTCCGAGAACGCGGCTTCGAGTGCGGTGAGTTCTTCGCAGTTTGACATCTTTCCAAAGACGGCCACTCCGCGCTGCGCGATATCCTCGGCTAATCTATCCAACCACGCCAAACACGTGTCCCTGACGAAACTTTCGCTCAACACTTCTAATTTATCCTTTCTCTGCGCCGCCGCCGCTTGAAACTCATCCCATTCCGCTTGAGGTTCAAACACGCCGTGAAATACGTCATCCGCGCTCTTGTCGGAATCTCCAGACACGAGTAACGCCTCCGCACCGGCGAACACATCGAACGCCAGCGACAAGACGTGCTTGACATCCTTCATGAGCGCCGCGAGTCGTTTGATGAGAGCGTCCGGGTTCACCGATGAACTCGCGATGTCTCTCAGGCACGCGCGCACCCACGCCTGTCTCGTCTGCAACAGCATCGTGAGCGCTCGCTTGGAATCCAAATTCTCCACGGCGGTGATCGCCTTCAGCGCGCTCGCCACGTCCACGGCGCGAAGATTCGACCGTTCGAGTCCCTCTCTCGCCCGTTTGGACACGTGCGCCCTGAAACTCCCGAGCACGTTGGCTTGCTGTTGCACCACCGGAAACCGTGCAAACGTCGCCGCCGCGCTCTTTTTATCCCTCGTCATCGACGTTAAAATCTGCATTGACGCCGACAACCGCGTCGACGCGTCATCATACGCGCACTCCTCTAACAGACCCCAAATCTTCTCCGGCGTGTCCAACAAAAACTTGACTCGACTCCCTCTCTCCGCGTCGGCGCGTCTCGTCTCCTCCGCCTCGCCGCGTCTCTCCGTCCGCCCCTCCGCCGTCACCGCTTCCCACCCACCGCCCGCTCGCGCCTCCACCAACTCCGCCTCAATCTCCCGCACCGTCTCATCAAACTCCTTCGACGTTTCCTCGATCACTCGCAACGCCTCGAGCGACGCGACGGCGTCCTTATACGACTCTCCCAAAAGTTTCCTATCGGTACGAGATGCATCGTCACGCGCGCGACGTCTCGTCTCGTCAGTCCACCCACCCACGCGCGCACCGCGCACGAACGCGCGCACGAACTCGCTCGCGCGCCTCGAATCCCACCTCACGGCCTCCGCCTTTTCGTTCGCCTCCCGTCTCGTTCGAACCTCCACCTCGCGGATCTCCTCCAACGACCGATTCGTAAATAACGCCTCCGCGTTCGCCTCCATCACCGACGTCATCGCCGCGCGTCTCGGCGATTCGCGCGTTCGCCGCGTCCGTCGCGTCCACCGTCTCGCCCGACGACGACGACGGACGGCGTCGCGAACTGCCGTCGCGCGCGACGATGCATGGCGTGATCGATGTGGTAGGGTTTAGGGTTGAGGCACGAGAGACGACGACGACGCGACGATTCGTCAGATCGCGACGACGACGACGACGACGCGACCGTCTCTCGCGCGCGATGGACGCGTCGAACGCCCGTGTGAATGCCCCCGGATCGTTCGCCTCCCTCGCGAACGACGACGAGAGTCCGTGGACGCGCGAGGACGACGGATGCGCGTGGATGCAAACCGCGCGCGCGGTGACGGTCAAGGTCACGCCACCGATGACGATTCGACGCGATGACGCCTCGCGGTGGTCGACGCGAGGTGCGAAAGCGACGCGATCGCGGACGGTGGCGCGATGTGATTTTTTGCTCGAGCGTCGGCGCGTTCGCGACTCGCGATTCGCGACGATCGGTGGATCGATTCGTCACTGATTGATTTGATCGATGCGCGCATGCATGCATTCGCGCCAGGGACGAGGTCGAGTCTGGCGGCGACGGCGACGCCGTTCGCGTGGCGGTGCGATTTATACGCGGACGTCGATCCGGCGAGGACGACGATCGCGATCGATGGAACGACGGTGACGTTTACGTGCGTGAAACTGGAATCCGAGACGTGGCCGGGATTGCGCGCGCGCGGGGACGTGCGCGGCGGTCGCGCGTCGGCGCGGCACGGCGGAACGCGAATCGGCGCGCGAGGACGCGCGCGCGGAGACGAGACGGGACGAAGAGAAACGCGCGGTGCGGCGAGCGTTCGCGGAGAAACAGTGGGCGATCGATGACGCGCTCGAGAGGGCGACGCGTGTCTCTTCGTCGAACGCGCGCGAGAGGCGCGCGCCGCCGCCGCCGGACTCGAAGACGCGCGCGCGCGGCGCCGTCGCGCGTCGCCGCGGCGCGTCGCCACCACCCGTGCGCGCGTTCATCGACGTCACCGTGCGCATGACGGACATCCCCCGCGCGCCCGCGCGAGAGAGTTATACACGTACATGACGGCGTCCATCGAGTCTCGAGCGTCATAGAGTCGTCGACGCGTCTTCGCCGCGCGTTTCGTCCAGTCAGCGCGCGGCGAGACCCCTCATTCATCCTCGCGCGCCCGCTCGCGTTTTCTCCTCTTTCTCGCCTCCTCGCGCGCGACATGGCCGAAGCACCCATCGTCCGCGCGTCGTTCCGCGCGCTCCTTCGCGCCGCGCGTCGACTCGAGGCGCAGGCGGCGCGAACGACCGCGGGCCGAGTGTTCACCGAGGAGGAGGTCGCCGAGCTCGAGCGCATCGCGCCCGCACGCGGCGCGGAGGCGATGCGCGACGCCTCGGGCGCGCGTGACGTCGTTCGGAGAGAGTTTCGCGCCGTGTCGACCGACGACGCGCACCTCGCGCGTCGTCTGGACGCGAGTCTCGTCGCGCTCGGAATCGCGCGAAGACGCGCGCGGAGACTGGAGGACATGGCGAGCGAGACGACGAGCGAGACGACGACGGAGGGCGTGCGAGTGCGGGTGAAGGCGTCGTTGGTGCCGTCGCAGACGTCGCCGGAGGTGAATCGATACGTGTACGCGTACGATGTGGAGATTACAAACGTGGGGAACGACGAGGCGGTGCAAGTCGTGTCGAGAGAGTGGCGCGTCGTGGACGAGGACGGAAACGTCGAGTGCGTGCAGGGACGAGGGGTGGTGGGGGAACAACCGGTTCTGGGGGTTGGGGAGAGCTTTCATTACTCGAGCGCGTGCGCGCTGCGACGAATTCGTGGGACTATGCGTGGGAAGTACGTGTGCGCGACGCAAGAGTCCAAGCGCGTCTTCGAGGCGGAGATCGGCGCGTTCGCTTTAATGCCGCCTCGGAAAGGTGCGTCCGAGCTCACCGTCGACGAGGACGAGGACGACGAGGACGAGGACGAGGATTTGGAAGCCCTGACGCGGGATTCCGCCATCAATATTCGATGATTTTTTACGCCGCGCCGTTGTTTTTCGTAAAAAGAAACGAAACGTGTACATCAACGCCATTCACCGCGCGTCGACTCCATGCGCGCGCGTTCCTCGCGCGCCGATCCGTCCACGACGTCGACATCGATGTCTTCTCGTCGTCGACGATCGGTGCACCGCGCGCGCGCGACGATGCGATCGACGCGCGCGGAAGATTATCCAGAACCGATGGCGCACGCCGCGCGCGCCGTGCGGCTCGCCGGCGCGCTGTGCCGGAAGATTCAGTTTGATCTCCAACGAGGGGAGAAAGTGTCAAAATCGGACGATTCGCCCGTCACCGTGGCTGATTTCGCCGCGCAGGCGGTCGTGTCGTGCGTCCTCGCCGAGTCGTGCCCAGCCATTGGTTTGGTGGCGGAGGAAAACGCGAGCGACATGAGACAACCGTCGGGCGCCGTGCTTCGCGCGAGAGTCACCGAGGTGGTGAACGAGACGTTGCGTGACGTTCTCGGTCGCGCGCTGAGCGAAGGTGAGGTGATGGACGCGATCGATCGAGGCATGTCGGACGGCGGGAAAACGGGTTCGTTTTGGATATTGGATCCAATCGACGGAACGAAAGGATTCATCAACGGTCGACAATACGCCATCGCATTGGCGTTGATGGAGGACGGTGAAGTCACGGGAGGGGTGTTGGGGTGCCCGAACATGCCGAGCGACACGATTCCTCGAGGGGCGACGGAAATTCCGACGTCTTCGCCGGGGTGCATTTTCATCGCGTACAGAGGGTGCGGGACGACTGTCGGCGCGTTGGACGCGCGAGAACCCTTGCACGAGGGCGTCAAAGTGACGACCGAGCGCGTGGTGGACTCGAGCGAGGCGACGTACATGGAATCGTGGGGGGATTCCATCGTCGCCGATCACGGGTTCACGAATTCGTTGAGCGCGGCGATGGGCATGACGTCGCCACCCGTGCGCATCGATAGCATGGCAAAGTACGGAGCGCTCGCTCGCGGGGACACGAACATGTATCTGAGATTTCCGCCGGCGAGTTACAGAGAAAAGGTGTGGGATCACGCCGCGGGGGCGATCGTGGTGCAAGAGGCTGGAGGGGTCATCACGGACGGCGTCGGTAACCCGTTGGATTTCTCGAATGGTCGTTTCCTCGACATTGACATTGGCATCGTCGCGACGTCAACGCCCGCGCTTCACGCGACGCTTTTGGAGACGATCGCAAAGGTGCGGTAGGTGATTTATTATGAGCGGAGCTAATGTTGTTTTTTGTTCGCTAGCGCAGGTCTCAGCCTTCGTCTGAGAAGCTCGACAATCTCAGCCTTTGTTCTCGTCCGCTGTCCTACGTACACGTATCTATCTGCTAACCAGTCTAACCTCCCACACATGACCGCTATTCCAATCCCGAAAACCCCCACGCCGTCGAAAATCAATCCATCGTTCTTCGCGAAAATATCCAGCGAGGCTACGAACCTCTCCGGAAACTCGGACCAGTGAAGCTTCGCGTCCGCGTGATAGATGGTGTGATATCCGTCGTTGAACGTCAACTGGTTATCGACGTGATTTATGACGCAATAGGACGAACGATAATGACACTTGGGTTTATCTGGATCGATGAAAATGTGTTGCGACCATGCGCCAAACGCCAACATGAATGAGGTTGTGAAGTACGGCGCGATGAAAATCCAAAACGCGGCCACCGCGTTGATGGACGCCGCGTACATAAATACTGCGCGCGCCGTCAGCGTGCCCAAGACGTACTGCACCGCCGCTCCGTACCTCTTCTTCTCGATCACGTACAGAGGAAGCTCCACGAGCGAACCGAACGTAAACCGCATCCAAAATCCCACAAACGCCAAAGGACTATCTCTCTGATATCTCGCCGCGGGACTCGTCCCGTTCTCCCCACCGTGCATCATCGAATCCAACGACGCGTGCGACCCACTGATTATCCCTAAAAGCGGCGTCAGCAACATCGGCGCCATCACATTCATCGCTCGCCCCACCATCGAGTCTCGACGAAACGCCGGCGAACGCGTCGAATGCCTCAACGCCGAAGTGAATCGTTGCAGGTACAGTCCGTGCACGCACGCAAAGTACGTCAATCCCAGCGCATGCGACGGCACACTCTTCAACAGCATCAATCCCATCGCCGGCACCGTGCTCAGGACGTTGATCAACAGATACACCAGAGGTAAATCCCGCGAATTCCCAACGATTTCTCGCAGTTGCTTGGAGAGCGCGCTCGTGGGCGCGACGATGTATTCCCGTCGCCGCGCGTGTAAATCATCGCACGTGACGTCTCGCGCACCGCACGTCGTCCCCACGCGCGCCACCATGCGCGCGGGGGCGGCCCCCGCCGACATGAGGACCGCGACCGCGAGACGAGCTCTGACGAGCAATCGGCACAATGGTTGGCTCGCGACGAGGACGAGGACGAGGAAGACGACTCGTCGAGCGGGGACGGAGGGAAGACAGCTCGCTTTACGAACGAGTATACAGAGTACGCACTACACAATATAGATCTATGGTGAGAGAGATGAGAGGACGTATTAGTCGTTCGCTTCCACCTTCTCCGCTGGTTCCACCTTCTCGACCGTTTCGCTGGTTTCGCCCTTCCCCACGGCCGCGACGGATTTGACGGCGTCCGTCTTTGGCTTAAAATATTGATCGGGAGTCATGAACTCGGCGCCGCCGCCGGTGGCGGGGTGGAACGGTGATGGAGCGGTGGCGAGCCACTGTTCCTTGCCGCCTTCCTTGCGCCAAAAGGCGTTTTGAGTCTGCGCGACGTCCCACATGAGACCCAAGTGCTTGGGAAGCGGCGCGAGCGTGGACGCGGCGATGGCACCAGAGGCGGCGACCGCGGGCACGCCGACGCCTGGGAACACGGAGTCACCGCAGCGTAATAACTTGGGGATGGGCGACAGTACGCCGGGTTGCGGAACCTCCGGGAGCGGGAGAACTCCGAAGAGACTTCCGCCGGCGGGAAGCGCCGGACCGTACGTGCCGCGATGACGACGCAAAAAGCGTTGATGCGTCTGCGGAGAGGCGTAGAGTTCGACCTCGACTCGGCTGCGGATGTCCGGAATGATGCGTTCGATGGCATCCCACAAAATTTCCGCGCGCTCGCGCTTGAAATCCATATACTCTTGGCTACCTCTGTCCTTGCCTTCCCAAATGTCGAACGGTTCGCTCCCGGCGGTGTACACGTGGATGATGTGTTTACCGTCCGGCGCGACTTCCGGATCGAGCACCGTCGGAATAAAGATGGTGATGACGTTTTGCGGATCACCCAAAGGTCGGTTCCAGTCCAACACACACAGATGGGACGGATCGAGATCGGGCAAACCGGTGGCGTCGATGCCGAGGAACAAGTGCATGATGCTACCGAGTGCGGGAATCTCAGACATTTCCTCCTTCCACGCGACGGCTTGATCTAATCCTTGCTCTTGAAGCTTCTCCGTGCCTGGAAGCATCGGAACCGTGTCCCAAATCGTCGCGTTCGACACCACGGCGTGGTTCGCCTTGATGATTTTGCCGTTACGAAGACGCACGCCCTTCGCCTCGCCGTCCTCGACGATGACTTCGTCGACGTGAGACTTGAGCTGCAACTCACCGCCAAACTTCTCCAGACAATACTGTAATTTATCAACAACCGCCTGCGTGCCGCCTTCCGGCGCGCACAGCGACGCCCCGGGTCTGTGGAAACCCGGAATACTATAAATCATTGTCGCGCCCATGGTTCCCTCCGCCGGGAATCCGCTGAAAAACGCCAACATGTCGATCCATTGCTTCAAGAACGGCTCAGAGACGTACTGTCGGGATAACTTATGGAAAGAGTCCAAAATGTACGGAATGTCCAACATCACGTTCGGGTGCGTCAAGTAGAACGGAATCGCGATCACCGTGCTGACCAACAAACCGGCGTCTTGACGAAGCGCGGTGAGCGGACACGCGTCGAGCGCGTCATACAACGGCTCCAATCGACCCTTCAGAGCCTTCCACTCCTTGATCGCCAGCTCGGGATCAGTCGCCTTTTCACGCAACAAATCACAAAACCCACCCGGTGCTTCGTCGTCGCCCGTTTGAAACCTCCAGTGACCCTCCGGCGTCCACATCGAAATGCCGTCGTACGTCTTCACTGGCACCTCCTCGCCCAATGCGTCGAACACCATTCGCAACGGATTACCCGTCGGACGATCCAAACCCTCCCAAATCGACGGTCCGACTTCAAACTTATACAACGATCCATCCGGCGCTCGATGATCGAACATGTGACAGCACCCGCCCGCCAAGTAGTGACTCTCGAAAATTTTCACCTTGTACCCGTACTTGGCCAACAACGACCCGCACGACAAACCTCCGATGCCGCTTCCGATCACCACGACGTCGTATTCCTCATCCGCATCGTCCAACACCGACGTCGAGGTCGCCTTCGTCGTCACCGGGTCGGCGTCTTCGCCGCTCGCGCGCGTCCTCGTCATCGTTATCCGTCCCCGCCGCGCGCGTCCCTGGCGCGTCGCGCGCGCCGTCTCTCGAGCGCGCGCACCGTCACGACGCGCGAGAGCGACGTCCACACCGCTCGCGACCGCGCATCGCATCGCGGCGGTGGTCACGCGCGCCGTCCTCGTCGTCGTCACGACACGTCCCGGCCGCGCGCTCGGGGCGCGCGCGCGAAGCATCGCCCCGTCGTTCGGTCGCGTCGACAAAGAGCGCGGCGACGCGAGGTGAGACGCGTCGATATACTCCGCGCGTGTTCGCGCGCGCGTGCGACGTCGAGGGCGTCGTCGTCTGGCGCCGCGCGTCGTCGTTCGGTCGTCGCGGCCGTCGTCGGTCCGTATCTTTTCTGTTTGATACGATTGTATTGGATAGGCATGTGAAGATCTCGTATACGATGCATTGTCCGTATTGTGACGTTCTTTTGATACCATTTCAGAGGGGTTACTCTAAGAAAGTAATAGAATACGGTGAAGTACTCGTACTGAGAGGAGGTTCAGAGCTAGAAATTACCTGTATGTTTTCCACTCGGCGGCGGGCGGGACGCCGTCGACGACGCGACCGACGCCAGAGCGTCGCGCGACCGTCGTCGCGCGAGCGAGCGGAGACCACCGCGAGCGGTCGCTCTTTCCCGCGTTCGTCCACTCCGTCGCGAGCCACCGGCCGAGGCTCGGTCGCGTCGAGCGTCGCGGGTCGGCATGTCGGCGCTCGCCCGGCGGTTGCGAGAGCGCGGCGTGAAGCGTCTGCGCGTGCGCGTGAGCGACGCGCGCGCGCCGCGAGAGGACGGGGAGGACGATGATATCGATTCGGACGACGATGCGGGCGCGCACGACGGGCCGTACGTGTTGAGATGCGGCGCGACGGGTGCCGCGGGACTGCCCGAGGATGTGACGTTCGACGTGTGGCGGCCGCGGCGCGGGATGGACGCGGAGGAATTGCACGAGAAGTACGACGAGATACTGGACGCGAAGCGAGGAGACGAACCGTTTCGAGAGAATAACGTCTTCGTGCGAGGTCGAGGCGATGGGGTGGATTACTTGGGGAAGAATTTTAAGCACTACGCGAGCGGCGTGGGACAGGCGTACGAGCGCGAACACGGCGAAGACATGAAAACGATGATCGGGAGGTTGCGAAAGTCGAAAAAGGATAGTGAAGAGTACGAGCTGGAGCTGATTCCAATCGCCGGTGGACGGATCATTGACTTGGAGGCGCGATTGCACAAGTATAATTACACCAAGCACTCGAAGAGCGAGCTCGCCGACGTGAACGATCCGGCGGTGCGCGCGGAGATTAACGCCAAGCAACTCGAAGCGTTCGCTTCCGATAAGCGTAAGCGACAAGTCAATAGAATGAACGCCGCTCGTAAGCTGGATGAAGCGTCCATCGCATCTCCAAAGGTGATGGAGGCACACATCACGACGGCGGCGGCCAACTTGAAGGGTCGCGCCGAACTCATTGTCGAGGCTGGCAAATCGCGCAACATTCCTCCGCACGAACCGGACGCAGTGGAACCGGACACGGCGTATCCGATCGAATCGATGCCTTGCCACGTGCTCGCTCACAAGTTTCATTGGAAAGATCTTCTCACTGCTGCGGAAAACGGCACCGTGGCGGAGAGCGAAGAAAAGTACGAACCGCTCACCGTCGAATTATCAAAGCATCTCCAAGGGGGATCCCAGGCGAAGCGCACGAAGATCGCCAAGCTCCTTATGTATGCCGATGCGCTACTTAAGATGCTCTCTCGAGATCGTATCAAGGAGGCAAAGGCGAAGATTGGTGAGGACGGCGAGACGAAGATTGCGCCCGCGCATCCGTTCATGTTCACAAGTGGTGAAAATGTCGATCCTTTGCTTCAAGAGGCGCTCATAGAGAGCTACCTGGATAGAGATTTCTCGGGGGACATTCGTCAGTACGTCATGTCCAAACACCGCAAGGATCTCATTCGTCTTCAGGTACTTCTCATCGCCCTTCGCATCAACGGCTGGAGTCTTGAGCTTCTTAGCGTGCGCACGCACTTGCGCATCGATTCCAAGGAAATCATGGCATACATGCGGCAACTCGGTTGTCGATCCGTCAAGGGTGGGAACAATCCCACGGTGAAGCTCGACTTGGAGGGAAAACCGTTAGTAGATTACCTTCCAGAGATTCGCGCGCGCGCGAAGCGCGTGAAGCCGCGCGAGTAGACTCGGTCCGGGCGCGCGCTCGAGCGCGCGAACATTAGTAGACTGGCATAAAATCACAAACACCTTAGCTAAACTCTAAGTGGAGGAGACACTATCGCATCATCTTGGCGCGTCTCCCCGCGAGAGAGCACCCCGCCGAGTCCTCTTCGTCGCAGTCGAGCTTGGACCACCGCTCGTCCACCTTTGCGCAATCAAACCACGGTTTCCCCAGCGACGCGTTCACCTGATTATGCACCGCACACATCCATCGCTGCAACGCCAATCCGGACGAACAATCGGGCGGATGCGCGCGCACAATCTCCGCGAAATGTTCCGCACACTCGCCGCACGGGTACATCCTCGTGAGAATCATAATCAACTCCTTCGCGTCCCGCTCCTGCCTCCGCGTCGGTTCGTCCGGGTACTGCGCCGCGAACGTGTGCAAAAACGTCCACGTCGCCCTTCCGAGATCCTCCTTGGTGGTGGTCGACGACGACGCGCCGTCACCGCCGCCCTCGTTGTCGTTCCCTCGCCTTCCGAAGAATCCGCGCGTCGTCGTCGACGCCAACCGTCCGCGTCCGCGCGCGCCCGGTCGCGTCCACGCGCCGAGGCGTCGCTCGCGCGCGCTCGCGCGCTCGCGCGTCTCGCTCGCCGACATCCCGCCCTCGCCCCGCGCGCGTCTGACGCGTCGACGCCAAAACGAGGCACTCTCGTCGTTCGATGCGGTGATGGAACGAGCGAGCGAGATCGCGCGCGCGCGCCTCGCGGCGCTGCACCGAGACGCCAAGAGCGACGCCGCCGCCGCGCGAAGCGCCGGTACGGTGTCGGAGATCAGGGTGCGCGCGACGACGACGCGCGAGCGCGCGCGAAAGAATTGAAATCGTCTCGGTCGGGCTGACGCATCTTTAAACGTGCATCGACTGACGACGACGCGACGACGCTCGACCGACGCGCAGGAGGCGTGCGAATCGATGGACAGAGAGTTCCTCGCGACATCGGGCACGCTCGCGCGCGTGTTCGACGACGAACACGGATTGGTGGGGTACGTCAAGGTCACCGAGGGACGAAGAGGGAGAGAGTACGCGAGCGGACGCGCCAGGGCGTTGGACGCGCTGTGCGAGTGCGCGACGCGCGCGCAGGGAACGAACGCGCTGGTGGGGCAAACTTTGGGATGCTGGGAGACGGTGGCGTCCACTGTGCGGAGAGACGCGTCGAACGCGGTGAAATCATCGGCGTTGAGGGTGTTGTTGACGCTGGCGAAGAGTCGCGCGAGAGAGCTCGGCGCGCGGACGATGAAGGCGCACGGACGGGCGCTGCGAAGGGATTACGAGAGGTCGACGACGAATTCGAAGACTGTGAAGGGGTTATTGTTGCGAGTCATCGGGGCGATGCACGTGGGGTTGAAAATGGAGGGATTGGAGCTGTGCGGCGCGGACGACGCGGAGGACGTCGCCGATGCGCCGACGGCGGTGTGGTTGCGAACGGCGTCTTGTCGAATCTTGGACGCGGCGCTCGACGACGACCTCGACGACTTTAAGAAAAACACACTGTTCATGGCGAGTGCGCTAGACGCGCTGTCCTCGTCGCTATTCGTTCAGGACATCGAGGACGACAAGTCAAATCACGCGCGCATCGTTCGCATCGTCGAGCGCGTCGTGTCGTTGAAAGAGACGGGCTCGCGAACGGATTTACAAAAGTCGGCGTTGGATTTGATCACAGCGCACGCGCACGCGTTGAAACACGAGCTTGTGAAGATATCGGCCAAGTTGTTTCGCATCTTGTTGAATTTGCGCATGGCGAACAACAAGGATCTCTCGCGGTGCGCGGCGGCGGCTTACGATGAATTTTTGCGCGCCTTGAGCGACGCATTTACGTGTGAGACAACGTCCACGCGAGATATGCGCGGAACCTTGCTCGAAACGATCTTGAAAGACATCATCAGTGTGCTCGACGACGATGAAAAGTCAGAGCGCGATAAGTCGGCGTGTATTCGCGCCATGGGTAAATTTGCGGCTCCGGCATTGACGCTGCTCTCCGGCGAGTACAGCGAGGTGAATTCGTACATGGGACGTCTGGGGAAACTCACGATGTTCATCAAGTTCAAGCGTGGTGAAAATGAGTTTCAAGAGAGATTTGAGAGCATCGAGAGGCAAGTCGCGCTGTTGTCGGCGTACGGCGATTTGTTGCGAATCCCACACGTTTTGATAGACGAAGCACTTCTGGGTAATCTTTGTACGTTGGTCGAATGGATTTGGGAACAATACGCGTTCGAAAATAATCGCCGCAAGCCGATGATACGCGATGCGATTATTCACATGTTCATCGCTCTCGCCTCAAAAGACTGTGCTCTTCAGACGTTACTCGCTCGCGTCGGCTCGCAGCTTCTGGCGCTGACGCTTCGGTTTTCATCGCCGGATCCCATAGATAGAGTGCTCTATCAGGCAGCACCGATACCGATGTGGCCTGTGTACGTCGACATATGGACAGAACTTCTCGGTGGAGATAGAGATAGCGTCATCTACACGTCTGGGTATCACAAGGACGATGTCAAAACCACCTTGGCAGGCGTGTACGGTTGTTTCGTCAACGAGCTCCTTAATTTTTGCACGGCGCTTGACTTGGGTATTAAGACATTGGCCGGGGAGAGCAAACGGGCAAATGACGATTTGGACACTGTGTCCGTAGCGGTAAGTTTGGGAGACGACGCAACTGCGGCGAATCCTGGAGATATGCACACATTCTTACAATTGGTTGAGTTCGCACAAAAAGTCTTAGAACAGTCTTCGGCGGAGATGCTCGTGTTGTGGGTGAATCACTTGAGTGCAGAACTGATGCTTTTAGCCAATAAAAACACGTCAATATCTGGATTTTACAAGCTCATCGGAACGCTGATCTCTACCGCTGACAGAGCTGGGTATTTCTGCGAAGGCAATGCGTTAGATGCGCAAGAAATCACAGAGCTGTTTCGACAATTCCTCAAGGATGTTCTGAATGATATGAGGCGATTTTCTGGAGAGCTTTTAGCGTCCATACTGACATTACTTCTATCCTTACCGACGGCCATACTTCCCATATCAGATTTAATCGAGCCTCTACTCAGAGCTCTTGAACTCGGTCAGCAGTACCCACCGGTGGTTGAGGTTGCGCTGGACACGCTCGACGGATGGTTGGGCGGAAGGCATCTTGAAGAGACTTCTCCGTATCTTCCGCAAATAGCTGAAAGCCTGTGTACATATTTAGATAGCGCGTCTCGAGCAGATACTTTGTTTTCAAGCGAGGAGATAAAGGACTTGGACAGGCAAGACGTCAAGGGCGCGAACCGCAACAAAAGAAAGCTTGAAAATCGGGACGACGCGGACAATAACGTGCTGAGTCAAGCGACTCTGATTCGTATCGTCAAAATGCTTGGTTCTATGGGTGGTGCGGCGCACGGTTTAAAGTCTACCAAGGGGACAAAAAAGTCGGCGAATGAGCTCGAGTCGCCGTGGAGTGCTAGTTCAAAGCTTTCCGTGCCCGTCGGTTTAATCGCGTCCTCCACCAAGTTGTGGCTGGATAACTTGTTGCCTCGAACGTCGCATCTCGCTTTATTTTCTCAGGACAGAGCGACAAAAGTCGCAGCGTCTGAAGCAATCTATGGTGCAACCGTGTTTTTGATAGGAAGAAGCGCGCAGGAGCCAGCATCGAAATCAGGAGATTTCACTCGCAGTGAATCTCGGTATCGGTCCATCTTTGAGAGAATGTTTCCAATAATGTTTGAACTTGCAGTCGATGCCGAACCAGTGACAAAACAACTCTTCAACTCACTGTGCTATCAGACGACCCGTTGGTTTGCAAAGAATCAAGCACGAGAGTTAGATAACGCGCTTTGTCTGTTTGATGCGCTCACCACTGGATTGTCAAATACTTCAAAAGCTGGTGCTGTTCGAGATCTCTGCGCTTCACTCATCGGAGAGCTTCTCGAATGGAGTCTGAAATACGTGCCGGACGAGAGTCGACATGAAGGTTTAGTCAATCATAGATATATTTTGCGCACCTTGTTTGGTTTGATGATGCACACGGAAGCCGGGCACAGGCTCAGCGCGGTGACGGCGATTCGACGTTGCATCGCGCACTTGATGAAGCATCGCGTTCTCTTCGATGAATACGCTCTAGAAATCCTGAAAGTTTCGTTCAGAAGTATTTCGAGATCGGGAGAACATTTCTGCACGGTCGGTATGTCTACAAGGGGAGCAGACGTAGCCATGGCGGTGGTCGTCCGCGAAGTGTTACAAGCGATGAAGTCGCAGGAGATAACTCACGCGCAGCTTTCTGGCTCAGCGTTTTCGGAGTCGACCGAACCATTTTTGGAGGATCTACTAGAATACACCTTGAGTGAAGACAGTTTCCTTCGACGCGAAGCGCAACAAACATTCTGCGCTGTCGCGCCGTTCATGATTCAGGACGTTCAACAATGGTTTCACCTGCACTCTCACGTGACGTCAACCTGTATAGATTCATTAGTTCCAGAGATCGGTGCGCTCGAGCACGGAGGGCGAGCGTTAAACAAATTCATTGCGGCGATTCAGTGGTCAGGTTGGTTCATGATGATGTCATTCGGCAAGGCGGCATTTTTCACCGCTTCTCGAACAACTCACTTCCGCACCGTGGCGCAATATTTGGATCGTATCTCTGAGCGCTTTCAGGCTTCATTCGATGACACCATTTACAAACTCTGTGAACAAGATGGTTTGTTAATCGTTGAGATTTTGCGCCTCTTGAATTTCATTTTGAAATCAAGTCATGAAAACGATGAGAAGGAATCTCTTCTCTCGTTGATGATGGGAGACGATGGGTACAAAAACGTGGCTGGATTGATCTCTGCTTCGATCTTCACACCACAAAATCTTGGAGAAGACACCGAAGCGAGTCGCAAACGCATCATGCGCGCGGCCGCGCAATTGACACAGACGATGGTTTCACAACGTAATTTTCCTTACATCTCTGGACTGAGTGATGAGACTCTCCGCGCGCTGCGTGATTTCATCATCACGCCCAAGTTTGATCTGAGCGCGATAAATTTGGAGTCACCGAAAGGATGTATCGCGGCGCAGCACGTCTCTGATGTATACCGGGAGCTCGCGAATGTGTTTTTATTGCGGCGTGTGTTGCCTAAAGAGGGTGATTCTTCCGCCAAAGTTCTTGCGTTACGCGCATCGTCCGCCGTTTGTAAACTCGGTCGACACACGAGTCCGCAACAGCGTACGGTGTGTGAGGCGGTGGTGCAGCTTTGCCTGCATCTGAATATATCACCCCCCGTTTTGTTGGATCTCCTTTTGGACAGAAAACCAGGCGCGTCGGGCGTTAAAATGGGCGAACCCTTTTATCGCAACTACAAAGAGTCCATAATTCGTGCGTGCAAATTCCAATTTGAAGAGTACGCGCCGGGCTTGCTCAAGGTATCTGGAAAAGATATAGAGTCATCAAGCGGCATTGTCGCGACTGATATCGTCATAAGCGTGATGGAACTGGCGACTCCGAAAAAGGAATCCACACAGAGTGCGCGCGTGGAGGCTTCGCGGGTGTTCAGCATCATGATGGAGCACATCTCGTCCCTGTGCCCCCTTCACGAAGGATACGAAGGCGCGACCGCCGACGTCAAGAACAATCGTCATCAACGATTCGTGACGATCGTAGGCAAGCTCGTCGATCTGTATCAAACTCTCGGAGACGATAAAGCTTCATATCATTTCGACGACAGTATCATTTCTGGTCTCATGATTTGCACACGTAGCGATTGCATCTCTCTCAGTTCACACGTAGACGCAGTCATACTCGTCGCCGAAGTGCTTCAACGAGTTAAAATATCGAAGGAAAGTTACAAGGATCTTGGAAAAAGCCTCGGTGTTTCTCTGAATAACATGGTTTTCCAAGAAAGATGTGATTCGAAAAAGTTTGAGAAGCGATATCCATCGACGATCAAAGCATTCAAGAAGGCTTTCATCACTTGCCGTTTACCATCGCTCATGACGGCTCTTTTGCCATTTTACAAGGATTCAGATGCCAAACTCATCGTGCAGAATAGTGAAAACGACGCTGAAACTGGTTGGGATCAAGAGCTGGTGATCAATGTTTGGAAAGCCGTCGAAAATACGAAAATGGCATTTGAAGTCAGAGTCATGGCTGTGCATCAAATTCTACCGTCACTCCTTGCGCAGGCCAACGCCTCTCAGATTGCCACCTTTTTTGAAGACAACTCGGTGGATATAATGAAAGATATCACAGCGACGGGTGACCTTCTTCTTTCCATGAGGAGCTTCAGCCTGCTGTGCGAATTATATACGAAGTGCACGAAGGAAGAACTCACGGCTGGTCCCTGCGTGAAAGTTCCCAAGTTAAACGCGATTGTGTCCAAAGCCGCGATGAGCGAACTGAGCGGTCTCGGTGTTTCAGCGAACGCGAAATGTGGACAAGAGGAGATCGTATTGCGCGTGCATCAACTCGCGTTTTCCGTCTTTTCCACTTTGCTCGTGCGCACACAAACAGATGTCAAGTTTTACAACAGGTTGTTTCACGACTTGAAAGTGTGGAACAAATTGGTTGACAGAACGAAGCGTCTTGAATTGGAAGCAAGGTCAATCCTCCCAATGAAGAAAGTTTCGGACAATGGCCCCGATACAAAGGCTGAACAGGTGAAGCGCAGTGGTTTCACACTGTCTTCAACCCTGGCGTCAAAGTACTCAACTTTGAGAACCACGCACCTCTATGAGACTGACAACGCGCACATTCAAATCGATGGTGGTCCCGATGAGCTTGCCGATGAAGACAAACCTCATCCGAGTGGGCAGGCACGAGATGAACTCGAAGCGCATCCGGTGTCAGTTGGTGTTTACAAAATTATGAAACTTGTGGTGTGTGAAGGATTATCTGGCGAAGCAGATGGATCATCACCAGAAATGCAAATTATAGAAATGTTTACGATGCTTCTGTATTCACCTTCGGTGTTACCAGCGGTCAAACTTCTCATCATCAAAGCGCTATTGCGTCTGAATAATGAGCTTGAATCGGAACCTGATTCGATTCGTGACGTCGGTATGACCTCCGTCAACGCATCTCCATCTTTACTGGCAGCTCAGCCAAATTTGATGATTGCTTTGCTGACGTCGGTCATTGAAATTTCTAAAAATTCAACCGTGGACTTCGTCGCCACTCCGGTGAGAGAAGCCGTGACCGTCGCTTTGGATTGCGACGCACTGTGGACGTCGAGCTTTGAAGAAGCAAAACCTTGCTTGTTGGATTCGATGGAGTTTGTCGTGAGGCATGGCTTTTCAAAAGTTGAAGCCATATTGAAGGAAAATCTCATTCTATTGAAAAAAGGATTTGTCCGCTTGCGCGACGCCGCACAAGCTTCTGCCATGCCCGTTTCCCATTGCTTTCAAAGTTTGTTAGCCTGTATTCACGAACATGCGGCTTGTGTGCCCGTCGATGGAGATGAGTCCAAAATCTGCACGATGAGAAAATTGTTTGCTCTTCAACTCGTCAGTTCACTGCTTCACGAAGAGGAACGCGTGCTTCGATTGAATGATGATGCGGTAGTCATGACAGACTCAAACGGTAGGGACCTGGGTGAACAGATCAACTTGCCACTCATACACAGTATTCTCAACTGTCTCCTACGACCAAATCAACGGACCAGTCGCTCGGTGAATTCGGTGGCAGCGGCGCTACTCGGGAAGATCATGGAGACTGATGGGGTTCAAAGCATGCCCTGGCACGACGCTTTACGTCGACGTCTCAAAGAGCTTTTTGAATCGGGTTCGCAAGATGCGTTCATAGATGTACTGGACAAACTGACGAGGCGTTGTCCACGATTCGTGCACGATGGTGGTTTCGCTCCCCTCGTTCACTCGCTTCTCGACAAAACACATGGGGAATCGCAGCTCGTCGCGCTGATGATACTCACGCGTGAACATGATTCCGAGATAGTATACTCCACATATACACGCCTCTTACCGTTCGTTCCAGCGTTAGTGAGGTCCAAAGATGATGAGATACTGGAGGCTTTATTCACGGCACTCGCTTGCGGTGTCGCGGTACGGTCGAATGCGGCTGAGAGAAAAAGTAATCTCAAGTTGTGGA
>PVBE012175173.1_pt1 | contig 29236 bp, 24 predicted proteins | sample 1631181 | NCBI WGS metagenome assembly PVBE01 (sample SAMN08397723, study PRJNA350692) | Marine metagenome, whole genome shotgun sequencing project. | isolation source: water | place: Pacific Ocean | collected 2012-04
ATCTATTTGAACATAGACTTAATCCAACAATAAGGACTGTTGTTCTTCATTTTATGGGAGAATGAATTGATCATTTGATGTATCATTTACCCATATTGGACACCTAAAATTTATTAATTTATATAAATATTGTTCTATTTATTTGTTAGTACACCCAATGTGAGTATCTATTAATTATTTTTTTATTAATATTGGAGTTTTTCATAAATAATTGTAATTCCCTAATGTGGGGAGTTATTATTGCATTGTTCAGCTCATTAGAAGCTAATATTTTAATTCCATCGGCATCTATAACTTTATTTTTTTTAATTTTTTTAATGATTTTTTTCAGGAATTGCTTTGTTTCTTTTCTTAATCCAATGCCATTTCCTATCAGAACAATATCGTGCTTATCTGCTAATTTGAGGATATTATTGACATGCTTTAAAGAAAAATAATCCCCTTTTAGCTTTATGGTAACGAGATCAGAGCTTAAGCAATTGACAGCCCATGCAACTTTTTCCGGAGCTGCTATAGTAACCCAATCACAGCCAGACCTTAATGCTGCTATTCCTGCTAAGGCAACCGCGCCAACATAATCTTTGCTGCCTCCAACTATAAGAACCCTGCCGTTATCTCCTTTTTTGCTGGATTTTTTTCTAATAGGAAGAACTATATCTTTATTTGAGATGAAAGGCATAATCAATATGTAGAATAACTTGTATAAATTACTTTTTATATTAACAAATGTTTTATCCAGAATAAAGCGCTTTTGGAACAACAACAACACCATTTTTCGATACTTTAATACCAATTTTATTTGCTAAATTTAGATCATTTCTTGCTTTATAAATATCCTCTGCTATACTTTTTGTTATGGTATTGTCTTTGTCAATTATGGCTTTATCAATACAAGAATCAGGTTCAATTACTACCCTTTCAAAAATTATTGAATCTGTGACAGTTGCTCTTTCTTTAACAATTACTTTTGGAGAAAGAATAGACCTATAGACTTTACCTCCAGTAATTATTGAACCATCACATACAAGGGATTGAACATTTTTTGCTTCCAATTCATTATAATCCACTGTTTTAACAGGCGGTTGTTCAGCTTGATTGGTTCTAAGGAGCCATTCATCGTTATACAAATTTAATACAGGGACAGTACCTATTAATTCCATATTTGCATCATAATATGCATCTAAAGTCCCAACATCTTTCCAATAACCTCTTTCTTTTTCTGTTATTCCATTAAATGAATTAGTTGAAAAATCATATATGGCAATTTTTTTCTTACTGTCTAGCATTTTTGGTATTATATCCTTACCAAAGTCGTGTCTTGTACTCAAATCACTTGCATTTTTTATAACTTCATCCAAAAGTACTTTTTTATCAAATATATAATTTCCCATTGACGTTAACAAAAAATCAGGTTTATTTTTGGCAGGATTTATAGAATCTATAAGATTTTGATCTTTTGGTTTTTCTAAAAATCTTGTAGCAAAGCCATTATCATCAACTTCAACAATTCCAAATTCTGAAGCATATTTTTTTTCGACAGGTATTGCTGCAATTGTGAGCTCAGCACCCTTTTCATTATGGAAATCTATCATCTGAGCAATATCCATTTTATATATATGATCGCCACCAAAAACAGCAATTTTATTTTCTTTTTCTCTTATTAGAAAATCTTGATTATGAAATACAACATCAGCAGTACCCCTATATAAGTATGCATCAACCATTTGCATCGGAGGCAATGTTCTTAAGAATTCATCATCTCCAAAACGCCTTCTCCACCCCCTTTCAATATGGTTATCTAGAGAAAATGATTTGTATTGGGTTGCAATGTATATTTTTTTTAGGCCAGAATTAAACAAATTACTTAGTACAAAATCAACAATTTTATATTTTCCACCAAATGAAACAGCTGGCTTTGCCCTTATATCAGTCAATGGACTTAATCTTTCTCCCCTTCCACCAGCAAGTACAAGTGCTAATGTATCTAAACTCATTTTAATATTGGGAGATATTCTCTTATTTAAAAACCTTTCTCTATTTCACCACCAAAAAGTAATATAAATTCTTATCAAAAAATAAGTAAATAAATAAGTATAAATATAAGTAATATAATCAAATATCAATAATTTGAACCAATAATTTTATATATAAGTATCTTAATAAGTAGTAAAATAAGTAGTAAAATAAGTATAATTACTAGATATAATATTGATTATTAAGAGGATTTTTGAGTATGGCAACAGAATTCAAAAGAAAGCTCTATAAAAGAGGATCCAGCTTTGAAACAACTATTCCTATGCCTTTGCTTTTTGCTTTAGATACAAAAAAGAAACACAATGTTATCTTTTCTTATGATGCTGATGCGAATAAATGGTACATTAAATTTGAAGAGGTAAAATAATTTAAAATAAAATTAAAAAAAAATGCTGGGAAAAAGATTTCTGGCACTTATTAATAAATTAAAAAAATTTTAAAAAAGGTGATGCAGATGGGAAAAAAGTTTGAGGAATTGATTGATGTATTGGACTATGATGAACTGATTAGGTTCAAGAAAGACCTTGATGATAAGGGAATTGCGCTGAAAAAACTGGTTCAGGAGAAAATCAAGGCAAGATTAAAGGAGCATGAAAAATCCTGCGCAAGCTGCTCTAATGATTTGGAGTTCTATAAGACAAACAACTATACTTTGGTATTTGGGCCTGATGACTTCAAGAAAAAGGCATCATTTTGCGGCATGGATTGTTTGGAATATTTTTTGATAAACCTTAAGCAAATGAGGAGGTGTAAGGAAAATGCAGAAAAAATTGAATAAATTCATTAAAAAAGAGATTGAGAAGTTTAAAGATACAAAGTATATAGAAGGAATTACATTTGAGCAGCTGAAAAAAATTTCAAGAGAGAGTTATTATATAAATTAAAATGCATGAGAAAGATATTGAAGAAATTTTTGAGGAATTGGACACAAAAAAAGAAGGCTTATCAGATAAAGAAGCGGAAAAAAGGCTTCATGAATATGGCTATAATGAAATAAAGGAAGGAAAGAAAATATCTGCGGTAAAAATATTCTTGCAACAGTTTAATTCTTCTGTAGTCTATATATTGATAGCTGCACTGATTATTTCAATATTTGTCGGGGAAAGGATTGATGCGATTGTGATTGGGATAATTTTGGTCTTAAATGCATTATTCGGCTTTTACCAGGAATACAGGGCAGAGAGGTCCATTGAAGCTCTAAAAAAAATGTCCAGCCTGAAAGCTACTGTTATAAGGAGCGGAAAAGAAAAAGAAATAAATGCAAATCTATTAGTTCTTGGAGACTTGCTGATATTATCCGAGGGGAATAAAATTCCGGCTGATTCCAGGATTTTTGAAGAATATAACCTGCAGACCCAGGAAGCGTCTTTAACAGGGGAAAGCACACCGGTAAAAAAAGAGGTTAAAGCTCTTGCAGAAAAGACTCCTTTGGCAGACAGGATCAATATGGTTTTTTCCGGGACTGTAATAAGCAGCGGCAAGGGGAAGGCAATTGTAACCGGAACCGGAATGGGCTCTGAAATTGGAAAGATTGCCAAGCTGATTCAGGAAACAGAAGATGAAAAAACTCCATTGCAGAAGAAATTGAACCAGCTTGGAAGGTGGCTTGGCATTGCAACTGTACTTATCTCTGTAATTGTTTTTCTTGGAGGAATTTTAAAAGGAGAGAATCTTGTTGAGTTTTTTATTGTGGCTGTGGCTTTGGCAGTTGCTGCTATACCTGAGGGGCTTCCTGCAGTTGTCACTATTGGCCTTTCAATTGGGTCGCAGAGGATGATCAAGAGGAATGCTTTGATAAGAAAACTGCCCTCTGTGGAAACTTTAGGATCAACAACAGTTATCTGCGCAGATAAGACCGGGACACTGACAAAGAATGAGATGACTGTCAAGAAAATCTACACAAACAATAAAATTATTGATGTTACCGGTTCTGGATATGAAAAGAAAGGGGAATTTTTTCATGACAACAAAAAAATAAGCGGAAAGGAAATAGAACTTTTGCTTAAAATCGGGGCTTTAAACAATGATGCATCTCTAAATGGGGGAAATATAATCGGGGACCCGACAGAAGCGTCTTTAATCGTAAGTGCTGCAAAAGCCGGCATAAAAAAACTTGATTTGGAAAAGAAGCACAAAAGGATAGATGAAATCCCATTCAGCTCAGAAAGAAAAATAATGACTACAATTCATAACTTCAACAGGGAAAAACTTGCTTTTGTAAAAGGCGCGCCTGAAATAGTTCTCAAGAATTGCAATTCAATCTATGAAAATGGAAAGGTAAAAAAGCTTTCAGAAAAAAAAAGAAAAGAAATATTAGAAATGAATAAAAGCTTTGCAAACAGTGCATTAAGGGTTTTAGGTTTTGCTTTTAAGACAGTTATGGATAAGAAAAGAATGGAAAAGAACCTTACTTTTGTCGGGCTGCAGGGCATGATTGATCCTCCCAGGGAAGATGTTAAGGAGGCAATAAAGAGGGCTAAAAAGGCAGGCATAAAGGTTATTATGATAACTGGAGATTATGAGATAACGGCAAAATCAATTGCAGAGGCAATAGGCATAGAAGGCAAATGTATAACGGGTAAAGACCTTAATGGGATTAAAGAAAAAGAACTGCAAAAGCAGGTTGAGGATATATCTATTTATGCCCGTGTTGATCCTGAGCACAAAATAAAGATTGTGAATGCGCTTAAAAAGAACGGCCATATTGTAGCAATGACAGGAGATGGAGTTAATGACGCTCCTGCACTGAAAAAAGCAGACATAGGAACAGCTATGGGCATAACCGGAACTGATGTTGCAAAAGAAGCTTCAGACATGATATTGACAGATGACAACTTTACTTCTATTGTAAATGCTGTTGAGGAAGGTCGTGGAATTTATGACAATATAAAGAAATTTGTTGAATATTTGTTATCTTCAAATTTAGGAGAAGTTTTGACTTTATTCATAGCAATAATGCTTGGCTTTCCATTGCCCTTAATAGCAATAATGATATTGTGGATAAACTTAGTTACAGATGGGCTGCCTGCTCTGGCTTTGAGTGTTGACCCTTCTGACCCGAATATAATGGACAGAAAGCCAAGAAATCCAAAAGAACGCATTATTTCAAACCCAATAATTGTGAGGATGGTTATTGTCGGAGTTGTTATGATGATTGGCACCTTAGCAATATTTAAGCTGTACAATCCGGAAACAAATCTTATGTATGCACAGACAATGGCATTCTCTACTTTGATGTTTTACCAGATGTTTAATGTTTTGAACTGTAGGTCAGAATTTAATTCATTGTTTAAAATTGGAGTATTTACAAATATGAAACTTTGGGGCGCAATATTAATATCTGTTTTAATGCAAATATTAGTGATACATTCCCCATTAAGCGCATTTTTCAAAACCGTACCATTAACATTAATGGACTGGGCTTATGTTGTGTTGGTTGGAAGCACTGTGCTGATAATTGTTGAGATCTATAAGGTTGCTGTTAAGAAATTAAGGCCGGAGTTGGTTGGGTAGGGGATAATATTATTTTTCTTTTTTAAAGTTAACTTTATAAACATAATCCCTTCACTTTCTCTAATGCAAAAAACAAATTACTTCAATGAAATAATTGGCACTATTAAAAATAATAAGCTGGATAAGGAAAAGCTTTCAAAACTAAAAGTAAAGCTATGCAAGAAACACAAATTAAGGAAAATACCGACAGATATTGAGATTTTGTTAAATTCTAAAATAAAAGATATAAGCAAGGTAAAAAAATACTTATTGACAAAACCAGTGAGGTCAATTTCGGGTGTTGCACCGATTGCTGTTATGACAAAGCCTTTTCTATGCCCGCATGGAAAATGCAGTTATTGTCCAGGGGGCATAAATTCTGTTTTTGGAAATGTGCCTCAAAGCTATACAGGAAAGGAGCCTGCAACAAGAAGGGCTATAAGGAATAAGTATGATGCATATTTGCAGGTAATGAACAGGCTAGAGCAGTTTATTGTTTCAGGGCATAATCCTGAGAAAATTGAGCTTATTGTGATGGGAGGAACTTTTCCGTCTTTTCCGATGAAGTATCAGGAAGAATTCATTAAGGATTCTTTTAAAGCAATGAATGATTTTTCTTATTTATTCTATAAGAATATTTTTGATATTGTGAAATTCAAGGATTTTTTTGAATTGCCGGGAGATATAGAAAACAAGGAAAGGACAAAGAGGATACAGGATAAGCTTTTGAAATTAAAAAATAAAAAATTAAAATTAGAAACTGCCCAAAAGAAAAATGAAACTTCAAAAATAAGGGATGTTGCCTTGTGCATTGAAACAAGGCCTGATTATTGCTATGAGAAGCATATTAACGAAATGTTAAGGCTTGGAACTACGAGGGTTGAATTAGGCGTGCAGACAGTCTATGACAAGATATTGAAAAAAATAAAGAGAGGACATTTGGTAAAAGATACAATCAAGGCAACACAGCTGTTAAAAGACTCGTTCTTGAAGGTTGGCTATCATATGATGCCAGGGCTTCCAGATGTAAGCAGGGAAATGGATTTGAATTCATTAAATAAAATGATAAAAAATCCTGATTTCAAGCCGGATGCATTGAAGATATATCCGTGCATGGTCATGAAAGGAACAGAGCTGTATAAAAAATACAAAGAAAAAAAATTCAGGCCATTAAGTACAAAACAGGCAGCTGATTTAATTGCTGAATTCAAGAAAAATGTTCCTGAATATATGAGGATTATGAGGGTGCAAAGGGATATTCCCACTTTCATGACAGAAGAAGGAGTTGATAAAACAAATTTAAGGCAGTATATAGAAAAAATAACTAAAAATAAAAAAATAAAGTGCAGATGCATAAGATGCAGGGAGCCAAAAAACAAAGCAATAGATTTTGAAAATATAAAAATAAAAAAATACTTTTACGAGGCTTCTAATGGCATGGAAGTTTTTATTTCAGCTGAAGACGCAAAGAATGATATTCTTGCCGGGTTTTGCAGGCTAAGAAAGCCGTACAGGCCTTTTAGGAAAGAGATAACAAAAAAAAGTGTTGGTATTAGGGAATTGCATGTTTATGGAGAAGCTATTGGATTAGGCAAAAAAGGAAAAGTACAGCATAGGGGCTTGGGAAGAAAACTATTAAAAGAAGCAGAGAAGATTTCAAAGGAGAAATTCAGTGCAAAAAAAATATTAGTAATAAGTGGAGTAGGGGCAAGACGATACTTTGCACAACTCAGATACGAACGAGACGGTCCTTATATGTCAAAAAAATTATAATTCTCAATTGATTTTAAATATATTTCTATGGGCATAATTAGCAGGATATTATGAAAAAGAGGTTGAAAGGCTCGAAAGCCAGTTGAAAGAGAAAGAAACAAAGCTTTTATCCAGAAGCAAAAGATTAAAGCTTAAAAAGAAAGAATAATAACCCTGTTTCTATGGATTTCAATAAGGAAAAAATTGAGTTTTTGGGCAAAAAGGACAAGAGCAGGAAAAAAGGAATAGATTCAAAAATAAAGAAATTAGTGGACAGGATAAATTCTTTTGATGATTTTTTTACCACATCAAGCTGCTCTGGCAGGATTTTGCTTTTAGCCCATCACAAATCAGGAAGAAAAGATAAAATAAAATGGCTGTTTTCCAGCCATGAAAAAGTCAATTTAAAAAAAATAAAATTTGATGAATTGCTTAAAGAAATTCCCAGGGAAGATGTATGGTTCAGGGTTGAACCTGTAATACTGCATATTACCTGCGGTAATTTAGAAAGAGCAAAGAAATTATTGAATACAGCCAGAGATATTGGCTTTAGAAGGTCAGGAATTATTTCTGTTGGAAAGAACAGGATAGTTATTGAACTGATAAGCACAGAGAGAATTGAAACAATAATATCAAAGAAAGGAAAATTGCTGGTTGATGAAGGTTATTTTAAGGCTTTGATTGAGGAAGGGAACAAGAAATTAGAGAGGACTTGGGGGAAGGTTGGGAAGCTTTGTGAGAAAATAAATATAGAATAATCTTAAATTTACTTTAAACAGAATAAGTCTTATCTAATTTAATTGCAAATAATAATCATTTCTTAAGAACAATATACGCAGCCCCTATAACAAACACTGCAGTCCCTATAAACAATACTATCATTATTGCAATCATTGTATTGTATAAGCTTGTCTGCCTGAATGATATTTCAAGTGAAGGTGCTGGCTGATCTTCTGCTGTGACAATAGGCTTTACAATTTCCACTTTTGGCTTTTCTTCCTTGACTTCTTCTTTTATTTTCCTGACCTGCTCGCAATCATCAACATTCACTTCAACTGTTTCTGTTTCGCTTAATTTTCCGCCATAATAGGTGTTGATTGTTACAGGGTAGGTTCCTGCTGCAACATCACTGCTTATCACAGCTTTTACAAGCTTTGTAAGTCTGCTGTCACCATCCCCTTCATCGAGCTCAATGTACTCTGTCATGGAATTTATTCCAAGCCCAGGGCTTGTTACTTCTAAAGCAACATCATCCTCATCCTCTGTTCCAGTGTTTATTATCTCGGTGCTGATTGATAATTCTCTTTCGCATTTTATTGTTGCCGGTACTAAAGCAGACCTAATAATCCTTATTTCGTGCTTTTCCTTTTCCACTTCTAATTCAAGGTCCCAGAAAAATTTGTGCTCTGTGTTGTTTTCATCTGTTCCTTCAACTTCTATCTTGACATCATATGTATCCTCATCAACCTCTAACGGAACTTTAAATTCTATCTTGACAGTATCCTCATCATCTGCTCTTAAGTCAAACTCATCAGCATCCTCATCTAAATCATCATTGTCATCAATGTCCTCTATTGTAATCTCAACATCTATATCCTCTATTTCAAGGTCTTCATCATCTGTAAAGGAATTTTCCAGCTCAACTTCAAATACAACTTTTGAGCCCGGCTCAGCTTCAACACTTATCTTTGTGTTGTTTTTCATGTTTTTGTCGCTTTTTCCATCCACTTTTACATCTAAATCACTTATCTTTAATTTTGCTCCTTTTGTCACGCTGATGGCAAATGCCTGTGAATCAGAAAGGCTTCCATCACTTACATTAACAGTTACGTTGAACGTTCCTGTTGAAGGTGTAGTGTAAGTTATCAATCCGGTGCTGGAGTCTATCGACATCCCGCTTAGTGTTGTTTCTAAAGAAAATGTCAGAGTATCTCCGTCAGGATCAGTGGCTTCAACATCATATTCATATTCGTCATCTTCTGTCGCACTTGTTACTGCAGTTGATGTTATTATTGGAGCTCCATTAGTGGTGTTTGTTTGCGTAAAATAAGTGGTGAAGTGGGATACATTAAATCTCAAAATTCCAGTGCTTACATTATATGTTATGCCGCTGCATGTTGAGCATGAGGCATTATTTGCAGTGCTTTCAAATCCTGATGCAGCAAAGATTAATGGCGCTTTGGTAAAGTTAAGCCCTTTCATGACTAATGATGCGGATTTATTTAATCCTGAGTATGTATCAGTATCAACAGAGATAAGGCCATTGCTTATGTTAAATGCATCCTCTAAGTTTACAACACTGCTAAAGTTCAGAGTGTCATTTCCAAAATCAACAGAGCCGAATGTGCTTTGATTGACAGTAACGTTTGTTGTTGATTGTCTCTGGCTGCTGTTTAAATTCAATACAGGGCTTGTCAACTCACTTGAATTGATATCACTTGTTACAATTAAATTCCATTCATACCTTGCTTCTGCACCTGAAGTATCATTTACTATTGCAGTTATATTATAAATTCCGCTGCTTAATCCTGTTACTGTAACGTTTGAAGAGTTTGAGGCAATGCTTGTGGTGTTCCTGAACCATGAGGCAGTTGCGCTATCTCCACTATCAACATCCGTTAAAGTTACATTAAAGTTCTGGCTTCCGATATTTTCTGCTATGGTTTTGTTTTCTGTAGGAGCAAAAGAAGTTATTGTAGGAGCGTCATTTGAGTTGTTGACAGTTATTGTTATTGTCCTTGAAGCTGTCAATGAGCCATCGCTTACATTAAACGCTATAGTGTTATTGCCAACATCATTATTTGTTGCTGTCCAGGTAACAGTTGCTATTGTATTGTTTACTTTGGTTACTGTTATGCTTGTATGATTTGATGTATAAGTTAAGGTATCATTGTCAGGATCAGAAGCTGTTATGTTAAATGCTAATTGCGAATCCTCTAAAGCAGTCTTGTTGCTTATAGCAGTTAATGTTGGATTTCTGTTAAGATTATTTATTTTTAATGTCCATGCCTGCCTTGCCTCATTTGAGTTGTTGTCAAGCACTATCAAAGTTATATTATGGCTTCCTGCTGATGTAAAGTTATTTGTAAAGTTAAAGGTGTAATTTTGGACATTGCTTTTCTGAGTATTGTTCAGGTACCATGTAAAGTTTATTGAATCGCTATCAGTATCATTGGCAGTTACCTCAAATGCCAAAGTGATGTTTTCAAGTATTATTGGGGTTGTATTTGTTGAGGATACAGTTACAGTATTGTTCCACTGCCAGGAGTTTATTGTTGGATTGCTGTCAGAGTTTACTGTAAACTGGAATGTTTTGCTTCTTGATGAATTTAATGAACTGTCTCCTGCTATAACGTTCCAGAAATATGTTTCATTTGTAGTTAGTCCTGTAAAGCTTACACTTGTGGATGTGGTTGATGTATTTACCGGAGTTGTATTTACAGAAATATTGTTGCTGTTGTTCGAGAAAAATACAAAGTAAGTTATCTGATCATTTTCAACATCAAAGGACGCATTCCATGTCAATGTGGCTTTTCTGGATGAGGATGTAACATTTGTATTATTTGTTGGGGTAAGTAAGATTGGTTGTGTTGGAGCATCATTTACAGCAGTCACATTTAATGTTGCATTATTGCTTGCTGTTGTCTTATTGCCGCTGTCAATTGCATTAATAATTATATAATTTAATCCTGAAAAGTTAGCTGATGGAGCAAATGTTGCTATGTTTGTGTTATTGTTAAATGAAACTGTTACATTATTAGGGCTTGTTGAGTTGTAAGAGAATGAATCCCCGTCAAGGCTCTGGAAATAATTTGATAGGTTTATTGTTGTATTGCTCTCTTCAGTCCAGTTTATTGCCGGAATATTGGATTTTAATTTTGGATTGTTATCGGTATTATTCACAGTCACATTTATCTGCGTAGAGTTTAAGTTTCCAGCAGAATCATAAGCTATGACCTTTAAAGTATAAATTTCATCTCCAAAGCTGCCATTGGTTGTGTTCCAGCTGAATGAGAATGTTATGTTTGAGGTATCCAGCACCAATGTGCTGTTTATGTAATATTCCAGTCTGCTTAAGTTTGTTTCAGTAACAACAGAGACATTAAAATGCACTGAACTGTTTTTTACATAGGAGCCGTTTGCAGGGCTTGTGATGTTTACAACAGGAGGTGTGTCATCTTGTATAAGGCTTACAACGGATAGATTGCTTGCAGATATATTCTGGCTTGCAATTGTCACATTTAGATCATAACTTGTTAACGGTCCATTAGAGAGATGGTAAATATTCAATGCTCCAGCAGAATTTCTTTCCACATACAATGAATTAATGTTTGATGTATTCCATATATAAAAATGCAGGCTGCCTTCATAAGAAAAGCTGAAGTTCTGGCCTATATTTCCTGTATTGTTAATTGTGATGTTGGCAGCTAATCCGGCTGAACTTGATTTTGAATATGTTGTTGTTGAATTAGGCGACATAATCCAGTTGCTGTCTGTCGGCACTTCCACTGTAAGCAAAAGTGTCTTGTTGTTTGAGCTGCTTGAATTGATGTACAGGGTTCCTGTGTAGTTGTTTGGGCTGGTTGCTTGCGGAACTGTGACATTAACGTCAAATGTAGTATTTGAGCTTATGGTAGAGAAGTTTTGAGGGTTTATGTCAAGCCATGATGCAGGCAATGTACTGGCAATGTATGTAATATTGACATTCTGCAAATTAGCATTTCCTGTTGTGTTTATGTAAATGCTCAATGTAGCATTTGCATTATGGCTTATTGTAGCAGTTCGGTTTTTTGTTGTCGTAATTTGAGGATTTGAGCTTATTGTAACAGTGCTTGTTGCTGCCTGCGATATGCTTCTTACAGTAAGATTATTGTCTGTCCAGTTGGCATCCCAGTAAACAGTGTATGCTTCTGCTGCTAATGAACCGTTGATTGTAAGATTTAATTTTACATTGCATGATTGCGAAGCATTCAAAAACAAGCTGCAGCTTTTGTATGAAACAGAAGTTGCTGAGGCAAATACTGAGGGGGAGAAGGAATCTATTATAACTCCAGTATCATACATAGTATTTGAGCCGGTATTTGTCAAAGTTGCATTAACCTCAACTATCTTGCTGCTATGGTTTAAGTCTGTTATAGTTACATCTGCCGGGCTTAATGTTTGGCTGGTTGTGTATCTTGTTGTAAAGTTCGTTGTTGTCGTGTTGGTATTGTTTGCCTTGTCAAAAACAGTAAATGTTATTGTATAATTATCCTCTATTAATGGTGCTGTAAGGTTGCAGAAGAATGTCTTGTTACTTGTGTTTGCAAAATATCCAACAGTTGTCCCATTAAATAAACAAGTTACATTCAGCAAGTTTTCATCTGATGCATTAACGCTCGCATTAAATACAAAACCAGGATTTACAAAATTTCTTGAATTAGAGCTTACATTTGGGCTTGTAATGTTGGGGAATGTATTGTCAATGCTTATGTTAAACAACGTGTCAGTAGCTGACAAGCCAATACTGTCATTAAAGTATATTGTTATGTTATAAGTACTGCTGGCAGCAGTTTCCAGATACTTGCTTGTATTCAACAGATAATACAAAATATCTCCGCTTCTATTCATTGTAAAATTTGTGCCATTGAAGTCCATAAAGGATGTGTTAACAGTATAGATTTGATCTGTAATATTTACAGTTACATTAAACAAGCTGCCTATAAAGGAAGTATTTTTTGAGGGATTTACCCAATTGTTAAAGACAGGAGCTGCATTGTCATTTTTTGCACCAGGTGTTGGGGCTGTAAAAGTTGAAAAGCTTTCATTTCCATCAGGAAATCTTCCTTCTGATACATTTTCTGATGTTGAAGAATAAGAGACATTGTTTATCTTTGATCCTGATGAGTTATATAGTGTTATATTGCCAGCAGTATTGGAAAGCTGGAAAGAAGCAACATTAATGCCATATTCAACAATCCTTATTCCACTTACATTAACATTTGGATAAGTAGAATTAAACAAAGTAAAGTTTTCAGCCAAAACAATAAACCCATTTGCAGGGATTGTCCCGTTCAATGTTACATTAGCGCTCGCTCCAGACTCTGTTATGTTGTAGTTTGCCAAATCAACAGAAGAGCTTCCATTGTTATAAAGCTCTACCCATTCAGAGTCAGGCTCTATCAAGCCATTCGGCAGAAACTCATTAATAAAAACATCACCGAGTGCAAAACTTGCCATAAATATGATTAAGAAAATACTGAACAGAATTATAAATACCTCTTTGAACAACCTTTTTTTCATTAACAACCCCCAAGAGTAATAATAAAGGAAAAGATTGAACTGCTATTTAAATATTGTTGTTTTAAAGTGGTTATTTTAAGTAGTTATTTGTTGGTGGTTAATAAATTGTAATAATAGAACTTTTTTAAGCAGATGGGAAGACTAAATTTTAAATTGCCTATTTCTTAAATATATTTTTAGGAGTATACTTTTCTCCCAACTCATTGGCAAGATTCATCATTCGATTTTCCTTCCATTCGAAAAGCAATTGATTGCCAAGATCAGTATGTTTTTTAATTTCCTCAACTGTTTCTTTAAGAGTGTATTTCTTTTTGCTGGTCTCTGAATATATTTTATCAGGATTTTCTGACAATTTTAACCCTGTTTCAATTGTAGATATTATCAATGAGTCTGGAATATCGCCAAGATAAAAACATATCTCGTATATCTTTTTTTTTGCTTGAGTTTATCTTCAAATGCATCTTTATTTAACTTTTTGACAATATCATCTTCTCCACTAGGCGCACTTTGTATAAGTAAATAATCCTTTAAAAGTGCTTTATATCCATCCAGGAAACGGCCGATAAATGGTTCAACATCCTCCAAAGTCAATGTTTGATTTCCCTCTGGATGTTTTGCGATTTTTTCCAGGTTATAATGTAGCAAATCAGTGGATTTTCCATTGTTATAGAAAGATTGCAATTTTTTTGCTGCTTTTTCTTGGTGTGTAGGCATTTTTACCTCATCAAATTATATTGATGAAATTTATGGCTTTTTCGCTACAATATTGTATATATAGAAAACAGCACCACCAATAATAATCACATTTAATACAACTATTATAAACCAGAAACCAGGCTTTTTAGTCAATGGAACTTCAGTTGTTATTGTGGGATTTAATACAGGAATTGACTCGCTTGTAGTTGTTTCTTCCTCCTTCTCTTTTCCTGTTTCAACATCTACTGTTTCTTCTTCAGTCTTTTCCTCTTCCTCCTCTTTTGCTTCACAACCCTCAACAACCAAATTAATTGTTTTTCTTTCCCATAGAATCTCGTCATTTATATACGAATTTACAAGTATAGGGTATGTTCCGGCACTTGTAGCTGTATTTATATTGATTACAAGCTTTTTTGTATATTCATTGTCAGTATCAAAAGGATCCTCTTCAAGCTCTATATCCTGCTTGACAAAATTTATTCCTAAATCAGAGTTTGTAATTTCAATCTTTGCCTCATCCTCTGTTTTTGTACCTAAATTCTTTATTGTTGCTGTTAATGTTGATGTTCCTGAGCATTTTACTGTTTCCGGGAATAAAGATGCATGGCCTACTACAACCTCCCTGTTTTCCTTGTCAACATTCAATTCCAGCTCCCACTGCACTGTATGGGTATTTCCATTATCATCCTCCCCTTCTACCTCTATAATCACATCATATTTTCCTTCATCTACAGACAATGGTATATTAAAAAATATATCAACATTTTCGTTGTCATCTGCATCCAGGTTAAATTCGTCAGATTCCTCATCTAAATCGTCTCCATCATCAATCTCTTCAATTGTAATTTTAATGGTTATGTCCGTTATGTCAATATCTTCCTCATTTGTAAATGTGTTCTCTATATCAAAGTTGAACCTTACTTCTGTTCCGGGGCCTATATCCTCCTCATCAAAGTCAAGCTTTTTTCCATCAACAACCTCCAGGTCACTTTCGCTCTCGGAGTCTCTTGTTGTTATGAATACGTCAAGTTCATCTATTATTAAACCTCCGCCTACATTGGCCTTTACATTGAATAATGCGGCATTTAATTCTGTTGAAGCTATGTTTACAGAGCCCAAAGTAACATTTCCTGTTGATGAGTCTGCAGGGATTGTTATGTTGAATTTTATTGATTCGGTCTTGTTGAATGGAAGCACGAAATTGGTCTTGTTTGACTGCAGGTTAAATGCGCTTTTGGAAAAAGTGAATGACACATTTGTTATGTCATCATTTCCTGTATTTGTTATGTTAAATTCCCTTGTCCTGGTTGTGTTGAGGGTTGCGCTTCCCAAGTTTATTGAAGACGGAAGGGTGCTTGCGCTGTAAGTTCCTGTTACATTGACATTTATTGTTGCTGTATCTGTATTTGAAGAATTTGAAGTTCCGGTTAAGGTTCCTGTGTACAATCCCGGCCTTTGCTGGCTTGGAATCACAACAGAGAATGTTTTAGCAGCAGATGAGCCATTTCCTAAATTAGTTATGTTGCTCAAAGAGATTATTGACAAAGTATTTGAGCCGTTGGTTAATGTATATCCGGTAAAGTTTATGTCCAGATTTGTAGTGCCTGTATTATTTACATTAAAGCTTCCACTGCTCACTGTCTGGCCTGCGCCGCTTGTCTGGTTCACAAAATCTTCGATAATATTGAAACTAGGAGTGGCACTTGCGCTGATTGAATACAAAAGCAGGATTAAGATTGTTATGAATAATAATTTTTTCATTTTATTTTCTGACAAATAGTGATATTATTTCAGAGTAGTTAATTTATATTTAAATATTGCGTTTTTTTAAAGAAAAAGGCTATCTTTTGCCGAAATTGAACACTTTATTCAGGTCAATCTTTTTCTCATCCTTAAACTCTTCTTCCTGCTTTTCTTCTTTGCTTTCCTGAGCATTATTCCCTTCTATTGTTGTTTCATTTGCAGTTTCATTAACTTTATACTGCTCTTCTGCCGGAACTTCCTGCAGCGCTTCACTGGAATTATTTTTTTCCTGAGTATATTCTTCTCCTGTTTTGATTTCTTCCAACTCGCTCGCTTTTTCATTGGCATCTGCAATTTCATCTTTTATATGCTCTACCTTCTCATCGCTGTCTGCATGCTTAATCTCTTCCCTTATATCATTGATATCTTCTTCTATATGGTCTATTTTTTTGCTTTCCTGCGCCTCTACCTGCTCTTCAGTAACTCCGACTTCTTCCATGAGCTCATTTAAAGTAGGACTTTCATTCTTTAATATATTATCAGAATCCGCATTTGGAATTGATCCCTCTTTTCCAGAAATTTTTCCTGTTTCGTTTTCTTCATGCTTTATATCGCTATTTACATTCAGAATGCTTTTTGCCTTTTCAACGGCCTCATACATAGAAACAGCCAAACCCTGTTTTTTCAATGTCTCAGCAAGCTGCTTTACCTTTTCATCTTCCATAACTTAATTATTTCAGCAATTTTATTTAAACTTTACTACAATAAATGGGTTTTTGTTATTAATATTAAGTTTTTAGTTACTTTTATTTATTCTAGTCATACCTCTAAGCTATGCATACAATAAATAGCAAGATTTAATAATAAGCTAAAAAAATCAAAACAATTGTTTAGGTGAATAAATTGAAAAAAATAATTTTTATTTTAATGCTGGCTTTGGTAGCTTTGTATGGATGCACTTCTTCTCCGATAACATTTGAGCAGGGAGTGAAAAAAATAAATAAGCTGGATAAGCAGTATGATGCTGACATTAAAACACCTCCGAATTCAACAGAAAATATTAATGGATTGCTTGGACAGCTTGTTGGGTTTAAGGCGTTGAATGAAAATATGCCTCAATCCCTTGAATATCTTTTAGATTTTAAAATCAAGACATTGGAAGCGGAAAAGCTGCATATTGAAGGGTGGCAGTGGGGCAAGGGCAGCACAACTGATTACGGGTTTGGATGCAGAAAAGGATATGCAAGGATAATAAATTCATCAAAGATAAGGAATGCATCTGCGCAAAAAGGATATGAAGCGATAAATTCACTTCAAATGTTAATTGATGAATTTCCTGATAAAACGAAAAGCTTAAATCTATTGCAGAAGGATATACTGTTCCTTAATGCCGCTTATTTCCAGATTGAAAATAAGGCAGCAAAGGATGCAAGGCTTATTACAAGCGCCTGCAAAAAAGATGAATAATAACAGGGTGATATTATGCAGCTAAAAAAACCTGACAGCATGGAAGAATGTTTATATTTTACCAACAGGACTATTGGAGATGGAAATGCAGTTGCATGGGTATACAGGAAAACATGCCCTAAATGCAACAAGCCAACCATAGGGAAGCCAATAAAAAAAAAATGGAAAAGTGGACAAAAAAGCAGATCATTATGAATGCAGCATATGCAAGCACCAGGAAAGCAATGAGGAAGTTGAAAGCAGCTTAAAAGTGGAAATTGAATACAAATGCCCTCACTGCGGAAACGAAGGCCAGGCAACAACTGAATATGCAAGGAAAACTTTTGAAGGCGTTCCTTCTTATGTCTTTGAGTGCGAAAAGTGCAATAAGAAAATAGGGATTACAAAGAAGATGAAGAAAAGCAAGAAGAAATAACTGATTTTCAACAACCTTTTTAAACAAAAACTTTATTCTTATTAGTGGTGGTGAAATTCGATAAAAAGAAATTTTACATTACAACAGCTATTGCATATCCTAATTCCAGGCCCCATCTAGGGCATGCCCTGGAGATAATCCAGGCAGATGTAGTTACACGGTTCTACAAACTATTAGGCAAAGATGTTTTTTTTCAGACAGGGACAGATGAGCATGGAATGAAAAACTGGCAGTCTGCCCAAAAAGAAGGAAAAGATATTATAGAATTTCTTGATGCGAATGTTTCTGTTTTTAAAGATTTATATAAAAAACTAAACATTTCTTATGATAATTTTATACGGACAACTGATAAAAAAGCCCATTATCTGGGTGCAATAAAGCTTTGGAAAGAGCTAGTTAAAACAGGGGATATTTACAAGAAAAATTACAAAGGATTGTATTGTAATGGTTGTGAAGTGTTTAAAACAGAAAAAGAGCTTAAAAATGGAAAATGTCCCAACCATCCTACTCATGATATAGAAGTTGTTGAAGAGGAAAACTACTTTTTCAGGCTTTCAAAGTACAAGGAAGAAGTTATTAAACAAATAAGGTCAGATGAATATAAAATAATCCCGGAAATAAGAAAGAATGAAATCTTGTCTTTTCTAAAAACTGCAAAAGATATTAGTTTCTCAAGGCCTAAAACCTCATTGTCTTGGGGGATTCCTGTTCCAGGGGACGAAAGCCAGGTTATGTATGTGTGGTGTGATGCTCTGTCTAATTATATAACAGGAATAGGATATGAATCAGATGAAAAGAGATTCAAGCAGATATGGCCGGCAGATATTCATATTATTGGGAAAGATATACTTAGGTTTCATGCTGCTTTCTGGCCTGCTCTGCTGATATCTGCTAAATTAAAACTGCCAAAACAGCTGTTTGTGCACGGTTTTATCCTGTCAAAAGGCTCCAAGATGAGCAAATCAACAGGAAATATAATCGATCCGTTTGAGCAGATTGAAAAGTATGGCCTTGACCAGTTCAGGTTTTACATTGCAGGGGCAATGCCTATTGACGGGGATGGGGATTATTCAGAGGATGTAGTAAGGGAGAGGATTAACAATGAGCTAGTCAGCAACCTGGGAAATTTCTGCTATAGGGTAATAAGCTTTGTGAACAAGAATTTTAACGGGGAAATAAAGGATATTGATAAGAATAAGAAAATAATTGATAATATCGGGAAAAAAATTAATGAAATAAAAAAACATTACAGTGAATTTAATTTTAATCTTACTTTAAATGAAATATTATCTATTTCAGATATTGGGAACAAATATTTCCAGGAAAATGAGCCCTGGGCTTTGATTAAAAAAGACAGGAAAAAGGTGCAGGAAATATGTAGCTTGTGCGTTAATATAGCCAAGAACCTAAGCATACTGATACAGCCCATTATGCCTGATTTTTCAGAAGAGTTGCATAAGCAGCTAAAATTAAAAAATTTAAAATGGAAAGATATGGGGTTTGAATTAAAGAACCATAAGATTGGAAAGGAGAAAATACTTGTGAAGAAAGTTGAGGATGTTACTGAAGAATTATTTCCATTAAACCTTAAAATAGCTCAGATTAATGAAGTTAAAGACCATCCTAATGCTGACAAGCTTTATGTGCTGCAGGTTGATTTGGAAAATGAAAAAAGGCAGCTTGTTGCAGGATTAAAAGAGCATTATACAAAAGAGCAATTAAAAAACAAAAAAGTCATTGTGATGACAAATATAAAATATGCAAAATTAAGGGGCATAGAAAGCCAGGGAATGCTGCTGGCAGGAGATGATGGAAAAGATTTGGGCATTTTAACAGTTAAGAAAAGCAAAACCGGAAGTGATGTTTTTTTTAGTGGTTTAAAAAACTTAGATAAGGAAATAAGCTTTGAAAATTTTCAAAAGTTAAAGATTACAGTTAATGATGGAAAGGCTTATTATAAACATTTAGAGTTAAAGACAGCTGAAGAGACCGTTAAAGTTGAAAAGGTAAAGGATGGGGCAAGGGTAGGATGAGTTAATTTGTTGTTAATCTGTTATAAATTACAGAAAACCATAATCCAAAATAATTAACATAATTCTAATATTTATAACATAAATTTAATAGTAAAAATTTTAGAATCTATAAGATATAATATAAAAAGATATTTATAACAGAAAAATCAATAATTTAATTAAAAATAATCTGTTATAAATTACAGAAAGAGGAATATCTAAAAAATATATCATATTTCTGTAATATATAATATAAATATTTAGTTATTTTCATCTTAAAATTGGTAATTTTTATTAAATCCAATATATTTAACAGAAATATGTAATTCATAATGGAAAGATTTATAAAGGGATAGTAAAATGTATACTAGTAATGAAAAAAGAGGAGATGAAGTACTGTATGCTTGTTCTTTATAGATTGAAGCATCTTATTCAAAAGGATAAAGTCAGGGTTCTTAGGGAATTGCATGGCTATAGTGAAAAGAAGAATAAGAAGATATATGAGCATAAGGGATTATTGGAAAAATTAGATGGACAGAAATTAGGAAGCAATGTAATTCTTATTCCAATCAGTAATTTTGCAGAAGTTCAGAATTTTTTTACTAAAAATAACTTAAGAGTAGAAGTGAAAGAGGTCTGGGTAAAGTGAATTTGAAAAATAAAAAAGGGCAGACTGTCACAATATTCCTGGTAATTGGATTAATAATAATTATTTCTGCATTGCTTATAATCATTTTGAACAGAGAGGAAGCAAAAGAACCCTTGGAAACAGGAGCAGGAAAAGCGCCTGAATTTGCAGGACAGACAGAGCTGAAAAATTATGTTGATGAATGCCTGCAGGATTCTGTTTTACAAGGATTAGAGATAATGCGGCTGCAAGGCGGATATATCGAGATTCCGGATGGGATTGAGACAATGCTTGTGAAGGATGAGGAAAATAAGCAAGTGGCTATAGTTGATGGAGTAAGAAAAGTTGTAGTTAATCCAAATGGCCTTGGCAATAATGTTCCATATTGGCTAAAAAGAGATTCTATTGCAGTTCCATCGATTGATCTTATGGAGTTTCACTTATTGCAGCATGTTGCAATTGAATTGGGTTCCTGCATTGATGATTTTTTGCCGTTTAGAGAGCAAAAATTCGAGATTGAATATGGCGAAATTGAGCCTGAGGTTGAAATGGAAAGTCAGGTTGTTGTTAAGATTAAATTTCCAATAACAGCTACTAAAGGGGAAATAAACATTGAGATTGATGAGTTTATCTATACTGTTCCAATCGATATGGAAAAGATAGTAACAATGGCAACAAATATCATTGGCTATGAGACAGAATTTACTTTTTTAGAAGAGCATACACAGAATCTGATTTCTATATATTCGGGGCTTGATGCTGGCATGTTGCCGCCTTATTTTATGTCAATATCAGGAACAGAATGCAATCAGGTGAGATGGAGCAAGAAAGAAGTTGGGGAGAAGTTAAAAAAGATTATTGAGAAGAATTTTGAACACTTAAAGATCGATAATACTAAATTTGAGAGGATGGAATCAAATGATGAAAGAGTTGCTGGAACATATGATAGTTTTATTTATCGATTTTTTGAAGAGGAATATCCATCTTTGATGATTGATTTCAGCTATAAGCCTGAATGGAATTTTAATTCATATAATATAAAGCCAAGTTCTGGTGATTCAATTGAACCGGACAGCTTCAAGCAGAAAATTCCATTAGTAGGTAAAATATGTGTATTAGAATACTCATACAAATATACGATTGACCATGGAGTTTTAGTAGAAATAGAAGATGACAAATCTGCAATGATAGATCCTGTTGGCCAAGTATACTTTAATGAAAAAGGATATAAGTTCCAATATGTGATTGATAATTACTTATGTGGCAATCAAAATAGGCTATGCACTGGAAGACCATTATATTCGTACGATTTTTCAAATATTTTAGAAGCAGCAAACATAACAGAACTTCCACAGACTATGTTTTGTGATAAAAATCAAAGAACCAGTTCAAATATTACAATAAAAATAGTTAATTCAGATAATTCTTCAATCCTTCCAAATATTGACATACATTACAAATGCGGAAGCTATGTGAATGACTGCTTTATTGGCAGGACTGATGAGAATGGAATATTGAAATCTAAGTTTCCAAAATGCATCAATGGAAGACTGTACACAGTTGAAAATGATTATATAAATTTAGATGAGGCTTTAACAGTATATAATGAGCCGGAAAGAACACTAGTTTTTGAACTGGAACCTTTAAAAGAGATTGATATTGATATCAAAAAAGTAGATTTAAAAGATTATGTTAGGAATTATCATGAAACAAATAGTTTTTCAGTAGATAATTCTTTAGTAAACTTAAAAGAAGATGAGCATGTTGATATAACACTTAATGGACCAAATACAATATTTCATAGGCATCCAGAGTTCTATAATCGAAAATTAAAGATTAGTTCCGGATTATATAATTTAGGGCTTAATTTATACGGAAAAATTAGTTTTGATAAGACTGAAATATATAATGGGACAATACAAAAATTCAATGGATTTTTGCCAATAGGAAAAACCAATATCGGATGGGATATAAAGAAGCAAGAGATAAAAGACAAGGTTACGTTTTTTGTTTTGTCTAATTTTGATTCAAAAGATGTTGAGACTTTTACTGATGTTAATGACAATATTATGGGTCTTGATGGCAATTTATCTGCAGAACTGCTTTATAAGTGCGTCAGAAAGATAAACAAAAGCACCGGGAGAGAGTTTTGTGATTATGAAAGTTGCAGCTTTATAGATGCAGATGGTACTAATAATATAGATTTTAAAGATAATACTAATAATTGTGAGAAGGCATATACTGTTGAAATAAAAAAGGAGGATTATGAGAGTTTTATTAGGCCAAGATTTGAATAAGTTATTAGAAAATTATCGAAAAAATAAAAGATGAACAATAAAAAATATTTAGAATTAATTGCATGCTTTATGATTGGATTAGTTTTGACTATTCCATTTTATGTTTCTAGTGTTATGGCTCAGGAAAGTGATGATGAGATTCCGGATGCAACACAAGCATGCATTGAGAAGAATGAGGAGACAAGTGGACTTGCTGATTTGATGGAAAGTGGAGTCATTGATTATATCGAGAAGATATTGCAAATGCTTCATGCAGTATCAACAATATGGGAATCTGTAAAATTTATTTGGAATGGCGTCATAATAGTATTATATGATACAATCTTTGGGAGTTATGAAGCTAAGGCAATGGAATTAGAGATACATATTTTAGAGAATCCTGCATCCAGTGCTGGAGCGAAAGTTATGCATTATTTAGTGACATGTGAAACTGATATTAAACTTAGTGTTTGCAATATAAAAAGTCCATCCGGAAAATCAAAATTAGTAGGCCCTTTTGAAAACATATATACTGCAATTGCATGTTTCTGCATTCCAGGCATATTGTTCCAATTAAGACAATTAGCTGAAATATATAAGATACATGATTGTTGCATAGAAGAGGCCTGTTCAAATGGAGTGAGTGTTGAAAACTGTGAGAGAGAATTTAGCATTGCTGAATGCATGTTTTGGGGCAAAGGCGCATTAATTGGAATGGTATTTTCTGTCCTTACAAACTTAATTTTTGATTTAATATTTGAAAGCCTTATAACAGAGTATGTATCTGAATTACCCACTTATGTTGGAACTATTGTAAGTTTAGGGCGCGGAGCTTTTAAAATTTCCTCCCTTATCAGTGCTGTAAAAAGAATGCAAAATGTTTTTTCAGAACCCGACTGTAAGGATTTTGGATTTGGCGATGTCCAAGATGAAATTGCCAACAGATATACCCAACAAAACTGCGATTTCAGGCCGGTTGACGTAAACGGAGATGGAATATTTGACAAAATGGACAATGTATGCTCCTCACAGTCAAGCAGTTTTTTTGGCAATGATGATTAAAAAATGGTAAACTTAAACAAACAAAGGATAGGAGTATATGTCTACTTGTTTGCAGTGCTTACTTTAATATCCGGATTAAGCTTTAATGCCCAAGGAGACAAGATAACAGGGTATTTAATATTTGAAAGCGCCTCAAACATCAAAAGCAGCATTTATGAATTCGGAATACAGAATATATTGAATTTAATGTTCATGTTCCTAATGTCATTGGTTGTTGTTTTTTTTGTATTAAGATATATGCAGGAAGTCAGGAATACAATAACACCCGAGAATACGAGGTTTTACGGAGCTATAATCACTGTTATGCTTATTGTTTCTTTTTTTAGTGTTGGGTTTTATAGTGCTGATAGCAATAAGATTACTGGTGCTGTGGGGGGATTGGAGAGCATTACTGGGAATGCAGAATCTGAGATAAAATATGATGATGGAATAGAAACAATAGGATCAGCCTTAAAACCTTTTCTTAATTATTTTAATATGGATGTAGGGGATGTTAAAGTTGGAGATACAAAATATACAGTAACAAGGACTTATGATAAAGATTCAAAAACTTATTCTTATGAGGTGGAAGATGAAAATGGAAAAAAGATTGATGTAGGATCTGGAACATATTTAACTGCATTAAAAAAGAGAGGATATGGTACTGAGTCTGAATATACTTATAATAATAAGAAGGAAACAGCATTTTTTTACGATGGAGTTGCTCATAGAATTAATGAAAAGGGTGTTATACAACAAGATAAAACCATTGGTCCAGAAACATACGAATATTATGAAGCAGCTAAAAATATCTACTATCAAACTGTTGAAGTAGATGGTATAACATATGCTCAATATGAAACAACGGTGGATGTAATAGATAAAGAGACAAGTGAAACTAAAAAAGAAAAAGTTAATAGGTATGTAATAGAATATGAATCAGATAAAGAAGATAATAAAAATCCTGTAACTGTTTATGGTAGACAAAAATTTAATCCAGAAAATTATAAGGAAAGTTCTGGCGATGAAGATTATAAAGATATAAAAAAAATAAACAGAGCATTTCTTTCAAAAAAACAGATAGATGAGAATTTAGGCCCTTTAATCAGAAGCATATACAATAAATACCTTGGACCTATAGCTAATGAGCGTATAAAAGAAATGTGCGAAGACGATTACGAGTCTTCTGAGCCTGCTTCTGATGAGCCTGTGCATGCTACTGGCGGAGGGGATGTATTTGGGTCTTCTATTACAGCTCTTACTCCTTTGAGCGGCAGCTCTTCTCCTGATATTGATATCAGCTCTTTGGAATCACAAGAAGTATTAAGCACCTGCATCGGAGATGAGACTACAATAACTGCACAGGGAGTTAAAATAGTCGGGGCTGAAGGATTTGAATATGGAACTTCATTTACAATTCTTACATGCAAAGATAGGATGCAGTATGGGGTTTTCCTGTCAAACAGCAAGGAAGACAGGGTTAGGATTGCATTAGGATATGCAGAAGTTGGAATTCCGGTTTCTGAAACAAACCTTTATGGATACATATATTCATACAATCAAATCTGTGTTTTGACTTCTAATGTTGAAATCGGGGAGCAGGGAGAAGTATGCTTTGATATTGTTTCAAACGAACTCAATCAAGCTTTGATTCAATAAAGTCTCATAAAAAGCAACATCTGATATATTAAGCTCGCTTAGCTGCCTTAGGCTCTCGCAGCTCTGCTTCAGATACTGGTTGATAACCTTGTCGCATACAGTATAGTCTTTATTGTCAATTACAAAATTCATATAGCAGGAATCTTTCCTACTGTCTTTTGCTATGCCATTGCATATTTCAGTGTTTTTGAGGAATATCGCAACATTGCTCAGGCAGATGTCTTTTGTCCTTTCATCTGCTATTTTTTCGCAATATTTTATGTCTCCTAATACTTCTCCAAGCTTATTAAAACATAAGTCTTTTGAAGTCCGTAATTCAAGCTTATTGCACAAGCTTTCTGCTTCCTGAGGATTATTATTTGCAATTTCTTCAACCTTTTCAATAGTTTCAAAGGTTGTTAAGGCTGATCTTCCTATTGTTTCTGTTTCTTTTTCATCCTCTTCAATTTCTTCCTCTGGTATTTCTTCTGGCTCTTCAATTATTTCTTCCTCTTCTTCAGGCTCTTCTTTTTCTTCTTCTACTGGGTATTCTAAACCTTCTTTTTTGGCTATGGTTACAGGCAGTGTTGCAACAGCCCTTTGGCCGTTGTATGCAGCTATTGCCCTAAGGACATATTTTCCTGCATCAGCATCTGAGGAAATACTAATTTTTGACTGTTTTGAGCCTATGGTTTCAATGCCCCTTGTCTCTTCCTTGAATGTAAGCACTTCATTTGTCTTAAGATATATCACTTCATATTTTATATTGATGTCATACCTTACTCCTGAGCCCATGTTAGTTATTTCTGTAAGGAATATTATGTCTTCTCCGGCATTTACTTCGGTTTTTACCGGCTCAAGGTTAAGGTCAAGAAGCTGGTCAGGGGCTTTTTGAGAAAAATTAAGGAATAGGAATACAGCAGAAATTATCCCGATAAAGATTACTGCAATGCCAATCAAAGTTGTTGGTGAGAAATGTATTACATGCTTTACTTCCGGAGAATAAATGGAGTTTATGCCTTCGTTAACATCAGAAGAAGAATAGCCGTACCTCAGCAAATATTCCCTAATGGTCTTAGTATCATAGCCTTTTTTAATCTGTTCCCGGATATATTTAACCAGCTTTTTATCAGCCATCAGGCAAATTAATTCTTATTAAATATATAAATGTTGTTTTTTGAAATCAATAATTTTAAATAAAACTTAATTTTCTGAATTAATAATAATTATGGAGCTAAAATGATGAGGCAGAGAAGCGTTGGGCCGCCAAAAGAGGCTAAAAAGATTAGTGATGTAGTTTGGGAACTGCCAGCATCGTATAAAAAAGGAATGGTAGTTCCGGCCAGAATTTATGGGACAGATAACCTAATTAATGCGATGGATGAGGGTGTTTTCAATCAGGTAACTAATGTAGCATGCCTTCCTGGAATCCAAAAATATGCTTATTGCATGCCTGACGGACATTGGGGCTATGGTTTTCCAATTGGAGGGGTTGCTGCTTTTGACCTTGACACTGGTGTTATTAGCCCTGGCGGAATTGGATTTGACATAAATTGCGGGATGAGGCTTCTAACTACTAATCTTACTTATTCTGAAGTAAAGCCAAAGCTAAAAGAACTAATTGATACTTTTTTTAGGACTGTTCCTGCTGGAGTAGGAAGCAAGGGTTTTGTGAAAGTTGATCATAAGCAGTTTGAAGAAATAATGGTCGATGGGAGTAAGTGGTGTACTAATAATGGCTATGGGTGGAAAGAAGACCTAGAAAGAACAGAAGGCAATGGAAAGATCGAGTGGGCAGACCCTTCTAAAGTTAGTGATAAGGCAAAGCAGAGGGGAATTAACCAATTAGGGACTTTAGGCTCTGGAAACCATTATCTTGAAGTGCAGGTTGCCCATGCTGAAAATATCATGGATGAGGATTTAGCAAAAAAATTCGGAATTATCTCAAAAGAGCAGGTTGTAATAATGGTACATTGCGGCAGCAGGGGATTTGGGCATCAGATAGGGACTGATTATCTGAGGATTTTTTCTGATGCGATGAAAAAATACAATATCCATGTTTATGACAGGGAATTAGCATGCGCGCCTTTTTCCAGCAATGAAGGCCAAGATTATTACAAGGCGATGGCATGCGCTGCAAATATGGCGTTTGCAAACAGGCAGGTTATACTGCATAGGATAAGGGAAGGTTTTTCAAAGGTATTTGGAAGGTCAGCAGAAGATATGGAGATGAATTTAGTGTATGATGTTGCGCATAATATTGCGAAAGTGGAAGAGCATAATATTGATGGAAAAAGAAAAAAAGTTGTTGTGCACAGGAAAGGCTCAACAAGGGCATTTCCACCGCAACATGAAGAGCTTTCAAAATTATACAAACAAACAGGACAGCCTGTGATTATCGGAGGAAGCATGGAAACTGGATCTTATCTTTTAGCTGGAACAGAAAAGGCAATGGAAGATACTTTTGGAACTACAGCACATGGATCCGGAAGGACAATGTCAAGGGCAGCTGCAAAAAGGCAGATTAGGGGAGATAAGCTGCAAAAAGATATGGAAAATAAAGGAATTTACGTCAAGGCTGCCTCAATGTCAGGATTAGCTGAAGAGGCAGGAGTTGCCTATAAGGATATTAACGAGGTTGTAAAGACTTTGGAGTTGGCTGGAATATCAAAACCAGTCTGCCAGCTCAAACCTCTGGGTAATGTGAAGGGTTGAGGCAAAAACTTATCTATTATCTTAATCGTTTATTATATCAAATTATAATTTAAAATAATCTAAAATTCCGCAAGAATTATAAAACCACTATCTTTTCTATGTTTGATGAAAAAATACAAAATACTCGAAGATATTGCAATTGCTGATATTGCTATTGAATCTTACGGCAAGGACTTAAATGAACTGTTTGAAAATGCAGCTTTTGCTGTATTTGAGGAAAGCGCTAATCTAAGCAATGTTGAAGAAAAAATAAAAAAGAATATTAAAATTGATGCAGATAATATTGAAGATCTATTGTTTGATTTTTTATCTGAGATTTTGTTTTTGAAAGACACTTATTCTATTTTATTTAAAAAAACAAAAGTAAAGATTGAAAATAAAGATGGGAAATATAGCTTGAGTGCAGAATTAACTGGAGAAGAAATTAATAGGGAAAAGCATGAGCTTAGAAATGATATTAAAGCAATCACTTTGCATATGTTCAAGATAGAGAAAACAAAAGACAGATACAAGGCATTGGTTGTTGTTGATGTTTGAGATAGCCATTAAAAAAGTTCCAATGAAATTAGTTAAAGGCCTGAAATCATTGAGGGATATTATTGATTTGGGATGATGTTATCGCTCTAAGATTGTTCAGCCTGTATAGAATTTTAGTTCTGGAAAATTTTTGCATCATCTGCTGAATCTCTTGTTTCTAAGGGTTCCTGTGCAGAATTTACCAGATCCAGGATTTCTTTGTATAAAATGCATCTTCCAGATACCATAAAAGTATATTTTGATTAACCAGCATATAAATCTATCGATATATTCACTAATATCTTCACTAATATCTTCACTAATATCTTCACTAATATCTTCACTAATATATTTATCAATACCTTTATCGATGAATAAATCATCTAGGAATATCTTATTGCTCCGAATAAAAAAGTAAAATTAGAGAGATATATTTAGCAATAGAATTTAATTGAAAGAAATGCTAAACAATGTTTTTAGAATTAAACCTTACTTTAATTTTTTTAAATCCGAATAGGTTTTTTATTGG
>PVBE012033730.1_pt1 | contig 29231 bp, 23 predicted proteins | sample 1631181 | NCBI WGS metagenome assembly PVBE01 (sample SAMN08397723, study PRJNA350692) | Marine metagenome, whole genome shotgun sequencing project. | isolation source: water | place: Pacific Ocean | collected 2012-04
CGCTGTCCGCTTCGAGGCCGTGGCCGTCGTCGACGTTTACGGTCCGGTCGATGGTGACGTAGCCCTTGTAGAAGGGAACATTATTCGGATCTTCCTGGGTGACGACGCTAATCCACGCCGCAAGCCCTGGGTCGAGCACCGCTCCCATGGTCGTGTAGTCAGTAGACGTTCGGCGTCCGATATCGAACTTATCGGGCGCATCCGACTCAAAGAAATCGATGTAGTCTGGGAAGGGCGCTTCGGTCCAGAGCGAGGCCGTACAGGAGTTATAGAGCTTGCCGCCCGCCGCCACGTAATCGCGCAGCATCTGGACGTGGCTCTTCACGAAGGCGACCCCGACGGTGCTCGCGAAGCAGGGCAGGAAGATCATGTGATAGCCGCTGAGACGGCTTTGACTGTCGAAGAGCGCGGTCGTTGAGGGGTACGAGCCGGAAGCGAATTGATCGTCCTCATAGATGTGGAAGCGCGCGGTGCCATCCACCAGGTTCCCGGACGCATCCACCTGCCCCAGGCCGAACTTGGAGAGCAGATTATGCGTGAGATCGGGAGTGGTCTTCACGACGGCGAAGCTGGGGATCGTGTCTTGGCCGTCGGCAGAATGTGCTGCGGGCAGCGCTGTCATGTCCTCAGCCAAGTTCGAATCCATGCCCGTCGTCACTTCGATCCCGCGTATACGTCTGAAGTTCCCTTTTCTCGTTACTAGCTTCCAGGCGCCGGGTTTGGCGTTCTTGATCGTCCACGTTCCATCTGCGCCGGATAGCGCGTAGCGCGTCCCCGCCATGTTGTCGCACTGGTAGTTGTAGACACCGGTAGGAATGGGCTCGACTTCATCGTGCGTGAGGAACACAAGCGCGCCAGCGATGGGAATATCACCTGACGGCGCCATCACGCGCCCGGTGAGCGTCACCCCCGCGCCGTTGGCTGCTCCGCCGTTAGCCGTCCCGCCGTTGGCTGCTCCGCCAGAATCCGCTCCACCGTTGGCCGCTCCGCCGTTGGCTGCTCCGCCGTTGGCTGCTCCGCCGTTGGCTGCTCCACCTGCCGAAGCGCCGCCGCTCGAGCTGCTATTCGGGTCAACGCAAATGTCGGAGAAGCACTTGAGATCGTCGTTGCACGTGTCGTTGCCGAAACAGCCGCATCCTTCTTCGCCCTCCTCGCAGGCACCATCCAAGGCGGCCCCGCTTCCGCCGCACGCGGGTGCAGCGAAAGCCATCAATATTGCCCAAGTAAAAGCACGCATGTCGGCGTGCATAGCACAGGCATGACGTCTCCGGAATGCGGGTATGCCGCCATAATGTGGGGCGGACGCCCGGACACTCGGGCACTCGGGGGCCTAGGAGGTCGCGCTGGCCACGCGTACGATCTCGACCTGGGTCGTGATCCGAACTTCGCCGGCTTTCGCGTGTTGCAGCACGACGATCATCGTGAACTTCGCGGAGTCTTCGGCGAGCATTTCGACTCCTGTCGACGTGACCTCGAATGGGGTGCCTTGAGCGTCGATGCAACGCACGGACTGGCTCAAGGCCATCGTTCCCATGGAGAAATCGAGCGGCAGGGGCGCGCAACTACCGTAGCGCGGGATGATGGCGTCGGATCCGACACCTTCTTCGATCCGCGTGATGTCGTCGTTCTGCGGAGTCTCGCGGGCGATGATCCGTGAATGCGCTTCGTACGACCACGTCACGGCCGCAGGTCCCGACATCTTCCAGTCGCCTAGGTAGTCGCTCAGTTCCCACACGCGACAAGCGCGGCGTGTCCCGCTTTGGCTCGAAGCTTGCGGTTTCGCGCGCTCTGCCTCGACGAGCGAGAGCGGGTGTGTGGTGGGGGTATTGGAACTCATGATAAGGCGCCTAACGAGTAGGCGAAGACGAAGCTACGGTGCTCGCCTGGCGCCGTCAAGTTTCCGACCCAATCGGACATGTCGAAAACGTCGCCAGACAGGCCTCATATTAGGCCGCACTGGCGCGCCTCGACGCATCGCCAGTTTCCACAGTGCGGGATTGTGGGCAACTGTGGGCGATTGTGCGCTCGGGCCATCTGGCCGGCTAATCCTCGTGCAATCACAACGCCGGGACAGCAGACGACGCGCCGACTGAGCCGTGGCCCGCTAAAATACAAGTGCGAATGGGAATAACGAGACCTTTTCTGGACGCAAAGACGCACTCCCTCGTATCCCCCGCCAGGCACCAACAGAGCGATCCGGAGCTGGCGGAGGCGCACGCTCCGTTCAGGAGCAGCGCCCCCTGTGCAACCGCCCGCACGAACCACGACCGGGCGGACTCTCGAGCGCGCGCATGCACGTCGGTTCGTATCTCCCCCCTTGCCTCAAGGGTGACGTCAGTCGCGGTCTTGACGACTTCTGTCCGAGCTGGACAAAGGAGGAGGGGGCATTCGGACGCCCGTCGTCGCAACAGTCTGTCGAGAACCCTCGATGGTTTGCGGCTACTCTTGAGAACCATGAAGTTCGGTTTCGCGCCCGTTCAGTCTCTGCCTCGTTTCGACGCCATGTTGTCGCAAGGCGAACTCGCCGAGAGCCTTGGCTACAACGCGCTCTGGATCCACGAGCATCATTACGAGAAGAGCATGTACCCCTCTCCCCTGATGGCGCTTGCGGGACTGGCCGGTCGCACCGAGAGGATCGAGCTCGGCACCAACATGCTGCTCTTGCCGCTCTACCACCCGCTTCGGGTGGCCGAAGCGGGCGCGATGCTCGACGTGCTCTCACGCGGGCGTTTTCGGCTTGGCGTCACCGCGGGGTATTCTCCGGGTGATCTGGCCGCTTTTGGAGTGGAAAAGAAAGAACGCGGCCCTCGCATGGCCGAAGGGCTCTCCCTGATTCGAAAGGTATGGGTCGAAGAGGACGTCTCCTTGAAGACCGAGCAGTGTCAACTCGAACACTATACGCTCTTTCCGAAGCCTATTCGTCGGCCGTCGCCACCCATCTACGTGGGGGCCACCGCACCGGCGGGGCTTCGTAGGGCGGCCACGTTGGGGGATGAGTTCGTCGTCAGCACGACCGAGCTACGAAGCCATATCCCGAAACTGATAGCGAGCTACCACGACGAGTTGCGGGCCTGCGGAAAAGACCCGGCCACCAAGCGAACCGTCGCCAACCGCATCGTGCACGTCGTGGAGAACGCGACTCAGGGGACGGAGGCGAAGCGTTTCTTCTCGCGCGCGTTACTCAGGCTCTACGACGCCTGGGGGCATACCAACGTGACCGCTCTGGACAGCACGGAGCGGGACATAAACGAAGTCTGCGCCGAACATTTCGTCATCGGCGAGGCCGCGGAATGCATCGAAACGGTGCAGGCCTATCGCGATCTCGGGATCTCAGAACTCGCCTGTCTCATGAACTTCGGCGGACCCGACCTCGACAAGGTCGAGCGCTCGATGCGCTTGCTCGCCGAACGCGTCATGCCTCACTTCGCGTAATCGCCATTTCGCCCTTGCGCGGAGGGTCAGACGACCTTATCTTTGGTCCTACCAATTGAACAGACCAATTGGACAACCATGCAGATAAACCCACTAAACTTCGGAAATCACTCAACTCATAGCAATGCTGATTCGGTCCGCGAAGCGCTGCTCGCCGAGATTGTGGGCGGCGCGTATCCGGCGGGCGCTCGCCTGCCAGCCGAGCGGGACTTGGCCGCGGAACTCGGTACGAGTCGTTCAACGCTCCGGGAGGCGCTCGGGCGCCTAACGGAATGGCGGGTCGTGGAGCCGCGCCGTGGGTCGGGGATTGCCGTGCGCCACATCCGAGATTGGTCCATCGAGGTGCTACCGGCCTACTTGCGTCACGCAAAGCCCGGGCCGGACCGCCCGAGCATCGTTCAGACTGTGGCCGACGTGCTGGCGCTTCGCCGGTCGCTTCTCGTGCAGTTGATTCCTCTGGCGGTTGGACGAATCGAAAGCGACGACTTCGAGAGGGCGAAGGCGGCGGCTCAGCGCGCCTGGGACTTGCGCGCCGATAGCGCCGCATTCGCCAAAGCCGACTTCGACGTCTCGCGAGCCCTGCTCGAGGGGGCAAAGCTATTGCCCGCGCTGTGGATGCTGAATCGTATGCAAAGCGTCTATGTGGAAATTGCGCGCTCCCTCACTGGCGCACTGCTAGCGCCCGACAACTACCTGGAAGTGCACGGCAAGTTTCTGGCGGCCCTCGAAAGACGCGACGCCGTCGCCGCCACTTCGCTCATGACCGAGTACCTGGAAGCCCACGACCGCCGCTTGGTACCGCAAGCCCTGACCGAGACGGAAACGGAGACCCCCAGATGACCTCCAACAAGCAGCAAAGCACGAAGCCAGATGAGTCCGACTTCGCGACGCTTTCCAACTATCGCCACAGCCGGCGAACGAGAAAGATACTCACCCACTTGGTTCGAGTGGTTTGCCCGCCGGATGCGCAGCGGTTGAAGCTAGTCTCCGAGATCGTCGACCACATCGAACTCTCGCTCCGCGCCCTCCCTACGCCAGCACGACTCGGGCTCATCGTCGCGCTCGTACTCTACGACTTGGGCTCAGTGGTGACTCCCGGCAGTTTCGGGCGACGTGCGCGCTCGCTCTCTGAATCCCAAAGCAAGGCGTACTTCGAAAGGTGGTGGAGACATCCCATCGGGCCGCTGCGCGAACTAACCAAAGGCATCAAGAGCGTGATTTGCATGAGTTATTGCGAGATGCCCGAGGTGAAGGAAGCGCTGGGGTTTCACTCCGGTCCGTGGATGGCTGACACGAAGAAGAAACGACTGACCGTTCACGCCGACATCGTCGCGCGCCACGAGGAAGCGCTCATTACGCCCGACCCGCTTCCCAAAGGTTGGAACTTCGGGCGTTCGGTTCCCTCCGATTTCGTCGGAGAAGACAAGGGCACGCCCCCATCGACATCCGGCAATCCCGATGCAGGAAGAGGCGTACAGGCATGAGCGGGACGCAAGCAAGAGGCGCACATTGCGGTCGCGAACTCCAAGGTGACACGAAGCTCGATTGCGACGTTGTCATCGTCGGTTCCGGCGCCGGCGGCTCCACCGTGGCCGCGGAGCTGGCGGAGGCGGGACTCGACGTCATCATCGTCGAAGAGGGCCGTCACTATCGCACCGAAGACTTCTCCGAAGACACGACCAAGATGGTACGCGCCATGTACCGGGGCGGCGGCGCCACCATGGCCTTTGGCGACCCGCCCGTGTTCTACCAAGAGGGACGCACGGTCGGCGGTTCTACCGTAATCAACGGCGGCATGGCCTTCCGCCCCGCGGAAAAGGTCCTCGACGACTGGAGCCGAAACCACGGCGTCGACGCCATTCGCCCGCGGGACATGGAACTCTACCTAAACCGCGTGGAGAAGCGTCTGCACGCGGGTACGCAGGACCCAGACACCCTCAGTCGCGATAACGAAATCCTCAAGGCCGGCGCCGACGCCATGGGCTGGAGAACCGTCGACAACAGTCGGAGCCAGGCCCGCTGCACGGGTGCGAATAATTGCGCGTTCGGTTGCCCCACCGGCGCCAAGCAGTCGGCGCTCGTCAGCTACATTCCCCGCGCGCTTCACTTTGGGGCTCGCCTCTATTCAGAAGTAAAAGTCTCAAAGATCACCTTCAAGGGAACGCGCGCTAGCGGCGTCGAGGGACGCGTCGTCAACGCCGACGGAAGTCGCGGCTACCGCGTGAGCATCCACGCCAAGCTCGTCGTCAGCTCCTGTGGGTCCATTCACACACCAGCGCTTCTGAAACGCTCAGGCGTCCGCTCGAAATCCGGGAGGCTCGGACGAGATCTCACGGTGCATCCCAACAGCAAGGTCATCGCCTTCTTCGATGAAGAGGTACGAGCTTGGAAGGGGACGCATCAATCGTATCAAGTGCGCGAGTTCGTCGACGACGGCGTTCTGAGCATGGCTGCCGTAAACCTGCCGCCAACCGTGCTGGCCATGAACCTGCCCTGCTACGGCGACAAACTGGGCAAGATGTTAGCCGACTACAACAAGATGGTGGTCGCCGGCATCATGGTCGAGGACACGACGGTGGGCCGCGTGCGCATGCTGCCCGGCGGGATCCCGCAGGTCTTCTATCAAATCACGGACGAAGACGCGCATCGCATCGTGAAAAGCACCGCCATGCTCTGCGAGCTACTCTTCACGGTCGGTGCCAAACGCATATTGCTGCCCTTCGCCGGCGTCGGCGAATTACGCAGCGCCGATGACGTAACGAAACTCTACAAGACAAAGGTCCCTCGAAGTGCCATCGAGGTGCTCACCGTGCATCTGATGGGAACCGCCGGCATGGGCAGCGATCCCGACCGAGCGGTGACCGACAGTTTCGGCCACGTCTACGGCACGGAAGGACTCGTCGTCGCAGACGCCAGTCTCTTCCCCAGCTGCGTCGGCACCAATCCAGCGGAGACCATCCACGCGCTGGCCACGCGCGGCGCGCATTACCTCATCGAGAACCAGAATCGTTTTATTTGCTAGTGGCCGGGTGCAGAAGCCGGACCGACCGGAGCGATTCTCGCAGCGTCAGCGGCCCCGAAACTGCGGCTTGCGCTTCTCAAGAAACGCTCGAACACCCTCCGCATAGTCTGCGCTCACGTAACAAGCGACGACAGACTCGGCGATGGCGTTTGCGTCACGTTCGGAATGCGCACGTCCCACTTCGGACATGATGAGCTTGGCGCTCTGGAGAGTGAGCGGCGCGTTTTCGGCGATCTGTGTTGCGATCTCGCGCACGCGTTCTTCGAGGGACGCCTTGGGGAAGACGTCGTTAACGAGACCCAGGCGGAGGGCTTCGTCCGCCTTGAAACGTCGCGCCGTGAAGAAGATCTCCTTCGCCGCAGCGAGCCCAACGGTGCGAACGAGAGTCTCCATTCCGCCGGGTGGATAGCCGAGCCCTAGGCGCGCGGCGGGTATCGCGAACACCCCGTCATCCGCTGCGTACCGAAGGTCCGCGGTGAGAGCGATAGCGCAGCCGCCGCCCACGCAAAAGCCGTGGACCATGGCAATGACTGGCTTTTTCAGATGGGTAAGAGCCGCAAACGCCTTGCCGTTGTTGGCATCGTAGCGCTGCGCGGCTTCCCCCGACCGCATCTGGGCGAACTCGGAGATGTCCGCCCCGGACACGAAGGATCTATCGCCCGCGCCCCTCAGGATGACGACGCGCACAGCGGGGTCTTCTTCGAGTTCCCGGGTGACCGCCGGGATGGCTTGCCACATGTCGCCGGTGATGGCGTTGCGCCGCTCCAGGTGGTCAAACACCACCCACGCGATTCCGTCTTCTTTCTCGATTCTTACCTGGCCAGCCATGCCCGGAGGCTAGCCGGGGACAGCGCGTGTTGTCAGCAGATGATTCTCCGGCAGCGCGCGTCAGACGGTGCCAGAGTCGCGCCAGAGTCGCGCCAGAGTCGCGCCAGAGTCGCGCCAGAGTCGCGCCAGAGTCGCGCCAGAGTCGCGAGCGGAGCAAACCGCTGCTAGCCTTAAGAGCGGGGATTTGGGGAATGAAGGCGCTCAGTTCGGAGCTCAGCGAGATGATCACGCGCCAAGGGCGTCCGGCTGATCTCAAGACGCTGGTGAAGTTCCTTGTGCTCCTCTTCGCCGTGATCGTGGCGTTCTCGGTGGCGTTTCACTTCCTGATGCTCGCCGAGGGGAGGAACTACAACTGGATCACCGGCGTCTACTGGACGCTCACCGTGATGAGCACCCTCGGGTTCGGCGACATCACGTTCACTTCGGGCCTCGGCCAGGCCTTTACCGTACTCGTCTTGCTGAGTGGGATCTTCCTCCTCCTTATCGTGTTGCCCTTCGTGTTCATTCGATACTTCTACGCACCGTGGCTCGACCAAATGCAAATGAAGGCGCCTCGAAGCGTCGCGGGCACCCTGCGCGGGCACGTCATCATCTGCGCCTATGATGGCATGGCCATCGGTCTCATCGAGCGTTTCCAAACGATCGGTGTGCCCTATGTGGTCATCGTGCCAGACCGAACCCGAGCCGGAGATCTGCATCGGGAGAAGGTGCGCGTCATCTCTGGACCTCTCGACGAAGAAAGCACCTACAAGGCCGCTGGACTCGAGCGCGCGCGGCTGCTCGTTGCAAACGTTGACGACGTCCTGAACACCAACATCACAATCATCGCTCGCGAACTCGCTCCAGAGACGCCCATCGTCGCCACGTCCATCGACTCCGACGCACAAGACGTACTCGAGCTGGCCGGCGCCACTCATGTACTCGCCCTGCGACAGCAGCTCGGCGAACAGCTGGCCAACAGAGTCTCCGCCGGCAACTCGCCGATTCACATCGTGGGTCGCTATCACAGCCTCGCCATTGCGGAGTTTCCGATCCGCAACACGAGCCTGTCGGGCATGACGTTACGTGATGCAAACGTCCGAGAGCGAACGGGCGTCACCATCGCCGCCGTCGCCCGTCGCGGCACGGTTGAGCCGGGCGCTCCCGATACGGTGCTCGGTAACGATTGCCTTGGCGTCGCCGTCGCGCCAGAGAAGGACCTGGACGCACTGGCGGAGCTACTCGCCGTGAAGGAGGACCCAAACCCCGTTCTCATCATCGGCGGCGGAAAAGTCGGTCGGAGCGCCGCGCTTGCACTCAAGGAACGTGAGATCCCCGTGCACATCATCGATGAGAAGGCGCGCCTATTCGACCGCCTCAAGCCACTCGCCGACCGGGTCATCGTGGGAGACGCTGCGGATCTGAAGGCCGTGATACCGGCCGGCGTCATGGAAGCGTCGTCAGTGATCCTCACGAGCGGCTCCGATTCGATGAATATCTTCCTCACGCTCTATTGCCGCAAACTCAACCCCGACACGATCATCGTGACCCGAGTGGAGCACGATCGACATATCGAAGCCATCCACCGCGCAGGCGCAGACTTCGCGGTCAGCGACTTCACGCTCGGCGTCCACTCCATCCTTTGCCTGGTCGAAGGGCGAGGATTCACGCTACTCGGTGAGGGTCTCGACTTCTCCATCGTCGCCATGCCCAGATCGCTCTCCGGGCGAACCCTCAAGGAGGCTCGGATCCGCTCCCGAACAGGCCTCCAGGTCGTCGGCATCGAGCGCAACGACGTGGTCAGCGCAGCCGGCCCGGACGAACGCCTTCAGGCCGGTGATCGCCTGCTCACGGTGAGCACGTTTGCGCAGCGAGACGCGTTTCGTCGTGTATTCGACTGATTATTGAAGTGCATCGCCGGGGCCGCCAGGCTGACGCATAGCGGCAAGTGGCAAGCACGCATCGCTTCACACTTTCGTTGCTCCGGGGTGACGGATGTCACCTCCCGCGGGGCGTCTTGGCTTCTCCACCGCCGGAATATTGTCTCGATGATCGAACGATCTTCGCCGCAAAGACGGATATCCTGACCGAGGGTTGAGGGTTTGCACGTGCAAGCGCTACGATGCGCGCCATGAAACGGTCTTTGGTCTCGCGTTTCGCATCTCCATCGCAACCCGTCCACCGACTCCGAGGAGTCAAAGCCTGCGCATTCGTTGGCGCTGTGCTCGGTAGCCTCGGGGCGACCGGCTGCGGCTCCGATGGCGAAGCGGCAAACGCCGACTCCAGCTCGGGCGGTCAAGCGCAAGGAGGAGACTCCGGTGAGGGCGCGGCAGCTGGCGAGGGCGGCGAAGGCGCGTCGACTTCAGGTGGCGCAAGCACGGGTGGCTCGTCGTCCGGCGGCTCGAGCGCAGGCGGCACGTCGTCCGGTGGCGCGGGCGGAACGGAGCCCGGCGGTGCGGGCGGCGCGGGCGGCGCGGACGGCGGAGACGGCGGCACGGGCAACGGCACGCTCACTGTGGACGACTGCTTCAACCAGATCTCCGGTGGCGTCACGATCGACTACGACCAGTATGGCCCGGTCATGGGATCCCATTGCCTCGGCACCAATCACCAAGATATCGTGGACGTCGAGCGAGTCGTCTTCGTGGGCGACTCGGTCACCGAGGGCTCGCCGCCTTCAAGTATCCTCAGCAAACACTTCCGCGCCCTGATGAGCGGAACAGAACTCTTCGGCCTACCGCTCACGCCCGGAACGCTCCAGAACACATTCCCCGACGTCGAGATCGACAACTGCGCGAAGTGGGGCGCCCGCACCGACGACTTCATCCGGGACGGCGGCCAAGCGCCACAATGTTGGCCAGATCTTTTCGCCGGCGGTCAACCGAAACCCGTAAGCGAAGCGTCGGACTCCAGAACAACGCTGGTGATCTTCACGATGGGCGGGAACGATATCTTCAATTGGGCTGACAACAGCCTCGAAGGCCAAGCAGCCATGGACGCCTCCGAGAAGGCGGCGCAGTACCTCGAAGACGTCGTCGCGTTCCTCAAGGAGCCCGGCAGGTTCCCCAACGGCATCCACGTCATCTACGGAAATCCCTACGAGTACACCGACGCGACGGGCGACACCGGTTCTTGCGTAGCCTCGGCCGTGGTCGGCCTGCAAGGCAACCAAATGCAGCTCGCACCAGCCGTAACCCACTTCACCGAACGCTACCTAGAGATCGCCGTGAAGTACCAAGCGGACATGATCTTCATGCTCGAGAATTTCTGCGGTCACGGATTCCACCACCAGGATCCGGCAAGCCAATGCTACCGCGGCCCCGGCGCCGAACTCTGGTTCGATCTCACGTGCATTCATCCCAACGACGCGGGGCACGCGGAGCTGGCGAGGATGTTCCAAGCGGTCATCGACGAGTAGCCAAGACACTCGCCGCGGCCACGTGGCGTTCCGTGATGCCACGACACCTGTAATTTGCTAGCGAGGGAAGCAGCCAGCGACCAATCCCCACTATTCGGACGACACCGAGTTGGGCTAAAAACCCCTATGGTTGGTCGGTTCTCATTCGTCGCGTGGACACCGTTTGCGGCGCTTCTCTTTGCGCCCTCGGGCTGCAAGTCCAGCGACTCTCAGCCAAACACGACGCCCGTGCAAGCGGATGACCGCATCGAGGAGCTCGGGCGCTGCGCGAACTTCAACCCTCTGCGCGAGCCCTTCTTCGGCGACACCCACGTGCACACCCGACTCTCGCTGGATGCGAATCTCCAAGGCAACCGACTCGCGCCGATCGACGCGTATCGTTTCGCTCTCGGCGAGGAGATCGGTATTCAGCCCTATGGTCCGGAAGGCAACGCGCTGCGACGGCTGCAGATCTCGCGCCCGCTCGACTTCGTCGCACTCTCCGACCACGCGGAGTTTCTCGGTGTCGTGCAAAGCTGCACAGATCCAGCGGCCGCCGGCTACGACACGACCACCTGCGTCGACTATCGCAACGATCCGGACAGAGCCTTCATCCCCCTCAACGCCAGACTCGCCACTCCCCAAGGCAACGCTCACGCGCCGAATCCCTGCGATCCCAACGAAGGCGGCTGCCCGGAAGCGGAACTCTCGGCGTGGCGAGAAGTCCAAGACGCAGCAGAAGCCGTCTACGACCGCACAGACGCGTGCTCGTTCACATCGTTCGTCGCGTATGAGTGGTCCGGATCGCCGAACGCACTCAACCTGCACCGCAATGTGATCTTCCGAAACCACGTGGTCCCCACTCGCCCGTGGAGCTACTTCGATGACAACCAAGAGGAGGGGCTATGGCGAAGCCTCCAGAGTGAGTGTCTCGATGCGGGCGCGGGCGCGGGCGCGGGCGCCTGCGACGTACTCACAATTCCTCACAACTCCAACGTGAGTTCCGGTCTCACCTTCGAGACGATCGACAAAGACGGGAAGCCCTTCGACGCGAACTACGCAAAGACACGCGCGGCGTTCGAACCCCTGGTCGAGATCTTCCAGCATAAGGGCGACTCAGAGTGCTTGCCCGACGCCTCGACGACCCCGGCCTCGGACGAATTCTGCGATTTCGAGAAGCTCCCCTATCGCTCTCTCGCAAGCGCCAATCTGGGCGGCGCCCCCCAAACGCCCGTGGAGTCCGACTTCGTGCGCGACGCGCTCGGAGTGGGCATGCTCCTCGGCAAGTCCCTGGGGACGAATCCTTTTCAGTACGGAATCATTGCGAGCACCGACACGCATATGGGTACGCCCGGAGCGGTAGAAGAGGACGCCTTTGTAGGGCACGGCGGGGCCGGAATCACGGTGCGCGACACCTTGCCACCGGGCCTGCCGGATCATGCCTGGTTCAACCCCGGCGGCCTCGCCGTCATCTGGGCCGAAGAGAACTCGCGTGAAGCCCTCTTTCTCGGAATGCGGCGGCGCGAAGCCTACGGCACGAGCGGCACCCGCATCGTGCTTCGCCTCTTCGGCGGCTGGAGCTACGACGAAAGCCTCTGCCATAGCGCGGACTTCGTCAAGGCAGGTTACGACGGCGGCGTGCCCATGGGCGGCACCCTGCCTGCCGCGCCGACTGCGCCAAATGCAGCTCCCCGTTTCGCCGTGTCGGCAATGCGCGATCCCATGAGCGTACCGCTCTCACATATCCAGATCGTCAAGGCATGGGTCGAAAACGGCGAACAGCGCTGGCGCGTATTCGACGTCGCCGGCAACGCAAGCAACGGGGCGGACGTGGACACCGCAACGTGCAAACCCACAGGAGATGGGAGTGACGGGGCCGACAACCTCTGCAATGTGTGGACCGACCCAAGCTTCGATGCAAGCGAGCCAGCCCTCTACTATGCTCGCGTTATCGAGAATCCAACCTGCCGCTGGCACGCGTACCTCTGCAACAAAGCTGGGGTAAACTGCGCAGACCAAGCCACCGTAACCGAGGGATTCGAGGGCTGCTGCGGTTGGGACCCCAAACAACAAGAGCGGGCGTGGAGTTCACCCATCTGGTACACGCCGTGAAAGGCGTCGCGCGGAAGCGCGCGTTCCCGCTGGTCGTCTTTGCATTCCTAGGAACGCTCCTTTTTGCGGCGCGCTACAGCTTCCGCGATCACGCACCCTCAGTGACCGCAAGCGAGACGCTCGTGGTGCGGGTAGACGCCAAAGCGACGGACGCCGAGGTGGAGCGGCAGCTGGATGAAGCCGTCCTGCTCTCGTTTGCGATCCGATCGGGATTCGTCCACAACGACGCCGCGGTGCGCGATCGACTGGTGCGCAACGTGCAGTTCGCCGACGACGCGCTCAATGATAGGTCGGCGCTCGAAGAGGCTATCCGACTCGACATGCACCGCACCGATCCGGTCACTCGCGGGCGTCTGATCTGGCTAGCGACCGAGGCTTTAGCACAGGCGACGGATTCTGCTGATCCACCCCGGGACGAGCAGCTGGAAGCATACTTGGACGCGCACGAGTCACGTTTCGCGCGAGCGCCGACGCTATCGTTCGAACAGATCTTCGTGAGCCGCCAGCAAGACGCCGAGGAATTCGAGCGGCGAGTTCAACGCGTGGCTCGCGAACCGAGAGCGAGCGTATCCGATCCCAGCCTGCTTCCTGGACGCATGGTCGCGGCTTCGCCAACGCGAATCGATGCTCGTTTTGGCGAGGGCTTTGCCGAGCGTCTGCTCGCATTGGACGACGAGGCGTCGAAGACGGGCTGGTCGGCTCCGATTTCTTCAGCCTTCGGGGCGCACTTCGTTCGCGTCACGGAGAGAACGCCGAGCCAATCGCCAAGGCTCGAGGAGGTGCGCGAGCGCGTACGCCACGACTTCTTGGCCGACACCCGAGGTGCGCGCGTGCAAGACGCGCTGTCGCGCCTGCGCCAAGCGTATCGCTTTCGTGCTCGCATTGGCATCAAGGGGGGCTCGTGATGACCCGTGCGCACTTGGTGCCTGTCGCCCCTCTGGCTCTTCTGGCTCTTCTAGCGCTGCTGGCGCCAGCCCGCGTTGCCGCGGCACATCCGCTGGCCCCTCTGGCGCTCTCTGTCGAGCAACACGGCGAGGAAGTCACCGCCACGCTCAAACGGTCGCGCGTGCAACCGCGCGGAGCCGCGTTCGCCGCGCGCTTCCCGAAGTCATGCGAAGCGCTCTCGCCTTTCACCGTCACCGATCACGAATCGTTCGCCCTGGAACACCACGCGCTGCGCTGTGACGGCTCTCTGGTCGGCGCGCAATTCGGTATCGACGGATTGAGCGAAGCGAACTTGGACGCCCTCGTGCGCGTCACACTCGATGATGGTCGGGTGCTTCGAGGACTCCTCGACCGGTCAAGCGATGGTTTCGTCGTGCCGGAACGCACGACCGCGCTCGACACGATGAAGGCGTTTGGCCGCTCGGGGATCCTCCATCTGCTGGAGGGGCTCGATCACGTTCTCTTTGTCGTTGGCGTGGTCTTGCTGCTGAGGCGCCCGCGCCACGTGTTGATCGCGCTAACCGCGTTCACCGTCGGACACGGACTCTCGATGTGCGCCGCGACGCTCGGATGGATCGATCTACCGAGCCGCGTCGCAGAGGCCGCGATCGCGGCGACGTTGATCTGGCTAGCGTGGGAGATCGTCCAGCGTGGACGCGACGAACACGATACGGGGGGCAGTAGTCGGGATCTGAGGCGTCCCTATCTCGCTGCCGTCGGAGTTGGATTGGTGCACGGGCTCGGCTTCGCCGCGGCCTTTTCCGAAGCGGGCGTGACGGGACCGAACCTTCCCCTGGCGCTCATCGCCTTTCATATGGGCATCGAGTTGGGTCAGGTCGCGGTGGTGGTCGCTGCTTTGATCGCATTGCGGGCAGTCTCCGGCGCTCGCTCTGGCCTGCGCTCCGGCTCGGCGCGCGGCGAAACGCTCCGGCTCGTCGCGGGCTACGCGATCGGATCGCTTGCGTTCATGTGGTTGGTTGAACGCGCGCTCTTTCTCTGAGAACCGTTTCTATCTCAGAACCCTAGGTAGAGTGAACTCGTCTGCGAGGTGCCGCCGTCGACGCCGGTGAATGTCGCCGAGGTGGCGCCGGTGAGTGCGCCGCTGTCGAGGGTGACGCTCGCGTCCGTGCCGCTCAGACCACTCAGGCTGTAGTTGGTCGTCCCGTAGGAATTGGTGATCGACAGCGTCGACGAAGAGTACGTGCTGAAGTCGGAGGGATTCGAAAGGCGTAGCAAATCGCTATCGATGAAACCGTAGCAGTTTGGGCAGGCGTCGATTTCCGGTTGGGGCATGGTCCACGGTCGGGTCGCGCCACCGTAGTACTGCTGGTCCGGACATTCACTCGCGAGTCCCGAACTCTTCTCGACGGCGAGATCTACGGCGCCGCAGACTGGATCGCTAGCGGTCACCGTTTCGTAGCTGTAGGCGAAGGAGCCAGCGCGAGCGTCGAAGTTCGCGAAGTTGATCGCCGACGTGTCGATCGCCGCCTTATCCCAGGGCGCGCAGGGTGTGAACGCCTTGGTACAGCGCGGTCCCAGCGGCGTGAGAGCGCAGGCCGCCCAGGCTGCCGAACAGTTGGTAGCGCGGACCGAGGGACCACCGCAGGCTGCGCCGCCGGACGGCGCGCAGAAGTCTGCGTTGTTGCCAAGCGCGTCGCCGCTTCCGTAGATGACGTCCATGACATCGTAGGGCGAGAGATCTGGTTGATAGAACCAGACCGTACTCGCCGCCGCGGCGACGAGCACTGAACTGACCGACGTACCCGTGAGCGCGCGCGTGTGTTTCCCCCGAGGATCGAGCGTTACAGCGTGATCGCCAAACGCCGAGATGCGCGCGCGGCCTCCGTCGCGGGCGTTGCCGAGATCGTTGCCGCTGGTGTCGATGCCACTCACCGCGTAGATGAGGGGCTTGTAGCTCGTGGCAGCTGTCGAGAGCGAGGGAGCGGCTGGACCGCCCAGCGCCGCCACGCAGATGGCGCCCGTCGGCGCCGCAATGCTCTCCCAGCCACCGGGATAAGAGGGGCCGCTCGTTCCCGAGGGGCCGTTGCTATCGTTGCCGGCTGCGGCCACGACCAGCGCTCCACGACAGTGGGCGTCAGTGATAGCCCAGAACGCGGCGCGCACATCCAGCGGCCATGAGGCGAGCGGCCCGGTGCCACCGTACTCGGGCATCCAAGCGATCGACAGGTTCAGTACCAGATGCGATGCGCTCATCCCCGGCATGGTCTTCTCGTCCTCCCAGGCGACAACCTCCCGACGCATGGCCTCGGCGAGCCAGCCGATGGTGCCGAAGAAACCACCGCGGTTCTTGTTGACTCGCACCGTGCTACCCGTAGCGATGAGGGGCATTGCCAACTGGGTGCTGACCCGCGCTGTGCAATTGCCCGCGTCGTCGCAGGTGGTGCCCTCGGCCAAGTTGGCGATGCCGTAGCCGTGAGGGGAATTCGTCCGCCGCCTCGTGGGTTTCCCTGCGGGTTCGTAGGTCGCAGCCGTGTCGATGATCGCCAGGCGGGGTTGTTCCGCGGCGTCTATGGGCACAAGGCTGTTGTTGAGGGGCAACGCCTTGAAACGACCCGAGTGCTCGTCGAGCTGGTCCTTGTACTCACCGCGCACTTTGCGACCGATGTCGATGCGACGTGCGACGGGAGCGACGGCCATGTGATCGCGCTCGAGTTCGAGCAGGTAGTTGTTCTGCGCCGGGGTGAGCAAGGCGGAAAGAACCGGCGGAGGCGTGCCCGCGACCGATGTGTTGGGCGACGCCTGGTAGAGGCAGAACTGACGAAGCGCCGGCGGAATCGTGTTCGCCGCTACGTCGTCGTCGGTGGGAGCAAAGAGATGCCGCGTCGCGAAGGGGCCGCCTGCCGGAGTAGGGCACGGCTGAGCGGGGTACTTCTTGCGGCCGATCCATCGCCAGTTCGTGGCGGCGGCTGTGGGATCGAGCGGCGCATCGACCGTCAGCGCTGCGCTCGCGCTACCGATGTCATCAGCCGTCGGCAAATCTCCGGTAGCACTTTCGGCCTGGTGAGCGCCACAGCCAACTAACAGTGAGGGAATGCAAAACGCTGCGGTGAAGAAGCAGGATACTTTGGTTGTTTTCATTGTGAGTTCCTATAGTTCCGAAGCTGCTAGGGGATGATGACTCTGAAACTCGCCCAGTCAGATTCAGGGTGATTGCGATAGAGAGCGCGCTGCGCGTCTTGCGCAGCGCTTTCGAAGGCAGCGAGCTGCCCCTCGTAGAGAAGTTCTGTGAAGCGTTCGCCAAGAGAGTCGTTGATGGTCCGTACAGACGCCGCGACGACGTCGCTGCCACTGACCAAAAAGGCCTGCGCGAGGCCCATCGATTCGAGAGCAACGTCGGTGGCGCTCTTAGCCGTTTCGCATCCGACTAAGACAACTCGCTCCGGCGCGTGAGGCAGCGCGAGGACGTCTGCGACGGTGAGCCGCGTGTTGTCGGCCAATGAGAGCGCGCTACCGAACCCGTCGGATTCGGCGAAGTCACCGTGACCGGCGAAATGAAACGTTCGCGCGGTGGGGATGAGCGCACGAAGCGTTGTGGCCGTGGCTTCCCGCCCGGAGACAAGGCGGACGGGGCCCGCCACCAGCGCGTACGCGCGAACGCCCTCCTTGCGGGCATGCGGCAGGTCGCCTCGCGGATCGGCAACAATGAGAGTCTCGTTCGCGCCTTCTCTACGCTGGCTCACCTGGCTCACGCCGCCCGAACGCGATGGAGCCAGATCCAAACTGTACGCGACGCGGTGCGTGGCGAGCAGCGGCTGACCGCGGAAAGGCAGCGCATGAAAGTCGATGCCGCGCGTGGCGCCGGAGGGCATCACGACGACGCGAGCATTTCGCGTCAGCTCCCGTTCAAAAGGCGCGAGCAACTGGGCGGAAAGCTCCGCGGGAGTCGCTTTCGCCACGTCAAACTTCGGCACTCGCTGGACACGTAGACCTTGCGCGTCTTGTGCGAATACTACCCAGTCATCCTCAAGCGGGAAGACCGCCAAGAGCAAGCTGCCATCGGGTAGCGACGCGTCGCCCAGTACTGCTACTTGGTTCCCCAGCAGCGCGAGGGCATGGTCCAAAGCTTCGCGAGTGAGCTGTTCGAGATGCCATTGTTGCCGCCGAGCCGCGGCCAATGCGTCGCTCGGCAGCTGCCACGCGTTTGCAGACGCCACCTCGAGTTCGTCGCGATGGCGGCGGTAGTCCTCCATCGCCAAGTCCCAGGTCGCGCGGTCGGCGGCGGACAAGCTCTGCATGCGCCGATCGTTCACCAAGGAGCGCAAGAATCGGGAGCGAGCGTGGCGCGCCACGCGAAGCGCTTCCGTGAGCTCGCCACTCGCAAGGAGCGATTCGATCTGCCGTCGAGTCGCTACCGCTCGCCGCCCGAGAAAGCGGTCACGTCGCGCATGAATGGGGACGAGGAGACTATCCGTATCGAGCAGCGACTCGGCACGTTTCCACAACGCCTGGGCTCGCTTATGCCGCCCAAGCACGTCGTGCGACTGAGCGAGACCGACGAGAGCTCTCCAGCGCCCAGGCGGGCTACTGAAGTCACTCGCGAGCTCGAACATCGCCTCGTAGTGTCCGAGGGCACGTTCGTGTTCGCCTCGCGCGATCGCGAGCCGCCCCTGAATGTCTCGCGCCCAGAGTGAATCGAGGGCCGTTCCCATGCGCCCTTCGCGGGCGTCCTTCGCTTCTCCACCATCCTCTGACGAGCGCAGCGCGTTGGCCAGATTTCGCTCAACGCCGTCTAGATCGCCATCGTGGAGCGCGGCGAGGGCAAGGTTGAGATGGATCGTCGCCCGCTTGCCCGGATAGTCGGCACACGGTCCACTCGCGAGCCGGAGAGCTTCGTGGAATAGCGCCCGCGGCCGATTGGGATTCTCCCGCCCGGCACCGCGCGAGAGGTCCCCGGCCTGGGTACTGGCGTCCTTCTCGAGGAGCAATTGCCACGCGTAGTTGTTCACGAGAACCATGCGCGCGCACTCGCTGCCTGCTTCCGGTAGTTCCTCGAGCGCGCGATCCACCAACGCGAGCGCCTCGTGAACCCGGCCAGTTTCCGCGAGACTGTGTCCGAGAATCTCGTCGGAATAGCCGCGACGCCTCACGTCCCCCAGACGCATCGCTTCGCGAGAAGCCTGGCGCGAATACGCCAGCGCGCTTCGATGGTCAGCGATCTTTCGACCCAACATCCCGCGGTAGTAAGCGACGAGATAGTTGGAGTCGCTATGCCGCGCTAGCCCCTGCGTTGTCCCCGCCGCGAGTCCGTCCAAGAGCCGACGGCTCTCCGCGAAACGCCGACCGTGTTGGATCAAGACGAAGACGAGCGCTGTCGTGTCGTCAACGACAGCGGAGAGGTTTCCGGCTCGTCGGTGTGCGGCGATGGCGCGGCGATAGCGGCTTTCGGCGACGCGGTGATTGCCAAGCGCTCGCTCGACGCGGGCCAGCAGACTTAGCGCTTCCGGCAGCGTATCGCCGTGGCCAGAAGCCAATAACGCGGTCAAGACGTCCCGCGCGTCAGCGTAGCGCTTGCGTCGCTTATGCTCGACCGCAACCGCGAGTTCTTTCGGAAGCGTCCGATGAGCGCGAATATTGAGCGCAAACGCCGCACCGTGGCGTGAGAAGAGAAGCGTCGCAGGAGGCGCGAGAGGCGCGAGACGCGCGAGAGGCGCGGGCGAATCCTGCAGAGCCCCGTCATCGAGCAACCCATGCAGGTCACGCGCCGCCACGACAACGCGCGTCCCCGATTCTATGCGGCTGAATTGGAACGCAACGGGCCGGCCGTCGACCGCGACGCGGAGGTCCGATGAGACCGAAGCAGGCGACGTAACCCCGGTCTCCGTCTCCGTCCCAGCACCGTCGCCAGGCAACCACACGGTCACGTCACCGTCCTTGGGCAATACGCAGACCGGACCGCGACGTACCTCGGCGCAACCGCCGTAGTGAGCGTCCAGTGTACGGACCTCGCTCCGGCGCTCGGATTCGCATGCCACCGCTGAAACGAGCGCAGCCGCGAGCCAAGCAGCGCCCACACTCGCCGATGCCAACGCACGCAACGCCGCGATGGGTTGCATTGGCGCGTCCGCCCCGCGGGCGTCCGCTATCCCAGCCCCCCCAAATAACATCGCTATGGATCTTCCCTGACGACCAGGCGTTGCGTCAGAAGCTGAAAGTCGTCGCTCGCGTGAGCACTGCTCAGCGCTTCGGCCACGAACTCGTCGCTCGGCAACTCGCCCTGGGGCGCAACAACGAAGACGAGCCGATGCTCGCCCGCACCCAGACCCAAGTCTCGCCCGACTTGCCCACGGAAACGCAGCGCCCCTGACTCGCTCGTCTCCGGACGCAGCGTTGGGCGCGTCAATCGCCCGGCGGTCGTGACGTACACGCGCGACTCAACGGGGCCGTCCGATTGGCGCTCGGGTCGCAACAACACCTCGAACCGGGAGCCCACAGCCAACCGCGGAACGGTCGCTTGCCCCTCACCCGGAGCGGCTGTCGGGGATCTCGTCTCGCTCGCGCCGCCCGAGAACTCCAGACCGTAGGTCGGAATCGAGGTCGCGTCGCCCAGCCCGAGTGCAACGACCACGAAGAGCGCAGCCACAGCCAACGCCGGAGCCCAGAACTGCGGACGCAGCCAGAGAGGCTTCGCCCGCGAGCCCCACGGCGACGACGGTCGCAGCTCCCGCACCCGCGACACACCGACGGGCCCCGCGTCGCCTGAAACCGGCTCGGCCGGCTCGGTCGACGTCATCGACGCAGCGATCTGATCTGTGACGCGCTGCCGCCACTCGTTGCCTAGGGGCTCGTGTGCCTGGACAAGCAGAGCGAACTCGGGGTCACGTGCGGCTAACGCGCGCAGTTTTTTCTCATCCCCAGGGGTGAGAGTTCCCGCAGCAAGCTGGTCGAGGAGACGCCCGTTGTCGCCTTGCCTCGCCTCCCTCTCTATGGCCCGAAGCTCCGCCCAAATCTGCTCGTCCGCAGGCTCACGCGGATCTTTCACGTGATCGTCGCTCATGCTTGGGCCCTCCCAGAAGAACTGCTCGGCGGCGCGCTGGCGGGGATTGGCTCCACCACCCCGGAGTGCAGACGTTCGGCCTCTTGGCGGAGTAGCTTGTTCAGTCGGCTGCGCCACGCGTAGATGGCGTCGCGAGAAAGACGCGTCTGCAAAGCGATCTCGCCAACATCCAACTGCTGCACGAAGAGCGCGTCGAATAACTGCCGCCCCAGCGGACTCAGGCGCGATTGGAGCGCTCCAAAAACCTGACGCAGCAGGTCGCGAGAGAGCACGGCGGACTCGTGACTGGGCGCTTCGAGGTTCAATTCCTCCAATTCGCTCTCGAGGGTCGCGTCCTCCGTAAAGGGATTGCGCTTGTGAGTGCGCAGCGCGGAGAGCGCGTGTCGACGCGCTACCAAACCCGCGAAATTCTCGAGAGAAAGGCCCTTTTCGGCATCCCAACTGCGAATCAAGCGGCCCCCGTTCGCGAAGAGCGCGGCGAGCACATCCTGGGTCATGTCGGCGACCTCCTCGCGGATCCGGTCGCGCCCATGCCCGCGAGCCCAAACGACAAGAGCCCGTCCGATCCGCGCCTGCACCACAGGTGTTAGGCGGTCGATCAACGTCCTCACATCCTGTTGATTGCCGCTCAGAGCCCGGCGCACCACGTCGCGATCTCCGACAGCGTCTGCCGTCGATGAAGCTGCGTCCCCGTGACCTGTGCGATTTGGTCTCAACCCGCTGCCGGACTCGCACGGCGTAGATCCGAGTGCAAGTGCCAATCGCAGCTACAGCGGCGCCGGAACTGTGCGCGCGCGTCGGCCGACGTCGCCGAGCGCGCACGAGCGGACGGTCCGGGGTCTGCTCCCCGAACCGCCCGTGGCTTGAGGCGAAGTGAGCTGCGTTCATCGCTCACCTGCCCTCGCTCAGAACGCGTCGACGCTGATGCCGAAGACGCGTGGCTCCTCGGTCGTCCCGTCGTCGTAGTCAACCGGATCCATCCTCGCCGACGCGACCAGCTCGAGCTTGACCTCGCCGGTTGCCTGAAGTGTGGGCACATACTTCCAAGAGAGACTCACCCGACCGTCCTTCTCGCCCTCGGCGCGCATCGCCTCGATCGCGCGAGAGATGACGGTATCAACCTCGATATCCGTTCGAAGCCTATGCCCCTTCGCTGCCAAGGGCGGCCAATGGGCATAAGCACGATGGAAAGAGCCGTCGGGCGCGTAGGTGACGATGGCCCGATGCCCGTCAATGGCAACTCCATTGAGGCCTCGAATAACGAAGGTCTTGTAGCGATGCAGCTCCGACTCTTCGAGGGTTTCATCCGTCTCGCCCTGCTTCAAGAGCTGCCGTTGCAGGACTCGCAGCACTTCCCCTCCGCCGATCCCCCAGGCTTTGAGGCGCTGGATGGAAGCATCGCGCAATTTCGCTTCGTCTTGCGGGAAGGCTTTGCCACCCGTTGTGCGACGTAGCGCGAGCAGACGCCCCTGGGCCTCGTCGGTCTCGAGGAACCACGACGTGGACTCGAAACGGTTACGCGTGTTGAGCCCGCGCACGAGTTCGAAGCTTTCGCCGGTATCAACGAGTTGCGTGCTGACGACCGAGTCGGAGAAGGCGCCAGCCTTGAGGCGAGTTTTCGGAAGCCTCGCCGCCGGAACTTTGTCGAGCGCGCTTGCGTCAATTTGGAAGCCTTGGTTGAGGAGTCGAGACGACCCTTTGATACCGAGGGGGCTTGAGATCTCATCGTGGGGAACATCGGTCTCCACCATGCAGCCGGATGCGAGCAGAGCGACGCCAACGGTGGTGGCGAACGCGACGAAGTAATGTGTCTTGGATTTCATGATTTCTTTCCTTGTGGGAGCCATTGCAGATCAGGCGATTAGGGGAGCGTGATGCCGTTTGAGGGATCGCAGCCCGAGACGTAGTAGATGGTGGATCCGATCTTGGATCCGGTGTTCTTCCGGTCGAGCCAGCCGCCGTATTCGAACATCAGATCGCGATTCGCACCGTTGGATCCCATGACGATAGAGGTCGGGCAATCGTCGTTATTGGATCCCAGATCCCAATCGTAGGCTTCGTCGATCCAATTCTCTCCGACGCCGTTGTAGTCCGACGACTCCGCGTAGCCCTTCACGTAGGTCTTGACGCGACTGCCGCAAGACGAATCCCCGTGGAATGCGTTCCACATCGTGAAGGTCGAAGCCGTTGTCGTGAACTGCTGCCGATATCCGCCGTTTTGCCAGACTTGGTAGTCGCCGCTCTGACAGGTCTTGACGACGGCAATCTCCGTGTCGCTGTTGAAGAGCATGTTGTCGTTCGTTCGAGGGCGACAGTCGTAGCTGTTGTTGCCTGTGAGGATATGAGACGACCAGTCGCTGGTTCGATGACCGCCGTGGGTGTGCACAAAGAAGACGTCGGGCTCGTCGGCGCCGTAGCCGCCACGGGTATCGTCAGCGGTGCAAGCGCAAGTGCCCGTCTTGCTCGAGTCGGTCCAATAGCTGCCGCGTGCGGCCGTGTTGTTTCGGTCGTCTACGTCATCCCAATCGCCGCTACTCATCAAGTCGTCAAAGTGGTCGGAGAATCTGTCCGCGGTCTTCTCGTGAACGGAGTGTGATTGGTTGCTGCTACCGCACTCCCCCGTCCCACCGAAATCGGCGATGCCGTAGGTATGGGTCTCGTCCCAGGCAAAGGCGCTAGTGGAGAGCGCCGCGATGGCGAAGGCTCCGAGTAATAGGGTCGCGTGTGTTTTTTTCATATTGGAACTCCTGCTTCGAATGCTGACAGGGTGGTATTCGCCAGGGGCCTCGCGCATCTGACACGCCGCCGGCGGTTTCTGGTTTTTTTTGGGTATCGCGCGTCGGCTTCCGCGGCGCCGAGCGCAGAGCGCGAACCCCAAGAAAGAAAATTGGAGTTTGTTGGCTCGTCTTGTCAGATCTAGCCGTTCTCCAGCGAACTCCTCACACGGAGGACAGGACAATGAAGAAGATCATCACGATTCTAGTCACCATACTGACGGCAAGCGCCTGCATGGCCCCCATAGACGACGAGTTTGAAACCGACGACGCGACCGAGGTGGGCGAGGTTGGCGAGTCAAGCGAAGCGTTGAGCCGCACCCTGAGCTACCGAGACGGCGACAAATGCACGGTCGACGACGACGGCACCAAGCGCCACGGAACTCGGGACGGCGGTTTTTGCTGCTACGAAAACGGACGCGGAAACGAGGAATGCTTCAACTGCTACTTCTACAGCTGCGACGACGGCTGGAACGTCCTAGGCGGCGGCTGGGGTGCCCCGATCATCGACCGCATCGGCTTCTAGCGCGCTCAATACCCGACAGCCCCAACTTCCTTGGGCTTGCTTTGAGTCGAAGAGACCGAGCTCTGCGCAGCTACAACCCCATATCGGCGCGCATGGCAACGAGACGCGAGTCACGGAGCGCTCGTTCCGCACCCCCCGACTTTGTTTCCACGCGGGTAGCCTCGCCGGCCCGGCGACCGAGATGTCGACACGGCGTGTCGACATCTCTCACCCCTCACGTGTCATTCTGCCTTTCGGCGCTACTGTTATGACACAGGCGCATGGCGGGGGCGAAGACCGAGGCAAAGACGCTATCTAGGCGGAGGTACGACGCGCTGCTGAGCGATGTGCAGAAGCTCCTCAGCAGCGCCAACCACGAGAAGATCGCCGCGTACTGGCGCATCGGTCGACGAATCAAGCGGGAGAGGCTGGTCCAAAAGGCGGGCTACCACAACAGCGTGCTCCGTGACCTGGCCACCGACTCCCGCCTCACTGTGCGCACGCTTCAGCGATCCGTGCTCTTTCACGCTTCCTACAGCAAGGCCCCCAGCGAGCAACACCTGAACTGGACTCACTACTGCGCTCTTCTCAAGTTACCGACAGAGAAGGAGCGGACCAAGTACGCAGATCTGGCCATCGAACGAAACCTCACCGCGAGCGAACTCCGCCACGCCATCACGGTTGGATTAGACGGCACCGAGCAGCCCGCCGTGCTCGAACGGCCCATTCAGCCAAGCTACCTCTACGCCGCCACGGTGCGCGCCATCGTGGACGCCGACACCCTGGACCTCAACGTCGACCTCGGCTTTCACACCTTCCGCCAGGAGCGATTCCGACTCGCGCAAATCGACGCGCCCGAGCACAAATCCGCCGCAGGCCGAAAGGCACGGGACTTCGTCGCAGAGCAATTGATCGGAGCTCAAACCGTGGTTGTGAAGACCGGCCGGGTGGACCTCCACGGTCGCTACGTGGTCCACCTCTTTCACAGCAGAAAGCAGCTCTCCATCGACGATTGCTTTCTGCGAGGCGACCACCTCAACAACCAGTTGCTCGTCCAAAGGCTGGCTCAGTACATCGGCTGAAAGCTCCCGGGTCGGAGCTCGCCATGTGGGCATTGGCCCGTGCGCCCGCCCTAGCCCAGGTGCGTTCGCAGCGCCTTGATGAATCCGTCAAGCTCATCGAGTGGGATCGCCGAGAAGGTCGCCGCGAGACGTCCATCCTTGCCACGACTGAGTCGTACACGGTCGCCGCGACCCATGCCCTTGGGTGCCGAGGGCAGCGCCTTCGCGAGGGCGTCCGTCTTACGACGCAGCGTCTTGGGAATGCGTTTGCCACCGTCGCGGGCGAGCAACATGAGCGCCGTGGCGGCGCGGATTTCCGACTCCGTCGCTTCGTGTAGCGAGACGGTTTCAAACTGGCCGTCCTCATCACGCAGGCGAATTTGACCGCTCAGTAGATCACCTGGGCGTTCGTCTTGGGGCGTGATCTCCATGTAACGCACTGCCGCGTCGAGCTTGCCCGAACCGTAGCGCGCCGCGATGCGCGCGTTGAAATGCAGCGCAATGCGCATGAATCGCCTCGCCGTGCGAGCAGCGATCCCAACCTCGGCGTCGAGGTAATCACCGAAGTGTTCAAAGCCGCCCGCTTCGTAGATCTCTTCGTCGTTGATCCGATTTAGCCGGGCGCCGATCTCGTAGAGAGTCTTCGCCACCTCTGCCTTGCGCTCGAGGATTTCCCGCGTCAGTAGCCGCAGCGTCTCGCGCGCTGCTATCGCTTGTTTTCCGCGTGGAACTGGTCTTCTTTCGGACATCGCAGGAGCAGCCTACACCACGAATCTGCCTGCACCACACCCTGGGATTCATTTGTCATTTCCGACAGTTCCGCGCCGGTGGCCAGACTGGCCAGTTGCTTCGTAGCGCAGCTACGACCAGCAACCATCGCGATTTCGGGCCGGACCGGCTGGCCGGGCGGGGTTCTCGACGTCGGCGCGGCACACACGAAACTCCCACCGTCACGGCGCGTCTACTACAAAGGCGAGCGCATGGGCGAAGCGCGCCCGGTGGACTTTCACGCCAACGACCGCAAGCCGAAAGGAGCCGGAAAATGATCCGCGCGCACTTTGGCCTCGACCGAGACCCGTTTTGCGGCGATGCTCCCGGACTCCTGCCGCTCCAGCAGCCGGTCTTCGACACGCTCCGCGTACACTGCCAACAAGGAGGTCTCTGCGTCGTCGTGGGCGAGCCAGGCACCGGCAAGAGCCTCATCAAAGAGGCGCTCTGTCAGCATGATCCAAAGCGCATGCTCACCCCCGTCGTCAACCGGACGCTACACACCTATCACAGCACCTTGCGCATCCTCTGCGAGGCGTTTCAGATCGACACGGATGGCCGTGATTTCAGCTGCGAAGCCCGCCTCATCGAGGAGGCGAGGCGCGTCAATCACGTAGGTAAGATGCTCGCCCCCATCATCGACGATGCGCACCTGATGAGCATCGATTCTCTCCGGCGTTTGCGGCTTCTCTTCGAGGACTTCCCGAAGAATCACAACCTCATTCTCATCGCGCAGCCGGGCCTGCTCACGAAGCTGTCTCTGTCCGTCAACGACGACATCAAGAGCCGCGTGACCTACTCGGTCCTCGTCCCAAAGCTCGCCCCCGACGATATGAGCGCCTTCATCCTCGCCGAGCTCGACCGCGTCGCACTCGCGCACAAGGCTTTCACGGAGGACGCCCTGGGCCTCATCGTACGGTCCAGCGAGGGCATTCTGAGAGCCGCCAAGAACCTCTGCGTCGCATCGCTTCTCGAGGCCGTCAGAGACCACGTCAAGACAGTCGGGCTCAAACAGGTCAATCGCGTCCTGCTGCAGCCCCATTGGAGACAGGAGCACGTCGTGAACTGACGCCAAAGCACAACGCAGCAGACGCTCAGCGGCGTCGGAGACGCCTCTGCGTCGCCGGCGCCGTGGTCTATTTGGCGGCGCTTTGCGGCTCGTCAAGTGCTCAAACGCGTCATACTGGGCGCCGAGCGTACGACGCCGGTGGGTACGTTTTGCGATGACAGCGCGGTCATTCGCTCAAATCTGTACGACCGCAATTTCGGGAGCGGCTACGACGTCAAAGAAAGCGCCAACACGTACGCTCCAGCGAGGGGATTCTCAGAGCAGCCAAGGACCTCTGCGTCGCATCCCTGCTCGAAGCCGTGAGAGACCGCGTAAAGGCCGTGGACCTCAAACAGGTCAACTGGGGTCGCGCCAGTCAACCGCGGTGGGATCGCGCCCCTCAATCCGCGCGCCCGGGCGCCGCTGGCTCTGGGGATTCGTCCAAGCTCATCAGAGTCGTCGTCAAGCATTGCGCTCCTCCGCACGAACTTTCGTCAGCGATTCCGAGTCGTTTCGATAGCGTCGCGATATCCTGAAGCAGGCTCTGTCGCAGCTCGTGCCGCTTCCGTGGGGATGATTCGTCGGCGAACCGCATGAGCGTTTCCGCTATTTGCACGAACGACGACAAGCAGCTTCCGGGGGGCGGAGAGAAGACTGTCCCTTGGGAGAACACGTTGTCGCCTTGGTAGTCGAACGTGAAGTCACCGAACGGAGGGTTCACGACCTTTGCAAGCCGCCTTTCAATGTTGCGCAAGTGCTCCTTGCGATTTGGCCATCGCGCAGCCCCCGTTACCGCTGCCCAGATCCGCTCAAGTTCGAGGATACTCTTCCCATCCAGAAAAGCCTCCGTCACCTGCACAGGCACCCGTGGACCGCCAACGGATACTGGCGTTGTCGCCCGCGCGTGCACGATCCGGAACCGCTCGACGGGAGTCTCTCGCGGCCGGGGCGCAAAAACGAAGAGGGCTTCTTCGCCTCCCGGCACCGGCTCCTTCACCATCATCATGAACAACTCGTCGCTGTCCGACACCGACGGTATTTGGGAGAAGAGCGCAGCAATCACGGCCACGTCGCGCGCACTTTCCACGGAGCCGTACGGGTCCATGCTCCACGACCAAACGGGGGCGAGCCGATCGCATGAGCGTTCGACCGGATGTGTCGCGATCGCGCCAGATTGACTGCACGCTAGCGGGATAGCGACTGCCGCCAGAGCCAACCAGATCAATGAACGCGCAATCATCAGTCGCATAGACGGGCTCACGGAGGGGTGAGGGGCACATAGGTGCCACTACGCCGAGTCACTTCGAACGTATGCGCACCGAAGTAGGGGCCATCGGCAGCCCGCGCCACAACATACGACCGAAACGCCGGAACTCGCAAGGCCGCGCGAAGAGCCCTCACTCCGGGAACGTCGACGTCCGAGTGACCGAGGTTAGTCCCTGGCGAGGTGCCTGGGTGACTGTGGATCATTCCAACGTAGCGCTCGCCGTCCTGGAGGGGTGCGAACTCGATGTTCACGGCGGAGTTGTTAGCGCGCGATACGAACAACTGACCGAGCCTAAGGGTCCCGTTCCGGCGTTGGATGATAGGTGCCGTGTGCTCAGGGCCATCCTCCACTATCGCGTCAGCGACGGTGCCATAACCAGAGTCAAGGCTCTGATGTTCAAGGAAGTCTGTCACCATCTGGTCCATCGGGTCTGAGCCGAACGCGCGCGGCGCACCGCAGGCTATATTCCCACCGCACTCCACCAGCGTATGCGTTTGCGCGAGCTTCGCCGTTACGGGCCGCTGTGATCCCGCGCCACTCGGCGCGCCATCAATCGCCTCCCCCAACCGTCGCCCAACCGTAGCCCCCGCCACAGCCCCCGCGATGCCACCGCCAATCGACATCAGCAGCGTCTCGGTCGAGAACTCCGCCCCGAACGCGAGTCCCATCCCGTAACCCCCAGCAGCGCCGGTAACTCCACCGGTCATCGCCCCGAGGAATTCGCCACCTGCGGCATTACCCGCGCCGCCACCCAAGGCACCGCCCACGGCGCCCATCGCCATCGCTTTGCCTAACCCACCCCAGCTGAAGCGCGCCCCGTTCGATGATGCCGTGCCGTGCAAAGCTGACGCAGTGAGGAACGATGCAGCGCCTCCAGCGGCGCCAGCCACCGCGCCGCTGACGGCCGCTCCGCCAATCGTGGAGCCAAATGCGCCACCGGCGGTGCCCGCCCCGATGCCGCTTATCCCCGAGGCCACACCCCCGGACACCGCGCCCGCAATGACTGGAGACTGTCGGCGGCGAATCCCAACGGAGCAACGCAACGACTCCCCCGGTGAGCATGGGGGACGCACCCAAG
>PVBE011198565.1_pt1 | contig 29214 bp, 30 predicted proteins | sample 1631181 | NCBI WGS metagenome assembly PVBE01 (sample SAMN08397723, study PRJNA350692) | Marine metagenome, whole genome shotgun sequencing project. | isolation source: water | place: Pacific Ocean | collected 2012-04
GTGCAATCCATGTGCGGCATCGCCGTGCGCCGCCGCCGACTGCGTGGTGCCGGGCGTCGGCGCGTGCAACCCGTGCAATCCGTGCGCCGCGGCCAATCCGTGCGGCGCCTGCAACCCGTGCAATCCGTGCGCCGCCGGCGGTGACGATGTCGAGCTTTCCGGCGCCCAGACGAAAGCGGCCTATGCCTGCATTCGCGCCAGTTTGAAGGCCGGCTATGCCAAATCGGGAAACCAGTGGGTGAAGGCCTATCAGTCGTGGACGAATTACGCCACGCAGCCCTATGTCTCGGATACCCATGGCGGCCGTTTCGTCAACAATTACGCCAACGCCAGAGGCTCCAATTACGGCCTCTATGAAAATGCCGGCCCGGCGCCGGAAGGCACCGTGCTCGCCAAGGACAGCTTCTCGGTCAAGCCGAACGGCAAGGTCGGCGCCGGTCCGATGTTCCTGATGGAGAAGATGGCCGCCGGATTCAGTTCCGATTCTCAGGATTGGCGCTATACGCTGATCATGCCCAATGGCCAGGTTTTCGGCACCACGGGCGGAAAAAACTCCGACAAGGTGGGATTTTGCGCCGAGTGCCATGCGGTGGTGGAGGATCAGGACAGCCGCTTCTATCTCGACGAGGAGTATCGAAGAAAGTAACCCTTATACCTGAAGCAGTTATGGTTGGCGGGGGGAGTTCAAGCGGCGCGCGGTGAATATTTGCCGCCCGGCTATCGCGCCGCTTGAACGGCCCGCGGTAGCGTCATATTGTGCGCCGATACACGGATCCAGGCATGAGGAGAATTTCAATGAGGTTACGTAACATTCTTGCGGTCGGCGCCGCGGCGCTGTTTGTCATCGCCAGCAGCGCGGCGCTCGCCGACGGAGATGTCAAGAAGGGCGCCAAGGTATTCAAGAAGTGCAAGGCCTGCCACACCCTGAAAGAAGGCGGAAAGAGCAAGGTAGGGCCCAATCTGTACGGCGTGTTCGGCCGCACCTCCGGCACTTTCGAAGGCTTTAAATTTTCGAAAGCCATGAAAGAAGCTGCCATCGTGTGGGATGAGAAGACGATCACCGATTATGTCACCAACCCCAAGAAATACATCCCGAAGAACAAGATGGCGTTCAAGGGCATCAAGAAGGAAAAGCAGCGCGTCGATCTGATCGCCTATCTAAAAGAGGCGACCCAGTAAAACGGGCTATTTTTTGACGCCGAAGCGGCGCTGCCTCATGTCGATAAGATTACAAGACCATATCGGCGAAATTCCCGATTTTCCCAAACCGGGAATTTTGTTCTACGACATATCGCCGCTTTTGGCGCACTCCGACGCCTGGGTCGAAGCCGTCGAGCAACTCGCCGCCGCGGTCGAGCCGCACAAGCCCGACCTTCTGGTCGGCATAGAATCGCGCGGCTTCCTGGTTACCGCTCCGCTGGCGTTCAAGATGGGCCTCGGCTTCGTCATGATACGCAAGCGAGGCAAGCTGCCGGGCGATACGATCGGGCATGAATATTCGCTTGAATACGGCACCGACGCGGTGGAGATCAAAAAGAATCTCATCGAGCCGGGCCAACGGGTCGTCATTCTCGACGACCTGCTGGCGACCGGAGGCACGGCCAAGGCGACCATGGAGCTGCTCAATCAGGTCGGCGCCAACGTCGCCGGCGCCGTTTTCCTGATAGAACTGGTCGGTCTCGGGGGAAGCGAGCAATTGGACGGGTTGCCGCATACGGCGCTGATGCGCTATCTCGCCTGATACCAAGAAGCCGTCCCTATGAGTCATTGTCACCGCTTCTTGGTATAAACCAGCTCGATTCAGCGTAGCCGGTTCATCGTCCAGACCACGCTTTTCTTTAAAACCTTGTTGAGCGAATCGTCGAAAGCGAAGACGACGTCTTTCATCGTCGATCCGGCGGCGGCGTGGCGCGCCTCGAAAGTTTGCGAAGCGACGATGATGCGCGCCGGCATGCGCACCAGCTTGGCGTTCAGTTTGACCCAAACTTGCGGCGCCTCGGCGCGGCTGGAATATTCCGCCTGGAATTCGCGAAGCTCCGTTTTCAGCGCATAATCGGCCCTGAGATCGACACCCTGTCGGGCCACCGAGACGATCTTGCCGGTATTTTCGAACGATTCGACGAGCAGCGTCTGGACCATTTGCGGCGCCCGCTCGGTCCACCGCGCGTTGGCGAAAAAATCGAGGGTCAGCGGGCTGTCGCGCAGCGCGATGCGATGCGTGTTCAAGCCCTCCGAGGCGATCGGCACCTCGACGACGAGCTGCGCATCGACATTTGGAAGATCGCCGGAAAAGGTGGATTTCGGCGTCAGGACGTAGAGGCTGGGTGCCGGGGCGCCGCTCGACAGCATGCCTTCGAGGGTGCAGCCGGCGAGCGCGAATGCCGCCACCAGCAGCACGGCCAGGGCGCCGATCCATCTCCCAGCGGGTTTTGTTTCATGGGCGATAGTCATTCCGTTTGAAATCCTTGTTCCGTGCCACCGAACAGATATCCCCCCGGATCGCTCTCCAAATCATCGGCGATGCGCGACAGGCTCGCCACCAGCGTACGCATCTCGGCGACCAGACGGGCGAAATCATAGAGGCCCTCGGTGGTGAAATCGTCTATCGGTCCGCGGCTGTCGGCGACCAGTCCCTGGATTTCCTCGCTCATGGCGCTGAGCGATCGCGCCGTGCCGCGCAGGTCGGCGATCAGGGCGCGGGCGTCGCCGCCAAGCGCCGCGGTCTCGTCGCCGATGGTGTCCAGGGTGGCGCGCGCCGAGATCAGGGTTGCATCCGCGTTCGCCGTCAAATGCGCGAGGTCGCCGCGCAATTCCTTCGCGGTGGCGCGCAATTCCTGCGCGGTGCCGGAAGCATCGACCAGAAAGGCATCGAGTTTTGCCATACTGCCGGCGAGGGAGGCGGTTATTTTTTCCGCGTTGGCGAGCGTGCCGCCGATCGCCTCGATGTTCTGGTCATCGAAAATGCGGGTCACGGTCTCGACCAGGGTCAGAATGCGGTTGATCAGCTCAGGTGTATCGCTAAACAGCTTTTCCAGACTTGAGCGTTTCGATTGGATGACGGGATAAACCTCGCCCGGCTGTGCCTGCAATGCCGGGCTCGATTGCCGGCCGCCCGAAATTTGCACGATGGCGATGCCGGTGATGCCCTGCATTTCGATGGAGGCGATGGAATCCTCCTTGATCGCCGTGTCGCCGCTGACGTCGAGGGTGACGCGCACGCGCTCGACATTTTCGGGGTCGATACGGATATCCGTCACCGTGCCGATCGGAACGCCGCGGTAGCGAACTTCGCTGACCTTGCTGAGGCCGGAAACCGAGCCGGCGAAATAGACGTGATAGTTGGTGTGCTCGGCATCGACATCCGCCTTGACCGCCCAGATGATGAACGCCCCCAGCCCCGCCACCAGCAGCAGGACGAAGGCGCCGACCAGAAAATGATTGGTCCTGGTTTCCATCTCTATCCGTTCTCCCGCTGGCGTGCGGCGCGCCCGCGCGGACCATGAAAATAGTCGCGGATCCACGGATGTTCGTGCGCCAGCATTTCCGCCATGGTTCCGATAACGATAACATGTTTATCGCCGAGTACAGCGATGCGGTCGCAGACGGCGTGCAGGCTGCCGAGGTCATGGGTCACCATGAATACGGTGATGCCGAGGCTCTCCTGCAGGCTGCGCAACAATTCGTCGAAGGCCCGGGCGCCAATCGGGTCGAGACCGGCGGTGGGTTCGTCGAGGAACAGGATTTCGGGATCGAGTGCGAGCGCGCGCGCCAGTCCGGCGCGCTTGCGCATGCCGCCCGAGAGCTCCATCGGATATTTCGAAGCGGCCTCCGGCGGCAGGCCGACAAGGCCGATCTTGAGGGCGCAGATCTCCTCGACCACGTCGAGCGGCAGCTTGGTATGTTCGAACAGCGGCACTTCGATATTCTGCGCCACCGTCAGCGACGAAAACAGTGCGCCGCTCTGGAACAGAACACCCCAGCGCGCCTCAAGCTCGCGGCGCTGGCGGTGGTTGAGCTTATCGAGGTCGCGGCCCAATATTTCGATGCGCCCGGAGAGCCGCTTGTTGAGCCCGACAATGGTCCTCAGGAGAACCGATTTGCCGGCCCCCGAAGGCCCGACAAAGCCCATCACCTCGGCGCGCCGGACATCGAGCTCGAGATTTTCCAACACCGACACCCCGTTGAAAGCGACGGTGATATCGCTGGCCCGGATGGTGATGCCGTCATGCGCGATCATCATCTTATACCAAGGAGCGGTGATAATGACCCATGGGGATCGCCCCCGCGGCCCGTCGGGTAGGAGGATGGCAGCAGGCGATGCGGGCCCCCCCCATCGGCAAGGCCTTCCGACGCCCTCCGACGGGTCGCGGGGGCGACCAACGGCGGCTTGCCAAGGCTTTCGGACGGCGTCGCGCGGGGCTTCCGATGTCCCGCATCGCTACGCCGCACGCTCCTAGCCGAAAACCTTGGCAAGCCGTCCCCATGAGTCATTATCACCGCTCCTTGGTATTATATCCCGATAAAGGCGAAGAAAATGGAGAACAGGGCGTCGACCACGATCACCGCGAATATGGCGTGAACGACGGACTTTGTCGTCAGCTTGCCGAGGCTCTCCGAACTGCCGCTCACTTTCATGCCCATATAGCACGAGGTGTGCGCGATGATGGCGGCGAAGAAAGGCGCCTTGACGAGGCCGGTGCCGAGCGTCCAGGGCGCGAAGGATTGCCCGAGCCGGTCGATGAACTGGGCCGGCGAAATACCGAGCTCTATCATCGACATCACACCGCCGCCGACGAGCCCCATCACATCGGCGACAAAACCGAGGAGCGGCAAGACGATCATCAGCGCGATCATTCGCGGAACCACCAGCACCTGCATCGGATCGAGTCCGATGGTGCGCATGGCGTCGACCTCCTCGTTGATCTTCATGGCGCCGATTTGCGCCGTGAAGGCGCTCCCGGAGCGCCCGGCGACGACGATCGCGGTCAACAGGATGGCGAGCTCGCGCAACACCGATATCGCCACCATATCGACGACGAATATCTCGGCGCCGAACTGGCGCAGTTGAATGGCGCCCTGATAGGCGATCACCAGGCCGATGAGAAAGGCGATCAGACCGATGATCGGGATGGCGTTCAGGCCTGCCTGCTCCATATGGTAAAAAATCGCCGGCACGCGAAACAGTCTGGGCCGCACCATGGCGCGCATCAGGCTGACCACCGTGAGGCCGAGAAAGGCGATGCTTTCGGCGATCTCGACACCGATATCGATGACGCTCTTGCCGACCAGGGCGACGATCGCCGCCAGCGGATTTGGCCGCGGCGGTTCGATTTCGACATGGCTGTCGATCTTGGCCAGGCGGGCGAAGATATCGGCGTGCGCGGCCGGCAAATTGTCGAACGCCACCTCGATGCCGTCGCCGCGCAAGCGCTCGGCCAGGCGGTGGAGCAGCCAAGCGCCGGCGGTATCGAGCGATTCGAGCGCCGAGAAATCGATGCGCAGCGCTTGCGCGCCGGGCATCGTCAGGCGGCGCAGCTCCTTCTCGTGACGTTCGGCGCAGCGCAAATCCCAGCGGCCGCCGAGGCTGAGCACCAGCGAATCGGGCGTCTCCCGTCGCTCAAGCCATCCTTCGCGAGCCGCTGAAATCATATATGCGTCGCTCCCGGGGGCGGACTGCGTGGCCGGATTAGCCGACGGGCACCCGCGTCACGGCTTCACCGCGACGCAACTATCGCCGCGCGACTTGATTTCGGCGCAAATCGCCGCCGCCTCTTCCAGGGATCCGGCCGGTCCCGCTTCAAGGCGGTGGTAGATGCCCTTGTCGGCGCCCAAATCGACCTCGGCAACCGCATAATTGAAGGAAGAGAGCAGGTCCTGGTGTTTCTTGGACAGGACCCGCCAGCCTTTTTCCGCGTTCTCCGGTTTACGGTAGGAAGCGAGCCGCAGGCGGAAACTGCCCGATAATGTCGTCACCCGCCCGCCGGCCCGGGCAGTCGCCGGCGCCGCCTCGTCTGGCGTTTCGGGCTCAGGTTCGGGTGGCGCGTTCTCGATCAGGTTGGTCTCCTGCGTCTCGGCCTCTGCCTCGGCCTCGGCGGCTGGCGCTTCCTCCGCCACCGCCGCCGCCTCATCGGTCGCGATAACGGCCGGCACGATGCCATTTCCCTTGAGCGTTTCAAGGCGCTTGGCGGCGAGTTCCACGCCTTGCTCGGCGGCGCGCTGATACCAGGCGGCGGAAAGCGAGAGGTCCATTTCGACGCCATTGCCGCGTTCATAGGCGGCGCCCAGGTAATATTGCGCCTGCGGGAAATCCTGTTGGGCGGCGCGGCGATACCATGCCACCGCCTTGACCGGATCCTTCAACACGCCGGAACCGGTCTCGTAGGAATAGCCGAGATTGACCTGGGCGTGCGGCATGTTCTGCTCGGCGGCGCGGCGGAACCAGCGCACCGCTTCGAGCAGATCCTTGGGAACGCCCGAAGCGTTGAGATAAAGATTGCCGAGGTTGAACTGGGCGTCGGCGAGGTCCTGCTCGGCCGCCTTGCGGTACCACAGGGCGGCCTCGGTCGGGTCTTGTTCGACGCCGCGGCCATTTTCATAGGACAGCCCCATGCCGAATTGCGCCGCCGGGTGGCCGCCCTCGGCGAGCGGCCGCCAGGCTTCCAGCGCGGCAACATAATCCTGCGCCAAATAGGCGCTTACGCCGTCCTCGAAATTTGCCCGCGCCGGCTCGGCGCCTAGCATCCCCAGCACCAGCGCGGCGCAAATGGCGAGAACTCTCGTGAATGGCCGTGAATTCGTCATTTTCTCTTGAGCATTTGGAATATTATTCTATTCACCTAAGTCTCATTGGTCACCATAACCGGAAAATAATAAACAAGTTTATCGCGGCCCGGCGTGCAGGCCAAGCAATGCCGCCAATTTTCCACGGCCGCCGGAGGCGGCTTTTTTCCAATGCCACCTCGCGCAGCTTTCGATCCGGCCAATATCTCATGAAACCTGACAACCGCCACCGCCAGTTCGCCACCATCGTCGCCGTCATCGGCGTCGCATACGTGATGAGCCAGTTCTACCGCACCTCCAACGGCGTCATCGCCAAGGAGCTGAGCGCCGAATTCGGCCTGTCGGCGGAGGCGTTGGGCGGCCTGACCGGCGTCTTTTTCCTGTCTTTCGCGGCGGCGCAAATCCCGCTCGGCATGCTGTTCGACCGCTTCGGCGTGAGAAGCACGCTGCCGGTGATATTGACATTCGCCGTCGCCGGCGCGGTGATTTACGGCGCCGCCGGCGGCTTCGCCAGCCTTCTCGCCGGCCGCCTGATGATGGGCCTCGGCGTCAGCGGCGTTTTGGTCGGCGCGCTTTTCGTCTTCGGCCGCTGGGTGCCGGCGGAGCGCTACGCCACCTGGATGGGGCGCATGATCGCCATCGGCGGCATCGGCGTGCTGCTGTCGACGACGCCGCTCGGCCTGGTCGCCGAGAGCATCGGCTGGCGTTACGCCTTTTACGGCGCCGGCGCGGTGACGGCATTGGGCGCGCTGCTGATTTATCTTCTGGTGCGCGACGCACCACCCGGCCACGTGTCGGCAGCGACGCCGCCCGAGGGTCTGAAGGAAAGCATCGGCGGCGTAATCGAAGTCCTGAAAACAAAGCGTCTGGCCACGGTGATGGGCATGGCATTCGCCTCCTATCCCGTGCTGACAACCATTCTCGGCCTGTGGGGCGGGCCCTATATGGTCGATGTATATGGCCTCGATACGGTCGCCAGCGGCAATGTGTTGCTGCTCATGGCGGTGGCGCTGATCGTCGGTAATATCGTCTTCGGCCCGCTCGAGCAGAGGCTGGACACGCGCAAATGGCTGGTCGTCGGATGCGCCGCCATAGTGCTGATATCGTTCCTGTTGCTGGCGCTCATTCCGCGCCCACCGCTCGCCCTGGTGACGGCTTTGTTCGTCCTGATCAGCTTTTGCAGCGCTTACAACATCGTCATTACCGGACATGGCCGCGCCCTCTTTCCCGATCGTTTGGCCGGCCGCGGCATGGCCATGCTGGCGATCGCGCTGATGGGCGGGCCGGCTCTGCTGCACTCCCTGAGCGGCCTGATCATGGGCGCGTTTCCGGCGCCGGGCGGCGCCGCGCCGCTCGATGCCTACCGCGCCGTTTTCGGCTTTCTCGCCGCCATCGTGTTGCTCGTGCTGCTGCCCTATCTGCGCCTCCCCGATGCCCGCCCGAGCGCCGGTTTCGCGCCCGACATGCGCGCCGACGAGGGGCCGCTTTCATAGCGCCGGAGGCGCCGCCCTCATAGCGCGGGGACGGTGTTCATTCCGCCGCCGGGGAGCGTTCCCGCCTGGCGCGCCGGCCAAGCTGCAATTCGACCTCCGCCATGTCCGAGGCTTTCTCGACGCAGTGTATGCGGACCGGCTGGCCGCGCCCTCTTATCTGGATTTCGTGTAGCGGAAATTCCACCAGGGCGACCCCGGCGCGCTTGCAGATACCTTCCGAGACGATCAGTTGGCAGCTGTATTCCTTGGTCACCTGTTCCAGTCGCGATGCCGTGTTGACGGCGTCGCCGATGGCGGTGAAGGAGACCGCGTTGGAGAACCCCATCTCGCCGACGATCACCGTGCCGAGATGGATGCCGATGCCGATCCTGAGCGGCTCGTCGAGATCGGCCCGGAGCGCCTGATTCAACTCGTCGAGCGCGATGCTCATGCGGCGCGCCGCCTCGAGCACCCGCCGGCAACCCTCTTCGGGCGTTGTATTGGCGCCGAACAGGGCCATCACGCCGTCGCCGATGAATTTGTCGAGCTCGCCGCCGGTCTCGTCGATGACCTCTCCCATGGCGCGAAAATAGCGGTTGAGGACGAAGACGACGTCGTAAGGCAGCTTGTTTTCCGAGAATTGCGTGAATTGTCGTATGTCGGCGAACAATATCGCCACTTCGCGTTCGCTGCCCTGCAGGCGGGCGGGTTTGCGGTGGGCATCCTTGGGCGTCGCGTTGGCCGGCAGCAGCGGGATGACTTCAAGGTCTTCGGTGGGGCGCAACTGACAGGCGAGGCGCACATTTTCCGGAACGCCGACCCTTTTCAGGACTTTTTGCTCTTCCGCCTTGGCCGGCTCGACATGTTCGCGCCCTTCGCCGAGGCGGATGCGGCAGGTCGAGCAGCGCCCGCGCCCGCCGCATACGCTGGCATGTTCGATGCCGGCTTCGCGGCTGGCTTCGAGCACGCTGATGCCGGGGGTAATCTGGGCGACGCGGCCGCCGGGATAGGTCAGCCGCACGACGCCGCGCCGCCGCGCCGCCGCTCCACCGCCCAGCGCAAGCCGCGCGCCACGGCGACCAGGGCCAACAGGCCGCCGCATATCTGCCAGATCACTTCTTTCCAGCGGCTGATCCAGATCACCGCCGCCTCGTCCGGCCAGTTGATATGGAGCGTCATGTCTTCCAGCCAAATCGGGTCCTCGGCCAGCACCTTGATCTCGCGCCCGGCGGCGACGAAGCCGAACACCGCCGTCACCGGCAGGACGATGGCGAAGGCGAACAGATAGGGCGAGAGGCCGCGGTACCAGGGTTTCAGGCGCAGCCAGAAATGAATGCCGGCGCAGCCATGCAGCCAGGCGGTGACCAGCAGCACCGATTGCACGATGCCTTTATCCGGCGCGTAAACCCAGAGCACGAGGATTTCATAGATGTAATCATCGATGACGCCGATGGTGGCATTCAGCCCGCGCGTGCCGAGGACATGTTCGGCGAGCAGAAAGGGGATCGCCAGGCCGAGCAATATTTGCGCCGCCTCCCAGACCCGCATGCGCAGCGAGCGCCGCTTGTAGAGGCTCCCGAGGATCATCGCGAAATGAGCCAGCAGGGCGCCGTAAAGGAGGACGGTGCCGGGCCAGCTGCGCCACACGGCGGTGAAAATATCGCGCCCGATATTGAGCGCCTCCATGGGGGACAAGCCCCATGAATGGTTGATCAGATGCGTGCCCACATAAGCGAACAGCACCAACCCGGATGCCAGCCTGATCCTCGTCAACAAACGCCGCCGCCCTCCTCGCGCCGATCCATGATGACAGGAATCGCGCTGAATTGCCCGGATTTTGCGCCGTAAATTCCGTTCCTCGCCGCCCTTGTGCGCTTGATATCGCGCCCCTGCTTGCCTACTCTCCGGGCAATCCCGAAACCCATGGAGGGCGTTATGGCGAACAAAGAAATCATCTGCTCAATCGGCGTCGATGTCGACGCGGTGGCCGGGCAAATCGGCTCCTACGCGGGCGGCAATTCGCCGTCCGATATCTCGCGCGGCGTGTTCGCCGCCGAGGTCGGCACGCCGCGCATGCTGAAGCTGTTCGACACACTGGGCATTCAGACGAGCTGGTTCATTCCCGGCCATTCCATCGAGACTTTTCCGAAGGAAATGAAAGCCGTCGCCGCCGCCGGCCACGAAATCGGCCTGCATGGCTACACCCACGAAAATCCCATCGCCATGACGCCCGAGCAGGAAGCCGATATCCTCGACAAAACCATCACCCTGATCAGGAAGCTGTCGGGCAAGCGGCCGACCGGCTATGTCGCGCCGTGGTGGGAGATGAGCGCCGCGACGCCGCATCTGCTGATGGAGCGCGGCATCAAATACGACCACAGCCAGATGCATACCGACTTCACGCCCTATTGGATGCGCATCAACGAAAGCTGGACCCTGATTGATTATTCCAAGCCGGCGAAAAGCTGGATGAAGCCGATGAAGAAGGGCTCGACCTTCCCGATCGTGCAGATTCCCGGCAGCTGGTATCTCGACGATCTGCCGCCGATGATGTTCATGAAAAACGTGCCCAACAGCGGCGGCTGGACCAACCCGCGCGACATCGAGGATTGGTGGCGCGATCAATTCGACTGGGTCTACCGCGAGATGGATTACGCCGTCTACACCTTGACCATTCATCCCGATATTTCCGGCCGCCCGCAGACGCTTCTGATGCTGGAGCGCATCATCGGCCATATCAACAGCCATTCCGGCGTGCGCTGGATGACCTTCGACCAGATCGCCGATGATTTCATCAAGCGCTCGCCGTTCACCGGCAGGCGGCCGGCGAAAAAGAAGAAAAAAGCGGCCAAGAAAAAGAAATAGCCCCGGGTTCGCGAGCGCAGTCATGTGCGCGCTCTGTGGCATGTTGATGGATGGCCCGCATTGGACCGAAGCCGGCACCGATGCGGGCCGCGTCGACGATGCGCCGGACGGGCGCAGCCTGCTGCTGGAGAGGGATTACCGCATCACCCTGATCAACCGCGTGCTTGGCCATTATGGCTGCAGCGCGCGCGATTGGGCGGGCAGCCAGTATATCGTGCAAAACGCCAGCGGCGGCGCCAGCGAGGTGGTGATCAACCTGCCGCAACTGTGGCAGGCCATCGAAAATATCACCCGCAAAATGGCCGACCCGCTTGATGCCAAGCTCATCGGCCGGCTCGAAGAGCGCGCCCATGGCCGCCTATAGCCGCCTCACGCCGCTCATCATCGTCACCGGATTTCTCGGCAGCGGCAAGACGACATTGCTGAACCGCATGCTGCGTCACCCGTCGCTCAAGGACGCCGCCGTCCTGGTCAATGAATTCGGCGATGTCGGGCTCGATCATTTCCTGGTCGAGAAGATGGACGAGAACACGGTGCTGCTGGAATCGGGCTGCCTCTGTTGCACCATCCGCGACGACCTCAAGGAAGCCATCATCGAGCTTAACGGCAAGCGCGAACGCGACGAGGTGCCGCGCTACAAGCGCATGATCATCGAGACCACCGGCCTCGCCGATCCGTCGCCGATCATCTTCACGCTCAATTCCGATACCGTCATCAAGCATCATTACCGTTTGGGGAGCATCATCACCACGGTCGACGCGGTGAACGGCCTGGCGCAGTTGAAGCGCCACGCTGAATCGGTCAAGCAGGCGAGCGTCGCCGACCACATCGTGCTGACCAAGACCGATATCGCCGAGGCGGCGGACGCCGAGCGCCTGCGCGCCAAGCTCACCCGCCTCAACCCCTCGGCCGAGCTGATCATAGCGGTCGATGGCGATGTCGACGTCAAGCGCCTGCTGCGCGCCGATATATTCGACGCCAGGACCAAGGGCGCCGAAGTGCGGCGCTGGCTGGCGGCGGAAGCTGAAAGCGCCGGCGACCACCGTCACAGCCATGACGTCAACCGCCATGACGAGCATATCCGCACCTTCACCCTGACCTTCGACGAAGCGCTCGACTGGACCGCCTTCGGCATCTGGCTGACCATGCTGCTGCATGCGCATGGCGAGAAGGTGCTGCGCGTCAAGGGCATCCTCAACGTCAAGGGGGTGGAAGCGCCGGTGGTGATCAACGGCGTGCAGCATGTCGTGCATCCGCCAATGCACCTCAAGGCGTGGCCGGACGAAGACAGGCGCTCGCGCATCGTCTTTATCACCGACGATATCGAGCAGCGGCTGATCGAGCGTTCGCTCGCCGTCTTCAACGCCGCCGCCGCCTAATCATTCAACGCCAACGGGAGAATTAAACATGTCGGATAAAGTCGCGATTTTGGGCGCCGGGCTGGTCGGCAGCGCCTGGGCCATCGTCTTCGCCCGCGCCGGATATGCGGTCTCGCTCTATGACGGCGACGAAGCGCAATCGCAACAGGCGCTGACACGGGTCGGCGACAATATGCGCGAACTGGTCGGCTTCGGCCTGCTGGATGACGCCGAGGCGGCGCTCTCGCGGATCTCAATCGCCGAGAGTTTGGCCGCGGCGCTCGACAGCGCCGCCTATGCCCAGGAAAGCGTCTTCGAGCGCGCCGATGTGAAAACCGAGTTCTACGCCGAGATCGACAAGGTAGCCGGCGCCGATCTGGTGATCGGCTCGTCCTCCTCCGGCATACCGGCCTCGGTCTTCACCGAGGGCCTCGATTGCGCGCCGCGCTGCCTGATCGCGCACCCCATCAACCCGCCCTATGTCATCCCCCTGGTCGAAGTGGTGCCGGCGCCGTGGACCGCGGCCGCGGCCGTGCAGGCCTGTTGGGATTTGATGCTTGAAGCGGACATGGCGCCGGTCCGCCTCACCCGCGAGGTCGACGGCTTTATCGCCAATCGGTTGCAGGCGGCGCTGCTGTGGGAAGCATTCCGCCTGCTCGAGGCCGGCATCGCCACGGCCGAGGATATCGACAAGACGATCTCCGAGGGCCTCGGCCGGCGCTGGACCTTCATCGGCCCGTTCCAGACCATCGACCTCAACGCGCCGGGCGGCTTGGAGGATTATGCCGCCCGCCTCGGCGCCGGCTTCTACGAGTTCGTCAAGCAGGGCGAGCCGGCCGAGCCATGGTCGGACGCGGTGATCGCCAAGGCGCATAACGAGATGCGCGACAAACTGCCGCTCGCCGACCAGCCGGCGCGCCAGGCGTGGCGCGACAAGCGCCTGATGGCGCTGGCCAAACATTTCCACGAAGCCGGAGAATGAACATGCAAAAACTTGCCGCCATGGCATTCACCCTTGTCGCCATGGCACTGCCGCTCGCGGCGCCGACGATGGCCGAGACGATAGCAGTCAAACTGCCCGAGCTCACGCCCGAGGCTCGGGCCGGCGCCCAGACCTTCATTAAGAACTGCTCCCAATGCCACGGCATGATCGGCGGCGGCACCGACAAGGGCCCGCCGCTCATCCACCGCATTTACGAGCCCAACCACCACGCCGATTTTTCTTTCTACCGCGCCGTCCAACAAGGCACCCCGGCCCACCACTGGCCCTACGGCGACATGGCGCCGCTGCCCGATGTGAGCGAGGCGGAGGTGAAAATCATCATCAAATTTATCCGCGAGGTACAGCGCGCCAATGGGATTGAGTGAAATCGGAGTGACGGGAATATGTCCAAACCGAAGCAATGAGGTCACCGCTTTCGCCGCCTCCTTGGACGCGGCGGCTGGTCTTCCGGGTGAGTTCGGCTGGATTATTCCGGTTTTGGACTTTCTGAGGATGAAATTAAACCTGTGACGCCGCTATCTTCCGAGCCGGGGAAAAATGATTGCCAAAAAACTGGGCGTATCACGCATTCTGAATTTCCTTGCCAAGCCCGGCGGGGCGGCGATGGAAAGTCGGTGGCGGCGGTGGTTGTTACCGCCGGGGAGAGCGCTCAGGGGCGCCGGAGTTGCGGGCGGGCAGTCGGTTCTTGAGGTCGGGTGCGGCACCGGGTTTTTTACGCTGCCCGCCGCTGGGATGATCGGCGAGAGCGGGCGCCTTATCGCGTTGGAGCCGTTGGCCGATTTCGCCGAAAGGGTGCGCGAGAAAGTTCGCGAAGCCGGCCTGGAGAATGTCGAGGTGGTGCGGCGCGATGCCCTGGAGACGGGGTTGAAAAGCGCCAGCGTCGATCTGGTCTTCTTGCTGTTCGGCGTCCTTCCCTTCCCGACCTTGCCGCTGGATAAGCTCTTGCCCGAAATGCACAGGGTGCTGAAAGCGGAGGGCCGGCTCGCTCTCTGGATGTTCCCCGTTTCAGCCGGCGTGCCGTCAGCCATCCAGCGCTCCGGCCTGTTCACCGCGCTCGGCAAGAAACATGGCGTTTACACATATGGGCGAAGCGACGGCGCGGCCTGAATTCTCGCTTATCTCGGTGCGGAATTCCCCAAGGCTGGTTGCGCTATCGCCGCGCGCTCCATTCACCGCGTGTCGACCAGATCGCCGTTCTCGTCCACGAACAGGCCGAGCTGCTTGGCGCGTTCGTTGATATGCGGCGACCATACCGCCTTGCCCGGGTCGGTGCCGCCGAGAATGGCGAGGATATGGGCCGGCTCGGTGCCGGTGTTGCGCAGGCCACGCATGACGCCCGGCGGCACGGAAAATACGTCGAACGGCTCCAGAATCACTTCCTCTTCGCCCGCCATGCCCAATGTGACCGCCCAGCTTCCGCTCAGCGCGACGAAGCATTCGATCGTCTCATGATCGTGTTGCGACGATCACTTGCCGGGGTCGGCCTTCATCATCGTCAGGTTGAAATCGCGATTGTCGGCGATCATCGGCTCCAGGCCGGCATCCTCGGTCACGCCGCGCCCGATGATGTTATAGATTTCACGCTGATACTCCGGTATCCGCGTGTCGACGAATGCTTCGGAGCTGGATCTGAGCTCCTTGAAACGCGCCACCCGTGCGAGCAGGGAAGCCATGCTGAACCCGGTCATTTTCGTTTCCCTCTGTTTGTCGCTTTGTCCCACGCCGCCCTTCTCGCCGCCATTTCCGCCGCCAGCCGGAGGGCTGCAATCAGGCTGGTGGGGCTGGCGCTGCCCTGGCCGGCGATGTCGAGCGCCGTGCCGTGGTCGGGCGAGGTGCGCACGAACGGCAGGCCGAGCGTGGTGTTGACGCCGCCTTCGAAATCCAGCGTCTTGATCGGGATCAGCGCCTGGTCGTGATACATGCAAAGCGCCGCGTCATAGGTGTTGCGCGCCGCGGCGTGGAACATGGTGTCGGCCGAGAGGGGGCCAACGGCGCTGATGCCTTCGCCGCGCAATTGCTCGAGCGCCGGGCCGATGATGTCGATTTCCTCGGCACCCATGCCGCCTTCCTCGCCGGCGTGCGGGTTGAGCCCGGCGACGGCGAGGCGCGGCCGGGTAATGCCGAAATCGCGCTCCAGCGCTTCCGCCGTCACCCGTGCGCAGCGCAAAATTTCCTCAGCCGTGAGTGTCCGCGCGGCTTCGGCGAGGGAGATGTGGATCGTTACCGGGACCACGCGCAACTCCGGGCAGGCCAGCATCATCACCGCCCGGTGGCCGGGGCCGGCGAGCTCGGCGAGGAATTCGGTGTGGCCGGGATGGGCGAAGCCGGCCGCGTAGAGCGCGGATTTATGGATCGGGTTGGTCACCACGGCACTGGCCGCGCCGCTTTGCGTCAGTTGCACGGCACGGCTGATGGATTCGATCACGGCGCCGGCATTGGCGGGCTCCGGATTGCCCGCTGTTGTCGTGACGGCAAGCGATAGCGGCAGCACCGGCAGCGCCGTCTCAAAGAGAGCCATGGCTTCGCCGGGCTCAGCTATTTGGCGCACGGGCACCGCCGGCAACTTCAACGCCCCGGCCAGGGCTTCGAGCCGCGCCGGGCTGTCGATGGCGAAGAAGGGCGGCACGCCGGCGGCGCGGCCGAGCCACGCCTTGAGCGCGATCTCGCCGCCGATGCCGGCGGGCTCGCCCATGGTGAGGGCCACGGGTGCGGGCATCGTCATATCATCCTTGCGCGACGATGACGCCCGGATTGAGCATGCCCTTGGGATCGAGCCGCGCTTTCATCGCCGCCAGCGCGTCGCCGATCAGGGCCGGGCGCTGGGCGCCGTACCACGGCATGTGATCGCGCCCGACCGCATGGTGGTGGGTGATCGTGCCGCCCTCGCGGATCAGTGCGTCCGACGCCGCCTGTTTGATCTCTTTCCACTGTTGCAACTCGCGCCCCGGCACCGCCTTGGCATGGAGGGTGAAATAGGGCGCGCAGCCATCCGTATAGGCATGGGTGAAGCGGCAGCTCACATGGCCCGGCGCACCGGTCGCGCGAAGGATAATCTCTTCGGTCGCGGCCTTCACATTGGCGTGGAAATCGGCGAGGCGGTCCCAGGTGATCGCGGTCTCGAAGGTGTCGTGCAGGATGCCGCAGGATATCAACCCCTCGCGCTTGAACGGCGCGGTGATGAATGACTGGCGCCAGGCGTCGGCGACGGCGTCGCGCTCGCCCGCCTGATCGAACCGGCCGCCCTGGTCGCGCGCGCAATCGAGGGCGCGGTCCATCCACGCGTCGACCGGGTGATCGGCGGATTCAAAGCCCAGCACGACGAGATGGAAGCTGCCGTCGCCGGCGTCGGCGAGCTTGGCCTCCTCGGCATCGACGAGGCGGCAATTGGACGGCCAGAGTTCGGCCTGCGCCACCGCGCGGATGGCCGCGGCGGCGCTTTCGAAGCTCTCGAAGCGGACCGCCGCCGAGGCGCGGAAGCTGGGTTTTTTCCTGAGCCGCATCCACGCCTCGGTGATGATGCCGAGCGCGCCTTCCGAGCCGATCATCAGGCGGTCCGGGCTCGGCCCGGCGCCGGAACCCGGCAGGCGGCGGCTTTCCATGGCGCCGCTTGGCGTCACGGTGCGCAGTGATTCGACGAGCTCGTCGATATGCGTATGCAGGGTGGCGAAATGGCCGCCCGAGCGCGTCGCGATCCAGCCGCCGAGGGTGGAGAATTGGAAGGATTGCGGGAAATGCCTGAGCGTCAGGCCGGAAGGCTTCAACTGGCGTTCCAAATCCGGCCCCAGCACGCCGGCCTGAATGCATGCCGTGCGCGCCACCGGGTCGATTTCCAGCACTTTCGCCATGCGCCGCATGTCGATGGTCAGCACCGCCTTGAAAGCATCGCCAACGACCGGCTCGATGCCGCCGACGACGCTCGATCCGCAGCCGAACGGGATCACCGCGGCGCCGGCGCCGTCGGCCCAGTCGAGCAAAGCGGCGATGTCGTTCTCGCTCTCCGGAAAGGCGACGATGTCGGGCGCGGCGCCGTAATCGCGGCCATAGGCGCGGATGTAATCGGGATAGGATTTGCCGTAAGTGTGCGCGGCGCGGTCGTAGGCCTCGGTCGAGCAGATGGCGCCAAGCGCCGGCGGCGCTTTCAGGCGCGGCGCGGCGAGGCTGATCTCGGCCAATGCCGGCGGCGCGATGTAACCTTGCGGCGAAATGCCGGTCAGCCCACCGATGCGCTCGGCGACGGCGCGTGCATCGGCTTCGCTAAGGGTCTGGTCTTCATGGCCCCAACCCCAGAATTTCAAACGCCGTTCGGCCATATTTCCCGCGCTCGCTTCACTCGCCCGTGAATTGACGGTGCTCATTATCGCCAATGAAAACAGGTTTATCATCTCTAGTTTGAACGAACATGGGGGGGAAGGACAATGCGCGCTCTCAAGATTCGACTTGCGGCATGTTGCGCGGCGATTCTCGCTTTCAGCATGCTTTCCACTGTCGCGGCGGCGGGCGATTCATGGCTCATGCGCCCACCCGCTTTTCTCAAGTGACCTGGATCAAGGCTCCACAAACCGCTTGCAAATAGTGTGAGATGTGGAGATCCGCAAAATGAGCCAATAAATCTTGGGGGAACCCGCCATGAAGACCATTCGTCTCACCATGGCCCAGGCCTTGGTTCGATATCTCATTGCCCAGCGCACCGTGATCGACGGCGAGGAGGCAGCCCTGTTCGCCGGCGTCTTCGCCATCTTCGGGCACGGCAACGGCACCTGTCTGGGCGAGGCGTTGAAGGACTCGCAAGACGCGCTGCCCACCTGGCGCGGCCAAAACGAGCAATCGATGGCGTTGACGGCGATCGCCTACGCCAAGGCGAAACGGCGCCGCCAGATCATGGTGGCGACCAGCTCGATCGGCCCGGGCGCCACCAACATGGTCACCGCCGCGGGCGTGGCCCATGCCAACAGATTGCCGGTTTTGCTGCTTGCGGGCGATACGTTCGCCGGCCGCGCGCCCGACCCGGTACTGCAGCAGGTCGAACATTTCGGCGACGCCACGATCACGGTCAACGACGCCTTCAAGGCGGTGGCCCGCTATTGGGACCGCATCACCCGGCCCGAGCAGATCATCGAATCCCTGCCCCAGGCGGTCGCCACGATGCTCGATCCGGGCGATTGCGGGCCCGCCTTTCTCGGGCTTTCGCAAGACGCGCAGGGCGAGGCCTTCGACTACCCGCAAGCATTTTTCGAACCGACCGTTCATCGCGTCCGCCGCCCGCGCCCCGACGAGGCCGAACTCGCCGCCGCGGCCGAGCTGGTGCGGCGCGCCGAGGCGCCGCTGATCATCGCCGGCGGCGGCGTGCATTATTCGCTGGCCGAGAGCGAGCTCGCCGCGTTTGCCGAGCGCCACGACGTGCCCGTAGCCGAGACCATCGCCGGACGCGCCAGCCTGGCGTGGGATCATCGCCTGAATGCCGGCCCGATCGGCGCGATCGGCAGCACGTCGGCCAACGCGCTCGCGGTCGACGCCGATCTCCTGCTCACGGTGGGCACGCGGCTTCAAGATATCACCACCGGCTCCTGGACCGCGTTTCAAAATCCGGCCTTGCGTATCGTCGCACTCAACGCGGCGCGCTTCGACGCCGCCAAGCATCGCGCCCGTTCGCTGGTGTGCGATGCGCGGGAGGGCCTGGTCGAACTCGGTGCGGCGCTCGGCGACTGGCGTGCGCCGGCCGCCTGGGCCGAGCGAGCGGCGCGCGCCTACGGCGAGTGGAACGCGCTGGTCGACGAGGTCAGCGGGCCGAGCAACGCCACGCTGCCCTCCTACGCCCATGTCATCGGTGCCGTCAACCGGCGCGCTGAGCCGAGCGACATCGTGGTGACCGCCGCCGGCGGCCTGCCGGGCGAGCTCAACAAGGTCTGGCGCAACCGCTTGGTCGGCGCCTTCGACTGCGAGTTCGCCTACAGCTGCATGGGATACGAAGTCGCCGGCGGCTGGGGCCAAAAAATGGCGGCGCCGGACAAGGAGGTAATCGTTTTCGTCGGCGACGGCTCGTACCTGATGATGAACTCCGATATCTACAGCACGGTGCTGACCGGCCACAAGCTCATCGTCATCGTCTGCGACAATGGCGGATTCGCCGTTGTCGATCGGGTGATAAAGCTCAAGAGCGGCGTTTCCTTCAACAATCTGTTGGCCGATTGCCGGGTCGAAAACGCGACGCGCGTGGACTTCGCCAAGCACGCCGAGAGCATGGGCGCGATCGCCGAAACCGTCGACAGCATCGCCGAGCTGGAGCAGGCGTTCGAGCGCGCCAAGGCGGCCGCTGGGAGCTATGTCATCGTGGTTCGGGTCGATCCCGTCCAGTGGACGCCGGGCGATACTTGGTGGGACCTTGGCGCGCCCGAAGTGAGCTCGCGCGAAGAGGTGCGCAGGGCGCGCGCGGAGAACGATGCCGCGCGTCGCAAGCAACGAGTTGGAGTCTGAGCGGAGCGTGAGCGCGGCTCGACCGGGAGCTGGCCGCCGCCATACCGGCGCAGCGGCGGCGGGCTCAATTACACCTTTTTCAATGACGAAAGCGCGCCGCGCCGACGTTGATCTTGATCCCTGGGTATTCGGCCTCGGCGTCGCCTATCGCTATTGAGCGTTCCTAGAGCATTTCACGTTCGCATGCGCTCACGCAAAATGCTCTGGCTCTTTGGAATACAAGCAAATCGTCGTCGCAGGTGATTCCACCTGCTCGGGTTTTGCTCTAGGAAGCCGAAGTCAGGGTCGAGAAGCGCACGGGCAGGATTTCGCGCGTCGAAATCCGGCCGTCGCCGTCTTTCTCGACCAGCAAGAGCTGCTGATCCTCCTCGAGGCCGGCGGGAATGATCATGCGCCCGCCGGCCTTGAGCTGCTCCAACAGGGCCGGCGGCATCAGATCGGGCGCGGCGGTGGCGATGATGCGGTCGAACGGCGCATGCTCCGGCCAGCCCTGACTGCCGTCCCCGACGCGGAAATGGATATTGCCGTAACCGCTGGCGGTGAGCCGCCGTTCGCCTTCCTGGGCGAGTTCCTCGACGATCTCGACGGTATAGACCTGATAGGCGAGCTCGGCCAACACGGCAGCCTGATAGCCGAGCCCGGTGCCGATCTCCAATACCCTGTGCGTGCTCGCCAACTCCAACAGATCGGTCATCAGGCCGACGATGAAGGGTTGCGAGATGGTTTTGCCATGGCCGATGGGAAGCGGTGAATCGAGATAGGCATAGAGCTTCATTTCGACCGGCACGAAATCATGCCTGGGCACGCGCCCGAGCGCCGACATCACCGCTTCGCCGAGCACGTCCTTGCCCGTCTTGTCGGCGACCAGGCTGGCATGGCTGGCGACCTGGCCGACCATGTTTTGCCGAAGGGCGCCGAACTGGGCATCAACCGGGCTTATTTCCGACATCATCAACTCCGCGACCGGTAAGTGCGCGCCGTCATGCCATGGCAGGCATGTCCGGGGGGTGTTCCGATCTGCTATAACTACAGCATAATGCTCGCCCTTCGGCCACAAAATCATCCGGGCAATTGAAATGCCGGCCGCTCCGTCGGCGCTGTGCCGGGACTGCGGCTGGGAGGGCGATGGCGCTGGGGCGCTTGATTCCTGCCCGGCCTGCCGCTCGCGGCGTATCCTCGGGCATGGCGAGTTGGGCGCTCTTGCCATCGCCCATGTCGATTGCGACGCATTTTACGCCACCATAGAAAAACGCGACGATCCGGCGCTCGCCGACAAGCCGGTGCTGGTCGGCGGCGGCAAGCGCGGCGTCGTCAGCGCCGCCTGCTATATTGCGCGCCGCTACGGCATCCGCTCGGCGATGCCGATGTTCAAGGCGCTCGAAGCCTGCCCGCACGCCGTGGTCATACCACCGGATATCGAGAAATATTCCCGCGTGGGCCGCGAAGTGCGCGAGATGATGGTGGCGCGCACGCCGCTCGTCGAGCCGCTTTCGATCGACGAGGCATTTCTCGACCTTTCCGGCACCGAAGGCGTGCATGGCGGCTCGCCGGCGCGCAGCCTGGCCGGGCTGGCGCGCGAGATCGAAGAGCAGATCGGCGTCACCGTTTCGGTCGGCCTGAGCTACAACAAGTTCCTCGCCAAGATCGCCTCCGACCTCGACAAGCCGCGCGGTTTCTCCGTCATCGGCCGCGCCGAGGCGTGTGATTTTCTCGGCGACAAGCCGGTCGGCCTGTTATGGGGGGTCGGCGCGGCACTGCAAAGGCGCCTGGCGCGCGACGGCATCCGCCGCATCGGCGAGCTCAGGCAATATCCGGAGGGCGAACTGGTGAGCCGCTACGGCGCCATCGGAAGGCGCCTCGCGCGCTTTTCACTGGGCCAGGACGGGCGCGCCGTCAAGCCCGGCCGGGCCGCCAAAAGCGTCTCCTCCGAGATCACCTTTGGCGAGGATATCCGCGCCTTCGCGGAGCTCGAGGCGAAATTATGGCGGCAATGCGAACGCGTCGCCCGGCGCATGCGCAAGAGCGAACTGGTCGGGCGCACGGCGACGCTCAAGCTGCGCACGGCGGATTTCAGGATTCTCACCCGCTCGCGCACCCTGGCGGCGCCGACGCAGCTCGCCGAAGTGCTGTTCCAGGCCGTCCTGCCGCTGCTCGAAAAGGAAGCCGATGGCCGCCTCTACCGGCTCATCGGCGTCGGCCTGAGCGGGCTCGACAGCGCCGACACTGTGTCTCAGGCGGATCTGTTCGGCGCCGATGACGACCGTGCCGCGGTGCTCGAAAAAACCGTCGACGGGCTGCGCGACCGCTTCGGCAACGCGGCGCCGGTCAAGGGGCGCTCGCTCGGCGCCAAAAGGAAACCCTCTTGAAGGGTTGACGCCATGCGGTCTTAGATGTTGCTTATTGATGGAGATCAATGTCTTACCATGCGTTCGGTGTAGGTTTGCCGCGCGGCGCAGTGGGGTGCATAAATATGTATGAGAGGATTGAGGGCGATGCCGGTCGATAAGATATACGAAGCCGTTTTGGACTATGACGACGACGAAATTGCCGGGCTGGTGACGGCTGAATTGGCCGCCGGCACCCCTCCCCAGGCGATACTCGATGACGGGCTCGTCGCGGCGCTCGATACCGTCGGGGCGCAATTCAGCGAGGGCACTTTGTTCGTGCCGGAAATGCTGATGGCGGCCGATACGGTGAAGGTCGGCCTCGATATTCTGCGCCCCATTCTCGCCGAAACCGGCATGAAACCCATCGGCACGGTAGTGATAGGCACCGTAAAAGGCGATTTGCACGATATCGGCAAGAATCTGGTCAGCATGGTTCTCGAGGGCGCCGGATTTCGCATCGTCGATCTCGGCACCGATGTCGAGCCGCAGAAATTCGTCGATGCGGCGCTCGAGAACGACGCCGACATCGTCGCTCTGTCGGCTCTCTTAACGACCTCGATGGCGGCGATGGAGAGAGCCGTCGGCGTCGTCTCGGCGGCCAATGAGACGAGCAATCTCAATGTCCGCATTTTGGTGGGCGGGCCGCCGGTGACGGATGATTTCGCCGCCAAGATCGGCGCCGACGGTTACGGCGTCGATGCGCCGACCGCCGTCGGTCTGGCGCGCGGATTCGTACAGTAGGGGTGGCTGACGGCGGGTCCTGGAAATGGCGCGGCTGCCCTCCATCCTGTTGATATGCTGCGGCTCGCTGGCGCGTGAAATGACCGCCCTGGTGCGCGACAACGGTTGGTCGCATATGCGCATCACCTGCCTGCCGGCGCATATCCACAACACGCCGGAAAAAATCCCCGAGGCCGTACGCGCCAAAATTCACGCCGGGCGCGGCAAGGCGGACAAGATTCTGGTGCTGTTCAGCGATTGCGGCACCGGCGGAAAATTGGCCGCCGTCTTGGAAGAAGAGGGGGTCGAAGGGATCGGCGGCGCCCATTGTTACGAAATATTCGCCGGCGGCGGCAATTTAGCGGCGCTGATGCGCGACCAGCCGGGCTGCTTCTTTTTGACCGATTTCCTGGTCCGCCATTTCGACCGGCTGATCCTGGCCGGCCTCGGCCTCGACCGCTTCCCCAAATTGCGCCGAACCTATTTCGGCCATTACGACAAGCTGGTCTATCTCGCCCAGCGCGAGGATTTGGAATTGCAGGACAAGGCCCGGGCCGCGGCGCGAACGCTCGGTCTGGAATATGAATTGCGGCTGACCGGATATGGCGATTATCGCGATTTCCTCGCCGCCAAGAGCGCTTGAGGCGGGCGGATGCTGGCCCTAAGGCGCTTGGCCACACGTCATGCCGGGCCTTTTGAGCGGCTCTATTTGGTGTTGGACAGATTGGCTCTGGCGCTGGCGCCGTTGCTGGTGGGGGTCGGCCTGGAGCGGCTTGAGCGCCCCGCCGCCAAGCTCGAATCCTGGACCAAGGGCGCGCTCTTCGATTGCAACATGTGCGGGCGCTGCGTGCTCGCCGCGACCGGCATGACATGCCCGATGAACTGCCCCAAATCACTGTGCAACGGCCCCTGCGGCGGGGTGCGGGCGAGCGGCAATTGCGAGATCGAGGCGGCGGTGAGATGCGTTTGGCTGGAAGCCTGGGAGGGCGCCGGGCGGATGCGCCACGGCGGCCGCATCGGTGAACTTCAGGCGCCGCTCGATCACCGCCTCAAGGGACGCTCGGCGTGGTTACGGCTGCTGGCCGAGCGCGCTCAGCGCCGGGGAACGCCGCCATGAGCATTCATCGGCTTGATTTTGGCGATTCCTATCCGCCGTTGCCGGGCCATGTGTCGGGCGGGCGGCTGGAGCGGGTTCTGCGCTCGGGCCGCTTCGCGGTGACGGCCGAATTGAACCCGCCCGACAGCGCCGACCCGGAAGAGATATACCAGCGCGCCCTGGTGCTTTCGGAAGTCTGCGACGCCATCAACGCTACGGATGCGTCGGGCGCCAACTGCCATATGTCGTCGCTCGGCATTTGCGCCCTCCTGAAGGCGGCGGGCTATTCGACGGTGATGCAAATATCCTGCCGCGACCGCAACCGCATCGCCATTCAGGGCGACGTGTTGGGCGCGGCGGCGCTCGGCGTGCACAATGTTCTCTGCCTCACCGGCGACGGCGTCGAGGCCGGCGATCAGCCCGGCGCCAAGCCGGTATTCGATCTAGATTCAATCACCCTTCTCGACACCATCCGCGCCATGCGCGACGAGGGCCGCTTTCTTTCGGGGCGCGTCATCGAATCGCCGCCGCGTCTGTTTCTCGGCGCCGCCGCCAATCCCTTCGCGCCGCCCTTCGATTGGCGGCCGCGCCGCCTGGCCAAGAAAATCGCCGCCGGCGCCCAGTTCGTGCAAACCCAATATTGCTTCGACGTCGCGCGGCTTCGCGCCTTCATGTCCGAAATCCGCGTTGGCGGCCTGCACGAGGCCTGTTTCATTCTCGTCGGCGTCGGCCCATTGGCATCGGCCCGGGCGGCGCGCTGGATGCGCTCCAACGTGCCGGGAGTTCATATTCCCGATAGCGTCATCCAGCGCCTCGAAGGCGCCGCTGACCAAAGGCAGGAGGGCAAGCGTCTCTGCGTCGAGCTGATTCAGGAGATAAGCGAAATCGCCGGCGTGCGTGGCGTTCACGTCATGGCCTACCGCCAGGAGGAATTGGTCAACGATATCATCCGCGATTCAGGCGTGCTGAAAAACCGCGCGCCGCGCGCCCGTAGCGCCGGGCAAACACCTGGCGCCGAGATCATTTAAGAAAGGAGACCGGCATGGCAGGCATGAGCCCAAGGGAGCGAGTCCTCGCCGCGCTCAATTTTCATGACACCGACCGGGTGCCGATAGATTTCGGCAGCACCATCGTGTCGACGATCTATTACACCGCCTATGACGACCTCAAGCAGCAGCTCGGCATGGACCACGAGACCGTCATGCTGGCCAAACTCAAGCGCCTGGCGGTGCCGGACAGCTCGATATTGCGGCGCTTCAAAGTCGATACCCGCTATCTCGCGCTCGGCGTTTACGAGGGCGACCAGAAGGAATTGGACGACCATAGCTATCTCGACGAATGGGGCACCACCTGGAAACAGGCCGAGGACGGACATTTCCTCTTTGTCGATGGCCCGTTCTACAACATCAAGAAGCCCAAGCCGGAGGATCTGTCGCGCTGCAATTGGCCGGATCCGGACAATCCCGGCTATTACCGGGGCCTGGCCGAGCGCGCGGCGGCGCTGCGCGAGGAGGGCGATTACGCCATCATTCTCAACATGCCCAACGGCCTCGTCCACCAGTGCCAGTTCCTGCGCGGCTTCGGCGACTGGCTGAAGGATTTGTACAAGAGCAGGGATTTCGTCGAAGGCCTGATGGAGCGCATCTCCGAGCATTGGATCCGGGTCGCCGAGAACGCCCTCGACGCCGCCGGTGGCAATGTCGATATCCTCTTTTTCGGCGACGATCTGGCGTCCCAGCAGGCGCCCCTGTTCAATCCGGAGAAGTACCGCGAAATGGTCAAGCCGTACCATCGCAAGATGATCGCGGCGGTGAAAGCGCGCGCCGATGTGAAGCTGCTCTATCACAGTTGCGGCTCGGTCGAGCCGATGATCGAGGATTTGATCGATGTCGGCGTCGACGCCCTCAATCCGGTGCAGGTCAGCGCCAACAATATGGAGCCCGAGATACTGAAAGAGAAATATAAGGGGCGCATCTCCTTTTGGGGCGGCATCAATACGCAGCGCGTGTTGCCGCTCGGCACGCCGGAGGAAGTGCGCACCGAAGTGCGCAAGATGATCGAGCTGATGGGCAAGGGCGGCGGCTATGTGCTGAACAGCGTGCACAACATTCAGGGCGATGTGCCGGCGGCCAATATCATCGCCATGTTCGACGAGGCCGGCAGCTTCCGGCCGAGCTGGGCGGCCTAGCTTGGTGGGCGCTGCCGGCGACCCTTTGAGCGAACGGCTGTCCGCCTGCTATTCGGGCGTCCTGCACGACACGTTGCGCGAAATGGGCCGCACCAATTGCGTCCTGCCGAGCGCTATCGAGCCGCTCGATCCGGTGCACAAGCTGGCCGGGCGGGTGTTCACCATGGAAGGCCATCTGGAGCCCGGCGCCGACGGTCATGAGACGCTGCTGCGCTGGACCGAGTTCCTGTCGCGCGCCCCGGCTGGCGCCGTCGTCCTCTGTCAGCCGCATGATTCCAGCATCGCGCATATGGGCGAGCTTTCCGCCGAAACGCTCCAATTTCGCGGCGTGCGCGGCTATATCGTCGATGGCGGCTGCCGCGATACGGAATTCATCCTCAACATGGGTTTTCCGGTTTTCTGCCGCTACCGGACGCCGCGCGACGTCGTCGGCGTGTGGCTGCCGGATCGTTTCGGCGAAGCCATCGAGATCGGCGGCGTCGCCATCGAGAGCGGTGATTATGCCTTCGCCGACCGCGACGGGGTGGTGATCATCCCCGCCGACATGGCCGAACAGGCCGTGGCGATGGCGGAAAAAATGATGCAAACCGAGAATCTGGTGCGCAAGGCCATCCTTGACGGCATGGACCCGAAACAGGCTTATTTGAAATACGGCAAATTTTAGTGGATAGAATCTAACATATGGTACCCATACGACGGCTTCCCAAGTTCATCCGGATAGGCGCCCGATGCGCCGCGATGCGGTGACATCGCAAGCTTCGGGCAACGCAGCCGGTGGGCTTGGGAAGCCGCCCAGAGGGTCCCCTATCCCGGCTTCTCGGGGCGTCGAGCACCCTTTCCGATGCTAAGGCATCGCCTACGGGCGCTCTCCTGCCGAGAAGCCGGGATAGGGGATCGTATGGGTACCATATGTTAGATTTTATCCACTGGCCGGCGCGCAATATCACGGAGGAGGGCGAACGCATGGCCTCGATGGAAGCCCAAGCTGCGGCGCGCGCCACAGCCCGCGACGAGGGCATGGCGTTGCGCGCCAGGATTCGCAGCGGCTTGTTCGCCGACCAGACGGCCGGCGCCGCGCCGAGCTGCGTGCAGGGCAATCTGGTCATCCTGCCGGCCTTCCTGGCCGATGATTTCCAGCGCTATTGCGAGGCCAATCCCAAGCCGTGCCCGTTGCTCGCGATGTCGCGCCCGGGCGATCCGGCGCTTCCCACCCTGGCCGAGGATTTCGACCTGCGCACCGATGTGCCGCTTTACCGCGTCTATCGCCACGGCGAGTTGGAGCGCGAGACCACCGATATTCGCGATCTCTGGGAGGATGATTTCGTCGGCTTCGTTCTCGGCTGTTCCTACAGTTTCGAGGCCGCCCTCCTGGCCGACGGCATCCCGCTTCGCCATATCGAAAGGGACATGGGCGTGCCGATGTTCATCTCCAATATCGAGACCGTTCCGTCCGGCCCGTTCGCCGGCCCGATGGTCGTTTCGATGCGGCCGATGACGCTCGAAAACGCGCACCGGGCGGCGGCGATTTCGGCGCAGTTCGAGCGCGCGCATGGCGCGCCGGTGCAGATCGGCGATGCGCCGGCGACCGGCGTCGCTGATGTCATGGCCCCCGATTTCGGCGAAGCCGTGCCGCTGGCCGAAGGCGAAATCCCGGTATTCTGGGCCTGCGGCGTGACGCCGCAGATGGCGATCAAACAGGCGCGGCCGGACGTTTGCATCACCCACGCGCCGGGATTCATGGTAATCAGCGATATCGCCGCTTCCGAGCTTGCGGCGGGCAGAGGTCCGGAGATATCTTCCGCTCCTCAATCGAATTAAAAATATTGGAGCGCGAGAATGAAATTGATGCGGGTGGGCGCACCGGGCCGCGAGAGGCCGGCGGTGCGCATGGCGGATGGCAGCGTGATCGATGTGTCCTCCGTGGTCGGTGATTATGACGGCGCCTGGCTGGCGGCGGGCGGCATGGCGGCGCTCGAATCGCGCCTGGAGGAGGGCGTCGGCGGATTTCCCACTGTCAATACCGGCGCCGATAGCGGCGCCGAGCGCATCGGCGCGCCGATCGCACGGCCCGGCAATATCCTCGCCATCGGCCTCAACTATGCCGATCACGCGGCGGAGGCGGGCATGGACGTGCCTACCGAGCCCGTCCTCTTCACCAAGGCGCCCAATTCCTTTTGCGGGCCGTTCGATACGGTTCTCATTCCGCGCACCAGCGTCAAGACGGATTGGGAGGTCGAGTTGGGCGTGGTCATCGGCAAAGAGGCGAGCTATGTCGCCGATGAGGCGGCAGCGCTCGAGCATGTGGCCGGCTATTGCATCGTCAACGATGTCTCGGAGCGCGCCTTCCAGCTCGAACGCGGGCCGACCTGGATCAAGGGCAAATCGGCCAAAACCTTTTGCCCGACCGGCCCCTGGCTGGCCAGCCGCGATGAAATCGCCGATCCGCAAGACCTGGCGATGAAGCTGTCGGTCAATGGCGAGACGCGCCAGAACGGCAACACCGGCACGATGGTTTTCGGCGTTGCCCATCTGGTCTGGTATTTGAGCCAGTTCATGGTGTTGGAAGCCGGCGACCTGATCGCCACCGGCACGCCGCCGGGCGTCGGAATGGGCATGGACCCGCCGACATACCTGGCGCCGGGTGACGTGATGGAGCTCGAAATCGACGGTTTGGGCGGCCAACGGCAGGAACTCGCGCAAGCCTGACCGGCGAGCTAGAGCGGATTCAATTTGATCCGGTTCATATCCGGCTGCGGTGAAGAAATTTTGACATTGGGTGGGTGTGAAGTCGTCGATGATCTCGGCGATGATCTGCCATAGCTCGTCTATGGTGCGCGCGGCGGCCTCTCGCAGGGCGGCCTTGAGCTTGGAGAA
>PVBE011395188.1_pt1 | contig 29214 bp, 30 predicted proteins | sample 1631181 | NCBI WGS metagenome assembly PVBE01 (sample SAMN08397723, study PRJNA350692) | Marine metagenome, whole genome shotgun sequencing project. | isolation source: water | place: Pacific Ocean | collected 2012-04
ATTTCGAGGAGCGCGTCAAGGCGGTGGTCGACGAGTTGGAGGCGCATGACAGCGCGATTCTGTTTATCGACGAGATTCACACGGTGATCGGCGCAGGCGCGACGAGCGGCGGGTCCATGGACGCGTCCAACATCCTCAAACCGTCCTTGCAGAACGGGTTGCTGCGCTGCATCGGCTCCACCACCTACAAGGAATACCGCAACTATTTCGAAAAGGACCGGGCGCTGGTGCGGCGCTTCCAGAAGATCGACGTCCACGAGCCGTCGAACGAAGACACGGTCAAGATTCTGCGCGGCCTCAAGTCCTACTTCGAAGAGCACCACAACGTGCGCTATACGGCCGAAGCGATCCGCACCGCGGTCGAGCTTTCGGCGCGCTACATCAACGACCGCAAGCTTCCCGACAAGGCCATCGACGTCATCGACGAGGTCGGCGCCTCGCGCATGCTTTTGCCCGTGCACAAGCGCCGCAAGACCGTGACCGTCAAGGATATCGAGGACGTGGTCGCCAAGATCGCCCGGATCCCGCCGAAATCGGTCTCGACCGACGACCGCGCCGTGCTCCAGAATCTGGCGCGCGACGTCAAGACCATGGTGTTCGGCCAGGACAAGGCGATCGAAGCGCTGGCGAGCTCCATCAAGCTTTCGCGGGCGGGACTACGCGAGCCCGAGAAACCGATCGGCTCCTATCTGTTCTCCGGCCCCACCGGCGTCGGCAAGACCGAGGTCGCGCGCCAGCTCGCCTCGATCATGGGGATCGAGCTGAAGCGCTTCGACATGTCGGAGTACATGGAACGCCACAGCGTCTCGCGGCTCATCGGCGCACCGCCCGGCTATGTCGGCTTCGACCAAGGCGGGCTCTTGACCGACTCCATCGATCAGCAACCGCATGCGGTGCTGCTGCTCGACGAGATCGAAAAGGCGCACCCGGATCTCTTCAACATTCTTCTGCAGGTGATGGATCACGGCAAACTCACCGACCACAACGGAAAAAGCGTGGATTTCCGCAACGTGATTCTGATCATGACCACCAACGCGGGAGCCGCGGACCTCGCGAAGCCGGCGATCGGCTTCGAGCGCGAGGGCCGCTTCGGCGACGACGAAGAGGCGATCGAGCGCATGTTCACGCCCGAGTTCCGCAACCGTCTGGACGCCGTCATCGGGTTTGCGAACCTGACCCACGAGATCATGTCGCGGGTCGTCGAAAAGTTCATCATGCAGCTTGAGGTCCAGCTCGAGGACCGCAACGTCACCATCGAGCTCAGCGAAGAAGCCCGCGAATGGCTCGCCAAGAAGGGCTACGACCGCATGTTCGGCGCGCGTCCCTTGGGCCGCGTGATCCAGGAAAGCGTCAAGCGGCCGCTCGCCGAGGAGCTACTGTTCGGAAAGCTCGAGAAAGGCGGCGTCGTTTGCGTCTCGATCGAAGGTGGCAAGGTCGCGTTCACGTATCCCAAACCCAAGACCGCGCGGCCGTCGCGGCGCAAGCGCGGCGGCAAGACCTCCAAGCCCGAGACGCCCGTCGAAGCCGACTGACGGCTGCCCTCCGGCCGCGCGCCCCGCGGATCACGCCTCTGCTCCAATTGGTTCGACCAGATTCACGTGGTCGACAGATCGCTGTTAAGCGATTCCTTTCGCGCCGATCTGGTCTAGATCGTTATCTGCTCACGTCGAATCGCACCCGGCCGGCGTGCGGGCTCGATCCGACCAAACGGATAAGGCGCTAGCGGCAGGACTTTTCCGATATGATTTGCGGCCGATTCGTGATGTTGGCGGCGATCTGCACGTAGGATTTGGGCGCGATCGCCATGGTCTCGATCGAACGCCCGCCGGCGCCGTTGCCGCGGGCTACGACGACCGCCCGGCATTTCGCGCACGGATTGAGCAACACCGAGACCGTCGCGTTGACGGGCCGAAACTGGACGCACCGATCGCTCGCCGGGTTCTGCAAGGTGTCGCCGCCGCACGCGCGTTCCGTGAGAATTCGCGTCTTGCCGCCGCCCCGGAACGGCAGCGGCAGCGTCGATCCCGTTGGCAACGTGTAGTCGCGGAAGGTGGGAAACTGGGCGCCCGGCCGGCGATGCTCGATCTTCACCGTCGCGCAAAGATCACACGCGTTGACCAGGTTCTCGCCGTATTGGCGGCGCTGCACGCGAACGCATTGCGCGGCCGCCGGGATCACCCCGATCGTGGTGGGCTGGCTTCGGGCTGGGTCGGCTTGAAGTCCGCAGCTGATACAGGCGATTTCGGTTGCGCCGCCGCCTCTGAACGAGAGCAGCACGAGGGCCGCCGCGGCGACGGCGAGGGCTCGGGAAACGAAAGCTCGGCTCATGGCGGCGATGCTAGCCGCCAATGGTTTCGGGAGGATTAACGGGAAACGCGCCCCTTCAGCCGGCGTCGTCCTTGCGGAAGGGCGAATGGCGGCCGCGCGCGCCCATTTCGTAGCGCACCGAGTCGCGCTCTTCGTCGAGGAACCGCGAGACGGCGCTCTCGAATGCGGGATCGGCGATCCAGTGGGCGCTGTAAGTTTGGCGCGGCAGATAACCGCGCTGGATCTTGTGCGGGCCCTGGGCGCCGGCCTCGACCCACTTGAGGCTGCGCTCGATGGCGAAGTCGATCGCGCGGTAGTAGCACGCCTCGAAGTGCAGGAACTTGTACGGCTCCGCACAGCCCCAATAGCGGCCATAGAGGGTATCGGCGCCGAGCAGATTCAGCGCGCCGCCGACCCACTCTCCGTCGGCTTCCGCAAGCACGAGAACGACCCGTTCGGGCATCGAGTCGTGCAGGCGGTGAAAGAACTCGCGGTTCAGATACGCGTGTCCCCACTTGCGGTCCGAGGTGTCGCGGTAAAATTGGTAGAAGGCTTCCCAGTGGCGCGGTTTGATATCATCGCCGTTCAGCGTATGCATGACGATGCCCTGATCGAGGACCGCCCGGCGCTCGCGCCGGAGCACCTTGCGCTTGCGCGACTGAAGCTCGCCGAGGAACTCGTCGAACGAGTCGTAGCCCTTATTCTCCCAATGGTACTGCTGACCGAGCCGCTGCAGCATGCCGGCCGCGGCCATGCGTTCCCACTCCTCGTGCGTCGGGTAGGTGACGTGCACCGACGAGACGTCCAGCCGTTTCGCCAGCTGGATCATGCCGGCGATGAGAACGTCGCCCAGCTCGGCGTGCGCGCCGGGCCTGACGAGCAAGCGGCGGCCGGTCGCGGGCGTGAACGGCACCGCCGCCTGGAGCTTGGGGTAGTATCGCCCGCCCGCGCGTTCGTAGGCGTCCGCCCAACCCCAATCGAACACGTACTCGCCGTAGGAGTGGTCCTTGAGATAGAGCGGCGCGCAGGCGACGAGGGCGCCCGCTTCGTCGTCGACCGTGAGGTGCTGGGCGAGCCAGCCGCTCTGTTCCGAGGCCGAGCCGCTGTCTTCGAGGGCGGTGAGGAATGCGTGGCTGGTAAAAGGATCGCCGGGTCCCGCACAGCGGTCCCACTGGTCCGCCGGCACATCGTGGATCGAGCGCAGGACCTTGATCGTCGTCGGTTCGCGGCCGTCGGGCATGGCGCTACAAATGGCGCGAATCACCGGCTGGGGCAAGGGCGCCGGAACTCTTCCTCCCGCTCGCGAAGGCGCGTTCTGTGGATAACAACCCTTGCCTATGGTAAGTTTTTTGGAATAGCGAGCCCAGCTTGCGCGCGATCGCGGCATGGCTGTGCCGGAAGTGTCTCTTTTCCGGTGGCGGTTCGCGAGGCGGGATCCAACGGGGACGCCATGGCGCGCGACGACGGCGAGGTCTTCTTCGAAGTCCATGTCATGCACGCCGGGCGCTGGGAGATCCACAGCCGCTACCCGGCGGACAAACAGGCCCTGGCCGCCGCCGACGCCAGGGTGCTCGGCAAGATATCCACGTACGCCGGCGTCAAGGCCGTCAAGGAGACGTACGACGCGGCGGCCGGCACCGCCAAGGAGAGCGTGGTCTTCATGAGCGAGCGGCTGAAGGGGAAGGGGGGCGCCGGTACGTCGCCCGCGTCCTCCAACCGGCCGCCCGCCGCGAAGGCGCCCGCGCGCGATAAGGGGCGGGCGGCCACGCGCAATGCCTCGGCGATCGTCTGGTCCGCGTGCGGTGTGGCTGCGGCGCCTTTGTCCGCGTTTCCCGACAAGACGTAGACGAGCGGCGCGATCACCACCACCGTGGCCGCCAGGATCACCAGCGCAGTGTCCCAACCGTAGGCGGCGATGAAGGCTTGGCCGAGGGGTGGAAAAACCACCTGGCCGACCGAGCCGGCGGCGGTACCGAGTCCGAGCGCGAACGAGCGGCGGTGCGGCCCGACGACCCTCGCCATGGTGGCGAGTGCGATCGAGAACGCGGTGAACGCAAGGCCGAGGCCGGTGAGGATGCCACCCAAGAGATGCAAGGCCATGGCAGTCCCGGCCACGACCATGCCCGCGGTTCCGAGCGCATACAGGACCGCGCCGCCAGCGAGCACGCGGGCGGGGCCGTACTTGTCCGCAAGCGCGCTTGCGAACGGGACGCCCAGGCCCCAAAGCAGGTTCTGGACGGCCATGGCGAACGCAAAGGTCTCGCGGTCCCAGCCCCGATCCAATGTCATGGGCGCCAGGAACAACCCGAAGCTCGAGCGCACCCCGAAACCCACCATCGCGATCAGGCACGCGGCGAGGACGACGGCGGCGGGGGTCCGCCATGCGAATTGCGCCGATCCGGGGCCGAGGACCGTCATGCGCTCGTTATCGCCGGATCCTGATACCATGGCGGTTTCAGAAATGGGGTTCGCATCGCCTCAACCGGGGGGAATTCGTCATGGTTCTCGAAGGATCGTGTCACTGTGGGGCCGTCACGTTCTCGCTTCGCTCGGCGACGCCCCATCCGTATATGGCTTGCTATTGCTCCATCTGCCGCAAGACTGCGGGCGGCGGCGGGTTCGCCGTCAACATCATGGGCGAGGCCGACACCCTGGACGTGCGGGGCCAAGACGCGGTCTCGGTGTATCGCGCGCGGCGTGCGCGCGAAAGCGGCGGCTCGGACGACGGCCTGAGCCCCGCGCGGCGCCACTTCTGCGTCCGATGCGGAAGCGCGTTGTGGGTCTTCGACCCGCGCTGGCCCGAACTCGTCCATCCCTTCGCTTCCGCCATCGACACGCCGCTGCCGCGCCCTCCGGAACGGGTCCATTGCATGGCCGGATCAGCGGCCGCGTGGGTCGAGGTGCCGGCGGGCGAGGGACATTCGGTGTTCGACGAATATCCAAACGAATCCGTCGAAGACTGGCATCGGGCGAGGGGACTGACCACGGACTGAAGGCGTAGACGCTCAAGTCAGCACGGACGACGGCGTGGCGGCGTGGGCTTCGAGGCCACATCGAAGCTCGTCCGGCAACGCCAGCGAGCGGTGCTCGCCTAAGTTTGCATACACCGTTACCGTCTCGCCGGTGGCGAAGCAGGTTCCGTCCTTGAAGCATCCCTGGCCCAGGGTGTACGACGTGCGCCCGATTCGAACCACGGCTGTGCCTACCGCGACGACGCCGGGATAGTGGGCCTGGGCGTGGTAGTCCACGCTCATCCTGACGACGAGGAAGCCGACGCCGCGCTCAGTCTCGTGACGGCGGTAGAGCGACTCGCGGAACTCGACGCGCCCGGTCTCGCAATAGACGGCGGCGGCGAGGTTGTTGAGGTGGCCAAGCTCGTCTATGTCGGCGAACCGGGTCGTGACCTCGCTCCAGAACCGGTACGATTCGCGGCGCGTCAGATCGAGTGTCTCGGGTTCCGGCATCAGGAACGTCCCTGGGATGGCGCGAGCGATGCTGATAACACGCGCCGCACGCGCCTGCCTATCCCCGTGGCCCGCCTCGCGTCCGCCGATCCACCGAGCGCAACCGAGTTCGTCTTGGATCAGTTTGAAAGGTACAGGGGGCCAAGCGGTAGGATTGCGATTGGTTTGGAGGTTATCCGGGGAATGTCGGGTCAATGATTGATACGCTTTAACTTCTTTTGTCCGATAGGCGCGTTTGGCCTTCCCTGTGACATTGGCCTCGGGTGCTGATGGGCGATATTCGCTCAGTCAGGGAAAATCTGAAGGCCCTCTATGAGAACCAAAAACATGGATGAGAAAGTGGTGCCCCGCACCATGGGGCAGCAGCAGGGGCGCCGTTCGTGGGCCGAGCCCTGGAAGATCAAAATGGTCGAGCCCATCAGGATGGCCAACCGGGAAGAGCGCCTCGAAGCGGCCCGGCAAGCGGGCTACAACACCTTCCTGATGCGCTCCGAGGACGTCTATATCGACCTTCTCACCGACAGTGGCACCAACGCCATGAGCGACCGCCAGTGGGCCGGCATGCTGTATTCCTGGACGCTCGGGCCATCTACGATCATCTGCCCCAGGACAAATTCCCGGCCCAGACCCTGGCTGCGGACCTCTACGTGGAATCGGGGGTTCGGGCCATGGAGCGCGGCATTGTCAGCGCCGGCCGCGACCCCGACACCGGCGACCATCGGCGGCCCGAGCTGGAGCTGGTGCGACTCACCATCGCGCGGCGGATCTACACCCAGGCCCATATGGACGTCAACGCCGAGGCGGTGAAGGCGATCTATGACGACCGCAAGGGCGCCACCGGTCTGAGGATGGCCTACGAACCGGAGTACCTGCGCTTCTTCCAGGCCCGTTTCGATCGCATCTAGCTTCATCCGTCTCCGGCGAGATGTGCTCGTAGCCGTCTTTTTCGTGCCGGGAAATTCGGTTAACGTCGCCGACCGGAAGCGGCGCGCGGAGCGAAGGACGAACACATGGCCGAAAACGTCGCCTTGATCGCCGGCGCGCGCGGCATCTGCGGCCGCGCCCTGGTCGAGCACCTGGACGACGATCCCGCGTGGGAGGTCATCGGGATCTCGCGTGGACCCAAGGATTTCTCCGCAGGCGCCCGGTTCATCGCGCTCGACTTACTCGATCGCGCGGCGTGCGAGGCGGTGCTCGGGAACCTGAGCCACGTGACCCACGTCTTCTTCAACGCCGTGACACGCCCCTCGACGGCCGCCCAGAAGGCGGAAGAGGCGCTCGCGATACTGGTTAATCTGATCGAGGTGATCGAGCCGGTCGCCGCCAACCTCAAGCACGTCCAGCTCATGCAGGGAACCAACTGGTACGGAAGCCATCTCGGCCCCTTTCCGACGCCGGCCGGCGAGGACGACCCCCGCATGATGCCGCCCAACTTCTACTACCCCCAGCACGATTGGCTGGTCGAGCGTCGCAAGGGCAAGTCCTGGACCTGGTCCGGGCTTCGGCCCCACGGCGTCTACGGCTTCTCGAGCGCCAATCCTGTGAGCCACCTGAACGGCCTCGCGCTTTACGGCGCGATCTCGAAGGAGCTCGGCCTGCCGCTCCGGTTTCCCGGCCGGCCCGGTCATTTCGAGCGCATTTATCAGTTCACCGACGCCCGCCACCTGGCGAAGGGCATGGTTTGGGCCGCGACGTCGCCGGGTGCGGCGGATGCGGCGTTCAACTTCACCAACGGCGATTTTCAGCGCTGGTGTAATCTGTGGCCCATGATCGCGGACTTCTTTGCCATCCCGGCCGGGCCGGTGCAGACCATTCCGCTGGCGGCGATGATGGCGGACAAGGAGCCGTTGTGGGCCGAGATGGGCCGCAAATACGGGCTACGGGAGACCCAGCTCGCCGATCTCGTGGACTGGGGTTTCAACGAGCGAATCTGGGCCACCGAGTTCGACCAGCTCTCGAGCATGAACAAGGCGCGCAAGGCCGGCTGGACCGGCGTCGTCGATTCGGCCGAAATGTTGCTTCGGCTGTTGGGCGAGATGCGCGAGACGCGCATCATCCCGTGAAGGTGTGCGAGAAAGGACGGCTACGCCGATGGCGCGCAAGACGGCCCTGATCGCGGGCGCCCAGGGACTGGTCGGCCGGGCCCTGGTCCAGCACCTCGAAGACCTCGGCGACTGGGACGTCATCGGCACGTCGCGGCGCCCGGCACTGTTCGAGACGCGGGCGCGATTCATCGGCGTCGACTTGACGGCGCGTGCCGAGTGCGAGGCGAAACTGACCGCACTCGGTGCGGTGACCCACGTCTTCTTCACGGCCATCGCGCTCGCGCCGAACGAGGCCGAGAAGCAGGTGACGAACCTCGCCATGTTCGTGAACCTGCTGGACGCCGCGCTGCCCGGGATGGCGAAGCTTGAGCACGTCCAGCTCATGGAGGGGACCAACTGGTATGGCAACCACATCGGCCCGTACCCGACGCCGGCCAGGGAAGACGATCACCGGACGATGCCGCCCATGTTCTACTACCCTCAGCAAGACCACCTCGAAGCGCTTCAGAAGGGCCGCGACTGGACTTGGTCGGCCTTGCGCCCGCAAGGGGTTTACGGCTTCGCGGTCGGGAACCCGATGAACCATCTGCTGGCGCTCGCGGTTTACGGCGCCATCTCCGCCGAGCTCGGACTGCCGCTTCGCTTTCCGGGCAAGCCGGGCGCTTTCAGCGGCATCTATCAGTTCACCGAGGCCGCGCTTCTCGCGCGCGCCATGGTCTGGGCCGCGACGAATCCTGCATGCGCGAACGACGTCTTCAACGTGACCAACGGCGATTTCCAGCGTTGGTGCAATCTGTGGCCGGCGATCGCAGACTTCTTCGGCGTCGAAGCGGGTCCTATCCAGACCATCCGGCTGGCGGAGATGATGGCCGACAAGGAGCCCCTTTGGGCGCGCATGGTCGAGCGCCACGCGCTCAAGGACTACCGCATCGACGATCTGGTGAACTGGAGCTTCGCAGACGGAATCTACAGCCAGGACTTCGACCACCTGTTCAACCTCAACAAGATCCGCAAGGCCGGTTGGCGCGAGGTGGTGGATTCCGAAGAGATGCTTTTGCGGCTCTTGGGCGATCTGCGGCGGATGCGCATCATCCCCTGATGACCGGGCGGTGGGGATGAGAGTTGAATCACGAGGGCGTAAAAGAGCGGGTCGTCTGCGGGCGATTCCATATCGGCCCGCAGCGCATCGAGGAGACACTTTCCGTAGGTCTCGGTCTCGGTCGCGCGGCGGTCGCCGCCTGCCCGATTATGGATGAAGCGGCGGTGAACCTCCTTGCAACGAGCGCCGCCGAGGGCGAACGCGTACGCCCGGGAGAAGTCCTCGAACAGGCCGGTGATCCGTCGCATGACGCCCGGCGGATACTGACGAAAACCGTGGAGGCCGTAGAGTCCAAGGCAGGCAGGGGCGTGAAGCAGATGCACCTGGACGGTGGGGCGGGCCGGCGCGCGCGCAAAATCGGCGAGGGATTCGAAATAGGTTCGGTCCCCTTTGACATGTTCCAGCGCCGACTGGGAGACGATCAGGTTGACGTCCCGGGTCAGCACCGACGCGACCTGCTCGGCGGACACGGCCATAAACCGACTGCCGGGATGAGCGGCGGCAATTCGGTCCCACGCGGCGGGGCGGGGATGCGAATCGATGCCCGTGTAGCCCGCGATCCGGGCCCCCGACCAGCGCTCGAACAGGGCTCGGTAAAGGCCGCTTCCGCAACCCGTGTCGAGCATGCAAAGGGGACCGAGCTCGCGTTCGAGTTCCGCCCAAGGTAGCGCCATCCAGAACAGGTGGCTGAGCACCCGCGCCGGCGAGGCCTGTTCCGGTAGCGAGTCGGAAGGATATGGGATGTCCGATGTGCGGAAGGTACGGATGTCGAGCCCGTCGCCGTCCGCGAACCGACGGTTGACGGCGTTGTTGATCAGGAAATAGGGCGGCGCCACGAGCCGGCTCGCGAAGCGGTCGCCGTTGATGGGACTGAACGAGGTACTTTTCATGGGTGTCGTCGGCACGTGGCCGCCGCCGGTTTCAGCCGCACCTTGGCCCAGATCTCGCCCCAGCGGACTTGCTGGCGCGCGATCTTGAGGCCCGCCGCCTCGATCTCGCGGATGAGAGATTCCAGCGTGTACTCCGTCTCGTGGATGGGATCCAGGCGCCATTCGACGCCGCGTTCCTTCTTCAGCGGCACGCGCCGGTCGCGCTCGAATAGCGGTGCCCGCATCAAGAAGCGTGCAGGTGAAATCGACCCCGCGAGGCGGCGCAGGATTCTCCGGTGGTCACGATGTGCTCGAGGACGTCGGAAATCACCACCACGTCTTACTTTTGTTGGGGCGATTCGCGTCAAAAACATGACCCGGACGAATCATCGGGAAAGGTTTTTTGCAAATACGGACACAGTTCTTCAAAAATTATTCTTGCCGCGGCAGCGGCTCCAGCGTTGGAGAAATGAATCGTGTCGTAATAATATCGGCTGGTTTTTTTGAGCTTTCGCCCTAGGTCCACAAGGAAAACGCCGGTTTCGGCGGCGATTTCGCGCGTCACGTCGTTATAGAGTTCCAACTCCTTCCAAGAAGAAGCGCCGTTCGACGAAAGGGCCCGGATTTTCCCCAGATCAATCCCCGTGGCGCCATCAATTCCGAAACCGAAAACGGCGGGTTGCGTGATGAGCACAGGAACGATCCCATTATCCTTTGAAAGGGAAACAAGTTCCCTAACCCGCAGGCGATAGGAGCCAAGAAAAGCGCGGTGATACTCCAGTATTTTTGCTTCTTTTTCTGGATTCGTCTCCTGCGTCCCAAGAGATGTGAAATCAAGAATTTCCTTATTGGTTACCTCCGCCTGCGTGGCCTTCAAGGACCTGTGAACATTCCATAGCAACGAAATAAGTTCGCTATTGGCGAACAAGAACGATCTGACCTTCCGGACGATTCCGGGCCGGACTTCTCTCATGGACTCTTCGATGGAGGTGGTTCCGGTTCTCGCCTTGTCGTTTATTCCGATAGGGAATAGCGCCGCTTTGGGGCGAAGGCCGATCACGTACTGGCGCATAAGATGGATGTGGCCAAAGGTTGAATGACCAAGAAGTCCCGTATTGTTAATCCAAACACCCTTGAATGAGTCTTGTAAATGACCGCCAAGAAGTTCCGGCCAGGTCTTTCCGTCGGTAATAAAAAAATTCTCCGTTGTGCTGCCGCCGATGGCGAGGATGCTTAATCGGGCCGACCAATCCTTAGGCAAGCCTTTACCGCGAAAGCCGAGAGAGTTGCGCGTATGGGTGATTATGGGATCAAGCTTCCCACCCGAATTCACTTTGATCTCATAGTGTTTAAAGAAGGGAAGATGTATCTGATCCCCTCTGAGGCGCATTTCGATGGGATTGAAAATCCTGAGCCCCGCTTCGATGAGAACAAAGGAAATCATCAGCGCGACCACAAGCAGGCCCAGGTTGGTAAAAACGTTCTTTACTCGTCCCAAGGGTTCAGTTTTCCCCCCTTGCAGTCATGGAAACAGAAATTGGAGAAAGCCACCTGCTCAGCAACTCGCACCGCAATTTGAACTTAGTGAGTTTTTCGTGTCAACACAGCCGCCCGGATAGCGGTTGTATCCCTTGCCCAGGTCCGTTCTCGGTTACGCGGCATGGACGACGGTGCGCCGAGGCGTCCGGTCTTGAACGGAAAACAGCCGTTCGCACGCCAATCCCGACCCGTTGCTTTATTACGGGTCCACGATGTTGGGTCCGGGCCCTCGATTTAGTATCAACGCGCCGTTGTATCGCCGAGAGCGTTGAATTCCCCAAGCAGCCAAAGGCGGACCCATTTTCAGGCCGGTCTACGCCTGGTTGACCGGCAATACGGTTGGAATGTGGCCTGGAGTCGCCAATAAAGCGTCAAGTGGGCCGGGTATGGCTATGCCCTCTGATCACCGGGCGGGGGGCTCGATGTTCCTTGCGAGCCAAGCCTGCGCCGAGGCCGCGATCGTCGTCCAGACAGCGAATCGTACCCCGAGCGCGGCGACCGCGCGGACGTCGAGGGGGTTGCCGAACAGAACCCACACACCGTAGGCCACGAACACCGCCAGCGTCGCCGCCGCGATCAGGACCGCGCCCCTGACGGCCCAAAGGCTTAAGCGCCAAAGCCCGACACCGGCCACCACGTACGCCACGCCATTCACAAGTCCGAACCAGGCCCAGCCGCGGTCTCCCGCCGCCGTATCGCCGGGGGCCAACAGGACGCCGCTGCTGGCGTTGATCGAAAAGGCGCCGAAAGCGACGCCGACGGCGGCGAGGATATGGGCCCACCAGGGGGCCTTCGCGCGCGCTTCGGCCACGCCCCAGGGATCCGGCCGGTTCAGGAAATCTCTAAGACCGCGTCGGCCTCGACCGTGACGCCGAGCGGTAACGCCGGAGCGCCGACGGCAAAGCGCGCGTGGCGTCCGGCATCGCCGAACACCTCGACCATCAGGTCCGAGATGCCGTTGGCGACCTCGGGCTGGCGGATGAAGTCGGGAGCCGAGTTTACGAAGACACCGAGCTTCACGAGCTGCTTGACGCGATCGAGGTCGCCGCCGCAGGCGGCCCGGAACTGGGTCAAGAGGTTGAGACCGCAAATGCGGGCCGCCTGGTACCCTTCTTCGACCGAATACTCGGTGCCGAGCTTGCCCACGTACTTAAGCTCGCCCTTCCAGGACGCGACCTGGCCGGCGACGAACACCAGCCCGCCGCTTACGACGAAGGGGATGTAATTGGCCACGGGTGCCACGGCCTCGGGAAGCTCGATCCCGAGTTCACTCAAGCGTGCGTCGATTCTTCCTGCCATGGATCGTCTCCTGAATTGCGCGGGCCGCGGCGAGCATAGGCCGACCGCGCATCGGGACCAATGCTTCTTGCCGGCGTGTTTCATCGGGGCCGCGGCCGTGCCTTGGACCCACGTGCTCTCAGATCCGCTTGGTTGCGCCGCCGTCGACCACCGCGACGGTTCCCTGGAGATGGCGGGCGCGGGGCGAGGCGAGGAAGGCCACCAAGTCAGCCACGTCTTCGGGTTCCGCGTAGCGGCGGATCCCGGTGACGCCGGCGTTCCGCTTCTTTACGTCTGCGACCGTGAGGCCCTCGGCCTCGGCCTGGGATTCGAGCAGTCGTTTGAGCTGCCCGGTCACGGTGCCGCCCGGTTGCACTACGTTGACGTTGACGTCGTCCACGAGCCCGAGGCTCGCCAGAGCCTTCGACAGGTTCATCAGCGCCGTACCGGTGGCGCCGGCGATCATGAAGTTGTGGCTTGGCGTGACGGCGAAGTTGCCGCTGATGTTGACCACCGCGCCGCGCGAGGCCTTCAGCAAGGGCCACAGCGCCCGACACATGCGCACGTACCCAAAGACCTTGACGTCGAAGCCGCGATGCCAATCGTCGTCGTCGAGCTTGAGGAAATGCCCGTGGGGCATGCCGCCGACGTTGTTCACCAGGATGTCGAGCCGCACGTACGACTCGTTCAGCGCCGCCACGGCGGCGTCGATTCCGGCACGCGCGCTCAAGTCGGCGACGCAAATCGCCACGCGGCGGCCGCTCGCGGCCGCAATCTCGTTCGCGGCGCGCTCGAGCTGGTCGGGCGTCCGCGCGATGATCATCAGATCGCACCCCTCGCGCGCCAGCCTTTCGGCGATGGCGCGTCCGATCCCGCGGCTCGCGCCCGAGACCAGGGCGATTTTATCGCGAAGCCCGAGATCCATTCGTGCCATCCGGGTTTTTCGCCGTAGCCGTTCCGGCGGACATCACGGGCCGAACGCCTGGATGCCCGTCTGAGCGCGCCCGAGGATCAGCGCGTGGATGTCGTGGGTGCCCTCGTAGGTGTTGACGGTCTCGAGGTTCATCACGTGGCGGATCACGTGATACTCGTCGACGATCCCGTTGCCGCCGTGCATTTCCCTCGACATTCGCGCGATCTCGAGCGCCTTGCCGCAGGAGTTGCGCTTGACCAGCGAGACCAGCTCGGGCGCGCAGCGGTCTTCGTCCATCAGGCGCGCGACCCGCAGGCACGACTGCAGTCCGATGGCGATCTCGGTCTGCATGTCGGCGAGTTTCTTCTGGATGAGCTGATTGGCGGCGAGCGGCCGACCGAACTGGTGGCGTTCCAGCGTGTACGACCGCGCCGCGTGCCAGCAGAACTCGGCCGCGCCGAGCGCTCCCCAGGCGATGCCGAAGCGCGCCTTGGCGAGGCACGCAAACGGCCCCCGAAGGCCGGAGACGTCGGGAAGCATGTTGGCGGCGGGAACGTGCACGTCGTCCATCACGACCTCGCCCGTGGGCGAGGCGCGGAGCGAGAACTTGCCTTCGATCCTGGGCGTACTCAGGCCCCTCATCCCCTTTTCCAGGATGAAGCCGCGGATCGTGCCGTCGAGCTTGGCCCACACCAAGAACACGTCGGCAATGGGCGAATGGGTGATCCACATCTTGGCGCCGTTGAGCCGGTAACCGCCGTCGGCGGCCACGGCCTGGGTGATCATGCCGCCCGGATCCGAGCCGTGGTCGGGTTCGGTCAGGCCGAAGCATCCGATCCACTCGCCCGCGGCGAGCTTCGGCAGGTACTTGCGGCGCTGGTCTTCGCTTCCGAACGCGTGGATGGGGAACATCACCAGCGACGACTGTACGCTCATGGCCGAGCGGTACGCGGAATCAACGCGCTCGAGCTCGCGCGCGGCGAGGCCGTAGCAAACGTGATTGGCGCCCGCGCCGCCGTACTCTTCGGGGGTGAGCATCCCGAAGAGGCCGAGCGCGCCCATCTCGTTGATGATCGCGGGATCGAAGCGCTCGTGGCGGTTGGCCTCGACGATGCCGGGCATGAGTCGGTCTTGCGCGAAATCGCGTACCGTCTCGCGCGCGAGCCGCTCGGCGTCGTCGAGCTGGTCGTCGAGGAAGAAAGGGTCGTCCCACTGAAACGTTGCGTCGCCCGGCATCGCCATCTCCCGACAAGGCAAGCAAACGTGCCACAGGGACGGTCCGATGTCACGGGAGGCGCTACGCTAGATTGCGGTGCGGACCTTGGCCGCCGGTCCGGCGGCGCGTGCGTGCAGCCAGTCGGTCTCAAGGTTGACGTCTGCGGCCACGACGCGGATTTTCGAGCTCGCACCGCCACCACCACCGTCTGCGTGATCGCTCATGACATGGAGGTCGATGGAGACTGGACCGGCGGTGAGCCAGCGGAAATGGCACTTGACGGCGTCGAGAACTCGGCTGCGTTCGCAACCCGAGGCCGAGGGCCTTCCGTAACGCTCGCCGAAAATGTCGAGCACCTCATCCATGTTCACGCCGGCGCGCCGTCATGGCCGTTGGCGAACCAGAGCGTATGGACACTGTCGCCGTCCCGAACGGTGCCATGGCGTCCGCCCGTGCCATCGGCGGCGAAGTCGACCTCCGGATGATAGCGCCGCAGGGCGTCCGCGTTCATTCCGAGGAAGATACCGCCGGCGAAGACGTGCTGACCGTTGGGGTGGTCGACGAAAAGCGTCTCCCAGACGCTGGGCTCGGCGTCGACCCGAAAAATCAGAACGACGAGCCCCAAGGCGGCGAGGCTTAGCCCCAAGAGGGCGCTCAGGCGTCCCACCTCTCTCCAGGGCGAAAAGGTCCGCTTGCGTGTCTTCCGCTTTGCCTTGGTCCGTGCGTTGCGCGTCATGATCGTCGTTCCCTGTCCCGGTATACATCGATTTGAGGGAACTATAGCAGATCGAAGAATAAAATCGATTGATTTATGTATTTCTATAGTAAATACAAATAACAAATGAATTTACTTAAAATTTTATTCATTTCCGCCGCCGTCGGGGCAGGAGTGTGGGCTGGTTTCGCTTATACGAACAGTGCTCTAGGTTGGTGGCGATTTAGGGGCCTTGACCGCGTTCCCCGGTTGCCCGCATGTTCGCTCCGCTTTGCGTTCCCCGGTGGCGAAGGCAACCAAGATGGCGGTGAGTCGGTCGCGAAAGCCCAGCCGCGCGGCGTTCATGCGGAGGCTCGCGCGCGTCGAGCTGCTCGCGCTCGACGTCGACGGGGTGCTTACGGACGGCGGCGTCTATTACGCCGACGACGGTCTCCAACTCCGCAAATTCAACGTCAAAGACGGGGTCGGCATGCAGAGCGCGCAGGCAGCCGGAATCCAGCTCGCGCTCGTCACAGCGAGCAAGGTGCCGGCCATCCGCCACCGCGCCAAGGCGCTCGGCGTCGATCACGTCTTCATCGGTGTCGCGGACAAGCTTGGCGTCGTGACCGCGCTGTGCGGAAATCTCGGCATCGGGCTCGATCGGGTCGCGTACGTGGGCGACGACGTCAACGACGCCGGCGTCTTGGGCGCGGTCGGCGCCCCGATGACGGTCGCCGACGCCGTGCCGCAAGCGAAAGCGGCCGCCGCCTACGTGACCGCGCGGAACGGCGGCGACGGCGCCGTGCGCGAGATTTGCGAGCTTCTTCTCAACGCCCGCGCCGCGCCGCGTCCGAAACGGGCGACGTCCCGCAAACGCTGACGCGGCCTGCGGGCCGAGGTCGCGGGCGACAATCCGAGAAAGGGGAGAGGCCGATGACCACTGATAATCTGGATGACGAATCGTTTACGCTCTACGACCTTCGGGTCGAGGTCGTGGCGGACGACGGGCCGGTGGTGACGCACGCGAAGGCGGGCGAGTACTTCGACGTGATCGGCGGGCGCATCGTCTTTTCCGGCGAGCCGTCGTTCTCGCTCTACGGGATGATGGCGGTGCTCCCCTTCCTGCCGGCGAAGCAACGCGAGAGCGAAGATGCCGACTGGATGACCACCGACGAGGAGATCGCAAGCCCCGATCCCCGCTGCACGGCCCGGTTCCGCATTCGGCGCTTGGCGAAAAAGACGTACCGCCACAGCGATTTCAGCGCCGTTCCGCTTGCCGTGCCGGACGAGCCGTGAGCGCGGTCGCGCGCATCCCCCTCGCGCCCGGCTACGAAATCTCGCGTGTGCTAAAAGGGGGATGGCAGCTCGGCGGCGGGCACGGCCGGGTCGTGCGTGCGCGCGCGCTCGCCGACATGGCGGCATTCGTCGAGGCCGGAATCACGACCTTCGACTGCGCCGATATCTACACCGGCGTCGAGGCGCTCATCGGCGCCTTCCGAAACGCCTATCCCGCGCTCGCGGACGCGTTTCAGGTCCACACGAAATTCGTTCCCGACCTATCTGCGCTGGCCAGACTCGATCGCAACGCCATCCAGCGCATCATCGACCGCTCGCTCGCGCGGCTTGAAGTCGAGCGACTCGATCTGGTCCAGTTCCATTGGTGGGACTGGAATGTTCCGGGGCACGTGGACGCGGCGCTGGCGCTCGACGATCTGCGCCGGGCGGGCAAGATCGGGCTCGTCGGCGTGACCAACTATGACGTGGTGCATCTGCGCGAGCTCCTCGATGCCGGCGTTTCCGTGGCGGCGCACCAAATCCAGTATTCGCTCCTCGACGCGCGGGCAGAGAACGGAATGACGGCGCTATGCGCCGAACGCGAGGTCCCGATCCTGAGTTACGGCGCACTTGGCGGCGGATTCCTGTCGCGGACCTGGCTGGGCGCACCGGCGCCGGCGCGACCGCCCGCCAATCGCTCTTTGGTCAAGTACGGCCTGATCATCGATGAATTCGGCGGCTGGGCGCGGTTTCAGGAGCTGCTGGCGGCCCTGGACGCGATCGCCGATCGGCGAGGCGCCACCATCGGCCAGGTGGCCATGCGCTGGGCGCTCGATCGGCCCGGCGTCGCGGGCGTAATCGTCGGCGCCACCTCGGTCCGGCACCTCGCCGATACCGTGGGCGTTTTCGCGTTGCGCCTGACGGACGAGGACGCGCGCGAGATCGCGGCCGTCACCGCCGGGCGCACGGGACCGGCCGGCGATTGTTTCGGGCTCGAACGCGACCGCGACGGTCCCCATGGGCGGATCATGAATTACGAGCTAAACGCGCAGCCCGGTTGAGCGTTCCGTCACGCCGGGGCGCGAAATAGACGGCGAATCAGGCGTACGATCCGCTTTGGCGGAGTGGTCCGCGCCCGGCAAATTCCTCGCTGCGGGTCCCTATATGCCCTAATCTGGCGCGGTGAGAAGGAAGCCCGATTCGCAGGCGCCCCATGACATTCGTGGGTGACTTCCCGCAGACCGATTCCGAGCGGTTGGCGATCGAAGCCGCGCACGGGGCCGACGAAACCGCCTGCGTCGTCGCCCATTTGCCCGAGGCGAGCCTGGATGCCCCCGCGCACGGGCGCGTGCACGAACGCGCCGCCGCCCTGGTGCGCCGCGTGCGCGAGATGCGCCATGGCGACGGCGGGCTCGATGCCTTCCTCAGCGAGTATGGGCTGTCCAACAAAGAGGGCGTCGTCCTCATGTGCCTGGCCGAGGCGCTGTTGCGCGTTCCCGACGCCGACACCGCCGATCGCCTGATCCGTGACAAGATCGCCGAAGCCGACTGGCACGGCCACCTGGGAAGAAGCGATTCGCTCTTCGTCAACGCCTCCACCTGGGCCCTGATGCTCACGGGCCGGGTGATGGACCTCGCCGGCGACGATGAGCTTCGCGACGTGGGCGACTTCCTGGGCCGCGCGGTGGCGAAGACCGGCGAGCCCGTCATCCGCAAGGCGATGATCCAGGCTATGCGCATCCTCGGCCGCCAGTTCGTGATGGGGCGGACCATCGAAGAGGCCATGGCGCGGACCCGCGACTTAGAGGCCAAGGGCATCCGCGTCTCGTACGACATGCTTGGCGAAGCGGCGCGAACGAGCGCCGACGCCGCGCGCTACTTCGAGGCTTATGCGGGCGCCATCGCCGCGCTCGCGGCAGGTGCGCGCCAAACCGGGGTGTTCAACGGCCCCGGGATCTCGGTCAAGCTATCGGCCTTGCATCCCCGCCTGGAGCTGGCGAAGCGGCGCCGCCTTTTCGACGAGCTCCTGCCCCGTTTGAAATCGCTCGCCGCGGCGGCCAAGGCCGCCTCCGTGAGCTTGTGCGTTGACGCTGAAGAGGCCGACCGGCTGGAGATCTCGCTCGATTTGTTCGAGGCGGCCTTTGCGGATCCGGCGCTCGCGGGGTGGGAGGGCTTGGGCCTCGCCGTCCAGGCGTACCAGAAGCGGACGCCGGCGGTCATCGACTGGCTTGCGGCGCTTTCGCGGCGCCACGCGCGGCGGATCACGGTGCGCCTGGTCAAGGGCGCGTACTGGGACGCCGAAATCAAGCGCGCCCAGGAGCGCGGTCTCGAGGGCTATCCCGTCTTCACCCGCAAGGCCTCGACCGACGTCTTTTTCCTAGCCTGCGCGCGCCGGCTTTTCGATTCGCCGGACGCTTTCTATCCGCAGTTCGCCACCCACAACGCCCATACGGTGGCGTCGGTTCTGGAAATGGGCGGCGCCTCCCGAGACTACGAATTCCAACGCCTCCACGGCATGGGCGATGCCTTGTACGAAGCGCTCGCCGAGACCGGGCCCGCCGTCGCCTGCGGGGTGTACGCGCCGGTCGGCGGACACGAGGACCTGTTGGCCTACCTTGTTCGGCGCCTGCTGGAGAACGGCGCCAACACGTCCTTCGTCAACCGCGTCATCGACGACCGGGCGCCGATCGAGGACGTCATCGCCGATCCGGCGGAAAAGGTGCGGGCGCTCAAGGAAAAGCCGCACCCGGCCATTCCGCTGCCGCGCGCACTCTATGGCGACGAGCGGCAAGGCGCGCGGGGCGTCGATCTCGGTGATCGGGCGCAGATTCGCGTGTTGGCCGCCGCGATGAACGCCGTCGAAGGCAGATGGCGCGCGGCGCCGGTGATTGGGGGGAAGAGCTTGCAGGGAACCGCCGAAAGGGACGCTCTCGATCCCGCCGACCGGCGCCGGCGCATCGGCACCGTCTCGGACGCGACCGAGGCCCTTATGGACGAGGCGTTGGCGCGCGCCCGAGACTTCGCTCCGGATTGGGACTCGACACCGGCCGACGAGCGCGCCCGGTGCCTCGAGCGCGCCGCCGATGGCATGGAGGATCAGATGCCGGCGCTGATCGCGCTGTGCGCCCGCGAGGCGGGCAAGACCATCGATGACGGCATCGCCGAAGTGCGCGAAGCGGTCGATTTCTGCCGCTATTACGCGGGCCGTTGCCGGGCCGAATTCGCTTCGCCGATCGTGATGCCGGGGCCGACCGGCGAGGCGAACGAGCTCCGCCTGCACGGGCGTGGCGTCTTCGCCTGCATCGCGCCGTGGAATTTCCCGCTCGCGATCTTCACGGGCCAAGTGGCGGCCGCGCTCGCCGCCGGCAACGCCGTGGTCGCCAAGCCCGCCGAGCAGACCCCCCTGATCGCCTCTCAGGCGGTCGCGATCCTTCACGAAGCGGGGGTTCCGGCGGATGCGCTGCATCTGCTCCCCGGCGACGGCCCGAGCGTGGGTGCGCCGCTGGTCCGCGATGCGCGCATCGACGGAGTCGCGTTCACGGGTTCGCTCGAAACGGCCCGGCTGATCAATCGCGCGCTCGCCGATCGGGCCGGCGCCATCGCGCCCCTGATCGCCGAGACCGGCGGCCAGAACGCGATGATCGTCGATTCGACGGCGCTCTCCGAACAAGTGATCGACGACGTGGTGACATCGGCGTTCCACAGCGCCGGCCAACGGTGCTCGGCGTTGCGGGTCCTGTTCGTGCAACGCGATGTCGCGGGGCGCATCCTTGCGATGCTCGCCGGCGCCATGGACGAGTTGAGCATCGGCGATCCGGCGTTGCTCGAGACCGACGTCGGACCCGTGATCGATGGCGACGCGAAGGCGAGCCTCGAAACCCACGCGGCGGCCATGGGGCGCCACGGACGCCTGGTGCGCGAGGCGGCGTTACCGCCTGAGTGCGGCCACGGCACCTTCTTTGCCCCCCGGGCCTTCGAGATCGAGAGCATGGCCGTGCTGGAGCGCGAGGTGTTCGGACCCATCCTCCACGTCATCACCTATTCGGCGGATCGCCTGGACGCGGTCGTTGATGCCGTCAATGGCACGGGCTACGGGCTGACGCTTGGCATCCACAGCCGCATCGACGCCACCCAGCGCGCCATCCACGCGCGCCTCAGGGTCGGCAACACCTACATCAATCGCAACATGATCGGGGCGGTGGTGGGCGTGCAGCCCTTCGGCGGCGAGGGTCTCTCGGGAACCGGCCCCAAGGCCGGCGGTCCCCGGTACCTGCACCGATTCGCCACCGAGCGCGCGCTTTCGATCAACACGGCCGCCACCGGCGGCGACGCCCAACTCCTGTCGCTCGCGGAAGACGACGTCGGTTGACCCTGGACCATCCGACGGCGGGCGCAGGAGAGGTCTCGACGCGATCGTAGGACGTGATCATCGTAGGCGGCGGCGTCATCGGAAGCGCCATCGCCCATTTCCTTGCCGCCGAGCCCGCGTTCCCCGGCACTATTTTGGTGGTGGAGCGCGATCCGAGTTACGCCAGATCCTCGACCGCCCTTTCGGCGGGATCCATCCGTCAGCAGTTCTCTACGCGTGAAAATATCAATATTTCCATATTCGGATTCGATTTTCTTAAAGCTATAGATGAGCATCTCGCCATGGGCGCCGAGGCTCCGGACATTGGCCTGGTCGAGGCGGGATATTTGTTCCTGGCGACCGACCAGGGGATCGACATTTTACGTGAGAGCCACGCGGTCCAGCGCGGATGCGACACCGCGGTGGCGCTTCTTTCTCCAGACGCGTTGAGGGAGCGGTTCCCGTGGCTTAAGGCGGACGACCTCGCGGGTGGCTCGCTGGGCCTCGCGGGCGAGGGCTGGTTCGATGCGTTCGCGCTGCTGCAGGCGTTCCGACGAAGCGCAACTGCGCTGGGCGCGGTTTACGTGGACGACGAAGTCATCGGTTTGACGCGCGCGGGTGACCGCATCACCGGGGTCACGCTGCGCGAGCGCGGAAACGTCGCTTGCGGGAACTGTGTCAACGCCGCCGGCCCAAGCGCGGCCGCGCTTGCCGCGATGGCCGGAATCGAGCTGCCAGTACGCCCGCGCAAACGGCTGGTGTTCTATTTCCTGTGCCCAGACGCGATCGCCGGCGCGCCCCTGGTCGTCGATCCCTCGGGTCTCTATTTCCGCCCCGAGGGCGAGGGTTTCATTTGCGGCATGCCGCCGCCGCCCGAAGACGACGCGGATTCGACCGACTTCGACGTAGATTACGCCATGTTCGAGGATTGCATCTGGCCCCGGCTTGCCAATCGGGTCCCGGCCTTCGAGACGCTCAAGCTCCGACGCGCCTGGGCCGGCCATTACGCTTACAACACCTTCGACCAGAACGCGGTCCTCGGCCCCCATCCCGACGTCGGCAACTTCCTCTTCGCCAACGGCTTCAGCGGCCACGGGCTGCAACAGTCGCCCGCCGTGGGGCGCGGAATCGCCGAGTGCATCACCTTCGGGGCCTATCGCACCCTCGATCTCGGGCGCCTGTCCTACCGGCGAATCCCGGCCCGACGGCCGCTCCGTGAGATCGCGGTGGTCTGAGGCCGGCGGGCGCGCGGGCTCTAATTGTTGGCGCCTTCGAATCGCGCTATAGAATGCCGATGGGGCTCCGAAGCGCCTTTGCCGCCTTGATCTTCGTCGTTGCCGCCCCGACCCTCGCGGGGTGCGAGGTGGCGCCGTACGTGTACGACTCCGGTGAGTTCAATCGCTCGTCGCCCACGTTCAAGAAGGAACCGCTGGATCGCGACACGGTCTCCATCTGCTACTCCCGTCGGCATACCGACCCTGAGACGCTTTTGCGAATGGCGCAGGCCGAATGCGGAAAATACGACAAGGTGGCGCGCTACATCGAAGGCGAGTATTTGCGCTGCCCGGTCATTATTCCGGCGATCGCCAATTTCGCGTGCGCGGCCCGTTAGGCGCGCCGGCGCGTTTCCAAGGCTGCTCGCCCGGGCGATGAGACGACGCATGGGAAGCGTGCTTGCGGTAATCGGAATCGGCTACGCGCTCGTCGTCGGCGGGCTCTTCCTCGTTCAGCGAAGCCTGCTCTATTTCCCCGCCGGCGGAGTGCCGGCGCCCGCCGAGACCCTGGTTCCGGAAATGGCCGTGGTGCATTTGGCCACGGCGGACGGCCTCGATCTCGACTCGTGGTACGCGCCCGCCGCCGCCCGCAGGCCTACGATCGTCTATTTCTGCGGGAACGGCGGCCACATCGGCATGCGCGATGCCAAGATCCGTCCGTACCTGGACGCAGGGTTCGGTGTGTTGCTCGTCGGTTACCGCGGCTACGGCGACAATCCGGGATCGCCGAGCGAAAAGGGACTGTACGCGGACGCGCGCGCCGCGCTCGGGTTCCTGCGCGGGAGCGGCCTGGCGCCTGCGACGTGGGTGCTGTACGGCGAATCGATGGGGAGCGGGGTCGCGGTTCAAATCGCCCTCGAGCAATCGGAGACGGGCAATCCCGTCGGCGCTGTCGTTCTCGAGGCGCCGTTCACGTCGATCGGCGACGTGGCCCAGGCCCATTACCCGTTCGTTCCGGCCCGATGGCTCGTGCGCGATCGCTTCGATTCGGCGTCGAAGATCGCTCGCGTCGGGTCACCCGTTTACGTCGTCCACGGCGAAGGCGACAGGATCGTCCCGGTCCGCTACGGCCGGCGCCTGTTCGCGGCCGCGGTCGAGCCCAAGGAGATGCGGGTCGTGAGCGGGGCCGGGCACAATGACCTGTACGATTTTGACGTACCTGAAGGCGTGATCGCGGTTCTCGATCGAACGTTCCGGGATTGACGCAAGCCCCCTTCTGGGGGTGCGGATTTCTTGACATTTTCGCGATTCGTTCTATGTTTTGGTGGGATAATTTGGGACGGTATGGCGCGTTGCGCGTTCGCGACGCGTGTCTTGCCGCTTTCGGAGCGGGTGCATCATGGCGTTGGTCGCGCGGACCGTAGCGAGCGCGATGCCAAGTGGCGTGGCCACAAGGCCGCCGCCGGGCGTGCGCAACGTCGCCACGGTCAACCCGTCGCCGATCGAGCCGTTGGCGCCGAAGGTCGGCGTCTCCTACGACGAGACGGCCAATCTTTTCCGGGAATATGCAGAGCGCGATTCGCACGAGGATCGCGACCGCGGGCAACCGTCGCCGCGTCTGGTCATGCCACCCTCGAGCCGCGCCTTCGCCGAGATCTTCGAAACCAATCAGCCGGTCGGCACCGGCCATTACCGGTCGTCGGGCTCGAACGCGGCGTTTTTCGCCGAGTTCCTAGGCAAAGCCATCAACCTGTACGAAAATAACGCGAAGATCATCGCCGGCGACGAGGAAAAGCGCGGCGGTTCGCTCAACCTCAACCTCTGAATCCCAAGCGGGTGAATCCCGGGCGAGCGGTCCGCCGCCGCGGTTTACTTGACGGTCATGCACGGGCACGCGGCGAGGTTTCCCACCTTGTGGGAAACGCTGCCGATGAAAAGTTCTTGAAGGCTGCCGAGGCCGCGCTTTCCCATCACGATCATGTCGGCCTTCTCTCGTTTCGCACAGTCGAGAATGTGCGCCGCCGGATCGCCCTCCGCCACGTGGAAAGAGATCTTTTTGACCCCGCTTCGTTCGGCCACGCGCTTCGCGGCGTCGAGGATTCGCTCGCCCACGGCCTCGAGCACGCTCGTCGGGATCGGCGGCGCCACGTACCCCCCACCGAGACTCGCGGCCGCGAGCGGTACGTCTTCGACGCGTTCGAGCTCCACTCGGATGGCCTTGGGAAGTTGCTTGACGTTCGTCACCGCGCGAAGGTCGTCGGGCGCGGCGTCACGCAAAAGGACGTGCACGAGAACGAGCCGCGCGCCGTATTTCTCCGCGAAGCCGCATGCCAGTGCGAGGGCCTTGCGGGCATGGTCCGAGCCGTCCGTGGGGACGAGAATGGTCTTGATCATCGTTTCGCCCCTTCAGTCCAGTGACGCGCCTCCGTGAGCGCAAGGAACCGCCGGAATCCCGTAGCACGATACGCGAAGCGGCACGACGCCTTCCATGATTTGGATCACGTCGCGACATGATCGATAGCAACCGGACACATTCAGCCCTTCGCTTCCTCCGCGCCGGCGACGACGAGGGCGGGTTCTCGGTCGGCGCGGGCATGGCTCACCTGGACGACCTCGGCAAGGATGGAGACGGCGATCTCGGCGGCTTTTCGCCCGCCCAGCGGCAGTCCCACCGGGCTCCGGATACGGGCGATCGCATCCTCTGAAAAGCCCTTATCGGCCAGGCGTTCAGCGCGTTTCGCATGGGTCCGGCGGCTGCCGAGCGCGCCGATGTAGAAGGCGTCCGATTTGAGCGCGACGGCGAGCGCCGGATCGTCGAGCTTGGGGTCGTGGGTGAGCGTGACCACTGCCGTTCGCGAATTTGGGGCCAGCGCTTCGAGCGCCGTGTCCGGCCAGTCGTGGCTGAGGGTGACGCGGGGAAACCGGCCCTCGGTGGCGAAGGCCCGGCGGGGATCGACCACCGTCACGTCGAACCCGGCGAGCGCCGCCATGGGGGCGAGCGCTTGGGCGATGTGAACGGCGCCGACCACGACCATCCGCAATGGTCGGTTAAAGACGTTTATGAACAGCTCTCCCAGCGCCCCGGACGCGATGAAGGAGCGGTCTTCGGAAATGGCGCGCCGCGCGGCCTCGACGATCTCGGGACTCGGTGAGAAGTCGCCGCCGACCCGGTCGGGGCCCACCAGCGCGTGAGCGCCGGTCGCAAGCTCGGTCACGAGCGCCACCGGTCTCTCGTCCATCAACGCGCGCAGCGTGTCGGCCCGTGGCGCCCGCTCGACATAGACTTTCATCTCGCCGCCGCAGGCGAGGCCTACTTCCCAGGCTTGCTCGTCGGAGATGCCGAAGTCCAAGACACGCGGGGCTGCGCCCGCGATCGCGCCGCGGCCCTCTTCGATCACCGCACCCTCGATGCAACCGCCCGAGACCGAACCGACGAATGCGCTGTCGTCGCAGAGCGCGAGCAGACTTCCCGGTCGGCGCGGCGCCGATCCCCAGGTGCCGATTACCGTGGCGAGCGCCACGCGTCGGCCTTGGCCGAGCCAGCCGATCACTCGGTCGAGAACCTGTCCGTTTTCGTCCATGACCGGTCTGTTTCGTGTTAAGCGCGGGCTCCGAAGTCGCGAACGCGCTTCGGCCCCACCTTCAAGACGCAAAGTACCACAACAACAACGCGATCACGACGATCAGCGCCGGCGCCCAGATCCCCGGGCCGAGCCCCCGGACGGGCTCGGCGGGCGGTGGCAGTTCCGGCGGTGGTGCAGACGGAAGCGGGGCTTCCTCGGTGCCCGGTTCTTTCGGGATCGCGGCGGCGAGTCCGGGAGCAACGCCCGGCAGGGCGTCGCGAAACCGGATGAAGAAGGCGTCCGCAAGTTTGCGTGTCGTTCCTTGCAGCAATCGCGCGCCCACCTGTGCGAGCGGTCCGCCCACCTGGGCGTCGACGGCGTAGGCGAGAATCGTCTCGGCGCCGTCCTCGCGCAAGCTGACGGCGGCCCGGCCGCGGGCGAACCCGGCGGCGCCCGTTCCCTCGCCGTACAGCGTATACGCGTTCGGGGGATCCAAGTCCGATAGCGTCACCTTGCCGCCGAATGTGGCCTTCACGGGGCCCACCTTGGCGGTCACGGTGCCTTCGTATTCCGTCTCCGAGCGTTGCTCGAAGAAATCGCAGCCCGGAATGCAGGCCTTCAGCACCTGGGCGTCGTTGAGCGCCCGCCACACGGTTTCGCGGTCCGCCGGGATTCGAACCTCGCCGGAAACATCCATCGCCGCCCGATCCTGATGTGTGGCAATTCCATCTGAGACCCTATATTTTGGCGTGGAAGCGGGCAAGCACGTCCGCCGAGCCTAGGTCTCAACCGCGCCGGAGAACCACGATGCCGGCCGACATCGATACCGCCGTTGACGTAGCCGTGTGGTTCTGCGACCAGGCGCTCAACCACAACGAATATCTCCAGCCGCAGAAACTTCATCGGCTGATGTTCCTTGCCCAGGGGTACTACGCGGTCGCTTACGGCGGACGCAAGCTGATGCCGGCCGTGTTCGTCGCCGACCAGATGGGGCCGATCGAACCGAACGTCTACAAGGTCTTTACCAAGGGTCGGCCCGAAGTGGACGTGGATATGTTCCTGCCCGATGAGGCCGAGGCCCTCCTGATCAGCATCTGGCGGCGTTTCGGCCATTACTCGGCCGAGCAGCTGACCCGCTTGACGAAGGATACGGAGGCCTATCGCAAGGCCTTCGCCAAGGGCCCCCGGGCCGAGATACCGCTCGTCGCCATGCGCCTATCGTTCACCCGCGCCCAGGAGACGCCCACCGTCGACCGGGTGGTGCAACCCAAGATGTTGCGCTCGCAATCGGGGAGGCCGGTCAAGGTCAAGTCCTGGGTCCCGGGAGCCAAGCCCGCGGGCCGCTAAGGGCGGCAAGGCCGCGATTGCGGCGAATCGGAAAAGGTGATGACCGCGCGCGGGGTCGTTGCCCGGCGGTTTGATCTTCTAACGACAGGCGAGTTTCCGTGAGGCCTCGTCGACGCGTCTTCGCCCGCGCGCGATCCGCCCGACCTCAATCGTGCAGAGCAGATTCACGCGTACGCTGGATCGCGGCCACGCGAGTCGACCCGACCGCGATCTGCTCTATACGAAGTTCAAGACCAGATACAGCACCAAGAGCGCGATGACCCAGCCCACCATTCCGCCGACGGTCCGGGTGCGTGCGAGAAGACCCTGTGGTCCGGATATTCGGCCAATCCCGCCGATGACGCGCCTGACGCCCTTGGTGATGCCCTGGCGCAGTCCCGCGTCAAGGGGCGCCAGGCCGGCGACGGCGCGGCGCACGGCGCGCGGCAGTAGCCGGCGGTAGACCCATTCGGCATCGATGTTGACGCCGGCAAGCTCGGGCGGATAGAGCCCGGTCAGTTTGAGAACGGTGAACGCCGCCGCCGAGAAGAACAGGAGTTGGCTTTGAGCCAGCACGTGGACCGAAGTGTAAGGCTGGAAGTCCACGGGAAACGGCAGGATGTCATAGAGCGGCCAGGGATAGACGCCGAGGAAGATGCTGACGAATGCCGCCAGGACCATCGCCAGCAGCATGTTCACCGGCGCTTCGCGCGTGCGGATCCCGGAATCGCGGGCGAAAAAGGCGAAGAACGGGATCTTGATGCCCGAGTGATGGAAGACGCCGGCGGAGGCGAACAGGAGCACCAACCATACGCCGTGATAGCCCTCTTCGAGAGACGCCGCGAGCACCATCGACTTCGAGACGAACCCGGAGAACAGCGGAAACGCCGAGATCGAGGCGGCACCGACCAGGCACAAGACGGTGGTCAGCGGCATGCTCTTGTAGAGTCCCCCCAATTCCGAGCCGTTGATCCTACCGGTCCGATGCAGCACCGCGCCCATCGCCATGAACAACAGGGCCTTGTAGACGATGTGGGCGAAGGCATGCGAGACGGCGCCGTTGAGCGCGAGCGGGGTGCCGATGCCGATGCCGGTCACCATGAAGCCCACCTGGTTGATCAGGCTGTAAGACAGGACGCGCCGCAGGTCGTTTTCGATGACCGCGTAGAAAATCGGAAACAGGGTCATCACGGCGCCGATGTAGACGAGGATCTCGGTCCCAGGGAAGGCGCGCGCGAGCGCATAGACAGCCAGTTTCGTCGTGAACGCGCTCAGGAAAACGGTGCCGGTGGGCGTCGCCTCGGGATAGGCGTCGGTCAGCCAGTTGTGCAGGAGCGGAAAAGCCGCCTTGAGGCCGAAGGCGAAGAAGATGAGCACGCCGCCGGGGCCGTCGAGACCGACGGAGTCGAACCCGATAGAGCCGGTCTCGTGCGCGCGGACGAGCGTGCCGGTGAGAAGGAGGACGCCCGAAAGCACCTGGATGACCAGGTAGCGCATCGCCGCCCGCCGGGCGCGGTCCGTGCGTCGCGCGAGGATAAGAAAGACCGACGTGACCGCCGTCAACTCCCAGAAGACGAAGAAGCTGATGAGATCGCCGGCGAATAGGGCGCCGATGGCGCTGCCGGCATAGAGGAGGCCGGCGACGTGCTGCACCGTGTCGCGGACGTGAAGGGCGTAAAGGACGCCGATCAACGCTGCGAGATGGAAGACGTAACCGAAGACCACGCTCAGCCGGTCCACCCGAATCGGAACCAGGGTGTAGTCGAGCATCTGGATCGTCGTCCCACCGCCTTCGGGAAGAAAGGCGAGGTTGATCGCGCCCACCACGGGGACCGCGACAAGGACGACTCGTCGCGACCATCCCCGGGTGAGCGCCACCAAGGCGGCGCCGACCGCGAAGATCAAAAATGGCGCGAAATTACTCGTCATAGTAGTCCTCGTCGCGCCTCACGATCTTCCGTAACTCCCTGGCCGCCAGGACCAGGAAAGCGCAGACGACGAACCCGTAGAGGGCGTAAAACCCGAACCAGGATTCCCAGGGGTGCTCGACGTGGCGATGGATGA
>PVBE010768392.1_pt1 | contig 29208 bp, 23 predicted proteins | sample 1631181 | NCBI WGS metagenome assembly PVBE01 (sample SAMN08397723, study PRJNA350692) | Marine metagenome, whole genome shotgun sequencing project. | isolation source: water | place: Pacific Ocean | collected 2012-04
ATGAAGTTAGCGTCATTGCACATCATTTGTGAATACAAGAAACGAGCTGTGGCACCAGGAATCCGACCCTCCACCTCGACCCTCCATTACACACTAACGACTTACGGCGAAAAGTTTCTCCGGACTGTAGAAAACGAGTCTAACACACTCCCTTTCTGTCCGGACCGGGCAGTAGGGCCGTTGCCGGATGCTGACGGAGAGCCGCACGTTGCCATTTCGCAACGTATGGTTCGAGAGCGGTATTGATCATCCCAGAATTCGACTAAAACATGGAACATCCTGACGACACTCTGACTTCATCCAGACCGCGGTGGCGCTGGTTCGGCCTCGACACCGTCGTGCCAGTTAGGTTTGCGCTGATCGTCGCGATGATTCTGGTCTGGTCGGTTGTAACTCGTCAGGTCATTGCCGCCTCGCCAACAGCTGACACACTCTTAGAGCGACAACTGTTGGGTGACGCCCGCGACGGCCGTTTGGATGAGTTGTCATTTTTCGATGCAAGTCTCATTGCCAGCGGAATCGACCAGCCGCAGCGTCTGCTTGAATGCCGCCAGCGCTATGAGGAGCTGTGCGACCGTTTTCGAGCCCAGAAATCACAAATCACAACACCTCGTGAATTGGCAGTTGCCGTGTTGGCGTTTCTGCACCGTGAAATCCTCACTGAGAAGTACCGAATCACGACCACACGCGTGGATCAAGCGCTGGCAACCGGCCAGTACAACTGCGTCGCCTCCACTGTCCTCTTTCGCTGTTTGAGCGCTGAATTAGGCGTAGTTCCAGTGGTGATGGCAACTCCGTCTCATGTATTCTGCCGCTATCTCGGATCAGAACGATTGGACGTCGAAACAACGTGTCCGGATTGGTTTGCGTTGCCGCCCAGTTCAGACATCATCGCCAATCATCCGGCGAATCAATCGAACATCGAATTGAGAATATTGTCAGACGTCGAACTGTTGGGGAAACTGTTCTACAACCGGGCCACGGACAAACTGGATGCGAAGAAATATTCGGCTGCTTGTGAGCTGCTGCGGATGTCGTTGGTTTTAGATCCCGCAGATAGCGCGGCGCGAGAGAATCTCCTGGCGGCGATCAACAACTGGTCCTTGCAGCGGTGTGAAGCGGGAGATTTTTCCCATGCCGTGCAGCTTCTAGCAAAAGGTGCCGCGATTTCGCCGGACTATTTTCCGATTCAGATGAACGATCTGCATGTCCATCAACAATGGGCGCTCGACCTCTGCCAGCGCGGACAGTTTTCCGAGGCGTTGGCGCTACTTGCGAGCAGTTATCTGCGCCGCCCCGACGTTCAGCTATTCGATCGAGGACGGTTTGCAGTTTATGGACTGTGGGCCGACTCGCTGTTTGCGAAGGGAAAGGACGCCGAAGCACTGCATCTCTTCGATCAGGCGTCCCAGCAGCATCCAGGTCGGTTGGATGTCGGGCAACGCGAAATCAGTTCGATTCTTCGGGCGGTTCAGCAGCGCATCGAGCACAGCCAATGGACCCAAGCGCGCGAACTGCTAGAGCAGGGTTTGGCACGTCAGCCAGACTGTCCACAGCTAAACTCCAAAGTGCGCGATTTGACAGATGCTAAATCGTGACGTATACACCTTGGGTGCACTGTCGACTGTGCCCCGATATGTTCTTCTCCGTCGCGCAGATTGCCTTAACCAGCACAACCCGTGCCGCCGCTCAAGATTGCTCGTTCGCGCAATCCACATTCGTCTTTATCTGAGATCCTGCGGTCGCCGCGAAATCCGTGTACGCGGTTGACTCATTTCGCACCTTGGCTGAAATGGGAGCACGTGCCTTATGCTCACTGCAACCGATCCAACCGTGCACGGATTTATCGTCGAGACACCCGGTGTGGAAGTCCGCGGAATCGTGCAACGTGTGCTGTGGAACCTTCAGACCTCGCACAGTTGCGTTGAGCGGCGTCGTGCCCAACGGCACGCCTATCCGTATCCACTGCGACTTTGGCTGGCAAACGCGTGTTGTATGTCCATAGATGGTTCCATCGAAGCCGTCGGCGAAGGCACGGTCGTGATGGGAAAACACCTGGCGACGGGCGGTCTGGATTTCTACACACCCCAACCCATCGCGGATCGCAAGGTTGTCGTCAGCTTTGATAGTGAAGGTGACTCACCAATCCAAGTCTTGGTCGAATTGACCTGGTGCCGATTTGGTGGGCACGGCATGTACCTAAACGGCGGTCGTTTCCTACGCGCCTTGAATACAAAACCACATGTTCCGCGCCAACGAGTCGAACCGTAACCGAAATGGTGAGACTTACGGAGGCCAGCGAAGACGGCTGGACTTCATACGAATCCGGCCTCCACAATCCTTCACGGTGTTTCCCCGTGTGAGCGCTCATCCAGCCAGTAGCTGTTGAACCTTGGATTGAATCTGAGACACCTTGTTCCCCACGGCAACGACGTTCCCTTTGGCGTCGACGACGAGCATGGTTGGGATCGCTCGGATCCCGTAATTGCTGGCAATCTGCATTGCCTCATCGCCGACCAAGTTGGTCCACTCAATCTGGTTCTGTTCGAGGTACTTCTCGACGGCTTCAAGGTCTTGGTCCAGGCTGACCGCCACAACGGCCAGCTTGTCTGATGTCTTGGCCAACGCTTGCAAATGAGGTGTTTCGCGGCGACACGGCCCGCACCAGGTTGCCCAAAAATCAACCACCACGATCTTGCCTCGATATGTCTCCCATTCGAAGGCCGTGCCAAGCGTCGTAATCCCCTTCAGTTCGAGTGGCTTACCAACTAACTCAGAGACAGGGCGCGCCGGCGCTTTGCCGATCTTTCGACCATAGCGCGCCAGATCTTTGTCTTTGCTCGCCGCAAATTGAGTCCCAAACTTCTTGAAATATTCTTCACGCGCCGTCCCGTCCGTCATGCGGTTGATGGCGTGCACGGTTGCCGACGCGATCCGAAGATGCTTGTCCGTGAGTTTTTGGCTGTCGAAATACGTTTGCAGCTCATCAAACAATCCAGGCAGTGCGGCCAATGGAATTTCGTCAGCACGCAGAGCCTTGCGCTCCAGACTAAAGAACTGAACCTGTTTGGCGATTCTCACGCGCGTGTCGTCTTGCATTTGGTGAACAAACTCGTCGAGCTGCCTGTCGGCCTGATCGTCACCCAACGAAGCGGCTTGGTGCAGGACTTCAAATTTGGCCTCGGCCGCGACAATTTGCAATTGGTCCGACGCGTTGCTGGCAAGCACTTGGTCGGCAGCTTCGGCAATGGCGGCTGCAAAACCCGGACGTCGTTGGATGCTGAGCGGCTTTTCTTGCATCGAAAAAATGAAGTTGACCAGTTGACCGGCGGAGAGTCCGCTCGGCGGTGAGTAAGGATTGATTTCGCTCTGGTCGCCTTCATCTGTCTTCGCCTCTGCAACGGAGGCGGCAGAATTCGACCGCTGCCGAGGTCCTGCCGGCGAATTGCTGGGGGCCGTGATGCCCACAAATCCTTCCTCCCGGGGCAAGCGCTGGTCAATACGCGGAAGCGAACCTGCCTTGGCTCCGTCGCTGGCGTCGTTCGCCGCGGGTTTTGGAGCAGGCGTTTTTGGTGCCGCGGGTTCCGGGGTTGCCGCGGCTTTTTCTGAATCGGCCGGCTTGGCATCGCCTGCAGGAGCCGCCTTGGCATCGCCTGCGGGAGCCGCCTTGGCATCACCAACAGGAGCCGGCTTCGTGTCGCCAGCGGAAAACAGTTCGGCGAGTTTCTCGTCCAATGCATCTCCACGAACATTGGTGGCCAACACGTTTCCATCTCTGCCCACCAGTACCAAAAACGGAATTGAGGTAATCCCGCATTTCTCGACCATGGGGTTCTTCCAGCCACGCGTAGTCGGATCGGCTCCCACGACGGAAGGCCAGGGGAGTTTTTGAAATGACATGAAACGCTGCAGAGATTGCGTGTCTTCGTCCAGGTTCACACCGACGACTTCAAATCCTTGGGCATGGTAGCGGTCGTAGTTCTCGCGAATATTCGGCATTTCTTCGAGGCAGGGCTGACACCACGTCGCCCAGAAATCGACCAATACAATCTTGTCTTTGTATTGCGTCCAATCAAACTGCTGACCGTTCAAGTCAGAGCCTTCGATGGTGAACGGTCTTCCAACTAACGAGGATCGTTTCTTGTAGCTCCCAGTGATCTGTTCGGCTAGCTTGGCCAAGTCCTCATTCGGGTTTTCCTTAAATGCCGTTTCAATCGCGGTGTAGACTTCACGAGCAATCTCGGGTTTGGCGATTTCGAGTGTCGGTGCGACTTGCTGAAAAAAATCCAGCGTGACGAGCCCCACACCTTCTGCCTGAAGCAATCCTTGAGCTGCAGTCACGAATGTCGCGGCAGCTTCGTCTTTTCCTTGCAGCATCTCCGATAACATCGTCGTGATATCCGATTCGAGCAGTTGTGCCCGTTCCGTGAGACCGGACACAGCTTCACGGAGACGTTCATCCTCGACAGTCTCAAACGCCTCGGCCATCAACCGAAAGGCCTCGATCGCCTGCTGTGAATGTCCTGCCTGCTCGAGAATCGCGGCCACTTGATTGCCCAACTGCAATAGCCGTGCATCCTTGGCTTCCGTCGTGATGAGATGATTGAGATCTTCAATCACGGTCAAGGGATCCACGTCCTTGCCCGAACCCAAGGCATCCATTTTGTTAGCGAAGCCAAGCTGAAAGCCCATTTTTTGAAGCGCCTCGTCCTCGCTCGCATTCAGCTTCGTGACAAACTCTTCAAGCCGCTGTGACGCCGCTGGGTTGCCGAGCTGTGACATTCGGGAAAGCGATGTCACTTCTGAACGGGCGGCGGCCAATCTGACTTCCGGTGGCACATCCATCGCGAAGACACGCTCACAAATACTGATAATCTCGTCTTGGGTGCGCTGAAAATCTGCGATCACTTCCTCTTGGCTGTTGCCCGATGGCTCCTGACTCTCCAACTGCGATACATATTCCATCAGCTCTTCCGGTTTGTCGCTGGCCGGTCGAATCGCACCTGTCGGAGGCGTCGATGGTGGCTGCTCAGGAGTCGTTGGGTTGACGGTCGAGCCATGGATCGCTTTCAGGTCGGCCGGTGGAATCTGTGTCGAAGACGTTCCTGGATCATCGCCCTCAGCCACCTCGTATTTGCTGCTGGCTGCAGTGATTGGCGCGGGGTCGCCTCCACAGCCAACGATCGCCAACATGCCGACCGTCAAAACTGTCACAAACACGGAACGCAACGGGGTAAAAAGGTGAGTCATCGAGCACCTCAAAAAATGGAATGTTGGGAATGATGCATTGTACGGCAATCGATCGGACCAAAGCAGCCCTGTTTTCACGTTACCCCATGATATGCAGATGGAATCGAGGGGTCTGCCATGAACGACTGAAAATTCGGATGTGGCCAATCAGGCTGGGCGCAAAAAAACCCGGCCTCCCTGGGGAGACCGGGCGCGTCTGTCTCGTAAAGCGGATCAAGGTGATCTGTTCACGAGTGGTGGCTGCCTGGCGGGCAGCCCGCCGACTGCCATCAGGCAGCGCCACCTCGTTGGCTAGTACAGAAATAGTTCACTCGACCACCTCCTTTCCACTGACGACACCCCGCTTCGGTCACGATGCCAAAGATGCGACCACCTCGCGAGCCTACAGTCCGTCGTGCTGCGGCAACACGACCTCTGACTCAATGATTCTCGAATTGCCACCTGCTGGCAAGAGAAATCTCGAAAATCCCTCGATCCGCAACGTCGGTGTCTGGTTAAAAACCGTCGAGTCCCAATCGCTGTGCGGTCGATAGACAGAAGTGCCTATCCATCTTCTCTAACCGGAGCCGCAGACAATGGCCCCAGAAACCCTCCAAATGCTCGAACAGTGGGCCAATGATGTCCTTGTGTGGGTCGGGTTTGGGACGATTGTGGGACTTTTAGCCAAAGGTATCATGCCGGGCCGCGACCCGGGAGGAGCTGTCGCAACGCTGGCCATGGGCGTTGGGGGAACGGTCATTGGATGCGGAGTTTTTGCCTATTTTTCTGGGTCGACGGAACGAATCACACCGATTAGCCCGATCGGTTTCGTGGTAGCAACTGGCGGGGCATTCATCCTCCTCTTCTTCTACAAGCTGTTGGGGGGCTATTTCTTCATAGAAGGCGAGGTGCCACGCCGTCGCCGACGACCCCATTACACCCGAAGTCGTCGCCGCTCCGTGATTTACGACGATTGATGCCTCTTATTTGGCATTTCTCGATTTGGCACTTCTCTATTCAGCGCTTCTTGCCTATAAATCCCTGGCAGCTAGATTTCTCTAGGCCGTAGTTTAGTCGTGAGGCTATCCGCGCGCTGCGACTTCCCGCGAGAACATTTGTTTAATATACTTGTTTTAAACACATGTTTTATTCGCAGGCGAAGGGGATTGGCTCAATGGACGACACGCGTTTGCAGATCTTGAATGCGGCTGGGCCGATATTCGCCCAACGTGGATTTCAAGCAGCGACAGTCCGTGAGATTTGCCAGGCGGCGGCCGTCAACGTGGCTGCCGTGAACTACTATTTTGGTGACAAGAAGTGCCTCTATCTGGAGTCGGTAAGGCTGGCCAGCCAACAACAAGTCGAACGATTCCCGTTGCCTGAGCGACCGCCAAGAAGTCCCGCCGAAGTACGCCTCTACGATTTCATCCTGACATTGCTTACTCGGCTGCTCGACAATGACCAACCTTGGCAAACGCGACTAATGATGCGCGAAGTCTTGCAACCGACGTCAGCTTGTCGCGACCTGGTTGAGGGGCATATGCGACCTCATTTCGAGATATTGCTGCAAGTGCTTGGTGAACTAGTTCCGGCGGACACACCGCCAAAGCAACTTCGCCAAATCGGCTTTAGCGTCGTCGGTCAATGCCTGCACTACCGCGTAGCAAATGGCGTGATCTCCATTTTGACGCCCGAGGATGAAAGGGCAGGGTGTTTCTCGACGACACAACTTGCGGAGCACATTTGGCAATTCACGATGGCTGCTTTGGCGGGCCATGGCCCGGCACGTTGGAAGCAGCCGCTTTTTGCTCGTCGCGATGGCGAAGCGACATTGAATCATCCATCGGCAACCGGTTAGAAGGAATTTTATTGTGCGCTCGGAAATTTGGCGTCACATTATCAGCGGACTCATATCCGTCACGATCTTGGCGATCGGCTTCGCGGGTTTGTACTTTGTGGTCTATAAGCCAACGGCACCGGCAGCCGAGCCGACCGCCGCCCCGCCCCCGTCCGTCAAAACGATTCCACTCGAACGACACACAGGGAAGTTGCCTATTTCGGTTGAAGGCACCGTGGTTCCGTTTCGAGAGATCTCGACGAGTGCGGAAGTCGCGGGCCGAGTCATTTTCAAGGACGAGCAGTGCAATGCCGGCAACTTCGTTACGAAAGGCACGGTTCTGATTCGAATCGATCCACGAGACTATGAGTTCGAAATTCAACGGCTGACACACCAACTCAAGGAAGCGAGTGCCAGCATCGAAGAGTTGGCAGTTGAAATCGAGAATACTGTCGCATTGATCACGCTATCAAAAGAGGATCTTGTTCTTCAACAGCGTGAACTCGGGCGGATTTCAAGTCTGACGGTTGGTGTGGTCACCGAGTCCGATTTGGACCGTGCCAAGCAGGTCGAATTGGCGGCGCGAAACGCCTTGACGGTCCTGAAGAACCAAGAGCACCTCCAGAGGACTCAACTGAATCGCGCCGATGCCAGCCGCAAGCTGGTCGAAACACAAATGGAGAAAGCGGAACTTGACCTGAAACGAACCGAGGTTGTGGCAGCAACGGATGGTGTAGTTGTCGAAGACTTTGCAGAAGAAGGCGACTATGTCCAAACAGGCGCACCGCTGCTAACGTTGGAAGACACTTCAGCGGTGGAGGTAAAATGTAGTTTACAGATGGACGAGTTGTATTGGTTGTGGCGGAGCCAATCGCAACAAAACGCCGCGCCACGTCAAGCCGCTCGCCCATACGAAATCCCCCAGACACGCGTGAAGGTCTTTTATGAGCTGCCGCAGTCGCACATTCGCTACCGATGGTCTGGCCACTTGTCACGTTTTGATGGAATAGGGTTGGACGAAAAGACGCGAACCGTGCCGTGCCGAGTCCTTGTCGATGCCCCGCTTGACGTCGTCCTCGACCTCGACGACGACGAACCAATCGATGTGACGACCACGGTGCGAGGCGAAACGCCTCCGATCGGACCTCCGGCTCTGGTCCGCGGCATGTATGTGGTCGTGGAAATCCAGGTTGCGGCGGAAGGCGATTTGGTGCAGATTCCCGAGAGGTTAGTGCGTCCTGGAAAGGCACTTTGGGTGGCCCGCAACAATCAACTTCGCGTGATCAAACCATTGCGGCTGATCGAGTTGGTTGAAAATCCGCATGATGAGAAGGAAGAGCCGTATTGGATTGCCGATGCGACCTCTTCGAACTTGGCCCCTGGTGACGCGGTGATTGTCACGCCATTGACCGCCGTCACTGACGGCATGGCGATTCGGCTGGAGGAAACTCCATGAAGTCAGTCATCAAGTGGGCGATTCACAACTCGCCCGCGATGAATACCTTGATGGTATCCGTGCTCGTCATTGGAACTGCCTGCCTGATGGGCATGCGCCGCGAAGTGTTCCCGGAGTTCGACCTTGAGATCGTCTTAATTTCCGTGCCTTATCCGGGCGCGAGCCCTGATGAGATTGAGGAGGGCATCTGTCAAAAGTTGGAAGAGGCCGTTCGGGCCATCGACAGTATTAAGAAGCAGACTTCGGTGGCACAGGAGGGGACGGGACATTTGATCCTGGAGCTGGAACCTCGTGTCGACGTTGACAGGGTGTTGAACGAGGTGCGGTCGGAGATTGATCGCATCCCGAGCTTTCCAGATCTCGCAGAAGACCCGGAAGTCAAACAGATCACTCTGCGCCAAGTGGCGATCAGGCTCGGAGTGCTTGGGCCGGATGTCGAATCCCGCGATGCGGAACTTGCCTTGCGCGATGTCGTGGAGGACGTACGCGAAGACCTATTGTTAATGCCGGCCATCTCGCAAGCCAACTTGATTGGTGCCCGAGACTACCAGATTGACATCGAAATTCCCGAGAAGACGCTGCGGCAATACGGCTTGTCGCTGGAACGCGTCGCGCAGATCGTTCGCCGAGAGAACATCGAGTTGCCCGGCGGCAAAATGAAGACCGCCTCGCAAGAAGTACTGCTACGCGGAAAGAATAAACGCCAGACGGGCGACGAGATCGCCAAGATTCCGCTCATCACGCAAGGCGACGGTGTCGTCCTGACTGTGGGGGACTTGGGTGTGGTGAAAGATGATTTCACCGACGAGTCGTCGATCAATCTGATCGACGGACGCCCAGGTATGATGATTTCGATTGATCGCACGGCGAACGAAGATTTACTGCTCATCTGCGACCAGGTTCACGAGTATGTCAATAACGCGAAACTTCCGGCAGGCTACGAACTGATCACGTGGCAAGATACCGCCATTGATGTCAGAGACCGGATGGAGTTGTTACGGCGGAACGGAATTCAGGGACTGATTCTGGTATTCATCGTGTTAGCCATCTTCTTGGACTTGCGGCTTTCGTTTTGGGTTGCGCTGGGAATCCCAGTCGCGGTACTTGGTTCGTGCGCGGTCTTGTGGGCGACCGGCCAATCGCTGAACATGATTTCACTGTTCGCATTCTTGTTGGCTTTGGGAATCGTGGTCGATGATGCGATCGTGATCGGCGAAAACATCTACGCGCATCGCCAACGTGGCGACGATTTGCTGACGGCGGCCGTCCAGGGTGCCTATGAGGTGCTTCCGTCGGTTAGCGCCTCGGTTTCAACCACGATTATCGCGTTCATCCCGTTGCTCTATGTATCGGGCGTGATGGGCAAGTTTATCGCTGTTTTGCCGGTCGCAGTGATCGCGATGTTGGTCATTTCGCTGCTGGAAAGTACCTTCATTCTGCCCTGCCACTTGGCGCACACACACCATCGTTTCTTTCGCATGATTGGAGTCATGCTCTATCTGTTGCGGCCGTTTGGTTGGCTGCTGCACGCTGTCAACAGTCAGATGGAGCGATGGCTGGAAACACTAATTGGCCGAGTCTATCAGCCTATCTTGCGCTGGACGCTGCGTCATGCAATGATCGTGATCGCCATGGCGTTCTCGTTGTTCATCGTGACGATTGGGTTCATTCCGGGTGGGATCACACCTTGGAGCATCTTTCCTAAACTGGACAGTAACTGGATTCAAGCGAAAGTCACCTTTCCCGACGGCACACCGACGGCACAGACCGACGCCGCAACAGTGCGACTTGAAAAAGCCTTGGCAGAGGTCAATCGAGAGCCGACCCGGCAAGGCGCACCTCTGGTCAGGCTGATTCACCGGAGTGTCGGCGAGGTGGTTGCTCCCGGCGCGCTGGGGCCGGACTCTCTCACGTCGGGCAGCCATGTGGGAATGGTTTTTGTCGAATTGACCGACACGTCGCAACGATCGCTCAAGAGCGAACAGATCTTGTCCAAGTGGCGGAACGCGACGGGAGAGATTTCGGGAGTTGATAGCTTGACGTTTGGAACTCCTGAAATGGGACCAGGCGGCACTGCAGTGGAATTCAAGCTGCTGGCACCAGCGGAAGAAATGGCTGATCTGGAATCAGCCATCGAGGAATGCAAGGCCGAGCTGGCACGTGCCGACAAGTACCCCGGCGTCGTGGATATCGTCGATGACTCACGGCCCGGAAAATGGGAGTACCAATTCAATATCAAGGAGACCGCAAAGTCTATGGGTATTTCCGCCATGGACCTGGCGGAGACCGTTCGCGCATCCTTCTACGGTGCCGAAGTGATGCGGCTGCAACGTGGCCGTCACGAAGTCAAGTTGATGGTGCGTTACCCCGAGCGCGACAGAAAGTCACTGGCGGCGTTGGACGAAATTCGAATTCGGACGGACAACGGCAACGAACGTCCCATCACAGAATTCGCTAAGGTCAAGGTCGAGCGTGGCTACAGCGAAATCAATCGTGTCAATCAGCTGCGGTCCATCACGATCACCGCCGACATCATTGAAGGACAGGGAAACGCGCGTGAAACGGTTAAGAAGCTCAAAGTCGCGTTAATGGGGCAACCCAAGCCAACGCGTTTCGAGAAGCTACTGCCTGTTCCGTTCTTCGGCCCGCCTGAGGTCGAACGCGAGCTGGGACTACTAGCGAAGTATCCCGACGTGCGGATCCGTTGGGAAGGTCAGCAAGAACAGTCCAATGAGTCGATGGCTAGTCTCGGCATCGGGTTTATGGTTGCCACGTTTGCCATGTTCGCACTCCTGACGCTGGTATTTCGCTCTTACGTGCAACCGCTGATCATTCTCTGCACGATTCCCTTTGGTCTGACCGGTGCGATTCTGGGCCACTCGGTGATGGGGCTCCCATTGACGATGTTCAGCCTGTTTGGGTTGGTCGCGTTGACGGGCGTCGTGGTCAATGACTCGATTGTCTTGATTGACTTTATCAATAAGCGCCTGGCAGCCGGAGACGACTTGCAGACCGCAATCATCGCCGGTGGTTCGCGGCGTTTTCGCCCCGTTGTGTTGACATCTTTGACGACGATCGCTGGCCTCACACCGATTTTGCTGGAAAAGTCGTTCCAGGCCCAAGTCTTGATTCCGATGGCCAACAGCCTCTGTTTTGGCCTCGCCTTGGCGACCGTCTTAGTCCTGGTCCTAGTGCCCGCATTTTTTTGGTTATATGGCCGACTGGCCCTGGGATTTCCTGCCAGCGTCGACGACCCCGAGGCTTTGGCCATTACAGAACCGGTGGTCGCTAACGAGCAGTTCGTCAACCAAGCGGAATCGGAATTGGACTCCGAAGTTGCGGTTCGTTAGCGCCCTGCTTGATCCTCTTATTTGCTTGCCCGCTTTGATACGCGTTTCTTGTTACGGGACACGGCAGAGTCTGCATTCGGCACATTCACCTGCGGCAACCATTTTGCCAACTCACTTCGAACCTTCCCCAAGTCTTCGCGGGTCGCCAGGTTCGTCCATTCCTGTGGGTCGCTCGTATGATCATACAACTCCTCCGAACCGTTTGCGTATCCGCCATGGAAGATCTTCCCGCCACCAATCGACCGATAGCCATGCGCCGAGAAATGCTGTGGCAACGTGACCGCCTTCGGCAACGCCGGCCGCCATGGATGACTGTTCAAATAGACGCCGGATGTTGAAGGCCGGATTCCCGTTAGCAATGCGGCGCGGGACGGATTACACGCCGGTGCGGCGCAATAGGCACGAGTGAATAGCACAGAGCGTCCCGCGAGCCGATCGATATTCGGAGTGCGGCAATCTGGATGCCCGCCCAGGCAACCAATTCAGTCATTCAAATCATCGATGGCGATAAATAGAACATGAGATCGTTTTGAGGCTGGATCGGCAGCCTGCACTGTCGACCACATCGGTCCCAAAAGAACGGAGGAAAGGACGAATATGTGTCTAACTGGCTTCCAAGAGAGAGGAATAATGTGAGACCGTGGGTGTAGGGAGGTTGAAAATGGGACAGTCGCCTGAAATTGCGAAATCGCGCGTACTCAAGTGACCACAAAGTGGAATTTAGTCGCCGCGGGCAAGGACTTCAAACGGTTGGTCCATGTTTACTCGACTGAAACCCTTCAATTCACGTCAAATCAGTTGCCAGGACGCGGAAACCATGTCCGACTCTGCCTCGTCATTCTCTTTGAGAAGGCCCTCGCGCCTGTTTGAAGCAACCTCACAGCGCAATTTGAAGCTTGACTGATGCTTGACGATCGAACCGAAGCAAAGAATAATGGGTACGCGTATTAATCGCTCACTCCACTGCCAGCGACGGGTGTCTCTTCCATTGCCCTCCCGGAGAGTCCAGATTCGCTGGCTGACGTCCTACCAAGATGCTGTCATTCCTCATAACTGTTTGAAAGTAGCGACTTAGGAACGTATGGAAGTTTCTCGGTAACCCAGCATGAATTCAGCGAATGCCGCGTTAACGAATCAGTTCTCGTTGATGTCACAATTCGATGACGTTTGCGACCAGCTTTCAGCAGACAACAACATCGACTGCCTTCAGAAGCCGATTTCGCACTGGGCTCGGCAGGGTGATCGTCGTCTGCCGTATGCGCTGCTGCGACATACTGTTTGTGAACTCATCAACACGCCGTTTGTGGATCTATCTTCGACTCCGGGCATTGGACCAAAAAAGATCACCTCCCTGCTCGTGCTGCTCAATCGGGCGCTAACCGACCGTGGTCCCAAGACTTCTAGCGTCGTGGCAGAAGAGGCTCCAACGAGATCCAAGGAGGTTTTTGATGCCGATACGGTTTCTGAATCGGCGTGGGAAGACTGGCGCGCGACGGTGCGGCGTCGAGGACTTGAGAATCAAATGCTCGGCCAGCTCACACCTACGTTACGGGACTTGCCAACCGTAATTTGGGCGACGACGCTGGGCGAGTATCTGAATTACACGCTGGCTGATTTGCACGACTTAAAGACGCACGGTCAAAAACGGATCCAAACGGTCTTGGAGGTCTTCTATATCGTCCACTCGGTCTTCCAAGAGGTTGGCAGTCATCCCAAATTCAGCATAGTCTTGCAACCCAGCTTTGTGCAGTCCGTTGAGCAATGGATTCAGTGCGAATTGGAAAACGACCGGATTCCCAAAATAAATGACCTTCGCGAAAACTTGATGCTACCGCTGCTCAATCAGATTCAGGTTGATGGTGGTGATACGGTTCACCAGCTGGCGTCTGGACGACTCGGGATCGAAACAGAACCGGAGAGCGTTCGCAGCCAAGCCGAGCGTTTGGATGTGACGCGCGCCAGAATCTACCAACAGCTGGAAACCTGCGCAGAGATAATGCGAATCCGTTGGCCAGCGGGTCGACACTGGATGGCTGAATTGGCTGGAAAACTCGATTCGCTCGACGCCGACGTCTCGGAACGGAGTCTGTTCGATGCGACTCGGTGGCTGGTGTTTCCAGAGCGTGCGGATCAACGCATGGTCACCAATGTAATCGCCCTCCAACCTGTCGAAGAGAGCGTCCCTTCACAATCGTGAAGGATGTAAGCACGTCGTTGGCTGAGAGGCACAGCCTCGCTAGCCTTTTTCAGCCCAGACCTGAACCAGTTCGACGAGCAACGACGTGGCCTGGACCATCTCGTCCAGACACGCCCATTCCAACGGTGAATGCGGATTGTGCTGGCCAACCGAGAGATTCGGAGTTGGTAGGCCCTTGGCAGTCAACTGAGAACCATCTGTGCCCCCACGAATGATCGTCAATTGCGGTTGGCGGCCAAGTTGTTCGTGTGCGATACGCGCATATTCGACCGCCCGTGGTTCTTCGTTCAATCCTTCGCGCATGTTGCGATACTGAGGACGAATGTCGACTGCGATACTGCAACCAGCAATCGTTGCCTCGACTTCCTTGGCGAGTTGTCGCAAATCATCGGCATAGTCTTTCAACGCTTCCGTCTCGAAATCACGCAGCAGGACATGGATCGCCGCGTCAGCCACACCGCCTTCGATTCGATACGGATGCTGAAATCCCTGTCGACCGTCCGTCGTTTCTGGAGCCAATCTGTTCTGCGGCATACGTGCCACGAATTCGGCAGCTGCGCGAACCGCGTTGACCATCCGATCCTTGCCAATCGACGGGTGAATGTTGACGCCATGCACCGTGATCGTTGCCATATCGGCAGAAAACGTCTCGACATCAATTTGATTTGCGCCAGGTCCGTCCAGTGTGTATGCCGCCGTTGCCTGCAATGCTGCAACGTCGACGAAATCAACGCCGCGGCCGATCTCCTCGTCACAGGTAAACAAGATCCTAATCGGACCATGGAGTATGTCTGGATGTTCGCACAGGGTGTCCGCCAATTCCATGATCGCCGCAATCCCTGCCTTGTCATCACCGCCTAACAAAGTGCTTCCGTCAGACGTCACCAGCGTGCAACCCCGCAACGACTCCAGTGCGGGATTTTCGGCCACCCGAATCACGCTCGCTGGGTTGCCGGAAAGCAATATATCGCCGCCCTGATAGGCGTTGATGACCTGTGGTTTGACGTCGCGTCCGGTGGTTTCCGGAGATGTATCGAGATGAGCGTTGAAGGCGACCATCGGCCCCGAAGCTCCGTTGTTCGCTGGAATCGTGGCGGTGACGATTCCGTTGTCATCCTGTGCTGCATCAGCGATTCCGCAGCTCAGAAGTTCACGAACCAACAGCGCGCCCAGTTCCATTTGGCCTTCACTGCTCGGGTAGCGGTCGACGTCATCGACGGCCGTCGTATCAATTTGGACATACCGCAGAAACCGCTGCAATAGTCTTGATTGATTGACCATGTATCCTCCACCAACTGACTCTACAATGCCCATACGATACAACGACCGGAACCCGCGACAAGCCACCTGCGAAGAATCGGAATCTCTCGACCCATGAAACTGTTGGAATTAACGCTGGAAACTCCCGAGGAAAACCTCGCGCTTGACGAGGCGTTGCTTGAAGTGGCCGAAGCTGGCAAAGAACCAGGCGAGGTCCTCCGACTGTGGGAGTCCCCAGGACATGTTGTTGTGTTAGGCCGTTCCTCCAATGCCCAGGCCGAAGTCAATCTGGATGCCTGCCGCAGGCGAGGAATCCCTGTGTTGCGTCGGGCGAGTGGGGGGGCGACCGTGCTGATTGGCCCCGGCTGCCTGATGTACGCGGTGGTGTTGAGCTACGAGCGACGTCCGCAATTGCGAATGATCGAAATGGCCCATCAGTTTGTCTTGGAACGACTTCGCCGAGCGATCGAACCCCAGGTACCAGAAATCACATCGTCAGGGACCAGCGACTTGACGATGAACTTGCAGAAGTTTTCCGGCAATAGCCTGAGGTGCCGGCAGCGGCACCTGCTGTATCACGGTACGATCGTCTACGATTTTTGCATGGCGATGATGTCTGAATGCTTAGCAGCGCCGGCGCGGCAACCCGATTATCGAAACGGTCGCACGCATCAAGACTTTGTCGCCAATATCCCCATCGATCCTGACATACTCCGTTGCCAGTTGGCTCATACCTGGGAGGCTGCATCACCCCTGCAAGATTGGCCCAGCACAGAGACCGCGCGGGTGGTCGCAGAAAGGTACTCTCAAGCCAAATGGCGAATCGGTGGCAATTAGACGATGCAAGAAAAAAGAGGAGCCTCCGACCTGGGCAGAGGTCGAAGGCTCTTGGGCGTTGAGTGCAGGTCGGGGTAGAAACCTTACACTCATCGTAAAGTGGCATGCCACTGGCGATTGTACTGAGAGGACCCAAATCTGACAACATGCGAACCGATTTCTTTGTGAACATCTGGTCGCTCGAAGGTCGTGTCAATTCGCGCGGCTTCAGGAAAGCTGCAAACAAGGGAGAAGAATCTGCACAAATTGGTTCCTATCGACCACTCCAACGCAGGGTCAATCACTACTAACGAGGGACACACTTAGCTACGCCTAACCGTAGAAAACGGCGATTGTCCGCCTTCAAAAATATCGATAAAAATCTTCAATTCCGCCGGTCAAGCCTCGAAACTCCATGATGTTCCCAGCGGTTTACTGATCAATTTCCACGACGTGAAACCAACCGTCAGCGTCCATCAACTCATACGCGCCAATGTAGACAGATGAACAGGAGGACGCAGAGGAAACAGAGACGGCAGAATCAGGAACTCTGCTTTCTCCGCGTCCTCCTGTTCAAGATCTGCATCCAAGACAACCCAATTGACGTACCGGCCGGTACGTCCAACAATGCACGCGTTAACCGCCCCAGATCAGGGGCGGTCCCACCGCACTGGTCAGTGTTTTTCGCTGTTATTCAGGGTAAATGTTTTCTAACCCGATGGACTTTTGATGAACTTTCTTGAAAGCCAGGATCCTGACATTTGGACGGCCATTCAGGCAGAATGCCGACGCCAGCAAGACGGTCTGGAAATGATCGCCAGCGAGAACTACACCAGTCCTGCCGTCATGCAGGCAGTTGGCAGTGTGCTCACTAACAAGTATGCCGAAGGCTATCCTGGCCGTCGTTATTATGGTGGTTGCGAGCACGTGGACGAGATTGAAACGTTGGCCATCGACCGCGCCAAAGAGCTGTTCGGTGCCGAGCACGCCAACGTCCAACCGCATTCGGGTTCACAAGCGAATACGGCAGTCTATCTGACTTTGTTGGAACCCGGCGACACGGTTCTTGGGTTGGACCTGGCGCACGGTGGACACCTGACGCACGGGATGCGTCTCAACCTGTCAGGCCGGCTGTATAACTTCATCAGCTACGGTGTAACGCAAGACACGCACCGCATTGACTTTGACCAGGTTGCGCGGCTGGCGCATGAACACCGGCCGAAACTGATTGTCGCTGGCGCCAGCGCGTATCCGCGAGAAATCCATCACGATCGATTTGCCCAAATCGCTGCCGACGTCGGCGCGAAGCTGTTCGTCGACATTGCACATTACGCGGGACTGGTCGCGGCGGGCCTGCACCACAACCCCATCCCCGTGGCGGACTTTGTCAGCACGACGACTCACAAGACGTTGCGTGGACCGCGGGCCGGGTTGGTCATGTGTCGCCAAGAGTATGCCAAGGAACTCAACCGGAGCGTCTTCCCCGGTCTCCAAGGCGGTCCGTTGATGCACGCCGTGGCTGGCAAGGCCGTTTGTTTCCGTGAAGCCCTGCAACCCGAATTCAAACAATACGCTCAGGCGGTAATCAACAACGCCAAGACGTTAGCCGACGAACTTGCGGGCGGCGGATTGCGGCTAATCAGCGGCGGAACGGATAATCACCTGATGCTGGTCGACGTCACCACGTTGGGAATCAGTGGCAAACTGGCGGAGAAAGCGCTCGAGCGGTGCGGCATCACGGTGAATATGAACATGGTTCCTTATGACGAACGTAAGCCGATGGATCCGTCAGGAATCCGAATCGGTACGCCGGCGGTCACGACACGTGGGATGACAACCGATACTATGAGGACGATCGGTGGTTGGATGCTTGAGGCATTGCGCCATCCCGATGACGCCGGAGTCCATCAACGAATTCATGCGGAAGTCAAACTCCTTTGCGATCAGTTTCCCGTGCCGGCCGCTGCTTTGGAAACTGCCTAGGTTGGTAATTTCAGAGGGATTCGCACCGATATTGAAACCTGATCGACGCGAACGATTCCGTTACGATGAATTAACCAAGGAAACCTGCTGCCATGGCGGATACGTACAAAATCCTGATCGCCGACGATAATGAAGCGAATTGCGAGTTGATGGAAGCCTATCTGGCCGGCATCGACTGTGAAACGGAGATCGCCGTCGATGGTCAAGACACGCTGGACAAGGTGGCGTCTTTTCAACCAGACCTGATTCTGCTCGACATCATGATGCCCAAATTCAATGGGTTTGAAGTTTGCGAGAAGATCAAATCGGATCCAGTCAACAAGCGAACCATGGTGTTGATGGTAACCGCGCTCAACGAACTCGGTGATATCGAACGAGCCCTCGCGGCCGGCACGGACGACTTCCTTTCTAAGCCAGTCAATAAACTGGAGCTGCTCAAACGAGTCGAGAACATGCTCCGTTTCAAGGATTTCGGCGACGAGAACGAGCGACTTCGGCGGTACATCCAAGAGATGGAAGACAGCGGCGACGAGCGGCCTCACGATCAAGAGATGCAAGACGGCGACGACGAGCGGCCTCACGATCAAGAGATGGAAGACGGCGACGACGCGTCGCCTGCTTCATAACAGTTGTCAGAGTCAGCAGTTGGCATTTCCGGAACTTCGCTGCGCTTATTCCAGCCTACTTAGTTGAAACTCGAGGTCTTGATCTGCCGCTCGCCTGACGCGACGACCGCCGCACTACTTTGCATTGCGGTTAATTGGCTCTTCGACGACCAGTTCTGCTGGGAAGTCAGCCGATGCATTGCCACCTCGCTTTGACCAGCGTTTGTTCTGCGAGTTGCCCTTCGGCTGATTCATCGGAATGTCCATCCCTCCCGACTCGCCAAGCATCTCATACAGACGGTCTTCCATCTCGCCGGCCAGTTTTCTGTGGTTCGGATCGAAGATGAGGTTGTTTGTTTCACCAGGGTCCGCTTTCAGATCGTACAACTCGTCTGCGTCCCACAGTCCGTAGTATGTAATGTACTTAAACTGATCTCCCCGCAGGGCAAACTGGGTCGGCGACTGGGGGAAGTTCTTTTCCCAATAGTACACGTAGAGAAAATATTCACGCCAGTTTTCCGGCTTGTTGTTGGGAATGTCCAGGAAGCTACGGCCATCCATGTAGTCGGGCGTTTGCAGGCCAGCGGCATGGAGGATCGTTGGACCGACATCGATATTGCCGATGACCTGCTCGACGACCTTTCCGCCATCGAACAGGTCTGGGCATTGCATCATCATGGGAACGCGAATCGACTCCTCGTATGACACGCGCTTATCGATCAAACCGTGCTCGCCGAACATGAAGCCGTTGTCGCCCATGTAAACGACCAGTGTTTCGTCATGAACACGCATCTTCTTGAGTTGCTGAAGGACTCGACCAACGCTATCGTCCACGGCCAACGTTGCCTCGCAGTAGCGTCGATACAAATAGTCCAGCCCCTTGTCACTGTGGTAGGAAAAGTCGATGCCGTGCCAACTGTTGCGTTGATCACGAACCCACCGCGGAGCATTCTTGGCGGCGGTGATCTCTTCGCCGCGAGGCAGATCGAGCTTGACGTTTGCGTACCGACCTTCGTGCCGTTTGGCGGGCGTGAAGTTGGCGTGAACCGCCTTGTGTGACAGATACAGGAAGAACGGTTTGTCACCGTTCTGCTGCTCAAGCCACTCGACGGCATAATCCGTCAATTCGTCTGTGATATAGCCTTGCTGCAGAACCCGCTTGCCATTGACATTCAGGGTGTACCTGGGACCGGGCGGAAGATAATTCCCTTGCCCGCGAAAACTGACCCAGTGGTCGAATCCAGGACGTGGATCATCATGGGCACCACCCATGTGCCATTTGCCGATATAGGCGGTCGAATAACCGGCACGCTTCAGATATTGCGGAAAGAAAATTGTGCCGGACGGGACGAGCCGATTGTTGTCAATCACCCGATGCTTGTGTGTGTAAAGCCCCGTCAGGATGGACGCTCGACTTGGCGAGCAAAGCGATGTCGTGACAAACGCATTCTTGAGGTGGACACCGTTACGCGCCATTGAATCCAAGTGAGGCGTCTCCAGAAACGGATGTCCCATGAATCCCATCGCGTCGTAGCGATGATCATCCGTCAGGATGAAGATGACGTTCCGCGGCTTGGATCCTGTTCGCTTGCCAACGGCCGGCAATTCCACCTTGGCGGCATCCGCAGTGGTCCGAACTTCCTGCGCGTATATCGGTTCTCCAGCGACACAGGCGAAAGCGGCCGGCAAGAACAGGCTGAGCAAAGCAAGGCGGCTAATACGGTGAATCATCTGTCATCTCTCCCGAGCATGATGCGCTATCGATCTCCAGCACATACGGTGATCGGAACCGGCGTCGCTTGCAAGGGGCGGTCTTCGGCCGGCTACGCACCGGCTGGATTTGACGAGTCAAATCAATCAGAATGGATCGCTCGCTGCCGCGGCAATCGAATCGGAACCAGTAAGCTTGTGTCAGTTTTTTTACAGATGAGTCAAGTTATCAGCGACGGGCACCGACCGCAGGTCGGTCGGGGAGCGGGTCGCCGCAACCGAGCGATAGCTTATGTCGGTCTGAGGCACAGCCTCGCTACGTCTCAAGAGCAGAAAGTAATGTGTGAACGAAGCGCACCTCACGGCTACTGGAGAGACACCGCCGGTTCCAGTCGACCGACGGTGGCTGGCTCGTCCAATGACAGTGCTCGCGCTGCTTGCCGCAACCCATTTCCTGGTTGACCTCGTCGCTGGAACGACCAACCCGATCTGGCCAACACTCGAAGAGAATCTCCGGTTGAACACCGGCGGCTTGCTTTGGGTCTACGTCGCCTGGTCGATCGCCACGTCCTTCAGCCAGCTGCTGTTTGGGTTGTGGGCTGATCGTAATCACAGCCGCTGGCTGGTCTGGACCGGTCCAGGCATCGCAATTCTCTGTATCAGTTGTGTTGGCCTCGTCAGTTCACAACTTGCTTTGGCGTTGTTGTTTGTCGTCGGAGGACTAGGGGTTGCGGCGTTCCACCCCGAGGCTGCTGCAACTGCCGGTTCGCTCTTACCCAACCGGCGCAGCCGCGCGATGGCGGTCTTTGCGCTGTGCGGCTATTTGGGGCAAGCGGCGGGACCTTGCTACAGCGGTATCATGACTGATCAGTTTGGTGTCGGTGGATTGCGAGTGGGGATCGTTTGGGGCCTGCCGATTCTCTTCGTCCTTTATCTTGGTCTTCGCGGCGCGCCAGTCATCTCGCCACACGATGCATCGGGGAACGCCCCGAAATTCGAGGCAGGTGGCAAGCTATCGCTGATTGCGTTGTTGCTGGCCGTTGGTGCGTTGCGAATCCTGCCGGCTTTGGGGGTGCCTCTGGCCCTCGCCTATACATTGAAGTCGACAGATGCTCCCAATGCAATGATCGGCGCGGTTCAATCGTCCTTCATGGCCGGCATCGGTTTGGGTGCGATGGTGTGCGCAGCGCTGATTCGACACAAGCGCGAACGCACTGTCTTGTGGGTGCTCCCACTTTGCGCGGCTCCCTTCCTGGCGGCTCTTGCCTATGCAGGCGGGTGGATGCTGATCAGTCTGGTCGGTACCTGCGGCCTGTTGCTGGGCGTGACGATGCCTGTCTATATCAGCTATGGACAACAGATGCTCCCGCACGGCCAGCGAGTTGCCAGCGCGATCACGATGGGTGTGAGTTGGGGGATCGGCGGAGGTATCGTCGCCTTCGTACTGTGGATCTGCATGAAATACAACTCGCTTTCCAGTATTTTTGGATTCTTCGCATTGGCTGCGATTCTGAGCGGTGGGCTTTGCTATTTTCTGCCGGATCCCAATCACAAGGAGCATTGTTTCGAGTCGTTAGATGATTGAAGTTCCATACGAGAAACTCGCGCGGTTTTCGGGAAACTTGGCCACGTGCCTGGAAGCGGGCGTCAGTGTCGAACAAGGCCTCAAGTCTTCCAAGCGGTCGTTGGGACCGACACGCTTTGGCGGGGCGATTGAAGTTGCCGAGATTCGTGTGCGGCAGGGAGCTACGCTGCACGATGCACTTGCGACCGAAGCCGCCCCATGGCCGCATTTTTTTTTGCCGATTCTGGATGCTGGCGAACGGGCAGGTCGGACCGATGAGTCTCTGCGGTTTCTGGAACGTCATTGCAAACTGCTCGTCGGCCCGGCCCACGCTATCCGCAACGCCTGGCTATTTCCGTTGGTTATCATGCTGTTTGGGACGACGATCCGATTGGGTATCATCGCTGCCACACTGCCGCTGAGCAGCCTGTTTGGCGAGGCAGTTGAGTCGTTACGCGGGTATGCCACGCTAGCTCTCATCACGATCGTTTTGGTCGCTCCCCCGTTTCGACCGCTAGTTGATCCACTCAAACTGGTCCTTCCCTGGATCGGCGCCGCCGAACGCGAGCTGGCCATGAATCGTTTTTTTCAAGTCTTCGCCATGATGTATGCCACGGGAGGTCGGCGAGTTGAAACGATGATTCGTTTTTCGGCCCGCTGCGTCAGTAACATCACCGTCCGCAAGGATCTGTTACAGGCCGCGGAACAGATCCAGCAGGGTGAATCGCTGCCTCAAGCGTTCGAATCAACGCGCTTCGTGACACCTTCTGAGAAAGAAGTGATCGCCGCCGGCGATTTGTCTGGTACGCTAGAGAGAGCGTTTGAGCGAATCGCCTACGAAACGGGCGAGAAACTGACCTTCCGCATGGAGATTCTCACGCGTGTCGTCTCGCGGATCACGATGTGGTTGGTGATGGGCTCATTGATTCAAGTGATCTTGGCCCTCTTGTCTCGTTAGTGGTCCTTCTTGCACATTTCGCCGAACGGTAAATGAAACCAATAGGAGACAACGCGAGATGGACCCCAAGGACCCGAACTTCATTCGAGACTCCTGCCTGGATTCGACTGGCTATCGCTTGCTCACACCAGCGACCATCGTTCAGCTCGATCAGCTTCGCCGGACACTACAGATTATCGTCGCGTCGTTGATACTGGGCGTTGTATGTTTTGGCGGGTTTGCCATCGTCCAGAGCGAAGGGCCAAGAACATTTTTTGGTCCCGATCGTATGGACATAATGTTGGGCCTGGCAGTGATCTGTGCCGTTGCTTCGATTGTCGCGCCGATCCTTGTTGCTCAAACACCTCATGGCAGCACGCCCAATGCGCAACCAGCGATGCAGACCATGCTTACCGGCGATGCCGACCACGATCACGCCATCTACGAGGCACAGCGAATTCAAGTTACCACAATCATTGGTTGCGCGCTGCTGGAAGGAGGCGCGTTTGCCAATCTGTATGCGCTCTTCACAAGGAACGATCTGGTCCATGCGCTGGTCGCCGTCATTCTGCTGATTGGGATGGCCCTGCGATTTCCGACACGGTCCAAGTACCTACGCCGCATTGACCATGCAGTCGAAGAAGCGAGGCTGGAACAGCCAATTTCGAAATGAGCGAGTATTGCGACGCACCCTGAAGTTTGGGTGTGCCTCGCCGTGGCTGTAGATTCCAGCCGTAGCGGATTGGAGTGGAAAACGCTCCGTCCGCAAATTGCCACAGCTCGAACTGAAAGCTCGACAAAGCGCTAGGCAGCGTCTTGTGAGGACTGATCCACTGGTCGTGCCAGCACCTCTTCACAGGCCTTCACCACACGGTCGACTTCGATGGCGCGCATCGCGTCGTTGCTGGCACGCCGTCGCGCCCGGCTGGTGCCTGCCTGGTAATGATCTTGGATCGAAATATGCTGTGGACCGTACGCGCCAGAGTCTTGGTAACGCGTCGTTCCGTGTAATCCTACGCATGTTGTGCCAACGGCACTGGCCAGATGCAAAGGTCCCGTGTCCGAACCCAGAAACAGACGAGCACGCCGCAAGAGCGTTGCCAATTCAGGCAATGAAGTGACGGGAGCAAGAACTGCGTGACCGCCCGAGTGGGTCAAAATCTGTTCTGCCCACACTCGTTCATGATCTCCCGCCCAGGCAACCAGCGTAGGGATCTGATGGTGCTGGCCGAGCACTCGGGCCACTCTTCCATATCGGTCTGCCGGCCACAAACGAGAATCCCATCCGGCGCCCGGATTCATGACCACGTAACTACCGGTCAAGTGAGCACAGTGCAAAAACCCAGTCGCCTTTTCCTCTGCTGACGGGCTCGTTGGCAGACAGAATTGCGCCCTTGGCGAATCAACGCCCAACGCCTGCAACAGTTCCAGCTGGCAGTCGACCAGATGTCGAGCAGATTGTTTGATGAAATGATTGTTCAACCAGAGGCTAAGTTCTTTGCCTCGCGGCGTTTGAAAGCCGATTCGCTGCTTCGCCCCCGATAGCCAAGCCAACATCGCACTCTTGGAGAGACTCTGTGGGTCGATCGCGACATCGAACTTCAGCGCGCGAAGTTCCTTTCGCACGAACCGGATCTTCTGCCATGATTTGAGCCAACGTTTGTCCACAACAATCAGTCGGTCGAGCGCAGGATGATTTTCAAGCAACGGGGCCGCAGCCGGTTCGACCGCCCAAGCCAAAAACGCTTTGGGAAACTGTTCTCGCAATGCGCACAACATTGGAGTTGTTAGGATGCAGTCGCCAACAGCGCTCAGTCGACAGATCAGGATACGCGGTGCGGTGTTTGAGTTCATGGTGCTTCTCCAAGGCTTCGCTCGAGATCTGCTTCCAAGGGCGTTGCAATGTTGCTTCCGACTCCCCAGAGTTGAATCGGTTTGGCTTCCGCGTTATTGCCTGACTCCGTTGGATCTTCGCTGTGATAGTCTGCCTGAAGAATACCTTGCTTTTCGGCATCCGGATCGGGAAAGATATGCTGGCTGTCGTAGGCCACGGCGGACCGCGTGTGACGCGCGTTGTCTGAGCCAAGCACAGGGATACGAAGTGTCTCGCCGGCAAATCGCGTTCCCTCATGGATGCTGCCGTTTTGAAAGGGGCCGGCACCAAAGAGCCAGAAATCCTGGGAAGTACTACGGGCGCGAGCGATTCCTGACTGCCAGATTGGGTGGCCTGTCTCACGTTCGAATGCAAATACAGCAATCTTGACGGCCCCCACATGACCTTCCTTCCGTGCAAACGAAATCTCGGGAATGGTGGGAATTGCCGGCGCACCGGGAACCAATGTGGCCGCAGTTGAAAGCGCATTACTGCCTGGGATGCCAAACGAAACTTCGTTCCCGTCAGAACCCAGAGTCCCAACCCTTGCTTCGACAATGACTTCCGCAGCCTCGTGATTTTCAACCAACCAACAATCGGCACCGATCATCTGCTGTCTCAACGAACTGATGATGTAGTCCGCGTTGACAAAGCCCGTACTTTTGACGTTGCGAATGTACTTCGAATCAAGAAAGACCTTGCGGCCCGCCAAGGTGCGAAAATCGATGCTCGACACGGCATAATCGACCGCATCGGAGACCAATAACTGTTCAGTGGCGATGCGGCTCTTCGTCGCGCCGCAGCCAGTGAAGATCGCAGCTCCCAACAGGATTGCTAAGGGGAATCGGCAAGGAAAACGGAACATTGAAACTCTGCTAGCGGTGGTTTCTGCGCCTGCGTTAACAGGTTTATCATCGCGGCGGCGGAGTATAGCGAAAGTTGACGGTTGCAAAAGCGCGATTATTGGCCAAAATCGTAATATGGATGGACGATGCCGGCACATGCTGCGTCACTGGCCCCTCCGAGCTTGCCCCAATCCCCACGCCAACCAGAGGCTTCAACAGTCAACCAAGCAATCCACTCAACCACTATAGGTGTGATCCAAGAATGTTTAGAATCACGACGTGTCTTATTGGAATTAACCTCGCGTGTCTGCAACTGGGTTGCAACGCGGAACCTGTTCCTCTGTCGCTGGCAGTTGAGGAGCCTCTCGCAATGGCTGAAGAAGCTAGTCTATCAACGCCAGATTCCAAGCCCGCTCCTGCGAAGGTTGCCGTAGCGACGTTCGGTGCCGGTTGCTTTTGGTGTACCGAAGCCGTCTTCTTGAGACTTGATGGCGTTACGGCCGTGGAGTCCGGATACGCAGGCGGTTTTGTCAAGAACCCAACCTATAACGCTGTCTGTGCTGGCGAAACGGGGCACGCCGAGGTTTGTCGGATCAGCTACGACCCGGACAAGATCGGCTACGACGAACTGCTGAAAGTGTTCTGGATGACGCACGATCCCACAACGCTAAATCAACAGGGTGCGGATCGTGGCACACAATACCGTTCCGTGGTGTTCCACCACGACGAAACGCAGAAAGAACTGGCCACGAAATTCAAGAAAGAACTGGACGAGTTAGGTGCGTTCCCGGCCCCGATCGTGACGGAGATCAGCCCGCTCAAGGAGTACTACAAGGCCGAAGCATACCACCAGAACTACTTCGAACAGAACCCGTTCCAGGGGTATTGCCAGGCGGTCGTGCGGCCCAAGATCGCGAAGTTCGAGAAAGTCTTCAAGGATAAACTGAAAGCAACGCCGTAAGGTGCATTTTCGAATTGAACTGAACCGATTTACGACATCGGTCTGCATTTCAGAGCAACGCGACTACGCCTGGACCTGACGCAGGACTACACCTCGCTGCCCGTGGGCGAGAGCATCTCTAGTGCCTCTTCTAGAGAATCCGCGCATTCAAACGCTACTTTTCCATTATGCTGCGATGGCTGAAGAAGTCTCTTCGCCGTGAAAATCTTGTGAATGAAAGGCATGATGTTGCACAGGACGAGCCGTCCCTGTTTTTCGCGAACGGCATGTTTGACGCTGATGAACGCAACGCATCCTAAGCTGGTCATGAAGGTCAGATTCCCCATGTCCAAAACAAATTTCGTTGCCTGCGACTTCCTGACGGTATGGCTCAAAATGTACTTCAGATCGTGCGCGACGATACTATCCTTGATCTGCTCGGTCTCGATCCTCATCATCAACACATCATCGTGTCGAATCGTCGTGATCAGGTCATTAATGTTCACTTGAGATGCCTTGCCTGTTCCGTTGCCGACAGTTTGTGGTAGAAAACTCACACAGCTGCTTCTCTTCAGCTATGCGAATGCCAGAATAGGCCCACTCTTCGATTCTACCCACTCAGTCGGAGGATTGCGACACCTTAAGCTCGGTCTTTGTTCGATGCGTGCTTTTCCGCCCCAGGAACTCAGTTGGGACCTTCGTGGCGACGCTTGGAGCACGAGGCCGACACGTTAAAATGACCAAGTTGCGAGGGACGCCCCCCAAACCACACGGCACGGAGAGGTTATGGCAATGGAGAACTCGGAGGCCACGTCAGGTTTGTCTTGGGCTGACTTGACGTCCAAATTGCAACAGCGCGAGCAGGAGATCCTTCAGGGGGGCGGCGAACAGGCAATTGAGCGACAACACGCCAAAGGCCGCCTGACGGCCCGCGAGCGAATCGCTCGCTTGATTGACCCCCGCGCAACGTTTCGTGAAATCGGGCTCTGGTGCGGCGATGGAATGTATGACCAGTGGGGCGGAGCACCGGCGGCCGGAGTCGTTACCGGCATCGCACAGGTGAAGGGTCGTCGCCATATGATCGTTGCCAATGACGCTACGGTGAAAGCGGGTGCCTTCTTTCCGGCGACAGCGAAGAAGACATTACGCGCGCAGCGGATTGCCTTCGCCAATCGGCTGCCCTTGATCTACCTCGTTGATTCTGCGGGCGTGTTCTTGCCATTGCAGGAAGATGTGTTTCCGGACGAAGACGATTTCGGACGCATCTTTCGTAACAACGCCGTCATGTCCGCGGCGGGAATCTCACAAACTGCGGCCATCATGGGGAACTGTGTCGCCGGCGGTGGATATTTGCCCGTGCTGTGCGACAAAGTGCTGATGACCTCGGGATCAGGCCTCTACCTAGCTGGCCCGGCGCTCGTCAAAAGCGCCATCGGCCAAGAAGTCTCCAGCGAACTGCTGGGCGGCGCGAACATGCACGCCGCCATCAGTGGCACCATAGATTTTCACGAGCCCGATGACGATGCCTGCTTGGATCGGTTGCGACGTCTTGCCGAGCTTATCCAACCCGATGCCGACATTCCCCCACCGCCGTTTACACGACACGACAGCCAACCGCCGCAGCGTCCGACGAGCGACGTCTTAAACATTGTCGATCCTGATCCGCATCGCGAATACGAGATCCGCGAAGTGCTGGACTGCGTGGTGGATATGGATAGCTTCGACGAGTACAAGGCCGACTTTGGAAAGGCGGTCGTTTGCGGAACGGCCCGGATCGGAGGGTTCTCCGTTGGGATCGTGGCCAACCAGCATCACCGGATCAAGACCGCCAATGGCGAGTATCAGTTTGGCGGTGTGATGTACGTCGATAGCGCTGAAAAAGCGGCCCGTTTTGTCATGGCGTGTAACCAAGATTGGTTGCCCCTGTTGTTCCTGCAGGATGTCAACGGCTTCATGGTCGGTTCAGAGTCTGAACGTGCGGGAATTATCAAAGCAGGTGCCAAGCTCGTTAATGCTTTGAGCAACAGTCGCGTGCCCAAGGTGACCGTCATCATTGGCGGATCTTTCGGTGCGGGGAATTACGCGCTATGCGGCAAGGCCTTTGACCCCCGTTTCATCTTTGCCTGGCCGAACGCACGTTGCGCGGTGATGGGCGGCGATCAGGCGACCGACACGTTGCTGGACATCACCGTCAAGGCAATGCAAAGGCAAGGCGACGAGATCGACGCGGCGGAACTGACCGCGTTACGAGATCGCGTCAAGTCTGATTACGATCGCCAAGTCGACGTCCGTTATGCTGCCGCCCATGGCTGGGTCGATGCGATCGTTGACCCCACCACCACGCGCGAAACGTTGATCGACACGTTGGAAGTCGTGACCCGTTCCGCGACGGAAGAACCGTTTCGCACGGGCGTCTACCAGGTATGACCTGTGCTTGGGGTTTCTGCCGCACCTGCTCAACCCATAAAAAAAGCTTCGTTAGAAGAATCTGTGGGTGAAGTTGGGTTCCGGGAGCGCGCCGAGATTGTGATAGAGCGCGGTCTCGTAGGCTTCTTGGGTACGAAATCCGTAGGATTTTCTGGTGATCAGTTTTAGTTTGTTGTTGA
>PVBE011103136.1_pt1 | contig 29206 bp, 25 predicted proteins | sample 1631181 | NCBI WGS metagenome assembly PVBE01 (sample SAMN08397723, study PRJNA350692) | Marine metagenome, whole genome shotgun sequencing project. | isolation source: water | place: Pacific Ocean | collected 2012-04
ACCACCGCCGGGAATCGCCGCCCCACCCGCGCCGCAGCGATGCGCTTGTACGCCGCCCCCTCGCTCATCCCCAGCGCCTCCACGCAGTAGGCGTGCATCGACGGGAAACCCTCCCGCGCATAGAGACGGCGCTCGCCCACCTCCGCCAGATGCACCAGCAGCTCAGCCACCGCCCGATTACATCGCCCCTGCACCCTCACCACCCGCGCCAGCAGCTCCTTGTCATCCAACTGCCTCACGTCACCAAGCACCATGTCGTCCTCCAGCCCCGGAGTAACCACATGATATCATGGCGTTTTTCACCCTCCCTGCGCCCCGCCCCCCCGCCGCTCGCACCCCAAAACCTCGCGCACCCTTCCCCCGACCGGTTCCGGCCTGCACACGCCACCCACGCCCATCTCTGCGGCCCAATCTACCTGTCGCGGGGACGCTCGCGGGCCCCACAGTGAGCACTCGTCAAGCCGAAGCGCCCGAAAATACGCACTAAAATCGACAAACCCAGGCCGCCACGGCCCTTCACTAGAATGGCATTCGCGTGTGCGCCGAAGGCGCCCGCGTCTGCGCCGTTTCGCGGCCGTGGACGACCAGTTCGTCCGCCCCCCGACCGCATGACCGTTCAAACCATGGAGCCCAGGCCCCCGGCCCCACGCTCAAGTCGTCGGCGGACCTATGGAGCTAGAGAAGGAGATCTGAAGGAGGGAGGAGCTGAAGAAGCAGACCTGAGGGGCCGACCCGAACCAGAGCTAGCGGGATTTCCACCACTCCGAGAACTCATCGAACTCGATCGTGCCGTTGCCGTCCGTATCGATCTCGGTGAACCCGATCACGATCTCGTCGTACGAGAACCCCGCGCCGAGTGCTTCGCAGAGGCTGCCAAACTCCTCGCGGTCGATGACCCCGTTGGAGTCCTTGTCGTAGAAGTCGAAGGTCTCGCGCAGCTCGATTGCGTCGTCCATGTCAGCCGCCCTTCAGGGTGGCGATGGCGCGCAGGGCGGCGTTGGAGAGGGCCTTGTCCTGCTCTTTCTTGGCGTAGTCGGCGAGCACCGAGACGGCCTCTTTGCGCTTCAGAAGCAGCAGGGCCTGGATGGCGTGGTGTCGCACGCTCGGGTCGTCGTCCTCGAGGGCGGTGGCGATGGCCTCGACTGCGGAGGGGTCGCCGGTGCCGGCCATGGCCTTGAGCGTCGCCTTGCGGATGTCGACGACCGGGTCCTGGATGAGGGGGGCCATCGCGACGACGATGCGGCGGTCGTTCACCAGCCGCAGGCCGCGGACCGCCTTCATGCGGACCTCTTTGTCCTTATCGAAGAGGAGCGGGTTGAAGAGCGCCATCAGGCGGAGCTTCTCGTTGCCGGCAAGGGTGCCGCCGATGCCGATGAGGCCGTCGGCCGCAGCCCGGCGGACCGCGGCGTCTTTGTGCGCGAGATGCGGCAACAGCGCGTTGAGCGCCTGGCGCTCCTTGAGGATGCCGGCTGTCTCGCACGCGTAGGCGAGCACCCAGGGGTCGCGGTCGGTGAGGTAGCGGAGCAGGATGGTCGTGGACTTGGGCCCGGGGAACGCGCGCAGGGCATGGGCCACGGCGCGCTTGACCTCGGTGGCGTCGTCGGAGCCGAGGGCTTCGATGTCGGCGCGGACGCCGTCGCTCGCCATCACCTCGAAGCTCGCGGCCACGGCCGCCCGGATGAGCGCGTCGGGGTCGGTGCGCAGCTTCTGCAGCGTCTCGATGATCGTCTTGCGGTAGGCCCTGCCGTCCTTCTGCTTCACCTTCACGCCCAGCGTGGCCACGGCGGCGCGCCGCAACACCGCGTTCGGGTCGCGCGAGCCCTTCAGCACGAAGTCTAGGCCCTGCTTGGAGTAGATGGTCCGAATGGCCGTTTGCACCGCGTTGCCGCTCTCGGGGTCGGCGATGTTGGCGCCGGCCAGCATCGGCAGCGCCCGCGTGTGGCCCAGCCTGGACAACGCGCCCGCAGCGGCGCGGCGGGTGGCGCCCTCCTTGTGGTTCAGCGCGCGCCCGAGCGCCTCGTAGGTGCTCGAAGAGTTGTAGGCGACCAGCTTGGCCGCAGCCCCGGCCGAGTCGTCGCCGGTGCCCGCCTTCACGAGATAGAGCAACGCTGCCTGGTGGGTGCTCTTGTCGGTCTTCGCAGACGCGAGCGCGCGCGCCACCTCGATGCGGGGTCCGGCGGCCAGCGCCGCGTCGTCGAGACGCGCCACCATCGGCTTGTAGGCCTTGCGCTTCAGCAGGCTGTTGATCACCGCCTCGCGCACCCCGGCCGACGCGTGCCCGAGCTTCTCGAGCAGCTGCGTGTTGGCCTCCTTCGACTTGCTGTCGCCGAGCGCGACGGCCGCAGCCGAGACGATCGTGGCGTCCTGGCTGCGCAGCGCGTGGAACTGAGCGGCGGCGGCGAAGTTGGGATCCTTCGAGCGGCTGAGCAGCGCGGCGGCCTGGTCGCGCAGCTTCAGGTCGGGGTCCTTGTCCATCATCGCCCGCAGCGCCTTGTTGACGTTGCGGTTGTCGCGCCCGGCGAGGCCCGTGAGCGCGGCGCTGCGCAGGCTGCCGTCGGCGGATTGCAGCAGCGGCAGGATGCGCTTCTCGAGGTCCTTCACCCTGAGCAGGCCACCCGCCTTGACCGCAGCGAGACCCGCGGCCGAGGGGCCCGACTTCAAGTAGCTCCACATCGCCCCGACCAGCGCCTTGTCACCCTTGCGCAGGCGCGCGACGGCAACGTCGCTCGGCAGCAGCGTGCCGTCGGGCAGCTTCACCAGGGAGCCAGCGAACTTGGCGGGCGGGAGTGCCTGCCACAGCGGAACCGTGATGACGTAGGCGGCGAAGGGGACGTTGTCGCGGGTCCAGCCCCCGGCGGCCACCTTGGGGAACATCACCTTCGTCGCGCCATTCTCGGTGAAGCTGTAGACCGTCTCAGCCATAACGATCGGGTGGTAGGCCTTCTTGGCCGCGTCCAGGTAGACGAAGACGATGCCCGACTGGTTCGCGTCGGCCTTGAACGCCAGGCGCGCGTCGCCGTAGCTGTTGCGCTTGGCGCGCAGCAGCGTCTTGAAGACGGCGCGAATGCGCTCGGGCAGCTTGCCCGCCTTGACCTTCGTCGGCACGGGCATGAGCACGTACCGGGTCGCCCCGGTCCGCGACCACTTCTCGTAGCTGTAGCGAACTGTGTGCACAGTGTCCGCGGCGGCGGCTTGCTGCCCCTGGGCGGCGGCTGGGCTCACTGGAGCGGTCGCGAAGAAGCCGCAGACCACAGCGAGGCGAGCGAACGCACGAAGCATCATTCGGACTCCTGCGATGCGATGGGTGCCGGGCCGTTGCATGTGCCCGGTGCACGATCTGGTTGGCGACCTGCTTCTAATCGGAGCAGGCTACTTCGCGCAATGAAACTCGGCAAAGTGCATAAGGTTGCACTCGTTCTGCTGGCCGCCTGCGGCGCCCCGCCCAAGGCCCCGGCCGTGGACCATCGCGAGCTCGCGGCGGTCCACGCTCACAACGAGACGCTCATCACCGTGCAGCGCGCGACGGGCCGCGTGAAGGCCGCGCTCCATCGGCGCGACGCCGCCGCGACCGGGGCCCTGCGGTTACCGACCCCGGGGGCGTGCGCCGCGCTCGAACGAGCCGGCGGCGACGTAGACGCGGCCTGGGCGGCGGTGCTCGACGCGTACGCCCACCTCGACGCGCGCGCCGTCGGTCGTGACGGCGCCCGTGGGCGAGCCGCTCAGCGCGCCCGGCAAGCGCGGACACAGCGCGGGCTCGACGCAGCCCATCGAGAAGCGTGGCGCGCCCGCTGTGCGTCGGTGCCGCCCGTGGCGCCGATTGAACCACCACACGAGGTCACCCCAGGCCGGCTTTGCCGCGACTTGTGGCGGCACGAGGAGCTGCTCAACCTGGTCGCACCCAAGGGCTGGGCAGACCGGCCACACGCGGCGCTGCACGTCGCGCGGCGGCTCTCGCGCAACCTCGACGACGAGCTCGACGTCCTGCTCGTGTTGGCCCACGACGGCTTGCGCACCACGCAGGTGGCGGCCATCGATCGGGGCGTCCCTGGCCTGGGCAGTCCGGCCCCGTACCGCGCCGAGCATCTGCCGCGATGGCGCCGACTCGAGGGCGTGGCGCTGCTCGACGCGCAACGCGGGCTCCGCGAGGCGCCGACCCTCTACGCGCTCGCCCGCATTCACGCCAACCGGCTCCCCATCGACGATTGCAGCCCGCAGCTGGGCGGTCATTGGGGCTACGCGGACGTCCGTGGCCAGCTGGGCGGAGGCGGCCTGGAAGGGGACGGGGAGGGGACCTGGCTCTTCTCCGGGGGCTTGGTGGGCAACGGCGGTGACGTGGTCCCGTACGCCCCGCTCGAGCTGTATCTGCTGGGTCTCGCCGACCCTGCGGAGGTCGGGACCGTCCGGTTCCTCCGAGGCGCGCTCATGGCCGAAGATGGGTCGCTGCGCGCCGCCGGGACCTGCACTGTGGATGGGCCCGAGCTGGTGCGGCGCTTCGGGCGCCGCCCGCGTCGCGACGCCCCGTGGCGCGTGGGTGTGGTGGTGGTCTCCGCCACGCCGATCACACCGGACGTCGCCCGCCGGTATCGGGCGGACCTCGCTGCGGTGGTCGCCAGCGGACCGGACCAGGACCCCGACCGCCTCAACTTCTACGAGGCGACGGGGGGCCGCGGCCGACTCGCGGTCGTCGTGCCTTCCGGGCGCCGCGCCGGTTGCGGGCCGGGTGCCGCGTCCCTACGTTGACCGCGTGGCGCTCTTCGACCAGCTGGGTGAGGCGAAGCTCAGGCTTATGCGCTGGAGTCCGTGATCCTCGCCGACGGCGGCGATTGCGGTTGACGAATTCGGTCGGCTTGACCAAAGTGACCCGCGAGTCAGAATTGCGGAGAGGGTGAACACAGATGGGCCCCGATTTCGCGTTTCGCGGGTACACGCGCCGCATTGCCCGTTCGGTGGTCGACGCGATGGTCCCGCGCTGGGACGAGTTCGACGTCGAGCTCACCGATGACACCCTGGACGCCGTCGAGGCGACGGTGCGCGGCTATCCACCGGGGGTCCAGGCGGGCGTCCTGGCGATGCTCTACGCGATGGAGTTTGGCGGCCCGGTCCTGCTGACGGGCGTCAAGCCGCTCTCCTGGCACGACCGCGAGGAGGTCTACCGCCGCCTCGTCCGAATCGGCGACCACCCGGTGGCCCCGCTGCGGATGATCCCGCTGCTGTGGAAGATCATGGTCTCGTTTTCGGCGTATTCGCGCCCCGACGTAGAGGCCTTCCTCGGCCTCGAGCGGCGCCGCTGGCGAGACAGCCGAAAGGCGTTCCGTGACGCGCTCGTGCAAATCGACGAGCGAAATCAAGGCGCGCCGGCGACGCCCGACCCGCTCATCGCAGACGACGTGATCGGCGCGGACGACTACCTGCGCTTCGACGCAGAGTCGCTGCTCCCCGCGACGAGCCCGGCGGCGACTGAGCCGGAAGAAGCCGGCCGTGCCTGAGCGTCGCCACCCGAACATCGTCGAGCCGCACCACACGAGCGGTGATCTCCACATCGATTGCGACGCGGTCGTCGTCGGCAGCGGCGCCGGTGGCGCCACGGTCGCCGCCTCGTTGGCCGAGGCCGGGCTGGACGTCTGCGTGCTCGAAGAGGGCGCCTACTACGCCACCGAGGACTACAGCGCGAACATCCCCGAGATGTTGTCGAAGCTCATGCGCGGCGGCGGCTCCACCGTGATGATGGGCCGCGCGCCCGTCCCGTACCTCGAGGGGCGCTGCGTGGGCGGCACGACCGTCGTCAATGGCGGGATGTGCTGGCGCACCCCCGAACACGTGCTCGACGAGTGGGTGACGCGCGGCCTGCCCGACATGTCGCCCGCCCGCCTCGAACGCCACTTCGAGGAGGTCGAGCGCACCATCGACGCGCGCCACCAGGACCCCGGCAGCGAGGGCAACTGCTCCGGCGTGTTCCGGCGCGGCGCCGACGCCCTCGGCTGGAAGCTGTCGCGCAACAGGCGAAACCAGCGCCACTGCGTGGGCAGCAACGATTGCGTGACCGGGTGCCCCTCCGGCGCCAAGCGCTCCACGCTCTACTCCTGGCTGCCCCGCTTCTTCGCCCAGGACGGGCGGCTGTACACGCACACGCGCGTCGAGAAGGTCCTGGTCGAGGAAGGACGCGCCGTCGGCGTCACCGGTACGCTCGACGACCCGTACCAGCCGCGCCGTTTCACGGTTCGCGCGCGTGCGGTGGTGCTCTCCTGCGGCGCCATCCAGACCCCGCTCCTCCTGCAGCGAAACCGCCTGGCGCGCCGCTGCGGCCATGTTGGCAAACACTTCACGATCCACCCGAATGTGAAGGTCGCCGCCCGCTTCGACGAGCCGGTCGACAGCCTGCAGGGCACCCACCAGGCCTTCCAGTGCATCGAGTTTCAGAACGAGGGCATCCTGATGGCGCCGGGCGCCATCCCGCTGGGTTTCATGGCCGGCATCTTCCCCGGCTTCGGGAAGGCCCTGGCCGACAAGATGCTCGACCACCGCTACCTCGCGACCGGCGGAATCCTCGTCGACGACCACGGCGAGGGGCGCATCCGCACACTCCCGTTCGGCGTCCCGTACATCCGCTACGACGTCACCGACCTCGACCAGTCGAAGTTCATCCGCGCCACCGCGCTCCTGGCCGAGCTGTACTTCACGTCGGGCGCCCGCGAGGTCTTCACCTCGTTCCACCACCTGCCCGTGCTGAACTCTCCCGACGACATCCGGAAGCTCTACGACCACCCGCCACGCGTGCAGGACACGGAGTATTTCACGGCCCACATCATGGGCACCTGCCGGATGTCCGCCCACCCGCGCCAGGGCGTGGTCGACTCCGACGGGCAGGCCTGGGACGTGCCCGGCCTCTTCATCGCCGACGCCAGCACGATGCCGGGCACCATCGGCGTCAACCCGCAGGTCACCATCATGGCCCTCGCCCGCCACATCTCGGAGCGCCTCGCCGAGCGCCTCCTGCGCAGCCGCGCGGCCTGAACCCGACAAGGGTCTGACAACCGCTGCGTCAACCGCTTGACGCCATCGCCGCATAACCCCGCAGCACCGTTATCTCTCCGCTCTGGCACGACTCGTGCTCTTTCGGGCAGCGACCGGGGTGAGCCTCCGGGGGAGAGAGACGAATGGCGAGCGGCATCTACACGTCGATGAGCGGCGCACACATGCAGGAGCAGCGTCTCGAGACGCTGTCGAACAACCTCGCCAACGCCAACACGCCCGGCTTCAAACGGCACGAGGCGCTCTACCGCCAGGCCCACAACGACGCCACGAAGCTCGGTGATCCGAACCAGGCGCTCGGGGTGCATCATCCGGTCCGCTTCCTGCCCGAGGACCGCCTTCCGGGCCTGATCGACGAGCGCTGGACCCACTGGTCACAGGGCTCGATGAAGGTCACCGACAACAACTTTGACGTCGGCCTCGAAGGCGAGGGCTTCCTCGCCGTGCAGGGGCCAAACGACCAGCCGCTCTACACGCGCAATGGGGCCTTGCGGCTGCAATCCGACGGGACCCTCGTCAACGGCGACGGCCTCGCGCTGCTCGACGACACGGGCAAGACGATCCAGGTCATCGGTGACCGTGGCCGTTTCCACGTGTCGGAGGACGGGGTCGTCCAGGTCGGCGACGAGACGCTCGGCAAGCTGAACATCGTCACCTTCGACGATCTGCAGCCCCTCGAACGATTGGGCGGCTCGCTCTATCGCCACCCAGACCCCAACGTGCAGCCGCGACCCACGACGGACGTGACGGTGCACCAGGGCTTCCTCGAGGGCGCCAACGTGAACCCGGTCTACACGATGACTCTGCTCATCAAGACCAACCGAATCTTCGAGCTGAACACGCGGGCCATGCAGGCCTACAAGGCGATGGACCAAAGCGCCATCCAGAACGTCGGCCGCAATGGCTAGTCAAGGACCAGTCAAGGAAGACTGGCGACCGCTTCCAGGGACAGCCAGAGCGGCGCCTGAGCGGGAAGGAGATCACGAATGATCCGATCACTTCACTCGGCTGCGACGGGGATGAGCGCGCAGCAGACGTTCATCGACGTCACCTCGAACAACCTGGCCAACGTCAACACGACGGGGTTCAAGAAGGTCCGCGCCAACTTCCAGGACCTCTTCTACCAGATCTCTCGTGCGCCCGGCTTGAACACCACCGAGACCACGGAGTCGCCGACTGGCATCCAGGTCGGCCTCGGCGTGCGCACCGCGAGCACGCAGAAGGTGTTCTCGGATGGCAGCTTCAAGTTCACCGACATCCCGACGGACGTCGCCATCCAGGGTGACGGCTTTCTCCAGATCACCCAGGCGGACGGGACCATCGCCTACACCCGCGACGGCGCCCTGCATACCGACGAGAACGGGACGCTCGTGACCGCCTCGGGGCTCCCCGTCGAGCCACAGATCCAGGTGCCGGCCGAGGCGATCTTCGTGCACATCTCGCAGGACGGCATCGTCTCCGCGCAGGTGCAGGGCCAGGCCGAGCCGGTCCAGGTGGGCCAGATCCAGACCGCCACCTTCATCAACCCGGCCGGCCTCATCGGCACCGGCTCCAACCTCTTCCAGGAGTCGGGTTCGAGCGGCCCGCCGGTCATCGGCAACCCGGGCGAGAACGGCTTCGGGACCCTGCAATCCGGGTTCCTCGAGCTCTCCAACGTGAAGGTCGTCGAGGAGATGATCAGCCTCATCACTGCCCAGCGCGCCTTCGAGTTCAACTCCAAGGCCGTGCAGGCGGGTGACCAGATGCTGCAGAAGCTCGGCCAGTTGGTGAGGTGATCCGATGATGCGCCTTTGCACTCTCTTCTTTGTCGCCACGCCGGCTCTCGCGGTGCCCGCCATCTCGGTGGCTCCGCGCGCCGAGGTCTCCCGCTCGACCATCCGTCTCGGCGACGTCGCGAAGCTGCGCGGGTTCGCCAAGGATGCGCGTGCGCGTTTCGCGAAGATCGAGCTGGGCAAGGCGCCCATCGTCGGGACCGGCAAGCTGCTCCCCAGAGCCTTCCTGCTCAGCCGCATCCGGGGCGCAGGCGTGCCCCCGGGCGTGCGCCTGAAGCTGCCGCGGCGCCTCGAAGTCACCCGCAAGGCCCTCGTCCTGCGCGGCAGCGAGATCCGGACGCGGATCGCCAACGCCATCCGCCGCAAGATGCCTCATGCAGACGGAGACGTAGCCGGGCTCGTGGTGCCGCGCGTCCCCGACCTCAAGGTGCCGCACGGCGCCGAGGTCGATGTCCTCTTCTCGAAGAATGAACGATTCAATGGTCCGAACGTGACCGCCACGGTCGTTGTGACGGACGGCGGAGCGCGGGTCCAAACGCGCCGCGTCAGCGCCCGTCTCGACGTGTTCACGACCGCCTTCGGCGTCTCCGCATCCGCGCGCCGCGGGCACCATCTCGACTCCGCGGAGCTCGTCCGCCTGCGCCTGCCTCAGAGCCAGGTGCCCGGCGACGCGATCCGTTCTGCGGAGGAGGCCGACCGGGCCAACCTGCGCCGTGCCGTGCGGCCCGGTGAGCCCATCCGCCGCGCGTGGCTGAAGGTGCCGCCGCTCGTGAAGCGCGGCGACCGTGTGCGAATGGTCGCGCGCCGCGGCCGCGTCGAGCTCAGCGCCGCTGGTGAGGCGCTCGGCGACGGACGCCGCGGCCAGGTCGTGCGGGTCCGCAACCTGGCGAGCCGCAAGGTCGTCAGCGGCATCGTGCACGCCGCCAACCTCGTGGTCATGGAGTTCTGAGATGCGATCTGCGCTGACTTTGCTCTCCGCCCTCGCGCTCGCCGGCTGCGTCAACCACATCGCGCCGTATAAGCAGAAGCGCCGCGCCTACGAGCTGCCGGTGGCGCATAACGCCACCAACGGCTCGCGCTCTACCGGCTCGCTCTTCGGCCCGGAGAGCGCCGCCGCGCGGTTCAACACCGACGCGCGCGCCCAGCAGATCAACGACGTGGTCATCATCGTCATCGACGAGCAGGCCACCGCCCAACGCGACACGGCGACCGAGACCAGCCGCGAGGACAAGCAATCCGCGCAGCTCACCCAAATCCTCGGCTTCATCACCGAGCTGCAGGATGACCACCCGAACTTCAACGGCGCCCAGGCCCTCGAGGTCGCCATGAAGGGCGAGTTCAAGGGCGAGGGCAGCACCAGCCGCAACGATCGCTTGCAGGCGACCGTGCCCGCGATGGTCCGCCGCGTGCTCCCCAACGGCGACATGTTCGTCGAGGGGCACCGCGCCGTCCTGGTCAACGACGAGGAGCACCACTTCTACATCTCGGGCGTCATCCGCGCCGACGACATCGACGGCAAGGGCCAGGTCATGTCGTCACGCATGGCGGACGCGCAGATCGAGTTCACCGGCCGCGGGGTGCTCACGTCGGCCACCTCCAAGGGCTGGTTCTCCACCATCCTCGACTACATCTGGCCGTTCTAGTGAAGGCGACGACGATGCGACTGCTGCTGCTTCCTGCGCTGGCCCTGAGCCTCGCCGTGCCCGCGCACGCGGAGCGCATCAAGGATCTGGCCCACGTCCGCGGCGTGCGCACCAACCAACTCATCGGTTACGGCCTCGTGGTCGGCCTCGCTGGCACCGGTGACTCCGACAAGACGCGGTTCACCATCCAGTCGATCGTCTCGATGCTCTCGCGGATGAACATCCGCATCGATCCGCAGGGCCTGAAGCTCAAGAACGTGGCGGCGGTGATGGTCACCGCGGACCTCCCGGCCTTCTCCCGCGTCGGCAACACCATCGACATCACCGTCAACAGCATCGGCGACGCCAAGAGCCTCACGGGCGGCACGCTGCTCGTCACGCCGCTGCGCGGCCACGACGGCCACATCTACGCCGTCGGCCAGGGCCCGCTCTCGGTCGGCGGCTTCAGCATCGCCGCGAAGGGCGGCGCCGGTGAGACCAAGAACCACCCGACGGTCGGGCGCATCCCCGACGGGGCGCTGGTCGAGCGTGAGGTCCCGGTCGAGCTCGCCGCCGACAACATGGTCACGCTGCAGCTGCGCGACGCCGACTTCACGACCGCCGCGCGCATGGCCAAGGTCATCGACATGAACCTCGGTGGCCCGTTCGCCACCGCGCTCGACAGCGGCACCATCGAGGTGAAGGTCCCGCCCCCCTACCAGAAGGGGAAGAAGGTCGAGTTCATCGCCCTCGTCGAGCGGCTCCAGGTCACGCCCGACGCGGTCGCGAAGGTCATCGTCAACGAGCGGACCGGCACCATCATCATGGGCCAGGACGTCCGCCTCGCGCCGGTCGCGGTCGCCCACGGCAACCTCACGGTCAGCGTCAAGAAGGAGAACGTCGCGGTCCCGGCCGCCCCGCTCACGCCGGGCGCTACCACCGTCCAGACGAACACCGACATTCAGGTCGAGGAGGAACAGAAGAACCTCATCAACCTGAAGGAGGGCGCCTCTCTCGCCGACGTCGTCGAAGGGCTCAACCAGCTCGGGGCCACCCCGCGCGACCTGATCACCATCCTCCAGGCCATCAAGCAGGCCGGCGCACTGCGCGCCGAGGTGGAGGTCATCTAGTCCCGTGCGCGCGGTCGACCCCAAGAACCTGGGCATCGCCCTGCTCGACCCGAGCGCGATGCGCGTGCCGGGCGGGCCCAGGTCCGACTCGCGCGAGGCCATCCTCGAGGCGGCGCGGCAGTTCGAGTCGGTCTTCCTGCACCAGGTCTTCAAGACGATGCGCACCACCGTGCCCCAGGACGGAATAGGGAGCGGCGGCTTCGGCGGCCAGGTCTTCACCGACATGCTCGACCAGCAATACGCCGAGCAGGCGTCGGCCACGGGCAGCCTGGGCCTCGCCGAGATCATCGCGCGGGATCTCGGGGCCGACGACGCCTCCGGGCCGGCTGCCGCACAAGCACATAAGCAGGTCCGCGGTTTGCGGGCCTACGGCGCCAACGCGCGCCACATCGAGGCCTGGTTGACCCCCGTGGACGGGCGCGTGAGCAGCCCCTACGGGATGCGCCAGCTCTCGGACGAGGCCCACGCCCGAATGCACAAGGGCATGGACTTCGCGGCCCCCGCGGGCACGCCCATCCATGCCGCACGAGACGGCGTGGTCGAGTTCGCGGGCACCCGCGGCGGCTACGGGAACACCGTCGTCGTCGACCACGGGGACGGCACCAAGAGCCTCTATGCCCACGCGAGCGCGTTGCTTGTCGAGAAGGGCGAGCGCGTCCGCAAGGGCGCTGAGATTGCGCAGGTTGGGAGCACCGGTCGTAGTACCGGACCCCACCTGCATTTCGAGGTCCGCAGGGACGGTGAGCCGGTGGATCCGGCCTCGCTGCTGCGGATGGAACAGTGATGCTTCGTGGCGCCATGCGGGCGGCCGAAGTTGACGGGGTACGACTGAATCGTACGATGAACGCCATCACCTCTCCGAAATCGACCGTCGAGGGAGTTTTCCCTCAAGTCTACGGCGAATCGGACGATGATGTGGGTGGAAGCCTTCTCACGGACGGGAAGGCAAGCCCCGAGGTCTGAACGATGGCTGTTCGCATCAACGGTCCAGTCCCACCGAGGGACGTCGGTCGACCGGGTGGTCGTTCGACGGCGAAGAAGACGGAGGAGCCGACTGGAGAAGTCGGGGGACGCACAGAGACGGTCAACTTGTCCGAGAAGGACTCGGCCCTCTCTGCCGCGAAAGCCGCCAGCCGCGATGTTTCGGAGGTGGACGAGGCGAAGATCGCCGCCCTCCGAGCCGCAATCGCTGCTGGTGACTACAACCCCGACCTCAAGGTCGTAGCTGAGCGCATCATCGCTGAAGCGGTCGCTCTCGGTAAGGTCTAGGCCAAACCGAGCCCATCCCTCACTTCGCCGCCGAGCTCGCACTCGATTGCTCGGCGCTCACCGGTACACCCCACGGACATCTCGACCCTCGGGTCGAGGCTTCGTGTGGCGCTCTTGGCGCCCTGCGTAGCTTCGGTTCTGTCGGCGGGGGGCTGCAAGGTTGCAGCCTCCCGCCGCCAGACTGGTAGCGCGCGGGTGCCGGAGCGTCCTGGAGGGCGTGATGACCGGCGACGAGTCCAATATCGATACCCTGGTCTCCCACCTGGAGGCTGAAGAGGCGTGCCTCACCGAGATGGTGCGCCTGCTCGAGGATGAGGCCGACGCGCTGCGCCACATGCGCCACGCCGAGCTGGCCGGCTACTCGGAATCAAAGCTCGCGGTGGCGGAGACCCACCAGGCCCTCGTCTGCCAGCGCAACGCCTGCATCGCGACGATCGCCCCGAGCGAGACGCGCCCCCACAACCTGACCGATGTGCGCAGGGTCCTCGGCGACGAAGGCGACACGCTCGCGGGCAACCAACGACGGCTGCGCGCGCTGTGCGACCGCGTCGGGCGGCTGCGTGCCCACAACATGGCGCTGGCCGATATGGGCCGGCGCCGCGTCGACGAGTCTCTGCGAGCGCTGCGGGCGCGTCGTAATCCGGTCTACCGCGGGGACGGGCGGCTGCATGCGCAGACCCCGGCTCAACGCGGCCGCGGGAGGGTCTGAGCATGGGCCTCACGAGCGCGTTCCACACCAGCGCCAGCGGCCTGCGGGTCAGCCAGAACGGCCTGGCCGTGGTGGGCAACAACATCGCCAACGCGGACACCGAGGGCTACAGCCGCCAGCGGGCGGAGATCTCTGCCTACGACCCGGTCAGCCTCGGTCCGAACACCGGCTACATGGGCCGCGGCGCGTTCGTGGAACGCATCAGCCGCGCCGAGGACCGCTTCCTCGAGCTCCAGGTCCTGCGCGACCGCACCACGCGCGGCTACTTCGGCGGGCGGGAGACGATCCTCGCGTCGGTCGAGCGCCTCTACACCGAGAACGCCGAGCCTGCGATGGGCGCCGCGTTCGACCAGTTCTTCAACGCGGCGAGCGAGGTCACCCAGGACGCGACCTCGCAGGCGGCGCGCAACGCGTTCGTGCGGGCGGCCGAGGACGTGGCCACCTCGTTTCAGACGATGGACCGCGACCTGCGCACGCTGCAGCGCGGCATCGACGACACGTTGCAGGACCGGTTGCGCGAGGTGAACGCCATCGCGGCGCGCATCGCCGATGCGAACGCGCGGATCGTGAGCGGCGAGGCGGGGGAAGGCCACGCCAACGACTTCCGGGACCTGCGCGACCAGGCGATCCGGGAGCTCAGCGAGCTCGTCGACGTGAACGTGCTCCCGCAGAAGGACGGGACCTACACGGTCGAGATCGCCAACGGCTTCAACATCGTCCAGGGCGACCGGCACTCGACGCTCGAAGGGACGCCCGCCGGCCCGGGGCCGCAGGGCCTCATCAACATCGAGCTGGTGGGCATCAACGGGGGCCGTACGGACATCCACGCGCAGCTGAGGCGCGGTGAGATCGGCGGGCTGCTCGACGTGCGCGACAACGTGCTCGCCGACGACCTGGCCGAGCTCGACCAGATGGCCTTCACGTTCGCCACCGAGGTCAACGCGGTCCACCAGCAGGGCTTCGGCCTCGACGGCAACAACGCGCGCGACCTTTACGACGTGCCCGCGGGCGGCGCGCAATTCTCGGCGGCCAACCTGCAGGTCAACGCGCTCATCACGGGCAACCCGCGGCTGCTGGGCGTCGCCGAGGACGGGAACTTCCTGCCGGGCGACAACCGCAACTTCCAGGCGCTGACCGACCTTCAGGACGTGCAGCACGGCGCGCTCGGCGGGGCGACCTTCAACCGGCGCTACGCGGAGATCCTGCACGACGTCGGCCAGACCACCGGCGACAACATGCGGGCGCTGCAGTACCACGACGTGCGCGCCGCGCAGTCGGAAGGGCTGCGCGAGTCCGTCGAGGGCGTGAGCATCGACGACGAGATGCTCGACCTGACGCGGTTCCAGAAACACTTCGAGGCCAACTCACGCGTGGTGACCACCGTCACGCAGTTGCTCGACACCGTTCTCCAGCTGCTGCAGTAGCCGGGGAAGGGGAGGACAGTAGATGGCGATCCGAGTAACCGAGCGCTCCCGCTTCCACCTGCCGCAGCAGCGGATCGAGAAGCTGCGCGCGCGCAACATCGCGATCAGCGAGAAGCTCAGCAGCGGGCTGCGCGTCAACCGCCCGTCGGACGATCCGCTCGCGGCGTTCAAGGTCCAGGAGACCCAGACACATCGGCGGCAGGTCGACCAATACGACCGCAACCTGAAGGTCTCCGACACCGTGCTGGCGCACGCCGAGCAGTCCCTCGGGGAGGCGCTCAACACGCTCTACCGGATCAAAGAGCTCACGATTCAGAGCTTGTCGAGCGTGCGCACTCAGCAGGACGCGCAGTCGATCGCCAACGAGATGCGACATCTGCAGGAGCACCTGCGCGGGATCGCCAACACGAAGGCGGCGAACCGCTACCTCTTCGGTGGGTTCCGCCAGGACGTCGATCCCTACGACGCCGCGTTCCAATTCGTGGGTGACAGCAACCTCATCACCCTCGAGGTCGGCGACGGGAACCGCGCCCAGGTCTCCGTACCCGGTGGCGCGATCTTCGGCGACGGCACGCCCAACACGGTAGACGTCTTCGACAACATCATCGACCTCCGAGCCTTCATCATCGCGCAGGACGAGCCGAATACTCAGAACGAGCTCGAGCGATTGGAGGCTTCGATCGAACAGGTGATCGACGAACGGTCGAACCTCGGTGGGCTGATGAGCCGCATCGCGTCTGCGCGCACCGTCAACGCAGACCTCGATCTGCGCCTCGAGGTCGACCTCGCCAATCTCCAGGACCTCGACTTTCCGACTGCGGTGAGCGAGCTTCAGCTCACGGATAATGCCTTGCAGGCGACGCTGGCTTCGAGTAGCCGTCTCCTCAGCGGCACGTCGTTGCTCGACTTCCTGCGATAGGCCCCGCGACAACTGCTAGGAGGGTGGTCCGCAATTGCTCACATTGACGCGAAAGATCGGTGAATCGGTCTGCATCGGCGACGACGTGAAGATCGTCGTCAAGGAGATCAAGGGGAAGCAGGTGCGTCTCGGCATCATCGCGCCCCGCGACATCTATGTGTGTCGCGAGGAGCTCTACCTCAAGATCCACCAGGCCAACGTCGGCGCCACGGCGGCGCCCGACGCCAACATCCTGGATTCCATCAGCAGCATCTTCGGCACGCGCAAGCCCGGAGCGAGCGCACCACCCGAGAGTGGGGAGGGGTCCTGATGCGCATCGAGACAGCACGATTTGGCGTCATCGAGGCAGAGGACGAGAGCATCTTCACCTTCCCGATGGGCCTGCTCGGCTTTGCCCGGCACAAGAACTTCGTGGTCCTCGACCACAGTGAGAACAGCCCGTTCAAGTGGATGCAATCGGTGGACGACGGTGACCTGGCGTTCATCATCACCGACCCGCTCTTCTTCCGCCGCGACTACCACCTCTCGGTGCGCAAGGGAGAGCTGTCGGTCATCGACCCGAACCAGGCCGAGGACCTCGTGGTGTCGGTCATCATGACCGTCCCCGCCGACCCGCACGACATGAGCGCAAACCTGCTGGCGCCGTTGATCTTCAACATGGTCAACCGCAAGGCGATGCAATACGTGCTGACCGACCACCGCTACCCGGTGAAGTACCACGTGATGCACGAGCAGGACGACGCGGCAGAGGAGGCCCAGCAGGGCGCCGAAGCCGAGGAGCCGCGCTCCATTTCCCTGCGGTGACGTGGCGGAGTCGCCCCCCGAGGACTCGCTCGCAGGCTGGCTCACAGGCCTGAAGCCCGGCTCCGGGGACGGCGCCTTCACCCGCACCGACTTCTCCCCTGTGGTCCAGGGGCGTGTCGGGCCCATTCAGCTCTCGCCGTCCCCCGAAGCGCCCAACGAGGGCGACCCCTTCGCGGCGGATTACTTCGGCGAGATGCTGCGCGCCGCGCGGGCGCTGCCCGGCTCGGCTGGCATGGTCGAGCTCGGGCAGAACGTCGAGCGCTACCTGCTGTTCACGCAGACCAAGCTCGCGAACGTCTACCAGGCGCTGCGCACGAAGGATCGGGACACCTTCTCGGTGATCCCGTTCCTGCTCCACACCAACGTGCCCGGGCTTCCGGGGTATCAAGCGGGCGACGACGCGCCTTACGGCATCGTCAACTTCGAGCACAACAACACGATTCGGCAGGCGCTCGTCGACGTCTTCCCGGGTCGGCGGGTCAACCGGAACCACGCCGTCTACCGACCGGTCATCCGTTCGCTGCTCGCGATGGGGAGCGTCGGCACCATCGGTCAGACCGGCAAAAGCGACATCGACTACTGGGTGGTGGTGGACGAAGGTTCGCTCTCATCGCATCAGCAAGCGCTGCTCGTGGCGCGCATCGAGGGGATCGAGGAGTGGGCGCGCAAGCGTGGCCTCGATTGTCACTTCTTCCTCGTCGACACCGCGCGCTCCGTCCGCGACGACTTCGGCGGCACGGACGATGACCCGGAGTCGGCCGGCAGCGCCCAGGGCAAGTTGCTCAAGGAGGAGTTCTACCGCACCGCGATCTACATCGGCGGGCAGATGCCGGTGTGGTGGATCGCCCCACTCGGCGTCGACCACGAAGGCTATTCGCGGCTCGTGGAGGCGCTCACCGTCGCCCCGCTCCCTCCGTCGCTGAGCTTCGTCGACCTCGGCTACGTGGGCGAGATCGACCGCGGCGAGTTCTTCGGTGCGGCGCTGTGGCAGATCAACAAGTCGCTGCGCAGCCCGTTCAAGAGCCTGCTCAAGATGGCGCTGCTCGCGAAGTACCTCGACGAGGACGAGCCCGCGCTGCTGTGCGACGTGCTCAAGGAGCGCGTCTTCTCGGGTGAGCGTGCGCCGCAATTCACCGATCCGTACGTGCTCCTCTTCGACGCCATCAGCGAGTACTTCGCCAACCGCGGCGACTGGAAGGCCTTCCGCCTCGTACAGAAGTGCTTCTACCTGAAGGTGGGCATGAAGCTGTCGCGGCAGCGCATCGAGCGCGCTCGTTTCGTCCAGCGCTTTCGGGTGATGAGCGCCTACATCACCCGCTGGGGATGGGACGCCGATCTGCTCGCCGAGCTCGACAGCCTCGAGTCATGGTCCGCGGAGCGAGTCGACGCGACTGGGCAGGAGATCCGGCACTTCATGCTGGGCCTCTACCGTCATCTCATCGACCGGGCGCGTGCGTCGGCGGTGCGCATCAACGAGACCGACGTGACGATCCTCGGGCGGCGCCTGTTCGCCTGCTTCGGTCACGAGACGGGCAAGGTGCGCCACCTGTTCACGTACTTCCTGCGCGAGGCGCGGACCGAGGAGCGGTTCGTCGTGTTGGAGGTGCCCGAGGCGAAGCGCGAGGCGCGCTGGGAGGTCCATCGCAACCTCAAGCGCGAGGAGGTCGTCAACCGGCCGCCTCCGATGATGGTCTCTTCGACCCTCGCCGAGATCGCGGCATGGCTCACCTTCAACGGCCTGTTCCACCAGGGCACGGTGGTCGGCCTCATCGCGCGCAAGACCCAGACGAGCATCGCCGAGTTCCGCGCGATGCTCGAGCGGTTCCACAGTATCTTCGAGTGTCCCGACCCGTTCAGCATTGCGCCTGGCAGCTTCCTGGCCCCGCGCAAGACGCGGCGGGCGGCCCTCGTGGTCAATCTGGATCTCGCCAAGGGCGTCGAGAACGAAGCCGAAGCCGCCGGCGTGTACTACCTCCCCGAGAACTGGGACATCCTCAACTACGGGCGCGACCGCACCAGCCAGCTGGTGGACGTCTCGGTCGTGACGCTCAACAGCTGGGGCGAGGTCTTCTGTCGTCGCTACCTCGGCAACCGCGCGCTCCCTGCGGCGTTGCGCGAGCTCTTCGAGGGCATCGACCCGGATTCGCTGCTCGAGGCGCCCTGCGAGATCCTCGCGCCGCACGACCGGACGCTGCCCGCGGTGCGCAACCGCCTGCGCGTGATCCTCGACTTGAGCCGCCACGTGCTGTTGGAGGACCTGCCGACTCGCGAGAGTCGCACCTTCGTCTACGAAGTCGGTGGTCGCTTCCAGGTCGTCCATCGCAGCGCCGACGGGCAACGGTTGTCGGTGGCCCGCTCGGTACGCGGCGTGACGCGGCTGCTCGGGAACGCAGGCTATGACCAGCAGTCGGTCTTCATCGACAAGCTGTCACCGACCCTCGGCGATCTGCGCGCCGTGGTCGAGCGACACACCGCCGACCGCGATCCCCACGTCTACGTCGGTTGGCGCCAGGTGCGCGACACCGGCTACGTCATCGTATGCGATGCCACCCGGCGCGTGTACCTGAAGGCGGCGAAGGGTGAGGGCGCCGTCGAGACGGTGCTGTTGCGCGTGGTTCGACGAATCCTCAACCACTTGCGCGCGTACGTGACCAGCGCCAAGGCCCTGCGCCGCGCGCTGCGCGTCTACGAGCTGCGGTCCGGGCGCGCCCTCGGACAGACGACGCAGCTCGCAGAGGACACCACGCGCGTGCTCGGCGAGCTCGCGAAGGGTGGCAAGGCGGGAAGCGAGCTTTGGCTCGAGGGCGACGCGACCCGCGGGCGTCAGGGCGTCGCGATCCGCTACGGCCGCGAGCGCTTCTCGCCCGACCAGTTCGGACGCGCCTTTGCTCTACAGGCGGTGCGGCGCATCGCCGAAGCACGCACGCGCTACGACGCCGAGTCGTTCCTCATCGATGGCTCCACCGTCGATTTTGGGCGCGCGCATCATCGTCACGGCTATGATCCAGGCGTGGTCAAGCAGCTGCGTCTCATGGATCTGTACGAGCGCTGGTTGGCGCGTGCTCTGGCCGTCTACGGCGGCGAGGCGCGTCGCGCGCTGAGCAGCGAGACCCGGTTCCGTTCCAAGGAAGGAGGGAATCCATGAAGAGGCAAGATGCCCTCGGTCATCCAGGAAGGCCCGCGGCGCTCGTCTGGGCGCTGCTGTCGTGCTTCGCGGCTCAGGCCGCGGCGCAGGACGTCGAGAAGGGCGCAGAGCCCGAGTTGCGGAAGTACGAGTTGAAGGTCGTCGGCATCTACCGGTCGGTCGAGTTGAAGGGACGCACCGTGGCAACGCCACGCGAGGTCTACCTGCAACCGCTGAGCGCGTCCGGGCCACTCGAAGCGCTCGTCGGCCAGACGCTGGACGTCTTCCGGCCGGGCGTGCCGGTCCCGGCGTCCGTCGATTTCGTCGACACGCCGAAGGCGAAGGCGAAGACCGGCAAGAAGAAGAAGCGGAAGAAACGGCGCCGGCCGCGCAAGAAGTCGAAGGCGGCCGCGAAGCTGGCTGCGGCCAAGAAAGCGGCTGCGCCCGCCGAGGTCGCCCCCAAGGCGCCACCCAGGCCCGAAGCCGAGCGGGTCGAGCGGCTCGCGCCACGCCCGGTGAAGACCGTGGCGATGGAGGTGATGGTGGGCAAGGTGAAAGTGGTCGCCGTCCGCAGCGGCGTCGTGGTCGCGAATGCGCACGACACGCCCGAAGGGGCTCCGGCGGTCGCCGGCACGTTGCCCGCGGTGATGGCCGGTGACCTGGCGCGTCTCGAAGTCGCCCCCCCGGCCCCCCCTCCGCCGCCCTCGCTGACCCCCGCCGAGAAGTCCGTGTTGGACGCCGACCGCAAGGTCACGGAGAAGGAAGACCACCGCCGGCGGAACCCGCCGAAGAAGTACAAGCGGGCCAAGATGCGGTGGAAGCTCTGATGTCGCCAGACGCCTGCTACCCATGTCTCACGTCTGCCATTTTGAAAAAACGCGATCGCCGCGCCACAATTCTTTCAAGAATGCATTGCGGCCGACGATAGCCAGGGAGGAAGGGGCACACCGCCCGTAACCAGGCATAGTGTGTCCCGGCGCCGCCGGCACGTTTCGAAACGGAGGGTCGATGTACGCCAAGAACGGCTACAGCCAAAGCAGCTACCAGCGCTACAGAGCGGTCAAGATACAGACCGCCTCGCCCGCGCAGATCATGCTGATGCTGTACGACGGCGCGATCCGCTTCGCGAAGATCGCGAAGAAGAAGATCGAGGACGATGACCTGTCGGCGAAGGGCACCTACATCGGCAAGGTGCAGGCGATCATCAGCGAGCTGATGGGCAGCCTCGACTTCTCCATCGCCCCGGAGCTGTGCACGCAGCTCGAGCAGCTCTACATCTACATGATGGAGCAGCTCACCGAGGCGAATGTGAACGTCGACGTGGAGCCGATCGACCTCGTGGTCAAGCTGCTGACCACCCTCCGCGAGGGTTGGGGCCAAGCGTTGACGAGCCTGCCGAACGACCCTACCGTGGGACGTGACGTTGGGCGCATCACGACCAAGTGCGAGAAGCCCGAGGTCAGTGCGGCACCGACGGACCCGACTCCTCCGGACCGGAGCCGCACCGCTTGATCGTGACCCTGCCGTGACCCACCTTCGTCACCTCGACGATCTCTTCCAAAACGCACTCCAGGTCCTCGAAGCGCTGAAAGCCGGCGACGCCGCCAGGCTGCAGACGCTCACGACCGCGCGCGAAGCCTCGCTGAAGGCGGTGCTCGACCTGGGTGATATCGACCCCACACATCCACAAGCCGACCTGTGTCGCGAGCGTCTGGCGGAGCTGGCCGCGGTGAACGCCGAGGTCAAGGCCGCGATCGACGTGGTCCACGCGGAGACGGGTCGACGCTTGAAGAGCACGGTGAAGGGTCGCAAGGGGCTCAGCGGCTACGGCGAGACCCTCGCTGGCCGCCGCGGTCCCGGCGCACGTCACGGCCGCGGCTGAGCCCACAGCGGTGCCCAGACAGGTTGATCACGCCTCGCTTGCCCAGCGCGACGATGCCGGCGTTGCACCTCCTCGACGTGCCTCTGGCACGCCTTCGTCAGCGCGCCTTGGCATCGCCGAGCCGGCCGGCGCGATCCGTATTCAACCTGCGTGGTTACCGCTGTCAGCGAGCCGGACCCGCCATTCGGGCTACTTCTTCCTGTTGTTCGACGCGGAGAGCGCGGCCATTTGCTGCGTGACGTAGTCGCCGAGCGCGTTGAGCTGGGCCAGCTGAACCTCGAGGTTGGTGAACTGCTTGCGCAAGCGCACCTCGACCTGCGCCGTTCGCCGTGACGCACGGTTGATCTGGTTCTCGAGGTCCTCGATCGAGTTGTCGACGCCATCGCTGCGGCTGGCGAGGATGCCGCTGCTCCCCAGGCCGAGTCCCTTGATGACCTCCGGGAGCGACTGGCCGAGGCCATCTACGATGCGCACCTGGCCGAGGCTACCCGACGTGTCGTCCGGGATGCGGATCTGGATGCCCTCGGCGGAGAAGCCGCTCTTCCCCCTGAGCGAATGGCCGTCGACCGTCAGCGTCGGCAGCCCGCCGATCGTGCCCTCGAGGTTCGTGCCCTCGCCGGTCAAGACCACATTGCCGATGCCGGTCGTCCCGAGGCCGACCCCGGCGGCGCGGTCGGAGACGGCCGTCACCTCGAAGTTCTCGCCGTACTCATTCGAGCGGAAGTTGATCGCTCCGTCCGCATCGACGAACACGATGACCGCCAGGTCGGCGGCGTCGACGGCGGCCTGAAGCCGGCTCGTCTGTTGGGCCACCGAGTCGCCGTTCAGCAGGTTTGCGACCACCTGAACCGGCACCGACGCGGGGTTCTGCGCGTCGACGTCGAACGTGAGCGTGATGTCCTCGTCCGCAGTCAACGCTTCGGCCGCGATGCCCGCCGTGACCTCGGCTCGGGTGCGCGCCTGGGTGATCTCGACGGCGTAGTTGCCTTCGTCTGAGCTGGACGTCCGGCTCGTGAACGTGAAGTTCGCGTCGCCGAGCGCTTCGCCGAATTGCGTCAGGATCCGCTGCACCTGCGCTGGGTCGTCACTGAGCACCGCGTCGAGCTTGCTGACGTCGAGCGAGACGAGGCCGTTCTCCTCGTTCGACGTGATGCCGAACTCGGTCAGTGAGCTGAGAACGTCCCCGCCGAGGTTGCCGACACGGCTGGTGAGGATGTCCTTGACGGTGCGCTGAATCTGCCGGGCGGCCGAGTCGCCGTTCAGCGACGGGGCCAGCTGGCCGGACTTCGGGTCGTACGAGAATTGCGCGTTCAAGAAGCCGACGAGCGCGTTGTAGGCACCGACGAACGCGCCCATCGTCTGGGTGAGGTCGGCGGCGCTCTGTTCGATCGTCAGCGAGACGGTCTTGTTCACGTCGGCCGAGTTGAGGGTGAAGGTCAGCCCTTCGAAGACGTCGTCGACTGTGTTGCTCGACTTACGGATGTTGATCCCGTTGATGTCGATGATCGCGTCTTGCGGCGCCTGCAGCTCCGGGGTGAACACGTCGATGTAGAACTCGTCGCCGACCTTGAGGTCGCTGCCGTCGTCGGTGAAGTTCACCTCGACGCCGTCGGCCAGCGCGATCGGCGCGCCGGCGGTCGCGGCGTACCCCGCCCCCCCGTTGTCATCGAAGTTGAGCCCGCCGTCGGTGGAGAATCTGAAACGTGCGGTGCCGTCCGCGGGTCCCTCGGTGATGATCTCGACGACGAAGGTGTTGTTGTCGCTGCCCGTGTAGGTGCCCGACGAGGTGACCAGGCCCGTGTAGTCGGCGGCGTTGCCCGGATCCGCGGTCGCCTGCTCGATGACCTTGTTGGTGAAGTCGAGCGTGGTGTCGTTGTTGGTGATCGCGATCAGCCCGTCGTCGCCCTCCAGCTCGGAGGTGAGGACCAGGCGATAGGGGTTGCTGAGCGTGCCGTCGTTCACGATGTCGGCGCGGACGTCCGCGTCGGTGTCGTTGATCGCGTCAGCCAGTTGACGGAGCGTCGTCGAATTGGTGACGTCGCTCCCGACCGCGTTCCCGTCGCCGACCGTAAAGGTGAGGGCGCCTGCGCCGGCGGCGATTGGGGTCGCCGAATCGTCAACGAGGCCCTGTGACGCCATTCGGTGCGTGGTCGCGAGTTGGAGCACCCTGAGGGCGTAGGTGCCCTGCGGAGCGCCTTCATCTGCGGCGACGGTGACGATGCTCGAGTCGGAGGTGTTGGCGGTCAGCTCGCCGAAGATGCCGTCGTCGTTGAGTCGCCGGGCCGCGTTGCTGAGCGCGTTCAGTCGCCCGTCGAGGTCGGTGTACGCCGCCTTCTTCGCCTCGAGGATGGCGATCTTCCGGTTGAGCGTGACGAGCTGACTGCTCTCGATCGCCAACAGCTGATTGATGATGCCGTCGACGTCGAGGCCAGACGCGAGTCCACTAACACTGATGCCCATCGCGGACCTCCTGTGCGGGTCGAGCGCGCACGGACTCGTCATGTAGCAACGAACGTGCCTGGTAATAGTAGGGCAGGAGACACGTCGGGTCCGAGCCCGACGCGCCCCTGCTCTTGTTTGGCGCCGACCTAGATGTCCAGGTCGACCAGCGCGCCGCGGTGGCCGTCGCTCCCGTCATTCAACGATTGCAGACGCTCCACAAACTTGAAGAACGACGACGGCGGGATCTGCCGAAGCACCTCCTCGCCGTCCGCACCTTCCTCGCGGATCGTGATTTGAATCCGTCCGGAATTGTCATCCTTGCTGAACGTGACCGATCGGTTGGTGGCACGCAGATTGACCTCGGCGATTGCGTTGGCCTGCTCGACCGCTCGGTCGAGGCTCTGCGGGGCGGACACCCGGTTCGCCGGATTCACCGACCCGGATGGGTCGGCTTTCGGCGGGGTGATGCCCCCCTCCTGAAGATCGGTCTCGGCCGCCGGTGCCGCTGCATTCACCGAGCTGTCGCGCGGTGGATTCAACGACTCGCGTACCGACGCTGTGCGGACCGCTTGGCCCACGAGTGCCTGGTTGACGTTGATGGCCATCTCTCACTTACTCCTCGGCGCGCCCTCACCCCGAAAGGCGAGAGCGCGCTCCTCCATCCTCAGACCGCGCTTTACGCCAGAAGCGACAGCGCCACCTGAGGCTGCTGGTTGGCCTGCGCCAACACCGAGATACCCGCCTGCTGGATGATCTGGTTTCGCGAGAACTGCGCCGTCTCTTCGGCGAAGTCCGCGTCCAGGATCCGGCTCCGCGCTGCGGAGAGGTTCTCGGAGGTGGCTTGCAGGTTGTTCACCGTCGACTCGAGGCGGTTCTGAACCGCGCCGAGCTCGCCTCGCAGCTGCGACACCTGGTTGAGTGCCACGTCCGCGATGTCGATCGCCAGGTTGGCGCCCGTTCGCGTGGTGACGTCAATGGTGTTCACAGCCTTGTCGGAGTTGACGCCGAAGACGGCAGTACCGTCGTCAACGCCCAGGGTCCCCAGTTTGTCCGCTCCGTTGTTCGCGAGGGTGAGGCGCACCTGCTCGTCCGACTGCAACGTGAGCTTACCGCCCACGGTGAAGTCGGCCGCGCCCAGGCCCGAATCATCGCCACCGGTACCGACCTCGACGACGTCGATGTTTCGACCGTCGGCGGCCGTCAGGACCAGCCGCTGAGAGCTGTTGAGCGTTGCCACCACACCAGATTCAGCTGCGACCGCGTTGATCGCGTTGACGAGGGCGTCGTCGGCGTCATTGTCCTGGATGACGATGCCGGTGACGATCTGGTCGTTGATCTGGATGTAGTTGGTGGAGTCGAGCGTACCCGTGGTGATGGCACCGGCGGCCGTGTGAACCGCCTCCTCCACAATCGCGCGCACGTTCGTGAACTCCGACGAGTCATTGATTGCGGCCGCCTTGGCGATCGCGGAGCCGGAGTTCAGGGTGGTGGAGACGGTGTCGTCGGCCGCGACCGTAGTGCGGACGACGACGCTGTTGATGGTCACGTCGCCAGCGCTGAAGGCGCCACTGACAGCCGTGGTGCCGGTCACTCGAACCTGGCGGCCGAGCGCGTCGGCACGTGAGTCCGCCACGTTCACCGTGATGGTCTCGCGGGCGTTTGCACCGACGTGGAAGCTCGCACCGAGGAAGGACCCGTCGAGGATCTTGTTCGAGTTGAAGTTGGTCGTCGACGCGATGCGATCGAGCTCGCCGATGAGCTGGTCCACCTCCTCCTGGATGGACGCGCGGTCGCCTGCGGTGTTGGTATCGTTTGCCGACTGGACAGCCAGCTCACGAACGCGCTGGATGATGTTGGAGGACTCCTGGAGAGCACCTTCCGCCGTCTGCGCGAGGGAGATGCCGTCGTTGGTGTTACGAACGGCCTGGTTGAGGCCTCGGATCTGGGAGGTGAACCGCCCAGAGATCGCGAGACCGGCGGCGTCGTCCTTGGCGCTGTTGATGCGCAGACCTGACGACAAACGCTGGAACGACTTGGCAAGAGACTGAGTCGACTTGCCGAGGTTTCGTTGCGCACTGAGAGACGCAACATTGGTGTTGATATTCAGGGGCATGTGTATTCACTCCTTGAAGTCATGCCAGAGGGCAGTCCATTGCCCTCTGCGACGTCCCCACCCCTGGCGACGCCGAGTGATGCACCGATCCATGGCGCATCTATTGCTGTTTGCCGTACGTCGTACCCCTACGTCGCACGGCACGTGTCTGATTGACCCACTACGGGACGTCGACCTCACCCACGTGACCTTGGCGCCGTCTTGCGCCGAGTATCGTGAGCGGTGTGCGCCTCCTTTCCTCTTGCTCCGAAACCCCAGCCACCTTGGCCGTCGGTCGGGTCGAAGGTCTTCGCTCCCATAGACGTCATCGACGCTCTTGGGGGCGGCTTGAATAATTATTTCGATAAAATTGCACAGATAATCTAGCCACCTGAAATTACAGGCCTTTCACGTTTCGAAATAGGAGAAGGGCGGCGCCGAAGCGCCGCCCTTTGGCGGGAAACTAGAAACTGGAGGGGCGGGCCGCACCCGGACGCAGAGCGCCCGGGCGCGACCCGGAGGAGGCGGGATTAACCGAGCAGACTGAGCGCGACCTGAGGTTGCTGGTTGGCCTGAGCCAGCACAGACACGCCCGCCTGCTGGAGGATCTGATTCCGAGAGAGCTGCGCCGTCTCGGCTGCGAAGTCGGTGTCGAGGATTCGACTCCGCGCCGCAGACAAGTTCTCGGAGGTGACCGACAGGTTGTTCACCGTGGACTCCAAGCGGTTCTGGATCGCACCCAGGTCCGCTCGCTTCGACGAGACCTGGCCGATGGCCACGTCCAGGATCTCGATGGCGACGTTCGCACCCTCACGCGAGGTCAGGTCGACCGTACTGACGGCGAAGTTCGAGTTGACGCCGAAGATGGAGTCACCACCAGCAGCCAGGCCGTGGCCCAGCTTCCCGGTGGCGGCCGCATCCGCGGTGGTGACACGGATCTGTTCCGACGACTGAAGGGTGAGACTACCGAAGTAGGTCTTGTTCCCCACGGCGCCCAGCCCGGTTTCGATACCGGTACCTGCCACCGTGACGTCGATGTTTCGACCATCCTGAGCCGTCAGGACCACCTGGTAGTCCTGGTCCAGCGAGGCGACCACGCCCGTCTCCCCCGCCAACGCGTTGATCTGGTCGACCAGCGAGTTGTCGGCGTCGTCGTCCTGGATCGTGAACCCGGTCACCGTCTGACCGTTGATTGTGATGAAGTTCGTCGAGTCCAGAGTGGTGGTCGTGATGGCCCCACCGGTGAACGAAGTCTCGTGGATGATCGCCTTGACGTTCGTGAACTCGGTGAGGTCGTTGATCGCTTCGGCCTTTGCGATCGCCGAGCTCGCCTTGAGCGTCGTCGAGACGGTGTCGTCGGTTTCGACCGTGGCACGCACGTCGACTGAGTTGATCGTCACGTCGCCGGCTGCGAACGACGCCGAACTGACCACCGTCCCGTCGATACGGGACTGACGACCGAGCCTTTCGGATCGGGCGTCGACGGTGGTCACGGTGATCGTCTCCCGTGAGTTCGCACCTACGTGGAACTTCGCGGAGTTGTACGTGCCATCCAGGATGTTCCGGGTGTTGAAGTTGGTCGTCGTGGCGATGCGGTCCAGCTCGGCAATGAGCTGGTTCACCTCTTCCTGGATCGACTCACGGTCGCTCTTGGTGTTGGTGTCGTTTGCTGCCTGGACAGACAGCTCACGCATCCGCTGGAGGATGACGGTGGTCTCCTGGAGCGCGCCTTCTGCGGTCTGCGCCAGAGAGATGCCGTCGTTGGTGTTCCGCACCGCCTGGTTGAGACCACGGATCTGAGCGGAAAAGCGGTTGCTGATCGCCAGACCTGCGGCGTCGTCCGCGGCACTGTTGATGCGGAGACCGGATGACAGTCGCTGAAAAGACGTCCCGAGGCTTCGGGTTGCCTTGCCAAGGCTGCGCTGCGCGTTCAACGACGCGACGTTCGTGTTCACTGAAAGGGGCATGTTGTTCACTCCTTGAAGCTTCGCCAGAGGGCATTCCATTTCCCTCAGCGACGCCACCACCCCTGGTGACGCCGAATCGGCGCGCGAGACCTTTCACGCTCCGACTGCATTGCCGCATGTCGTACCCCTACGACCTACGGCCATATGATTGACCCACTTGGGGCTCAGACCTTCCCTTCATCGACCTGGCGCCACCTTGCGCCGAACACGATGTTGGTTGACCTCCTTTCCACGTGCTCCAGCCACCTCGGCCGTGAGTCGGGGACAAGACCCTTGCTCCCACTACCGACATCGTCTGCTTAGGGCGGTACTTGAGAAAAAAAATGGATAATCCCGCACGGATTCTACAAGTCCATGTAAATACAGGCCTTTATCTTTTGATTTTTTCGAGAAAGAGCGAAGAGGGCCCCGGATCGCGAGGCGTGGAGGCAGGATCACGTGCTCGAAGCGTCAGCCGAGCAGGGTGAGGGCCACCTGGGGGCTCTGGTTGGCCTGAGCCAGGACGGAGACGGCGGCCTGCTGAAGGATCTGGTTTCGACTGAGATGCGCGGTCTCCGAAGCAAAGTCCGCGTCCAGGATTCTGCTGCGGGAAGCGGCGAGGTTGTCGCTGGTGCTCTTGAGGTTGGTGGTGGTCGCGGCGAGGCGATTCTGGATCGCGCCGAGCTCCGCGCGACTCTGAGAGACCTGGCTGATGGCCACGTCCAGAATCTCGATGGCGAGGTTGGCGCTCTCACGGTCGACCAGGTTGATGGTGTCGACGGCGAAGTCGCTGTTGACCCCCAGGGCCAGGGTCTGGCTGCCGATCGGGATGATGGGGCCGGGGGACCCGAAGCCCACTTTGTGGAGGGCTGCGTCGTCCACCGCTCCCAGAGTGATCTGCTCCTCGGACTGAAGGGTGATGTTGCCGAGGGCCACGCCGGCGGCCGATCCGGTGCTCAGGGCTGATCCACCACCGAACACGAGGTTGATGTTGCGACCGTCGGCTGCGGTCAGGACGAGCCCGTAGTCCGGGTTCAACGAG
>PVBE011541938.1_pt1 | contig 29185 bp, 32 predicted proteins | sample 1631181 | NCBI WGS metagenome assembly PVBE01 (sample SAMN08397723, study PRJNA350692) | Marine metagenome, whole genome shotgun sequencing project. | isolation source: water | place: Pacific Ocean | collected 2012-04
ACCTTGCAACTAGCGGTGTTTGACTCCGTAGTGAACGTACTAGATGTTACGACAACCGTATTGCTAGTAACTGTTGTTATTTTATGTGTACCGTTGTTATCTTCATTGGTTGCACCTGTAACAACTATAAAATCTCCCTCTTTTGCACCACTAAATGTAGATGCACCTGCAGTTATAGTTTGATTGCTAAAAGAAAGCGTTACTGAACTTTCGTTTGTTCTAAGTTCAGATGTCAAAAAGCCCGTACTGTATGTGCCTGTGTTTGTTAATGCGTCAGGGTCTGCAAACTTAAAATGATTCACGGTTCCGTTAAGTTCCAAAAGAAATGACTGCCATTCAACGGCCTGCGATCTTCTCATCGGCGGTAAAGCAACGTCTGCAGTCCAGTAAACTCCGTCAAACTCTTGGGTTTTAGTCTTCCCGGTAAATGGGCTTACTGTTGTTCCCACAGTTCTGACAAGAGACCAATCACTTCTTATGAAGTTTGGGCTTGTAGGCATTGATATTAACTTAGCCACCTTGCAACGCTCTTCTAAAGTTTCCGCCACGCATAGCAGCTTCCGCTACCGCACCTTTCGTTACGTCCGCTATCTGGGGCATCATTTTCACAACCTCTGCTCTTACTGTAGGCACTACGCCGGTAGCGAAGTTGACTGACTGGTTTACTATGATAGGCGCACCACCCATAGCGTTTTTAGTGTTCATGTTGTTCAGTATATTGCCGTTACTGTGTGGAACAAATAATTCAGGACCACGCTCACCTACAATCATTGCTTGACCTTGATACGCTGAACTACCGCCTGCGCCTTTTTTTGTATTACTAAATGTAGGCAACGCATTATTGGTTCCAGTGAGATTAAAGACGTTATTCAATATTTCATTGACAACCGCCATTTGTAGGAAAATTGTAATAATCTGATTGACTATATTCTTAGCGAAGTTTTTGAAACTGTCTAACGCGTTTTCACCGTCCATGAGAGATTGCACGAAGTCAGATGTAAATGCCTGTGATGCACTAATAATAGCTGTTTGCATTTCACTACTGAATGTTGCCGTTTCATCTAACTCGTCCTGTAGTTTTTGCAGGTGATCTACAATAACCTGCATTTCGTCCACACTCTCTACTCCTAGAAAAGCCATTATGCCCTTTAGCTTGGCTTTGTCCGCTGTCGCCATAAGACTTTGTATGTACTCTATCTGGTTTCCTAGCTTCACGGTTTCCGGTACAGAGTCCTCTACAAGTTTCTTGAACTCTGCTTGGAAATCAATCAGTCCTTCTACGCTTGAAGCGTCAAACGCTACGGTTTTTCCGCCTTCCTTTTTTCCGCCCTCTTTAGCCTCTCTGGCTTTAGCTGCCCTAATTCTTTCAAGCATGTTTTCAAAGGCCTTGACCTGAGCCCTCATTTCTTCAACTGACTTATCGCCAAAAAGCAGTTTAGTTAGAAAGTTTCTATCATCGGGGACTGCTTCCAGTACCAGCATGTTTTGTGCGTTTATTGAATTATCAATCTGCCCTTCAAGAATTCCTATCTCTGTGAGTATGTCTTCTTCGGTAGCCCTTCCAGACGCAACCCTAACGGCACGGCCTGCCGCTGTAGCAAATTCTGTAAGCCTGTCCGTCAGACCTTTAAGAATGTCACCCAACCCACTTTTAAACACCTCGTCTGCTAGTTGTTTAAATGCAATTACCATGTTAGATGTTTTTGTTGAAAGGTTATCCATTTTAGAGGCCATAGCGCCTCCGAAACTTTTATCCAGAGTTTTTACTAAAGCGTCTGTTATTGCTTTTGCCCCTTCTGCTGTTTTACCGAACTCTGCTATTTCGTCTCTACCTTTTCCAAGCTCCTCTTTTAGTCCACCAAATACGTCAATACCCCTATCGGCAATCATATTCAATTCTTCTAAACCTAAACCACCACCGGCAGATCGTTGAACGACTCTGATTAATGCCTCAAACGTTCCTAATTGATCTACTGATACGGAAGCTGTGTCTGCAAAGGTTTGTAGCATATCCATGCTAGGTTCAATACCGGCTGACTTAAGAGCTATGAATGCTTTAGTTGCAGTTTCTATTTGGAATGGTGTTGTCTGGGCAAATTGAAAAACTTGGTTCATGGCTGCGTCGCCAGCCTGTACGCTACCGAACACCTGATCCAGAGAATCTTTTAAGTCTTCAAAGCCCGCTCCAACTTTTGCTATTGAGCTTACCGATTTTCCAACTGCTAATAAACCACCGACAAGTGCTAGAGCGCCGACTCTCGCTTTTGCCATTCCTGCTGCCATTCCACCGCCTGCTGCGCCGAATGCCATGTTTCCAGCCCTGCCAGTAACCTTTAGCTTGCCCTCAATTTGATTGAGCTGTGCCTGTAACTGCTTTGTATCAGCTTTTATCTGGATTACTAGGTCGTCAATCTTAGCCATTAGTCTGGGTATAACTCCATTAATTTATCCAGCTCTTGTCTATCCATAGGCTTTTCTTGTTCGTCAGCAGCGTGGAACCTCTTGAATCCTTTGATAGCTAAATACATTTCTCTAGGCGACATATTCCAGAAGTCTATAGGCCTCATGTTCATCATGCCAACACATATCATGTAATAGTCTCCCCAGTTGATAGGTGGCGTGTCTTCATCTACTCTATAGCTTTTTTTTTATCTTCCTCGTCTGAGTCATTGTCGTTTAAGGTAGATACCAAGAGTTTGGCTACCTCTGTAGAAGCAACAACTATACCCACGTCGGATATAATTTGCCCTACTTTTCTATCGTCATAATCGTTTCCGCCGCCTCGTAATGCGTATTTGAGAACAACTATTAGCGTTCTGATGCGCACTTTTGCCTGGGCGATTTGTTGTGCTAACTCAAGAACTCCTACGTCAAGTTCGTCCTCTATCTTTACTAGATGATCTATAGTTAGTCTGCATTTATAGGTTTCTGAACCTAATGTTACTTCAATCTGACCCTTTAGTGGGTTTGTCATCTGACTTCTCCTTCTTTGGACTTGCCATTGCAAGTGTGATTTTTAAAACATCGTCTCTTTCATCTAATACATGTGATTTGATAGAGACATCTTTACCGTCAATTTTTAGGGTTTTACCGATTAATACGTTTGGCATTTCAAGCTCGTCGCCTTTAATCATTCCCATAACAGTATGTTTTTCGGCTTTAACCTTTACTTGTTCCCAAGCCATAATCTTATACGGTTGCGAAAGTGATTGCACCTGCTGATTCAAAGGACATACTGTAAGTTACCTCACCGTTATGTTCTCCGGCATACTCTAAATTGGTAACTTGGAAAGCACCTGTAAAAGTACCAAAGTCAGGAACTAAAAACTGATAGTTGTTCTGGGTGTCCGCTAAAGCATTTGTTTTGACAGTTGTTTCTGATGCACCGTCTGTGAATACGCCGCTACCTGAAACGCTTATTGATTGAACCCCTGCCGCTGCTAATAAAGTTCTTTTACCTGAAGAATCCTTATTCGTTACGTCCACTGATTCGTTGTTTACTGAAAGACTTGTTGATCTAAGCCCTGCTATTGTTGTGAAAGTCTCTGGTGAGCCACCGTTACCGACTTTCATTAGCATTGCACTTCCTTTTTGCGCTGCCATATTTTTTCTCCTAAATAAAGAGGGTAGTTAATCCCCTAATTAAAAAAAAGGCATCTGCCACCGTATTACTTCGGTATTTGGTAGTTAATCAAGTACCTAGTGTAATCGCACGAAATCTCATGACACCGTGCCGAGTTATCCCGTCAGGGTCCCTCATAATGTCGCTGTACTCAAATCTAAGGTTAATTAGATTGACTCCAGTAACACTTAAGTTAACATCATGCAATAAATCATGAATCTTATCAAGAATTTCTTTAGTTTCTTTTGATCCTTTGTACCTTGACCAAACATGTATGTTTATGGTCGTTTCTGCGCCAACCAGATTGTTTGTGCTGTAGTCTATGGCGGTTTCTTCGCCTAATGTGATAAAAGGGTAGGAGTTGCCCTCAATAACTTCGTCATAGACGCCACAGGACAGCGTGGACGTGATTGCTGACACGTTAAGTGCTGCATAGACGGCTGATTGCAGTTGGAACTGGCCTATTGTCATTTAAGAACACCTTTTTTGAACATGGCTTGTATTTTTCTTTTGTTTTGCATCAAAGCCGGTTGCATGAATGGTCTTTCGGTCATGTTTACTGTTCCGAACTCAAGATGTTTGGAATAGGGCGCAGAGGATATTATCTGGCCTATAACAGTTCCGTTGCTTTTTGTTGTAACCTCCATAGTTATTTGGCTAGCTAGAAAACCGGTGTCGCTTGCTGGTGGTTGGTTGGGTGCAGAGGCTCTATGAGTTCTTCTGGGCTCGTACTTTTCGTACACTGTCCCTGTACCGCCTGAAAGTATGCTTTTCTGCGCGGTGTTTTTCACCATAGTTGTACCTCTAGTCACGTACTCTTTGACCTTATTGTCTGCTAGTTTCTTCTCTAGCTTTTTGTTAAAGGCCTTGAGGTTGGATATTTTAAGTTCAATGCTCATATGGCTACGCCTTCCTCGCATAGCAGAGTCAGGAACCTGTCTCGTTCGTCAACGTTAATGATCCCATTAACCGCGAATGACCTAGTCCCGTACGTGATCCGGCTGTTAGTGTCAATGTTCTTCATGTAGCGTATGGTGATCTCGTGCGTGACCTTTTCTTGAAGCATTCCTTCTCTATATCTGCTATTTGCGCTCTTTGGCTTGATGTTTGCGTATATGGTTGCTACAGAGTTGAATGCCTGTGATAAGCCCCCGCCTGCATCTCTGGTGTTGGTTGCCCTCTCAACCTTAACCCTATAGCGCATCTTGCCGATACTATTTGACATACTAACCGAGAGCCATTAGTGAGGAAGAACCCAAACCTCTATGAATTACATAGGGGGCGTACAATGACCTCAACATAGGGGGATAGGGAAGTTTCGCATCATACATATCGCCTCTGTGTTCATAAAGGTAAGCTATGTGCTGCATGATGCCTAGCTTTATGGGTTCTGGAATGTTGTATTGTGATGTATAGCCAGTTACGTATCTTATTTCAATAGCGTTTGCGACACGCAGAGCAGTAGGAAAGCTCTCTCCTGTTCTAAGAACCACTCTAGCAGGCTCCCTAGCGCTGTCTAGATAGTATTTAGATGCAGCAAAGGTTGTGGCAGTATCAGCATCATCATATGTCTTTATATGCGTTACAGATGTTACCGGGGCTCTCGGTAAAACAATGTAGTTCTTGTAGTAGTTCAGATACGGACCCGTTCTAACGCCTTCCCACAACGGATCGTCAATGTCTTCAAAAGCGTCCAGGAAAAGCGTAAGCGTCTGCGACATCAAGGCCCGTCCGGTGTGCTCCTCGCAGAACCTTCTCGCTGTCTCTATGAAGGGCCTTACTACCCTTTCGTCTGTTGCATCGTCAACCCTAAGGTACTCCTTCACCTCTTGAAGTGTAACTGGTTCTTGGGTTGGTCCCGTTGTTGTTACTAATCCTGCCATTAAACGACCCTCTCTAATAAGTAAGAACCAACGATTACAGCGTAAAGGCCCCAGATCATTGCCTCCATGCGAATGAACCTAGCCGAACCTGACTCCAATCTTTTATCTAGGTTCTCATAGCGAATCGCGCATATCTGTTCATGCAACTCTAAAGCGCTTACATTAGTTGGCTTTTTTGTCGCCCTTTTCTTCGCTATTGGCTTTTTCTTCGGTGCTGGTTTCTTCGTTGGCATCTTTACTCTCATTGGTTGGTAAATCAACTTCTGCAGGTAGCACTTTTCTTAAATCGTCAACAAGGCTATTCAATATCCTGTTTTGATTGTCAAGCTGTAGATTAAAAGAGTTAATAAGTTTAGTCTTATTGTCTTGCTCTAATACTTGCCTATCAAACAATATTTTTGCCTCGTCAGACATATCTGCTATCGCATAATGTTTGACTATATTGTCTCCACCCTCAACATTTTCAGTAAGCGTTATGTATTGTGGTTGCTCTGACTCACTAACCTTTACTTCCTCTGCTGTGTTGTTTTTAGCTTCTGCCATATCTTACTCCTGTAAAAATTAATATCTTAGCATTATTCAGGCGGTGTTGGGAACTCGCCTAAAGGTCTGACTGGTGGGTCTGCATCGTCATAGACATAGAGTGCTGCAAGAGCATCAACATTTGAAACAGCATCTATCTTTGTTTTCATGCTGTCTGCAGCAGTTCTCACGCCAGTTCTAAACGACGTCCAGTCGCTAGGTATGTCCGCTCCTGATTCCTGTTTTCTTACAACTAACCAGTCATTAGGCTGTAATAAGCTATAGGCTTGATTTGTTATTAATTGCTTGTGTTCTTTTTTTAAGTTATCTAAGTCTTTTGCTGTCGCTGTTCCATAGCTTGCAGTAACTTTATTGCTTGCAAATTTGAACTCTTGACTGGTATTTATGTAATACTCTGGATTTTTATACTTACTGTCGTTGATTACGACCTCGTATACACCTATCGTTTTAAGTTGTGCGGCAGTCCAACTGCCCATGATGTTAGCAGGATACTGCGTATCATTTACCGTTATTGCTGTCGGTCTGTTAAAAACCTTGCTTACCTTACTATTTTCTACTAATGCCCACATATTATTATCTTACCTCAATAATTTTATTTATCCTATTGTGCAGTGTTGGGTATTCCCGTTGAACTTACAAAGGGCCTTTCAGCTATTGCCCAATACAATAAACTTCCGTTTAACTCGCCGTCAGTTGATCTCATTTTTACGCCGTTACTTAAGAAATCTACATATATGTCGTTAGCACCGGCACTTCCAGTCCCCTCTGAACCACGATTGTGCATTCGCATGAATGCGTTAGAGTCTGTATTTGTTGGTTTTCTATGGCTATCAATGCAAAACCAGCCACCGCTAGCATCATATCTTTTCATTATAAAAAACCTCGGCTTGAATCCTAAATAAATAAACGTACCATTGGTACTAGAGTTTGCATATGCTAATCCTGCTTTCTGGTAACCTTGTTCGTTACCGAAATGCCATGCCACATAAGACTTCGTGCCTTGCGGTCTGAATACGGGGTTAACATCTTTACAGTTAACAACTGAAGATGTCGGCGCTGCATCAAACAATGCGCTTCCTGCACCCGTGCCCGTAGTTAGATACCCTGCGTTATCGTAGCCTCTCGCGTTGTGCAAATAAACGAGCGGCGCGTTAGAGCCGATAGTTTTGGCTTTAATTAAAGTAAATGCGGGTATCTCACCCAGACCATGCGAATATGAACCATAGCTAGTAGAACCTTGATACTCTGATATTGTTATGTTTGCTGTCAAGTTCTTTTGCACGGTTGATTCAGAAGGATCGTAACTTGTTGAACCAGCCGCTATAGTTTCTGTAGTTCCTCCATTAAGTTTCCAACACCAGGCGACATATGTGTCGCCGTTTGTATTTCCCTCTGCATTGGCGCCTAATGAAAAGCCGTCACTATCAAAAGAAGTGATACGGTTAGTTGCAGATTGTTCTGTTTCTTCCCAGCTATCAGTATTTGAGCCGTTTGTCATTATTTGCTTACCCGTTCCTCTGCTAGAGTCAGTTATAACATGGTCACCTGATGCGTTTCTGCTTTTGAGCCAAACCATGTCAGGTTGAAAACCTACTCCTGTTATAGACTGGGTTGAGCCATTGCCTGTATAAGTGACCACGTTGAAATAGCTTTCGGGTGTGTCTATAGTTGTATAAGCCATAATTAATTATCCGTATTCTGCTAAATTTTTTGAACACAAAGAATAGTAATTCGCTGGTGGCGCTGTCTTGAATGCCCCATATCCATTTGCGTCTGTATTCGTCATGTTGTGATGTGATACATGAGGACTCACTATGCCGCCAAAGGCACAAATAACTCCGTTTGATGCAGATACTGATGCTGCTGGATAAACATAATCACCCAAATAAGTTAAATCAATACCACCAGAGGGTGTTCCTGTTGGGTCTCCAATAGTGCTTATCCACGTTCCGTCCTTGCTGATCCACATCTTCCTATTGTCCATATCCAATGCAAAACCAATCATACTAGAACTTGTATAGCTTGTTCCGTCTGGCGATCCACTCGGCGCATTATAAACTTGACCGTTTATTGAATACATGCCTATAGATTTAGTAGTAGCAGAATTGTTGTCACCATAACCTAAGTAATATCCATTTGGATTTGTCGGAACTACTGAGTCCGCAACATCTACTATGCCTAAAAAAGCATATGTCGCTCCTCTGACTTCCCAGTACCATTTACCACTTGCTACTGCAAATGTTCCTGTAATTGTTTGCCAGTTTTGTCCGGCTGGGTTGTCCCATAAAGTGCCGCCGTCTGATAAAACCGTTGAGGGTGTGTAATTCTGAATAGCATTAAATGTACAAAAATTATTAGTTGGTGAATCTGTAGCCTGATCAATTGCTGCTATGTTTACTAATGTAAAATCGTTATTGTTGCTGCTGGAGTCGTTACCTAAGTCTGACGAAGAACTAAAGTCAAGGAAGAATCCGTTTGCATCTGGAACTGATACACCGCTTATATTTATAGGTTTCCAAATATTAGTATCTTCGTCATATTCTCCGAAATCAGTTACAACCGGTGGCGTTCCACCAGAGGCCCATACTTGCGACATATATCCGCAAAAATAATTCTTAGGTCCGTCTTCCCTTTGCGCTCCGATAGATTGTTGCGTTGTTCTATTAAAACCCATTGACGAGCCTGAACCGGGATTGTTAATAACGCCAAAGTCGGTGTGAGCAATCATTGAACCGTTCACCCAAATTCTTATTCTATTATTAGAAACACCTCCCGGCGTTGTCGTGTCAAAAAGAAAAAATAAGTGGTAATAGGCGCTCGTATCGCGGAAAACCCTATTGGTTTGTCTCCAAATAGTAGAATTACCGTAGCAGAATAACCTGTCGTTAGTATCAAATCCTATTCTTAGCTGTGTAGTGTCTGCTGTACCATTGCCGAACTCTGCGATAGTTTGTGTTGTGCTTATCTCTGTTCTTTTGACCCAAACACTAAATGCTAGTCTTTCGTAGTCAGTCTGGCTTGAAGGAGTGAAGTGCAGATATTCAGTATTGTCGGCTTCAAACTTTAGAGAGTTAGAAATATCAAAACCTGTAGATATGCTTCCTCTGTTTGCTGTCCTTTGCAGGCTTTCCATATTAGGTCTGCGCTAAGTTTTGGACTCGTCCTATTTCCTGCCATACCGAGCCGTTGTATCTGAAACTTAATATATCGGTTTTGTTTGCGGTGGCGGTTATTGTAGGGGCCGTTGAGGCTGCGAATTCGTACACCGTGTTCCATGCAATAGTCCGAGCAGTACCACCTTGGGCTATCTCAACAGAGATAATTGCACCCTCTACTGCATTACTAGGAGCCGAAAACGTAGTGTTTTCAGTTGTTAAATGATATGCGTTTGCGGCAGCTGCAGCGTCCCAAGCAACCGCGTTGGAGCTTGATGTTAAAGCTACTTGTGTAATTCTGGCACTTGTCGTTGCTACCATTAGAGGAGAAGTTGCTGATGTTGCAATCGTTACTGCGTTCTCTATCTTTGCGCCTGTGACTGCGTCATCAACAATTGAAGCTGTTACAACGGCACTGGCTGCTAACTGGTCTGCTCCTACTGCATCATCGGCAATCTTGGCTTGCGTAACGTTGTCGTCAACTATAGATGCGGTTACGACTGCGCTAGATGCAAGTTGAGCCGCGCCTACAGCATCATCTGCTATGAGTTCCTGTGTTACTTTAGTATTTGCCATAGTTTACTCCTTTTTATAAAATTCTAGCACCTACGAAGGTTTGCCCATAGCTATTAAGTCATCGTGGGCTTGATCGTCCATAGCAACCCACTCGGTCATTGAATTGGTTATATCAGTCCAACTACCCGCCGGATCAACTAGAATACAAATCCATTTATTTGCTTTGGTTGTAACCTCATCTCCGTTTGCGTCCCTTAATCCTGCATAAAGGTTTAATTCAACTACGATACATGGAGTGCCAGATATAGTCAATCCGGCCTCGGACTCTATAGCTAATGCTGCATCAGAAACATCTGCTTGCTCTCCCTCGTTCTGATATTCAACTACCGTCCAACCTGACGGCACATTGCCTAGCAAATCATGATAAGGGCTTCCCATGCTTAGCTCTTGTTCGTTATTGTGTATGAAATACTTTGCCATTAGAAAGTACCTCTAATAGCTGAACCATTTCCACCACCGCCACCGCCGTAGTTATTACCTACAGGGCCACCTGTGACATATGAACTAGGTCCGCCTGATGTGCTGTCTGAAAGTATGCAAACTACACCTCCACCGACACAACCACCGCCTGCACCTGAGACGCCGTCATGAGCATTACCAGTTGAACTACCTTGTGAATAGGCTCTGCCAGTTCCAGACCATGTTCCGTTTACAAAAATGTATAAACACCCTGCGGTTCCGTCAAAACCATTGTCACCTCCACCAATACCTACTGAATATGGTCTTGAAAGATAGTAGCTGTTTCCAAGTACAGCTCTTTTATCTTCAATGTTTACATCTTCTCCATATCCGTAATAGTGAAATGGTTGAGGGTTTATATTACCACTTTGACCACCCCAAAAGTTTAAAGTTGTTATAGAGTCTGAACCTCTTATGCAACCTGCAGGATTACCAGAACCACCCATTTGTCCATAAACACTAGATCGGTCAACGGCATTACCACCTGCTCCACCATTAGCTATCGCATCCATTGTTTCGCCTGATTGGTCTGCGCCACTTGTGGAAGCGTGATATTGCATAATAGAACCACCACCTGACCCACTACTAAAACAAGTACCTGCTGCGCCTGCGCCAGATGTAGTTGTACCGCTAACTACTGGAAAAGATGCTCCACTTCCACCACCACCGGTACCATTAGTTGCTGTACCGCCGTCATTTTTTTGAGCAGAGTTGGCTGAATGAGAATATCTAGCTCCACCTGCCCCACCTGCTGCGGGTATGGTTACGCCACTTTTGACTGGTATAGCGACTGGTGCTGTATATCCATGAGAGTTTCCAGTACCACTATGATTAGCACCTTTACCTGTCATTGATACAAGTCCGTTATGTGTAAAATCACCGTCAGTGTGTAATACAAAACCTAATTTTCTAACTGGTGGTTTTATTATATTTCTTTGACCTGTTGTTAAAGTCCCGTCTACGCATACTAATGCCCAGTGTGTGTCGGTATTATCTGTAAACCAATGGTTTAGTTTAGGATATTCTTCTGTGTCTACAGTTGTATTGCCATTGATGTACGCATAATCATACATACCTGCAAAATTGCCATTAAGATATAGTCTGCCAGTTAAGATTACTGCACTTCTTTTTCCGTTTGTCTGTACAGATTGTTCTCTATAATCAGATGTAGGCGCATATGCCCTATTGTATTCATTTGATCTAGTGCCCTTTTCAACGTCGTTAATGTTGTAATGGCCTGCGTTTGGCTTGTCGTAATAATGTGAGCCTGCTGATTTAAGCATGTTCATTGCTGTCTGCAAGTCCGAAGCGTACACATCAAACGTATTAATCATTAGTCAATCATCTCTACGCCTGAAACAACTACGTCTATGTCGCTAGCTGCTGATGCCTGGTGATATAGCAAGTCTGTCTCATCTAAGAATAATGGTGTGTCTAAGACCGATATTGAAGCTCCCGGCGGTACTGGTACGGCCTTGATAATATATTGTTGGCTTGAACCATTGTCCACACTAACAGCTATGCTTGCTGTTGCGGTGTTTGTCCCGTCTATGTTTGATACATATATACTATCAATTTTCATGCAACTGTCAGTAGCTACATCAATAATAGCGGTCAGACTCGTGCCTGCTGTGGCAGTAACAAGAGTAGGTTTTATGGTGGCTACGTTTGCTATGTTTACTTGTGCCATTTTATTTCCTCGTTAATTAAAAGATTAAGCTAAAAGCTAGAGCTAAACCTTTAGATGCTCCACTGGACGGTGCGTCTTCCCACGCTACTCCAGAACCAGTAGATGTTAATAATTGCCCGTCTGATCCTTGGGCTCCGTTTACTTTAAAATTTTCCCCGTCTATTGTAGCCGCGTCAACTAATCCGGAGAATGTTGCTGTTCCTGTTACACCGAGAGTTCCTCCGACTGCTACATTCCCTGTAAACGAGGGCGATTCTTCTACTTGTGAAGCGGCCCACGTAACATCGTTTCCGTCCGACGTAAGTACGTAGTTTGCAGCGCCCAGAGCTAATGCGCTTGGGTTGCCCGATGCGTCTCCTACGATTAGCTTTCCTCTAGCGAGTCCTGCCATTTTCGCAAGTGTTACCGCATCATCATTTATTTTATTTGTCGTTACATTTCCGTCTGCTATCGTACTTGTGGTGACTGCGTTTGATGCAGGCACATTAATTGTTGTCTGCGATAAAACTATTACTTCAATCGCAACCCCGTTAGCTGGAGCGGTGCTAAATGTTAGTGTTGTTCCACTTGTAGAATAGGTGCTTTTGTTTTGGTAAACACCGTTTAGGTATACCTGCGTATTGTTTTCGTTGTTAGGCGCCGCGCTTAGAGTAAAAGCCGTTGTTGAGCCGTCTCCGGTAAATCCGTTCTGTAATACGCTAGAGCCTGATATTGAACTCCTAATATGGAATACGACTACCTTTCTTGTATTAGCTGGCGCGGTATCAAATGTGATAGTAGTTCCGCTTGCCGCATAGTCAGCTTTATTCTGGAATACGCCCTCTATGAATACTATTAAGTCATCTTCACTACTTACAGAACTGCTTAGTGTGAAAGCTGTAGTGCTTCCGTCGCCAGTGAAGTTGTTGGTCTCCATAGCTGAAGCACCGCCACCGCCTGCTATCTCGCCCCATTCATCTGTGTAACCCTCAAACTTGCTTGTTGTGCTGTTGTATCTAAAGTAACCTGCTGCGGGACTACCGGGCCTTTGTGCAGTGGTCCCTACCGGTACGTGTATAGCGTCAGTAAACGAGCCTATATCCAAAGAAACATCAGGCGAGGCATTTCCTATACCTACACGGTTATTTGAACTGTCAACCTTAAGTGTGTTCGTATCAACTGTTACGTCTCCACTAACAGTTAGCGATCCGAGAGTTCCTATGCTTGTAACATTGTTTAGAGTGTCTAAGGCAGACTCAAAGTATGTTTCAAAGTCGGTAAGTGCGACCTGTTTCATGGTTCCGTTGTCGTTTACTACAACCCTGTCGGCGTCAGCGAGCGTTGTGCTTGAAGCGCTTGTATCGCCGTCAAGAATGTTTATTTCTGAAGTGGTAGCTGTTACCCCGTCTAATATATTTATCTCTGCTGCAGTAGAAGTTACGCCGTCCAGGATATTAAGTTCTGCTGCGGTTGATGTAACTGCCGTACTTCCAATCGTTATTCCGCTAGTTGTAAGGCCCGCGATTACAAGATCGGCTGCCGCATATCCAGTTGCACTAGCATTTACCGTTGTGCTAGGCGCAGTCTGTGTATCTTTAAATATCTTGAACGTTCCGCTATCGGAAGCATCATAGTAAATACCTGCGTATTTTGTTGTGCTAGATACGACATACTTACCATAGAAACCGAAGTCAGTAGAGTTGGCGCTGTTCGCGTTTGTCAGGCCGGTAAAGTTATTGTCTGTTACAACTGAACCTGTCTGTGTTGTAGTACCGGTAACAGATAAGTTTCCACTTACTGTTAAATTATTAGAAATAGTAACGTCATTAGGCAACCCAATAGTAAGTGTGTCGGTAGCGCTTACCGCTACGTCCACCTCGTTGCTTGTTCCCGCAACTGTTAGGGTGTCACCACCTGATATAGTCTGGTTATTTGATCCGTCTGTTAAAGTAAAACTTGTTGATATTGCTGCGGTTGTGGCACTTGTAACTCTACCTTTAGCATCAATGGTTACGACTGGAACTGCTGTAGCGCTTCCATAGCTCGCTGCGGTTACACCTGAAGCACCAAGAGATACTGCGCCACTGCTAACAGAAAAATCGCTTGTGAATGAAGCTACGCCCTTATTAGAACTCGTTGCGTCTTCTGCAGAAAAAGTTACAGTTCCAGAGCTTTCAGCTACGTCCAGTCCTTCGCCTGCAGCAAAAGTTATCGTGCTGCCTAGTGCAACGGCGGTAGTGTTAGAGCCGTCGCTTACAGTTATGGCACTGTTTGATAGTTTAGAGTTAGCAATGGACCCGGCAAGCTGGGCGTTTGTAATTGTTCCAGAAAGACTGCTAGTCGGGTAGTTTGTAGCATCTGATAGGTCAAAAGCTGGTGTTGCATCAGAAGCACCGAGAGCAAGCGAAATACCGCCAAAGCTGACTGAGGAGTTGGCTAATTTGCTATTAGCTATACTGCCTGCTAGTTGCGAATTGGTAATCGTCCCAGTCAAAGACGAAGTTGGATAACCAGTCGCATCTTGTAGGTTAAACGCAGGAGTTGTATCGCTCGCTCCTAGTGCAAGACTTACGCCACCAAAGTTGACGCTTGAATTTGCCAACATGGTATTACTAACCGTACCGCTATCGCCTGAAGCGACTATGGTTCCTGTAGTTGCCGGTAGTGTTAACGTCGGATTGCCACTGAATGCGCTATGCGCTGGGGCTTGTAATTTTACATAGTGGGCGTTACTGGACTCGCAATAGAATAGAATGTTTGACTGTGTGCCGCCATTCTTGATCTTGATTGCGCCTTGTTCTATAACGACTCCGTTAGTTGAGCCTCCACCTACGCCTAAAGAAGTTGTAACTTCGGTTGCAGCAGGTAAGCCTATGGTTACGGCAGCTGTTTCGCTTCCGCTACCGCTTACTTCAATTTCGTTAGATGTGCCTGCGATAGTAGCTACATAGTTTCCAGTCGTGTCGGTTCCCAATGCTACAGAGTTTGCTTGTATGGTCGTGCTTATTGATATGCCTGCAGAACCGTCAAAGTTCGCTGTTCCAACTACGTCTCCTGAAAGTGCGATTGCTCTCGCTGTTGCTAATGCAGTAGCAGTTGATGCGTTTCCTGTTAGTGGGCCTTCAAAATTAGCTACTAAGGTTGCAGCTTGGTAACCAGTACCGCTTGTGTTGACTGTAGTTGTGGGCTCTGCTTCTAGCAATTCAAATAGCTTGTATTTACCGCTATCGTTTTGGTCCCTGAATAAACCTGTAAATTGATTGTTGGAACCTGATGCCCTATATTGTCCGTAAAAGCCTATGTCAATTGAATTGGCTGTATTATCTTTTGCTAACTTAATTAATGGGTCGTTTACATGAAGTTCATTAGTGTCTGTAGTGGTCGTCGTACCATTTACAGTTAGATTGCCTGATATTGTTACGTTGTCTGGCAAGCCTATAGTTACAGATGCGCCCTCGCTTCCTGAACCTGATACCTCTATCTCATTAGTGGTACCGCTTATTCCAGCTACATAATTACCGGTTGTATCTGTACTTAGAGCAACACTGTTTGCCTGTATAGTAGCCGTTCCGTCTTCCGCTATTGCAATATCACCGCTAACAGAGCTAAATATGGCATCTTCTAAGTTTTCAAATGTAATTTTCCCACTTGCGCTATCGGTAGCGTCCACCATAGCTATGAAGTCATCATCAGCTATAGTTGTTTCAGTGGCTAGTTCATTCAGATCAAGGCTTAGAGTGTGCGCTATTCCTTCACCGCTAGTTGCCCCAGACGAATCAATACCGGTACCTCCGGTGATTGTTCCTACATAATCACCTGTGGTGTCTGTTCCCAGAGCCACGCTATTTGCAGCAATTGTTGTAGTTAGGCTTATGTTACCTGTTCCGTCAAAACTAACGCCAGAGGCAGTCACGTCTCCACTAAGGGCTATTGTGCGACCAGTTGCTAAAGCTGTAGCCGTTGCCGCATTACCGCTAGTGTCCTGATTACCAGTCGCGTTAACTCCTGGCAGATTAATGCTTGATGTTCCGTCAAAAGAAACTCCGCCTATGTTTCTTGCTGTCTCTAGTGCTGTAGCCGTACTTGCATTTCCGCTTAAGGCCGCCGTAACGGTTCCAAACTGTACGTTGTCAGAGGTTCCAACCGATTGACCTATCGCGAACGTAACACCGTTGTTTGAAGCTGTAGACGTAATTCCAGTTCCACCGAGCAAAGATAGAGTTTCACTATCAAGATCAATAGCTATGCTATTTGATCCGTCCGAAATGTCTAAGTCTTGCGCAGTAACTTGACTATCAACGTAGGTTTTTATGGCCTTAGCAGAAGCAATAGTGGTATCTGTCGCAGCCACGCTCGTTAAATCAGTGTCTAGGACACCGGATTTTAAGTTGTCTACCTCTATGTTTGACAGCGTGTTATTGTCAACGTCTATGGTCTTATTTGTTAATGTCTGGCTTCCTGCAAGTGTGGCTACGGTTCCGTCTATTGCAAAAGTAACTGTATTTGTATTTGCTGTAGATGTTAGGCCGGTTCCACCAGCTAAAGTAAGACTCTCGCTGTCTAAGTCTATTGATATGTCGTTGCTGCCGTCGGAAACGTCCAAGTCCTGCGCAGTAAGTTGTGCGTCTACGTAAGCCTTAATACTTTGCTGCGATGCAACCTTCGTAGCCGAGTTTGAAGACATATCGTCTTCGTCCAGGAATGCGTTTCCAGATAGAGTTCCGTTCAATACCGGGCTTGTTAGTGTTTTATTGGTTAGCGTTGCTGTCGTGCCTGAAACATATGTGTCTAGCCTAGTAACAGCGATCTGTTTCATTGTTCCATTATCATTAACAATGATTTGATCTGCGTCTACTATCACCACAGATGATGCAGAAGTTCCGCCGTCAAGAATATTTAGTTCCGCGCCTGTAGTAGTTACGGTTGTTGAATCATTTAACTTTGGCGAATTAATTGTTGGCGCAGTAAGCGTCTTATTCGTAAGTGTATCTGTCGTTGCACGACCTACAAGTGTTTCAGTTCCTGTAGGAAGCGTTACCGTTCCAGAATTGCTGATTGTAGCAATGACTGGTGCAGTTAATGTCTTATTTGTTAGCGTCTGCGTGCCTGTAAGCGTTGCTACGGTGCTATCTATTGCTAAGGTAATGTTATTACCGCTAAGACTAGAAGTTAATCCTGTACCGCCTAATATACCAAGTGTTTCTGAATCTAAATCAATAGAGCCGTTGTTGCTACCGTCAGTAATGTCTAAATCTTCTGCTGTAATAGCTGCCTCAACAAATGCTTTAATAGATTGTTGAGATGCTACTGCTGTTGCGCTGTTTGACGCAAAATTGTCCTCGTCAAGAAAAGCTGTTCCTGAAAGAGTGCCATTTAAGACTGGGCTCGTAAGCGTTTTGTTTGTTAATGTCTGATGCGCTGATAATCTAGTTACTGTTGAATCAAGACTAAATGTGAAGTTTGTACTACTAATAGTTGAATCAATTCCGTCGCCACCTATCAGTCCTAATGTTTGCGAATCAAGGTCAATTGAAAGGTTGTTTCCGTCACCGTCCGTTAAGTCTAAGTCTTGTGCTGTTACTTGGCTGTCAACATAGGCCTTTATGCTTTGTTGTGTGGCAAGCGCCGTAGCACTATTAGATGACATGTTGTCTTGATCAAGTATGGTTGTTACAGTCGTTCCACCGCCACCAATTTGAAGGTTATAGATTAATTGTGTAAGTGATTGTGCTGCGCTTGTGTTTGATGCAGTCCATTTCTCGTTGCCATGATCGTAGACAAGCAATGCGCCGTTGTTTGTAGATGTTGCTGTGGTCTGGTCTAAACCACGACTCATTATTGCGCTCGGTCCTGCTAAACCTTGAGTACCTACAGTTGTTATCGTGATCCCGTCAGTAGATGTTATCTCTATCTGATTTGTCTGGTCGGTATTGGTAATTGTTATGGAATCAACCGCACTCATCTGGTTATATTCCTTCTTATGCTGTAAGTTCCTTCAATAAGCCTAGTAACAACTCCGGCTCCACTTGTTATTTCTAGGTCAAAAACTCCGTCAGATGCTGTCAATGCTGCCGTATCTGTTGCGCTTACAGCAAGCGTTATAGTTCCTGCGTTTCCGCCCATAGTCATACGACTGTTCGCTGTTGTGATTTCTAAAACTGCTGACGAAGCGTCTGGATTTTCCCTAAGCTGCATAGCACCGGAAAAACCTGTTAGATTAATTAATGCGTCTGACGAATCCTTGAGCGTAAGGGTCTGACCAAATGTAGCCCCCTGCTCTATTATGAAATGATGATAACCTGCACTCATTAAAACTTCCTATAAATTGCATGGTATCTACCATTTCAAAGCATCTGCTCGTTTTACTATAACAAAGAATTTAACTTGATGCTTTCTTTGTTGTTTTCTTTTTAGTAGTTTTCTTTTTTGCAGTAGTTTTCTTTGGCGCTTTGCCGCCTTCCCATGCTTCGTTTACATCAGGAGTGCTTGGATCGTCGCCTTGAAGTTGACCTTTTGAATTTCTTGCTCTTTTTACTTCTTTGACTTCTGCCTCTACTTCTACAGCTTCTTCTGCTGAATCAACTTTTACTTCAAGGGCCCAACCGTTTTCTACGAAGGTTTCCATGACCTCGTCTTGCCACTTGCCCTCAGATTTGACGATTTCGTCAGCCGTGTAAAGTCTTACGTCTGTTCCGTTTTTATTAGCCGAAGCAGGCTTAGGAACTATAATTTTGAATGTTCTTGCCATTGTTAATACCCTAAAAGAGGGGGGTTTTTACGCCCCCCGAGATTTGCCCAATTAAGCGTTATGTACGACGTTTGTCTTAGGAGCGACACGAGGTCTGCTCTTGACAATTAGTCCGCTGATAGGAGTACCGTTAGAATGAGTACCTGTCTTAGCAAGTACCAATCTTACGTATCTCTTACCACCTACATAACCAAGCTGCCATTGACCACCAGCTGTTCCAGGATCACCGTCAGTGGTGCCGTCCAGTTTCAACCAGATACCACCAGCCGCGATAGTTCCGTTGATAATATCAGCTTGTACGCAATCGGTATAAGTTGAATCATCATCAGAGTGCTCTAGTGATATTTCAAAGTAAACTGATGAAGAAAGCGTATCGCCCTCTGCACCCACGCTTACTATAGCGGTAGCCTCTTCAAAGCCTTTAAGGTCAATTCCTGTGCCGTTAGCAGCAGCAGTTTTGACAGCGTTGATGATTGAGTTCTCTACGACAATATTATTTGTTAAATCTTGCATAGTTTACCCCTTAAGTAGAACATTTAAGTTTATTGATAGCTTCCTTCTGGATTACCTGACCACCAACACGCTTTCTAGCAATGTATCTTACATTACCAGTTGTAGCTTGTGTGAATGGATCACGCAATACAGCAAGATTTACTCTATCAACGATCATATAGGCTCTTCTGAAATCACCGAAAGCAACTGGGAAAGTGTTAGAACCTTCGCTTGGCATATCGGTAGCTTCAACGTATGGGTGGCCTAGAATGGTGTTAACCATGTTTCCACCTAGCATCATTCCAGTTTGGAACACGTACTGACCAGCAGTATCTTTTAATTTCCTGATAGAAGCTAAAGTAGCTCTATTGAAAACGAAAGTACCGTTTCTTGTGTAGTCAGACTTAATGTTGTGTACCAATGAAATAAGTCCGTCAGCAGTTACAGCAGAAGCGCTTCCTGAATTAACATGTCCCACGCCTGAGTGATCCATGAATCCATGAGGTTTTCCTATTGCGTCGCCGACTACAAATGCGTTGCCTTCAGCTTTTGCAAATTGCTCTGCGAACTCTGATTGCATTTCAGCTTCTAAGTCAAACACTGTGTCTTCTAAGTCTTGCTCGGAAATATCAACCAATGCATACATTTCGTGTGCAGGTAGTTCTTCTAAGCCGACTGTGTAGCCAGTTGTTTCACTTCTAGTGCCAGTTTCTGATACCCACTGTGCTGAAAACTGTCCGTCTCTTTTTGGGATTTGGATGCTTCTTGCGCCTGTGGAACGAACTCTAGCAATACTTCTGATAGGTGAGATTTCAGTAATTGTTTTTAACAATTCTCTCACGTACTCAGGTGGTGCTAAATATCCGCCTGTTGTGTCATTGCTGACTGTTAGCGCTTTCTTCTCTACTGCGTCTAGGCCGTCAATGCCTTTTCTGCAATATTTGTCAAAAGCGTTGAGATACTCATCAACTTGCTTGCTTTCAAAGCCTGAGTCTGGTCTGGTGACCATAGTCTCAATTTTGGAAACTTGCTCCTTGATTTGTTCAGCGTTAGCTTCAGCAGTTGTTAACTTCTGGTTCATTTCCTCGTAAGAATCCAGTTTGGCTTCTAACTTGGCTAATTTTTCTTCGTTATATGCTGAACTATCGCCTTTCTCAATGTTTTCCAGTCTTTCGTCATTGACCTTTTTAAATTCTTCAAAGGTTTGACCTAAGTCTGAAATAGCGTTCTTTATATCTTCCGACATAATTTACTCCTATTAAGATTTTAAGGTTAAAGTTAGTTCTTTTATGGCTTCTACCAGTTCTGCACTTTCATCAACCTCTCGTTGATCAAAACACTTAGTCACTGCCTTTGCAGCAACCTTTGCTTCTGAACGAGATAAGCTGAATGCATCACGCAGTCCATTCTCCCATTCTCTTATGGAATACTGTTCACCTTTTACCGATCTCACAGTTGCCTGTGGGTTCATCGGGAAAGTTACTAGGCTTACTTCCATTAAATCTACTTCTTTGATAATTCGCTTGTTACCGCGCTTATCGTATGAAACTTCTTTAGGGTTTACCCTGAAACCTATTGATAGGCCGTCAAGGGCTCCCATTTTTAATAATTCGTAGGCTTCGGCTCCTGCTTGTGTCTTTAGAGCCAACCTACCTTTAACAACCAGTCCGTGATCGTCTTCTTTTATTTCGTCAAAGACTCCGATAGGCATATCAGATTTGTGCTGATAAAGCAGCTTAACGTTTGCTGGTTTTCTTTTCTTTAGTGATTTAGCGAATGCGCCTTTCTCAATGACGTCATTTCCTAAATCTTTGTTACCGAAAACGGAGCCGTATCCCTCAAACGTGCCATAGTTTTTATCTTCCTCGTCATCAGTATATGCCTTGATGCGTGATTTTATTTCAATGGACTCTTTTAGTTCGGCAACATTGTCTAATTCTTGATCGTCGCTTTTTTTAGGTTTTTTAGGTTTGTAGCCCGAGACTTCCTGGCCTGTTAATTCCTCGTACTCGGAATGCGTAGCGCAAGGCATGAACACCTTGTTTCCGTCTTCGTCGTGTGAATGAATTCCCTCGCAGCCAATTTCTTTTGCTCTGGCTGCTGCTTCCCCGGGATTATCAAATACGTCTCTGCGTAGTTCTTCCTTGTCGTCATTCTCAATGGAATCTTCTTTGCTTGAATCGTAACTTGTGCTACAGACAGCTAGGCGTTGGTCTGAATCGGTATACTCACTGGTCATAGTGTCATCTCCCATACATCTATCTAAAAATTGTTGCCTACTTTCGTTAGCTGTCGGTTTCGGAATAGGCATATCTACATATAGTACATAAAGCAAAACATAAGCACAACATATAGTCAAAACTTTTATAAAAAATTATTATTCCAAAAAAGGTTAACTATTTTTCCTAAATCGGCATATAATCAGATAAATATAAAACTTAGGAGATAAAATGAAACTTACTAAACTAGAACAGGAGTCTTTAAGAATGGCTCTGGAATACGCGATCTGCGACTATGAAGAAAATCTTCGTTGGCACATAGGCAATAGAGAATTGTATAAAGATGACACCTCTATTAATAGGGCCGTAAACGAAGCTGAAATCAAGTCAGCCCGGAAACATCTCAAGGCGGTTGAAAGAGTTCAAGATAAATTGTTGAGTGAAATATCATGAACCATTTAGTATTACAGAAACTATTGCACTCACACTCTCTATTCATTAAGGATAAAGAGAAGTTTGAAAAAACCTTTGTCAATGCAAGTCACATAGCTAACCATAAAACGGAGCGCGTTGTGGGGGCAAACGTTTTCAAAGGCTTTCTTGATTACCACACTAAAAGAATACAGCAGGCTATGAAGTTCTACATGCCGCTTGAAACCAATTTGGATAATCATCTTACGGAAGAAGAGGTTCTCAAACTTCAGGAAGATTTAGATTACTTCTTGCCGTATAAGTCAACGTTCATTCAGACTGAATCGGAAGTCAAGTTGTCAGAAGAAGAACTTAAGCAAATCATCGGACTGGGTCCAGATCAAAACATATTAGATGATCAGGACTTGCGAGCTCTGTCCGGTAAAAACTTAGAGAAACCTAAAAAGGCTACGTACAACGTCTATATAGAGGACACTGAAACTACAGACGACGAAGGAAGCGCTATTTATAGAGGTAACATCTTCATTCACTTTGACGATACCGACGAGTTCTATTACGATCCGAATGACTACTACTATTCATTCAGGGATAAGAACGAGTTTTCAGGCTACACCTTTTGGTTGCCAGAGGAAAGCAGTTTCTATGAATATACCGACACTGGATCGGACACACACGGCGGTATGTACAACAACGCAAGCCTAAACAATTTCGTTGGTATGATACTCAACGTTCATTGTAGGTTATGTCTTATGCTTACCTATCCACAGATAACTAACACATCTAGTGTGAAAGGAATCACTAAGGAAAACGCTAAGTTAGTGCCTTTGAGCAAAAAGTTTTCCGTTTCGGAGTTACGCGCAAAGCCTAAGTATGAGCACAAGGTTTTGAAACTTGATTTGTTTGGAACAACAGGGGGTGATTGTAAAAGCACTGGGAACAGCGAAGGTAGAGCATTCCACGCTGTCAGGAAGCACATCAGAAGATATAGAGACGGAAAAATCAGCTTTGTCAAAGCTCACTTCAGAGGTAACAAGGATATTGGCATAGTTACTAAGGATTACGAGATAGTAAATAAAGCCCACTGATCTGTGGGCCGTCTTTTAGCCTAAATTCATGGTGTATAATAAATATGCATGAAAACCACTTGGTACGTTAACAGTTTTGCTAGTGAAGCTGCGAGGTAGGGAATTCCAAGTGCGTCTCCTGTTTGTTCCCTATCACACTAGCTACATATCCCTCTCGTCCGCGTAGACTATTACACACCTGCAGTTAATAACGTTAGCTGCACCACCCCTTGAGTCTCCTGCAAAACTCATAGGCACACCGCCTACAATGAAATCTTCCGACATGTCTACGGTCTGTCCACTTGCCGCAGCGTGAGTCTGTCTGGTTCTGGCGTCGTTGGTCGCTACCCATTGCTTTTGCATTTTTACGCCTAAGTCTCTCTCTACGCTTAGGTGGTATGAGTGGTTAGCAAATGAAGCGGCATTATGGGTTTCAGTCCTGGCTATCAAAGCGGCCCGACTTCTTCCTATAGGTAGGAACTTATCAGAAACGAGTTTTGCTATCTGTGGCAACGTGAGGTTTTCAGCTCTGGCTATTTCAATGGTTCTTGAAATTCTACTCGCTAGTCTTGCTGATATTCCAGACAGTATTAACTGTCTGCTATTGAAGTATTCGTTAACTACGGCTTCAAAGTCGGTGCTTCTACCGAAAACGAACGCTTCTTCCGCCTTTCTCATTCTCTCGTATTTATCTTCGTTGAACTTATACATTGCTTGGAATGTTCTGCGGTAATGCGAAAGCATCAAAGGGAAAAGGTCTTCGTTAAGACTTTCGGCTGCTACGCCCTGCTCGTATATCCCATATTGTTTATATAGATGCATATGAACATTGATGAACTTTCTAAATAGCGTGTTTAGCTTTCTAAAAAATCTTTTTTCTAGGTTGTTTCTTAGGACAAGCTGTCGTCTAACTTCAAGCCTAGAGTTTATACGGCCCTGTCTGAAGTTGTTTATTTTTTTTTGATTATGTGCCCGATTCAAACGCATACTCCAATCAACGTCTGAATCAGGTCTTACTTGACAGTGGGTGTTCCTTCGGCAATAGGTCTGTGTCAAAAGGCTTATTCCTAAATCTTCCAGTCCTTAGGGCAACCATAAATGCGTTCACGCGAGCATATGCCCATTGATCAGGACCGGTAACGTTCGGTCTTACGCTTTGGGGGTTCGTTCTATAGGCTCCCACTCCCCTACGGAATACAGCTTCTAACATTCTAAGAGTAGCTCTCTTGGCTGGATTATCTCCGTACTTCTCATTATGGTCGTCAACCTTTTTCTGCAGAGCCTTTTTAACTTTGCCGGTAAGTTCTTTCGTGTCCTCTACGGTGTGTATGTGTTCGTCTTCGTCGCTCTTGTTTTCTTCGCGCTCTATCTGGTCCCTTACCTTTTTCGCCCAGGATTGACCTGCGTCTCCGCCCCAGAGAGCCCAAGCGATTCTACCTGCGCTAGGATAACCCTTTTCGCCCTGTCTGAAACCTTCCGCTCTTTTGTCAACCTCGTGCCTGCTAAAGTAGCTATGCATTCTCTTGACAGTGGAAATTGACAACCTTTCCTTGTTCATAAGCTGGTTAGCACGTGCAACGCCTACAGCAGTTCCGCCACGCTTGTACTTTCTTCTCCATTCAAGGCCTCTAGCAGCTTCCTCTGCCATAGAGTTTGTCGGTACTGTGTTTATGTCTGATAACGCCTTTTCTTCTGCTAGAAGTAATGCTATCTCCTTATCAATCTCCTCGTCTTCGTAGTCTTCCATGTCCTCGTCATTGACTGGGTTCTCCGGTCTCTCTACGTCACCGTCTCCAAGCGGAAACAAAGTAGCTGATATGTATAGGTCGTCTGCACCGTCTTTAGGCTCTAGCCCTAACTGTTCTCTCGCTTCATTCCTGGTCATTATTCCTTCTCTTACTGCAGAAGTCACATTCTCATATGTTCTTTTAACTCTTTCTGATAATGCAGGAATAGAGTCAATATCAAACTCTAATGTTAAACGATCGTCAAACAATGGCACCAACCACTCGTTAAGGTCTGACGAAAGTTTTCTCAAATGTGGAATGATTGTTTCCTCATACAGAGCCAGTCTTGCTTCTGCTACGTTAGAATAGGTCTGGCTGTCTGGAACGCCTACGAGTTGGCTCGGCACTCCGAAACACAGCGCTATATCCGTCGCACTCATGTGCTTAAGATTTAGGAAGTCCATGTCCTTAGGGCTCATGCCCATTTCCTTCCAGTCAAAGTCTCCCTCCAGTAGCATGGGCCGTCCTGCGTTGTTCGCCCCCGAGAATCTATTGTTCATGTCTGTCAATAGCTGCTGTCTTTGTGACTCTGTAAGATTTACGGCGAAACCTTGATCATCTTGGGGCTTGAATACAACAGCACCGCTCGGTCTTGCTCCATTCTGCAGAAGATTAACGTTATGCTTGCTTGACATGTTGAACTGGTCAACCTCTACTGCTGCGGCACTCATTGGACTTAGTCCGTAGTAATCGTCAAGTGGGTTCCAGAGTTTGACGTGTTTGAGTTCGCTGAATCCATTCTCCTGGTCAACTAGGTACGTTGCTGCGACCCTACCGTTGACCATGTATTCGTACTTATCAGGAATCGGTTTGCCACTGCCTTTGATGTTTATGCGATCGGGCCTTAGCTGGTGCAATTCCTTAGGCGCTCCCATATCGCTACCTGTTTTTAGAATGTAGGCGTTACCGCTTAGTAATACATATCCGAATAGACTGTTAAAGAATTCACTATATGATTGAAGGGGGTTAGGTCTGTTAAGTAGGCTTATCAGTGGGTGTTCCTCTAATATCTGATCACCGGCTTTGATTATGAAGGGTACAGCGCTTGCTCCTTTGGAAATCTCGTTAACGCATCGGTAGACGATTGCGTTCTTAAGGTAGCCTTCCTTTGCCAAGTCCGCATATTTATATGTCTTGGCTTCATCTGTGCCAACACCAAAATATCCCATCATGTTTGAATTTTTTTGTTCAACTGGTTGTCTGTTGAACAGTCTTTGAAAAAAGTTTTGTTCTGCCATTAGCTAATTCTCCAATTTACCTCGCCTTTTGATTTGCTTAGTTCTGTTATTCCCCAGACTAAAGCGTCTAATCTATCAGGACTTGGCTTTAACTCTCCCGTATAACTGCACATCTGTGACTCTAGCTCTGGAAAGTAGCCAATATGGTGAACACGCCTTTGCTCATAAAGTGCTGCAATAGGTTCGGCTCTTACCATTTTACCTCTCGTAGCTCTTACAGACCTATAGGGTATGTTTTCATTCATTCCCCTTAGTAGTCTTTCCACCAAGTCACCACCGTTGTTAACCTCTGCGACTATTCTATCAGCGCCCCAGTCGTAATAACAATTAATGGCTTTTCTAGCCCATGCATCTGGCGAATATCTACCAGAAACATCTTCAAGTACATAATACTCATTATTATGGTCTTTGCCAACTACCATTATTCCAGTTTCGTCCGAATCCTCTCCGCTGGTTACTGCCGGATCAATAGCGACTATTATTTGCTTTAGTTCTTTTTCTGTATCTTCCGAAAATCTAGCCTCGTCAATTAAGGCGCTAGTCCATAATGCGCCGTCTATGTTTTCTATTAGCTCGGCGTATAGCTCCTGTCTTCCTAAAGTAGTTCCCTCGTATTTGTCTCTTAGCATTGCTAGTGCGCTATCTGCTAAGTTAGCCTCGTTCTCAAACGTGCTCCCAGATGTAACTGTTACGTCATTCCTGGTCATTAAATCCTTAATAATCTTTACCGGTTTAGGTGTCGTTGTTATTACGCATTGCGGATTGTCTCCTAGCCTTAATCCGAACATTAGCTGATCAAACGCTTCCGGGTATCTCCAAGCTGCTATCTCGTCACACCATGCTCTATGAAACTGGGGTCCTCTAAGTCTCTCTGGTTCTGATGCTGCATAACCAACTATTTTTGATCCGTTGTGCAATCTCAATTCCGACATGCTTGATGAATACCCCTTGATGCTTTTAGATGTAGATAGGCACTCTTTAGGCATTATGTTAACTAGACCACTCGGGCCGCCAAAACAAACCCTTCTTAGGTCTCCTGCTGTTGGAGCCACTACTGCGCAAGTTACGTCTGGGTTTCTAAGTGCGTATAAGGCAATGTCTTGTGCCCCAGTACGCGTTTTACCCCAACCCCTTCCGGCTAAGATCAACCATATGTAATGCTCAACTTGTGGTTGTAGCTGTTTGTTACGAGCTGTTTCCAGCCAGTCAGTGCGTAGTTCTATCGCTTTCGCTTCTGCTGGACTCAACTGAGTCAAGCAATTCCATAGCTCTTCGGAAGCTGTCATTTTCTGTGACTTTTGCATCTATGTTATGTGTTGCTTCTCCTAAAGCAAGTTTTGCCAGTCGCTGCGCAACTACCGCTGCGTTAGCTAGGGCATTTATTTGATTTGGCGGTAATCCTTTTCTGCCATTTCTAATATCGTTGTTGTTTCTCTGAATCACTTGCCCGACAGTTTGATAGAGGGCCTTAGCTAGATTTATTGAGTTGTTGTCAAACTTGATTGACTCGTCTGCCATTTCTTTAGTGCGTGCCTTGTCAAGTTTCTGTAGGTAGTCTTGTTGGAATTGGTCTTTTTGTACTTTCCAGTTTTCTTTTTGTGCTGTCCTGTAAACGGTGCTTTGTGCAACTTTATATTTTTTTATTAGTTCGTCTAAAGTGGGGAACTTTTTTTTATCTTTCTCACCTGTACCATGAACAAAATCGTTCCTGATTTTTAATTTCAATGAATCAGTTAGTTTTGTGGTTGCTTGTTTTTTGCTCATAAATTCTAAGATTTTATCAACATATTATTCCAAAAATGATTATAAACAAAGCATTTTATCAATATCGGTATATTAATATTCCAAAAAAGGTTTATTTGAGGGGTAACAAGCGTTAATATTCGTACTAAATAAATTAAACGCTCACAGAGCAGGTATAAAATGAAAGAAGAAAACCCCAACGAAAACCGAATCCAAGTAATGCTTATAGACCCCTTTGATCAGAGTCTATCCTACGTGGAATTGTCCGATTCAAACATTCAGGACTACTATAAGGTTATGGATTGCAGATGCTTTGACATTGTCCGTTTAGGCGGCGGTGTTATTATGTACGTAGACGACGAAGGCCTATTGAGGAATAACAATAGGTATTTCAGACTGGGTTCCGGTAACTACGCTGGTAAGGCAATCCTCGCTAGAGAGACAGAGGACGGCGGAACAACAGATGTGAATTTGTTTATGACCGAAGTTGCCGATAAGTTGTCTTGGCTGCCAGAGGGCCATAGCGAAGAACCCTACATGGAGTTTCATTCAATCAATTAATTTCAACTGGGGGTTAGCGCCCCCTTTTTTTAGGAGTATAAAATGCAAATAGCAACAAAAGAACAGATACAAGAGATCAGAGACGTATTAGACGAAACTCTCGTATGGGAGTACCTACGAATTACCTCCGAGCTAAAGTTAGCTCTCTTGGTAAACAACATAGCGACGCCAGATAACCTAGACGATGTTCTAGCGGATTACATGCGGTTTGAGTCGGACGCATTGAGAAGTGAATCCGAACAGAATAAGTTGGGAGTCTAACGTGGCTATAAACAGAAACTTCAAAGACGTAGAGGAAGCAAGAGACTTCATCAGAGAAACCCAGTCACAGCTAAATCCAAGCAAGACTGTCATAAAGCACAAGGTTGTTGACATAGTCGTAGGTAACAAGAACGACTACGACCTTCTTACTCAAGGACTGTTCGGTATGAAGAATGCCAAGTGGATAGGAGTTGAGTTAGATGTCAATTGAGTGCCTAAATAAAGCCCTAAAGATTGACGGCCTAACTCCAACAAAAAAGTTGGTTCTAGTAATTCTTGCAAACTACGCTGACGAAAAAGGTACCTGTTACCCTTCCTATAAACATATAGCTAGGGTGATAGGGCTTGAAACGACCAGGACAATACAGAACGCTATCAAGGAGTTTGAGGAAATGGGACTTCTAAGAATAGAGCGTAGGAAACTGGATAACGGCGGCTACACAAGCAATAGGTATCATCTAACCTTAAAAAGTGACCCTATAGTTGCTGACAACACTACCCCTACTACTGACAGTGCACCTACCCAGATGTCGTCAAGGACCAACAATACTAAAGATAATACTAAAGAATATACTAAGGAGTTTGATGTGTTCTGGAAACACTATCCCAGAAAGGTGGGTAAGTATCAAGCTAGTGTTAGTTTTTGTAAGTTGGATCCAAAACAGTTTCCTATGGTAATCCACGCAGCTAAGGTGTTTGCGCATGAGAATCTAACCACAGACGAAAAGTTCAT